>Ga0066710_100000651_pt1 | contig 22223 bp, 20 predicted proteins | sample GraSoiAngelo_159_FD_79666 | JGI IMG/M metagenome (GOLD analysis project Ga0066710, IMG submission 79666) | Grasslands soil microbial communities from the Angelo Coastal Reserve, California, USA - 14_1009_16_40cm | ecosystem: Environmental > Terrestrial > Soil > Grasslands | place: USA...
CGGATGGTGGCCGGCTGGTCTGCGCCGATGAGGGTGCTGCTATCCGAAATGGATACTAGGTTGCCCATGGATTGTGTTTTGTCTGCTTAGAGGCTATTGCTAAGCGGTCCCTGATCCCTGCCTGGAAACTTCATTTTCTCATATTTCGGCCATTTTTCCACTACCCGCCGATAAATACCATGGTACGAGAGGGTTGTACGAAGCCGGGCTCGTTGATGCGATGGCCCTCCTCTTTTTCCATGACAATGGAACCGATATAGGTGACCAAATCCTCGTCGGATGCTCCTTCGCGAAGCAGCGCACGCAGGTCATGATCGTCCTTGCTGAACAGGCAGGTGCGGAGCTTGCCGTCGGCAGTCAGCCGGATGCGGGAGCAATGGCCACAGAAAGGCTGGGTCACCGGGGCGATAAGGCCGATTTCGCCGGGCGCGCCGTCGGCGAAGCGGTATTTGCGCGCGGTCTCGCTGCGCTCATGCGGAATCTGCACGAGTGGCCAGCGGAGGTGGATGCGCTGGTGGACTTCGGCCGCCGGCACCACGAGGTCGCGTGTCCAGTGGCGGTCCGCATCGAGCGGCATGAATTCGATAAAGCGCATGATGACGCCGGTTTCGCGGGCGAACAAAGCGAAGGCCTCGACTTCGTCGTCGTTGAGGCCCCGGACCAGGACGGCATTCACTTTGGCTGGCGCCAGGCGTGATTTCTGAGCGACATCGATGCTGTGCATCACGGTCGAAAAAGAACTGGTTCTGGTGATGCGTTCGAATCTCTCGGGGTCGAGCGAATCGAGGCTGATGTTGATGCGGCGGAGACCGGCGGCAAGCAGCCGGTGGCACCGTTGCGCCAGCAGGTGACCGTTGGTGGTCATGGAGAGGTCCTCGACGCCGAGGGCCTGCAGACGGGCGATATAATCCTCGACGCCTTCGCGGACGAGCGGCTCGCCGCCGGTGATGCGGATTTTGCGGATGCCCAGGCCTAGGAAGATCCTGGCGAGGCGATCGAGCTCGGGCCAGGAGAGAATTTCGTCGTGATCGCGATAGTTTTCGGGATCGGCGGAGCGGCAGTAGACGCAGCGGAAATTGCAACGGTCTGTGATGGAGATGCGAAGGTCGGTGATCTGGCGGCCGAATTTGTCGTAAAGGGTCATGGTCCGCTGTGCTTGTTAGATGTTGCTCCCCGCTACCTTGACGCCATTGAGCGATAAAACAAAACCGCCCGATCCAGTGCAGGGAATCGGGCGCTCACCGAAAAAACACGCCTTTTCGGTGTCATCGCTCCTTTCCAAGCACGGGAGGCCCGGGCGTTTCCGCCCAAACCCTTGGCCCCATCATTGTCTGGGGTCCTCGCCCCTGCAGCCGTGGGTTATCTCTCCGGTAGGCTTCAGGGGTCGGAGTTACAGCCATAGTGTACGCTTCAGGCCCGAGGGGTGCAATTGGGGCTAACACCAAACGCCAGCCGAAGAGGCCTCTCGGATTGTGATAGAGTTTTGGCCACGCCATGCGGATCTTCGTTTTGGGGGCCGGAGCGACCGGCTCCCTTCTCGCACAGTTGCTGGAGCGGCAAGGACATACGGTCTGGTGCGGCGACCGCGATCCGCAGCGCGCGCGGCGCTTCCTGGGCAAGAAAAGCACCATCGCGGTAACCGAGGTGAACGCGCGAAATCTGCGCGGAATCGTGAAGGCCGCGAAGGGCTGCCAGCTCATCGTCAATGCTTCGGCTTCAGTCTTCAATGAGATTGTCTTGCGCGCGGCGCTGCGGCTGCGCGCGCATTATGTGGACCTGAGTTCCCACCTTACCCGCCATCCCTTTCGAGCCGAGCAGTTCCGCTACGTAAAGAAATTCGAGGAGAAGAATCGCACGGCACTGATCAACACCGGTGCGGCCCCAGGCTTGACGAATTTGCTCGTGAAACGCGCTGCCGACCTCCTCGACGAAGTCGCGGCAGTGCACATCCGTCTGTACGAGAGCACCGAGAGCGACGACCCGATATCCCAATGGTCACCGGAAGTTTCCTTCGACGAGGCCGTCTCCCACCCACAGATCTACCGAAGCGGAAAGTTTCAACTGGGCAAGCGCTTTTCGGAGATTGAGAAATTTCGATTTGCTGATCCCATCGGGAGCGCGCGTGTCGTGCTTGCCGCCCAAGATGAAGTAGCCACACTGCCCCGTTTCATACCGATGATGGATCTGGACGTAAAAATCGGCGGGAATGAGATTGACCGGCTGCGGCGCTGGCACAAGCAGGGAAGACTTTCCCGCTCACGCGGGATGGCCCGACATCATTTTCCTGAGACTTCTTCTCCTCGCATGATTGCCAAGCTGATTCGCCAGGGGATTCTACAGAACGCTCGTTTTGCTGCGGCCACGCTGGTAAAGGGAATGAAGCGCGGCAAGAAAGAAGACCAGCAGCTGCTGATGCGCAGCGATTGCACGTTTCCCACGCTCTATCAGATTCGGCAGCAAGGACGGTATACGACGCCGGTAGCCTACGCGACGGCGCACATCGCGGCACTTTTCATCAAATATCTCCCCCGGGATCTCGCGGGGGTCTTTGCGCCGGAGATGCTGCCTGCCGAAACCCGCCGGGCCATCCTCGCCGGAATCCGCAACCACAACATCCGTGTCAAACACAAGACCACCGTACTAAGACACAACAGTGAAGACGACGAAGAATTCTAGCCAAGCAGCCCCGCTTTGTCAGAAGTCCAAGCGCGGCTGCTTAGAATGATTCGGGCCGAAGATCAGTCCGCCGAGGCGGGCTTTGCATTTCCAGAAAAGTGGATGGTGATCAGGAACCCATTGGTCCCGTCGTAGGAAAACTTGTGGCCGTCGCCCTCGAAGGCTTCGTGCTTGTTCTTCCACATGCGGAAGCCGTCATTGGACTGCGCCCCCCAGTATTTCAAGTTGTGCATGACGACTTCGTGATGGGCATCATTGCCATTGACGCGCTCCAGAATGACCTCGCCCTTGCCATTGTTCATCTTGGCGTGAGCCACGCCATCCTTCGTGTCCACATTCCATGAGAACGCAGCGGTGTCCACGGCCTTTTTCTGCCAGGGAATCGGATAAAGCTGGCCGAGGATGTCGCCAAGTGCGTCCTGCTGCTCCTTGCTGACGCTGGGATCGAAGTTCACCACCAACCAGGAGTCCTTGCCGGTGCTCCAATCGCTGCCCAGGTCGGTGACGATCCAGACCTTGGCGCCATCCAGCTTGGTGTCTTTGTAAAAGCCCTTGTCCACTTTGAGGACCAAGTTAGCCCGGCAAAAATGTTCATCCATGTGATGCTCACCCATATGATTTGTGGAATGAGTGTTGAAGTAGCAGGGACAGAACATGTCGCAGCTGCAGGCTTCGATGTAGCTGGCGGTCATGTCAAAATCTGGTTTTGAAGATTTCTCCTGCGCAGGCGATGTCAAGTAGATGAGGATGGCAGAAAGCGCAAGGAGAAGAAGCAAGAGCAGACGAGGCATGCGTCGCATGGTTCCTCCATTCGAAACGTTCGGGAAAGTGGCCCAACCGGGATTACCGCAAGTCTATTCCTCCAGACCCAAGGGAATCAAGACCCCCTACCGTCCCTACCGTTAGCATTAGTAAAGATAAGACTGGGTTGGACCGATTGTATGACTGGCGGACGGAATCGGCAAGAAAAGAGTTTCAGCAGCAGCGGTTAGGGCGGGAATAACGGCGGTCCAGCTGCTCGATGTAGAACTCGGCCGGCGTGAGGGTGCGACACGAAGCAGACTGCCTGGCTTTCGAACGAAGATAGCTTTCGTAGGCCGCATCTCCGCACCATTCGCGAAGGCCGCGCCAGAAGCGTCGCAAGAAACGCGATGTAGGTCTTGCGGCATGTTTCATCAGTCGTCTCCGTGGGCGGCGCCGGAGTAGTCTGCGGCCCACCGCGTGGCAACGTAGGGTGATTCATGAAGCACAGGTTTTGTGCCGCGACTGAGAATCGAGTACCACTGCGCAAGCGCTTCGACAATCAGAACGAGGATCATAGCGGCAAGAACACCGGTTACCGCGGCATCGAGGCGCTGGTTAAAAATAAGGCGCTGCGTTTCGGCAATTTTCGCGGCGGGAATTCTTCCGGCTGCAATTTCGGCCGCCAGGACATTGGCGTTGGCAAGAAACCCGATGCGGGGATTTGCATCGAAGATTTTCTGGTAGCTCGCGGTCATGGTAATAATGACGAGCCAGACCATGGGTAGCAGCGTCACCCAGATCCAGCGGAGCCGGCCCATTTTCATCAGGATGGTGGTGGCAACCACGAGCGCCACGGCCGCAAGCAATTGATTCGAGATGCCGAAGAGCGGCCAGAGCGAATTGATTCCGCCCAGCGGGTCGACAACGCCTTGATAAAGAAAGTAGCCCCACAAGGCGACGATGATGGCGCTGGACAGCAAGATGCCAGGCATCCAGCCAGTGCGGCCGAAGGGCTTCCAGGCGCGGCCGCCGAGATCTTGAACCATAAAGCGCCCCACGCGCGTGCCCGCGTCGAGCACCGTAAGAATAAAAAGCGCTTCGAACATGATCGCGAAGTGGTACCAGATGCTGAGGAGCCGTTCGCCGCCGATGGTGCTGGAGAAAATTTGCGCCATGCCCACAGCCAGCGAAGGCGCGCCGCCGGCGCGATTCCAAAGCGTGATCTCGCCGACCCTGTGGGCCAGGTCGATCATGGTTTGCGCTTGCAGCGGATAGCCCCAGCCGCTGATGGTTGCGGCAGCGGCGTCTCCAGTTCCGCCGACAATACTGGAGGGGCTGTTGATCGCGAAATACACGCCCGGCGGCATGGCGCACGCGGCGACCATGGCCATCACGCCGACAAACGACTCGAGCAGCATGGCGCCGTAGCCAATGAAACGAGCGTGGCTTTCGCGAAGGATCATCTTCGGCGTGGTGCCGGAGGAGATCAACGAGTGGAATCCGCTGATCGCGCCACACGCAATGGTAATGAAGCAAAATGGGAAAACCTTTCCGGCAAAGACCGGGCCGCTGCCGTCGATGAAGCGCGTAAGCGGCGGCATTAAGACTTGGGGCCGAACAAAAAGGATGCCGGTGGCAAGAGAAAAAATGGCGCCTGCCTTGATGAAAGCACTGAGATAGTCGCGCGGAGCGAGCAGCAACCAGACCGGCAAGGCGGATGCCGCGAAGCCATACACAATGATGGCAACGGCAAGCGCTATGCCGCTCAGAGTAAATACCCGAGACCAGGAAGGAGAATCGGCCACCCACTGCCCCGCCACCACCACCAAAAGAACCAGCGCCACTCCCATGACCGAAGCTTCCAGGACGCGGCCGGGTCGGAGGAAGCGCAGATACAGACCCAGAAGCAAGGCGATGGGAATGGTCATCGCCAACGTGAAGGTGGCCCATGGAGAGGACTTGAGGGCATTCACCACGACGAGCCCAATCACGGCGAGAAGAATGGTCATGATCGCCAGCACCGCGAGTTGCGCGATGAAGCCGCCGCGTTCGCTGACCTCTTCGCGCGCCATCTGGCCGAGCGATTTTCCATCGCGGCGAATCGAGCAAAAGAGAATGACAAAATCCTGCACACAACCAGCCAACGCAGCGCCGGCAATCAACCAGAGCGTACCGGGCAAATAGCCGAACTGCGCGGCGAGCGTCGGTCCGACGAGCGGGCCGGGTCCCGCGATAGCGGCGAAATGGTGGCCGAAGAGAACCCATTTGTTGGTGGGCACGAAGTCGCGGCCGTCGTCGTGGCGTTCACAGGGAGTGGCGCGTGTGTCATCTAGCGCAAGAACCTTGGCGGCGACAAAAGCGGAGTAGAGCCGGAAAGCGGCAAGATAGCAGGACACCGCCGCGATCACAAACCAAGTGGCATTCAGCTGCTCACCGCGATGCAGTGCGATGGAGCCTAGCGCGCCGGCGCCCAGCGCCGCAATGGCTATCCAGACGGCGATCCTGGAGATGCGCTTCATTTTGCCGGATTCGCCGCCGTACTCGATTTGATAAACTGCGCGATATCAGCTTTGAGTTTGGCCAGCGACGCTGAGTGGACGTACATCATATGGCCGGCTTCGTAATAAGCACCGCTGAGATGACCTCGTAGCGTTGGGTCCAGGCCGAGATGATCGAAGGTGTAGTCCGCGGCAAAAAACGGCGTGGCCAAGTCGTAGTAACCCTTCGCGACAAAAACATGCAGGAACGGATTTTGCGTCATGGCCTTGCGTAGGGTCTCCGCCACGTTGACGTAGCGGTTTTCATACGGCGCGTAATTCCACGGCCGCACGCGCCCGGTCAGCACTTCGTACGGCAAATCACTGTCGAATTTAAGATCATTGCGCGCGTAGTCGTTCAGCATACCCGAATACGGCCCCATGATGGCCGCGATGCTGGGATCGAACTCCGGCTCTTCTCCGGCGGCATCGCGATCGATGCCCGTGAAGCGCGCGTCGATTCGGCCGATCGTGCGGCGCTCGTTGCGTAGCAGTTCCTTCGTGAAGCGCATGATCTCGATGCGCAATTTCGTGCGGTCGATGTAATCCGGCGAGAGGCCGGTCAGCCGCGCGAGCTTCTGCGTGATCTCGCTACGCCTGGTGGCTGGTAGAGCGTCGCCAACCATAAGCGCGTCCGTGTACTCGCCAACGGCAAACTTGCGCGATTCCTCGATGGCTTTTTGCAAATCACCTTGCAAGTCTGCAGGGAGTTTCTTGTGATACCAGGCGATCGCCGTGTAAGTGGGTAGAAAAAGAATGTACGGTAGGTCATTGCCGGTGTCGAATTCCGCCGTCTCGAAATTCAGGATCGCAGAAATCAGAACAATGCCGTTGAGATACATCCCGTAGCGCTGCTGGAGATAGCCGGAAAGTCCCGCGGCTCGGGTCGTGCCGTAGCTTTCCCCGCTAAGAAATTTCGGCGACGACCAACGCTTGTTGCGAGTTGTATACAGGCGGATGAAATCCGCCACGGACTGCACGTCTTCCTCGACGCCATGAAATTGCTTGGGCGCTTCGCCCGGAACGGCACGGCTGTATCCCGTCGAAACGGGGTCGATGAAGACGAGGTCGCTGATGTCCAGGAGCGACACGTCGTTGTCGACCAGTTTGTAGGGCGGCGGAAGAAGCGCGCCGGCATCACCCATCTGCACGCGCCGCGGACCGAATAAGCCAAGATGCAACCACACCGACGAGGAACCCGGGCCGCCATTGAAGCTGAAGGTGAGCGGGCGCTGGCTCGCGTCGCCAACGTCATCCTTGGTATACGCGACGTAGAAGATGCTGGCCTTGGGCGTGCCGTCTTCGAGCTTCAGGAGGATCGTGCCGGCGGTGGCCGTGTATTTGATCTCCTGCTCGCCGACCTTCACGGAATGCTTGGTCTGAACGATTTTTTCCTCCGGAACGGGCGGCTTCTTTTCTTCTTTCGGCTTCTCCGCTGGTTTTTCCGGCTGAGGCGGCTGTTGCTGCTGAGCAAAGCAGAGGTTTGCTCCAAGCAGAAGCCAAGCGACGGAACATAGAAAGCGAAGGGAACACTTCATGGGCAGCAGATCTCCTTCACGCAGGCAAAAAAACACAAACTAGCGACGTGCCGCATCGTATGCGAGAGTGCGCGCAGCGTCAATCGCTTCAGAATGTCCGGAGACACACCCCGGCGATTCCTATTGCGCGGCTTGAAATCGCGGTTAGAATGCGGCCCAGGAAGGTAACTCTTGTCTCTAGGAGCGCCGCATGCGCCGTGCTGGTTGGTCCGCCGCCACTTTACTTCTCCTTTCGGGAGCGTTGGCGTGCTTCTCTCCCCCGGGTACAGCCCAGCCGAAAGAGGAGCTGGCACACCCGAAATCGGTCGAGGAATTGAAGAAAACAATGAAGGACGTTCTCGACAAAGAGCACGTACCGGGGGCAGGAATAGCGCTGATCGCAAATGGCGAGGTCCTGTGGTGCGGTGGAATCGGCCAGGCGGACATTGCCGCGAATCGTGCCGTCAGTTGCGACACGGAATTCCGCGTGGGCTCGATCAGCAAGACATTTGTCGCGCTGGCACTGCTGAAGTTGCAAGAAGAAGGAAAGGTCAACCTTTACGCCCGGTTGCAGGATGTCGCACCGGAAATCCCGTTCAAGAATCGCTGGGAGGCAGCTCATCCCGTCCGCATCGTCAACCTCCTCGAGCACACTGCCGGCTTCGACGACATGGAGCCAAGCGAAGTCTACAACGTACGTGATCGGTACGATTTTTCACTTATCGAGGTTTTCAGGCGTTTTCAGGAGCCGCAGACGGTGCGCTGGCCGCCAGGAACGCGCATGTCCTACGCGAATCCGGGAAATGCAATTGCAGGGTATTTGATCGAGAAAACCACGGGAGAGCCTTTCGACCAGTACATCCGCGAAATGTTTCTGCGGCCGATGGGCATGGAACACGCTGACTATCCCTTCACCGAGGCAAACAAAGCCCTGCTTGCGACTGCCTACGAGGGCAATCCGCCGAAGGCCTCTGGCTTTCCCTTCATTTACCTGCGGCCGGCTGGGGACCTGAAAGCGTCGCCGGGAGAGTTGGCCAAGCTCGTGCAATTTCTTCTGAGGCGCGGCAAGGCGGGAGACGCGCAACTGGTGAAACCGGAATCGATCTTGCGAATGGAAACGCCGGAAACAACATTGGCAGCTAAAAGCGGCCTGCGGCTTGGCTACGGCCTCTGCAATTATTCGAGCGTGGAAGGCGGCGTGGTGACGCACGGCCACGACGGCGGGATCGACGGCTTCATTTCTTCGTATCGCTACATGCCGGAGCAGAACTGGGGTTACGTCATTCTGCTGAACAACGATAGTACTCAGCAAGCGCTCGAAAGCTTAAATCGCTTGGCTATTGATTTTCTTTCGAAGGATTCCCTGAAACCTCAGCAGCCCGCGACTACTCTTCCCGCGAAAGCGCTGGAGATGTTCGCGGGGTATTACGCGCCGCGCGCGCCGCGCAGCCAGCTGTTTGCTTTTGTGGATGACCTGACCGGCGGGACGCGCATACGCGTGGCCAACGGCAAGCTTACCCGGTCCGGACTATTTGGCCGGCCCGAGCCGCTTCTCTACGTCGGCAAAACCCTGTTCCGCGGGGAGAAGGAACCCGAGGGCACGACGGTTTTTTTCGTCACCGACCTAGGTGATATGGCGGTCGTGAGCAACGGACTTGACAGTATTTCTTACAGCGAGCGGAGCAGCCTCGCCTGGCCCTTGATTCGCATCGCCCTGCTCTCTCTTTGCCTGTTTTTCATGGTGTCTTCATTGCCTTACGCGCTTATTTGGCTTTTCTTGAAGCTCGTCGGCGCCATGAAGGATGTGCGTCACCTGTCAGTCCGCGTCGTGCCGTTGCTTGCGACGCTGTCGCTATTGATCGTGCCATTCTGCCTAATGAGACTCAGCGGCGCGCAAATCGGCTCCTGCAATCCCTGGACTGCTGGCATCTTCCTCGGAACATTATTTTTCCCCTTGTTGTCGATCCTCGGGTTGGTCGTGGTCCTCCGCGTGCCGAAAGAGGAAATCCACCGCGGTGTAAGAATTCACTCTCTCCTGGTCTCCTCTGCCTGCTGCGTGCTCACCGGCTTTCTCTTGTCGTGGCATCTCCTCGCGCTGCGATTGTGGGCGCGGTGAGACGTCTGCCCGCAATCAAGACGAACGGCCAACAATGTAGTCACGGGTGATCTTGTCAACCGAGATGGTGCCGGCCTGCCGCATGATGGTGCGAAATTCGCGGCGCAAGATTTCGAGGACGGCTTCGACACCTGACTGGCCAAACGCGGCCAGCCCCCAGGCGTAAGGCCGCCCTATGCCGACCGCTGACGCTCCGAGCGCGAGGGCTTTGAAAATGTCCGTGCCGCGCCGGATGCCGCCGTCCACGATGACAGGAATCCTGCCGGCGACACCCTCGATCACTTCGGTCAGACTTTCGATCGTGGGGCGAAGGGTCTCTTCGGAGCGCCCGCCGTGATTCGAGACCATCAGACCATCCACACCGTGCTTAACCGCGAGTTGCGCATCTTCGCGCGTCACGATGCCTTTGAGGAGCAGCTTGACGGTCACGGTATCGCGCAGTCGTTTCACGAAATCCCAATTCAGGTTCGGGGGGTGAACGGCTGTGACCTTCGAGAGATCGAGGCCATCGAACATCGGCTTCCGGGCTGCGTATTGGGCAAAACCACCGGAGCCTCCTCGAATCCTTCCGCGGGCAAAGCCCGTGTAGGCGCTCTGATGGCAAGCGGAACACTCCCTGTTATCCACACGTTCAGCGCGGAACAGAGTCTCGCGGTTGCTGCCTTCCTGCAGGTCCACGGTGAGGACGATCGCGGGCGAGCCGGCAGCTTCGGCGCGCTTAACAAGCGCCCGGCCAACCTCCCAGACGTTCGTGGCATACAGTTGCTGCCACACCGGACTGCCTCGTGCGGCAGTTACGTCCTCGATCGACGCAGTGGCGACGGTGGAGAGCATCACAAGGTGACCCTCGGCGCGCGCTGCCCGGGCAACAGCGACTTCGCCTTCGGGATGGAAGGCTTTCTGAGCGCTTACTGGCGAGAGCACAATCGGCGTGTGGCACTTCGTGCCACACAAGCTCACCGACATGTCGATGTTTTCGACATCAACGAGCCTGCGTGCCCGAATTTGGAGACGCGCATAGCCTTCGCGATTCGCCCGCACCGTTCCGTCGTCGTCCACTCCCGTGGCGAGATAGCCAAAATGCGCCGGCGGCAGCGTCTTGCGCGCGGCGGACTCGAAATCCATCACACCGAAGGCCTGGTCCGGAGAGGAAATCGCTTCCTCGCTTTGCTGAAAGGAATCGAGCCAGCCAAGAAACTTCCTCTCGGTAACTTCGCCCGCAGCTAGAACATTGCGGAAAGAACGCGCAAGAAAGCCTGGACTCGCCAGCAGCGGACTTGACCCAAGCATCTGAAGGAATTTTCTCCGAGTCTTGATCCGATCGGTGGCGCGATTCATGATCTCTCCTACTCCGGCAACGAAGTGAAGCGCAGCAGCGGATAAAGATCGCGAAAGACCTCGGCCGCCTCGCGCGGAAAGGAAGCGCGTGTAGCCACCGAGGGTCCGGATTTGCGACGGACGATCCACGCCAATATCTTTTTCCAATTCTCCGGGACAATGGGCCAACCGGGGTGCTTTGTCCATTCCCCCTTCACCGTCGCGTACCAGTAGCTTTCGTAGCGCCGGCCGAGGCGCTTCTTTTGTTTTGCAACCCAGCGGGAATCTGCGTTAACGCGTGGTTCGGCAATCAGTGCAAGCGTGGACTCTTTGCGTTTCCCGCCCGAATAGATGCGGAACCCCACGGTGACCGCATCTGCCGACAGGCCGACATAGAGCTGACCGGTTTCCCGCTTACCCGGCGCTGGAACGGAAAACTTCAGGTACATGTGCGTCTTGTACAGCGTCTTGTCTTTTGCGAAACGAATATCCCGGTTGATCCGCGAAAAATTCGGGCCCGTACGTCCGGAGGTGTCGAACCGCGAATCGAGTTCCAGGGCCCTGGGCGCGAGTTCCTCCAACAAACGCCGGAAGGGCTGAACGATGGCGGCCTGATAGCGGTCACGGTTGGTATCCATCCATTCCTTGCGGTTCTGACAGCCAAGATCTTTGAAAAACTGAAAGGTTGCGCGTGTGAATACAGGTCTTCTAGAAGCCATGAGAACCTCGGTTCTGGCGACCACTCTAACGCGCGGCGCCCCTCAGGGTACACGATTCCAAACGGAGGTCAATTGGACGATGCTGGCTCGCTCGTGCAACGGGGATCATAGCAGCGCGGATTTCTCGAATCGAGGATGAACATGCCGCCCCGTGAGGAGGGCGGCTGCCGCGTGGCCGTCCGCCCCACTGCCAGATTGGCACTTGCCGCGAACGACGGGGGCCAGCTAGTCTACCTGCATGACCAACTTTACTCCCACCGAAAGAACCAAAATCCGCCGCAAGCCCGACCGGGGCAGCTACGACCGTGAATTAATCTACCGCATTCTGGATGAAGCATTCGTTTGCCACCTGGGCTTTGTCGTGGACGGCCAACCCTTCGTGGTGCCCACAAACTACGTGCGCGTCGGCGACAAACTCTTCCTGCACGGCTCGATCGCCAGCCGCCTAATGAAAACGCTCGCGAGCGGTGCGTCTTTCTGCCTCAGCGTCACGCTGCTCGACGGTATCGTCTTCGCTCCCACGGCCGTCGGGCATTCGGTCAATTACCGCTCCGTCGTGGTCATGGGCAAGGCCGAGCCGATCGAGGGCGCAGCGGCAAAGCTTGCGGCCATGCGCGATTTCGTCGAATACGTCAGCCGCGGCCGCTGGGCCACCGTGCGTCCGCCGAGCGAGCCGGAGTTGAAGGGCACCATGGTCCTTGCCGTGCCGCTGGTGGAAGCTTCCGCCAAACTGCGCACCGGCTTCGCCGTGGACGACGGCGAAGCCTACGCTTCATCAGCGTGGACCGGTGTGCTTCCCATGAAGTGGACCGCCCAGGCACCAGTTCCTGATCCACGCGGAAATCCCGAGATTCCTGTGCCGGCCAACATTCTGCATTATTCGCGGCCACAGTAGCCGGTGACGCAATAATTTCCCACGCCACACGGTCCGAGAACGAGGACTTGCCGGTCCCAGGGGGTGAAGTGTGATGTTCATTTCTCGTGCGTCCATTTGGTTCTCGATGTTACTGGCGATCTGGGTGTGCGCCGGCACCTCCAAACAAACCTCAGCGCAGGTCTTGAAAAAAGACGATCTCGCTTTCCGCAAACAGACGTACACCGACAAGCAGGGCAACAAGATGCCGTACCGCCTCTTCGTGCCTGCGAACTACGACCCCAGTCAAAAATACGCACTGATTTTCTGGCTGCATGGTGGGAGCGGCCGCGGCTCGGATAACCTCAAGCAAATCTCCGGCGGAAATGAGAACGGTACGCACGTCTGGACAACACCGGCGAATCAGGCGCAACTGCGCGCTCTTGTTCTCGCGCCGCAATGCCCGGAGGAGCGCTTCTGGTCGGACCCGGAGACAAATGAGATTTCACCGCACCTCCACATGGCCCTGGACATTCTCGCTTCCGTGCAAAAGGAATTCTCCATCGATGCGGATCGAATTTACCTCGCCGGGCAATCCATGGGCGGCCTTGGGGTTTGGGCGCTGCTGCAATCGCAGCCGGATCGCTGGGCTGCGGCGCTGGTGCTCTGTGCCTTCGACAATTTCACGAATCCAAAAGCCATGGCGCGCGTCCCGCTGTGGGTGTTCCAGGGCGATGCGGACATGGTCGTCCCGGCAAACCTGGTGCGGCAAATGGTGAAGGATTTGAATAAGTCAGGCGTGCGGCCGCGCTACTCCGAATACCATAACGCTGGCCACGATGTCTGGGAGCGGGTTTTCGTCGAACCAGACTTGGTCTCCTGGCTCGCCGCGCAGAAGCGCAGAAACTAGCACAGGCTTCAGCCTGTGCAGATTCATAGTGTCGCAATCAAGCAGCCGTAAGCAGGACTGGCTCGCCCCGCGTTATAACAATGGTGTGTTCGTAATGCGCCGAGAGACTCCCATCCGCAGTTTTGTGCTGCGCGGAGCAGTCCGCCTAATTGGGCACCGACGGCGGTTCGTGAATCGTGCGTCCGATGCCGTGGCCGTCGAGTGGCGTCGGAGCCAGTAGGAATCCCCTTCCTTCAGGAAGGGGAGGAGGTCAACAGATCGCCCGTCTGAATCTTGCGATCCCCGGGAATCCCGTGCACCACCTCGTCATTCACGCTGACGCACACATCACCCAGAAACCCGTAAACCATCGGCGGCGAAGACCGTGCCCCGTGCTCGGCAAGCACTCGCGAGCCAATCTTGCAAAGCTCCGCAGTCGTCACTCCCGCGCGCACTTGCGCGGCCATGGCGCGCAACTCTTTCCCCACGATCATTCCGCACGCCCGCAGCTTCTCAAATTGTTCGCGACTATTAATGGACATGGCGCTTCCCACAAGCCAGGACGCAGTTAGCCCTCATTTCGATCGCACTCCAGAAAAAGCAGTAGCGAGACCGAGCGCAATGAGTGCTCCGCCGGAGAGGTTGCGCTGGGTGCGGCGCAGGCGGACGCTGCCGCGAATGCGCTCGGCAACAGTTCCGGCGAGCAGCGCCCACATTGAATCACTGCACCAACCCATCAGAGCAAACAGCACGCCGAGCTGAAGAATCTGAAGCGTCGCGTGGCCGCGGGCAGGCGCTACGAACTGCGGCAGAAACGCCAGAAAAAACAATGCTGTCTTGGGATTTAGGAGATTCACCAGCACACCATGGCCAAAAATATGGGCGAGCTGGCGCTCACCATTCGCCGCTTCGAGCACCAGGGTCACGTCGCTTCGCAACACACGAATACCGAGATAAACCAGGTAGGCTGCTCCGAGGTACTTCACGAACTGAAACACCAGCGCGGACGACGCCAGCAGCGCGGAGAGTCCAAGCGTTGCCGCCGCCAGATGAAACAGCGTACCCGCGGCAATGCCCATGGCCGACACCAGACCGGCGGCGCGACCGTGGCCCACGCTCCGACTAACAATGTAAAACACCGCGGGCCCTGGAATCACTAGAAGGATTGCGGCTCCGGTCACGAACAGCAGCAAGGAAGAGTAGCTGATCAGCATGGCGGGGGACTCCTTAACACCTCAGTGGCAACCGCATCCGCCGCCGCAGCAACTGCCTCCGCCTCCGGAGGACCCTCCGGATGATTTGGCCGAAGCACCATTACTCGAGCCATTCGCGGCGTTGAAGACCGAAAGCTGAATCGCGTTCTTCTTCCCCGCGCACGTCGGGCAGGCAATCTCCTGGGTTTTGTTCAGCACAATCTTCTCAAAGCGCGTCAGGCAATCCTCGCAAATGTATTCGTAAATTGGCATGAGTTCTTGTCTCTTTCTCCGCTTCCGATTATAACAAGGAGCGTGTGTTCAAGACACGCTGACCTGATTGCCGGGTTGTCTCACGGCGTCGGGCTCGGTTGCCAAGTCGCCTAAGCCTAAGGCGACTCCGCAGAAAGATTCGCAAGAATGCTTCGACGCTTCATGAACTATTGCATAAACCCAGAGACCCACGCCGAAGGATAGTGATAAGAGCCCAATTTGAAGCGCGGTGCGACGCCAGACCTTAGCCGGAGGAATCCCTCTTCGCTCTGACCATTCGCGCCAAGCCAACACATGGGCCGGAAGCAAGTATCCGCAAAAGGCCAGGATTAAGTTCAAGCCAATGAAGAGCTCCAGTTGAACTTCACGGGAAAAGTCTGCTAATGAGGAAGCTCCTCCAGGAGTCCTGGAGGCGCCCAAAGTAGCATGGTCGTTAGCTTGAAGTGTGCTTAGTCGCCGGCGACCGCTTCGGCCGCCTTCTCATCCGTCTTGGTTGCGGCGCCGTTACCGTTGGAGTGGCCATTGCCATTAGCAGCAGCGATGGTGACCGACTTGCCTGCATTAGCGAAATTAGCAGGCACGGCTTTGGCGATGTCGCTGACGGTGCCGATCTGCACGACCGCCGGCTGAGGCTTCTTCAGTACCAGCTCTTCATAAATCGCTCGGACCTTGGCCTGTTCTTCGTAAGCCTTCTTGCGGCGAGCGCGGTCCTCTTCGGCGGCAGTCACCGGAATATCGTGCTCCAGGTGCCGCACGCGAGCCGCGTCTTCAGCGTCAATCTTCAAGGAATGCTCAAAGCTCTGCAAGTTGACGTTCTTGCCTTTCGCGTAGATTTCATGTTTGCCGTGGTTCTTGTACCACTCGGCCACGGTCGCGTTCTTATGCATGTTCTCGATGATCTGTCTCCAGCCCACACCGGTGTTGTACGCGCAGAAGCTGATCTCACCCTGCTGCGTCGCGTACGGAATGATGCACATCTCGGTGCGGCGGAAATCGTAGTTGAACAGATCCTGGAACCACATCCCCGCGATGAACAGGAAGTTCCACGGATCGGTCTGCCGGCGCCGCATGGCGTCTTCGTAGGTGCGGTCCGGTGAAGTCCGACCGTATTTCTTCTCCGAGTCCTTGGTCAGCGCCCAGGTCTTGTCAAATTTCTTGAAGAGGTCATACAACTTCAGTCCCTTGGGGCCTTGGAAGGGCTTGTAGTTCTTCAAGAGGGCCATGGCCATCATGAAGTTCGAGAAATTCTTACCGCGGGCCGCATCGGTAATGTCGGTGACGTCTTTCGTAAGCTGTACGGCATCGAGGAAGCGCGGAACGGGAGCCCATTCCTTGGTCTCCTTGTTGATCATCAGCGCCGTACCCACCCCACAGTTGGGATGGCAACCGCAGGAAAGCGAACCCCATTGCGACTCTGGCCCCTTCACCATGTCCGAGAATCCTGCAAACGTGCTGACGAAGGAAATCGGGAACCAGTCGCGGGTCGGTTCGACTTTGCCCACCTGGGTGCTGACGTCTTTCGCCAGGTGCGAAAGCGTATAGCGCTGGCGCAAGCGGCGTTCCGGAGTAATGTCCTCGTCGCGACCGGTAAAGGAAACCGGCTGGAAACTGACAAACGCGATCTTCTTGGGGTTCTCCATGGCAAACTTCACGACGGTGCCGACCTGATCGTTGTTCACGTTATTGACGATGGTCACGACGAGCACGATTTCGATCCCCGCCTCGTGCATGTTCTCGATGGCGCGCAGCTTCACATCGAACAGGTTACCGATCTGCCGGTGGCTGTTGGCGTCGTTGCCGATGCCGTCAAACTGCAGGTACGCATAGCGCATGCCCGCTTCGAACGCCTTCTTGCAGAACTCCTTACTCTTGGCAAACTCGATCCCGTTCGTCGCGGCCTGCACGCTGTTATAGCCGATCTTGCGTGCGTAGGCGACCGCATCAAAGAAATAGGGGCTCATCGTCGGCTCGCCGCCGCTGAACTGCACGGACATCTGGCGGCGCGGCTTAATCTTCAGCGCGTTATCCAGGATTTCCTTTATCTCTTCCCAGCCAAGCTCATGCACGTAGCCGACCTGGTTCGCGTCCATAAAGCAAGGATCGCACATCATGTTGCAGCGGTTCGTCAGGTCGACGGTGAGCACCGAGCCGCGGCCATATCGCACCGTCGAGGAGCCGTGCTTGTGAAGGTCCTCATCGTTGTGTGCGGGAATGTCGCGGCCTGGGTACTGGCGTTCGATCCAGCTCAGCCACTTGGAATCGACAGCCATCATGTCCTCGTAGTGGCCGTGCAGCGCGCAATCCTTCACCATCCACACCTGCCCGTCGCGCTCGATGATCTGCGCTTTGATCTCTCCGACCTTCTCATGCATCAGGTCGCGCCAATCCTTCTTGCCTGCGATGATCGCTTCGCGCGCTTCCTTCACGCACGCGGGACAAAGCGAGTCGGTCTGCCGCGGGAAGCCCAGTGTCGGCTTGGTCTTTTCCCATGATTTCAGCAGCGGCTTATCCGACCATTTCGGCGTGACCGAAGGATTGGGATTACGCTTGTTGAAGTACTGGATGGTATTAAAGGTGATTCCAGCCGTTTTGCAAACAATCCAATCGAACGTCCTCGCGAATTGCGTGCCTACAGTATTCGGCATAAACCTCTATCCTCCACTTTCAAAAATGCAAAAATGCCTGCTGCTTGGCCCTTGAGTTTAATGGAGCCCAATCAATCGTCGGAGCCAACCCCAACGACTGCCCCCGGGCTCACCGTTGTGTGCCTTAAAACCGTACCATGAACACCAGGTACGTCCAATAAGTCTTTGGACTCCTATAGTTTGACGGTTCTCTGGTGTGGACGCCAGCGGGTTGCGCCGAACGGTCGTTATGGAGGGTTGAACGGCAAATCGGGCCAGTTAACGGCTTCTACTGCAGCCCCAAAAGGGGGTTAGCGGCGCCCCTGGGCAGGAACTTTCCAGTGCTAGGGAAGATTCCTCTGCCTTGCTTGGCGGAGCTTCCTACTCGTTGAGGGCTGGCCGGAGGACGGCGATGACAAAATGCGCAAAATTCGACGCGCCTTCATCCAGCTGCAGCCAACGCACCACGCAGTGTTCGGCCAGATACTTCGCCACGCGCGTTTCCGGAATCCCCAGGTACTGCCCGAGCTGCGGCTTGATCGAATCCACCCCGCGCCGGCTTGAGCCACCTCGCAATAGGTTGCCGATGGCAATGCGCAGCGTCTGGCAAGCTTCCACGTAGTAATAGCTCGTGAGGTCCGAATCGGTGAGGACAAATACACCCGGTCCTGCCGGGGCACGATCCGCATCTTCTAGTTTGGCGGGCGGGCAGGTCATCAGTCTGCGAAATTGCATCTCCAGCAGAGAAATGCGGGAAGAGAGTCCGGGATCGCCATAGCGTCCCTTCACGCTGGCTGCGCCCGGCTCCCCAATCGGCTCAATGGGCAGGCTGGGGATCGCATGGCTGTGAGTCACTCGAGGAGGAGTCGGCTCGGCCGATTCTTGATCGAAGACGGCGGGAGGCAAACCGCGACGCGGGGCAGGCGCTTCCGTGGCGTGCTGACTGGAAGCAACCACTGCTTCCTTCGCGCTGCTGCTCTTGCGCCGGTTCCGGCCCCCGCGGCGCCCCCGCCGACGACTCTTTCTCTCAGGCCCGGAAGAGGGCGGCGTGTCTAGTGAACCTTCCGCGGTCTGCTGGATCTCGCTGGTGACCGCCACGGACGATTCCAGGGCTTCGGGATTCTGTTCGAATGGCAAATCCGGCTCCAGAGTCGGAACCGGAGGGGGTGTCAAAGCAAACTCCACGTTCGGCGGGGCTCCTGCTTCCAGCGGAATCTCCCCCGGCGCGCCGCCAAGACGGACGGCAGCTTCTTGCGCCTTGACCTTCCAATCCGAGCGGCGAAATCTTTCCGCCGCCGCGGAATACCATTTCGCGGCATCGGCATTCTGCCCAGAAGTTTCGAAGAACTTAGCCAGTTCGAACGCTACCATGGCGTCTCGCGTCTTCTGGTAAAGATTCGAAAGTTGTCCCGCGGGATCCTTGCTGGTACGCGCGCGGCGGATGCGGGCGGTAATCTGTTTCCAGTCGGTCATCTTTGCTTGCATTGTAACAGCGGAACGCCTCATCGGCCAGCAAACTCCTTTCGAGCTTTCGCGCTCGGAGGGCGAGACCCTTTCTGTTCAAGAAGTGTTTCCCGATTGACGGCACGAAGTTTACTCAGTATTCTTCCGGTGGCCCTCTGGAGGCGTTTGATGACGCGCCTGCGCGCTGACCGTTCTACGGTCACCAGCAGAATGAGCTTCTTAGCAGTCACAAGTCACAATGACTGCTCATCGATTACAAAAAACATCCTCGCCCTGCTCGTCTCTTTTGCGCTCCTGACCCGGCCTGTCTGGGCCGCTCCTTCCTCTTCGCTCGGCACAGTCGTGTACGCCGATCGCGCCCATGTTGGCGCCGCCCAAGCGTCCGTTGGCGCGACCGTTTTTAGCGGCGACAGACTCAGCACCGAACAGACCGGGAGCGTCCAGGTTCGCGCCGGAGCCGCCCGGGTGCTCCTCTCCAGTGCAAGCAGTGCCACGTTCGCCCAGGAGGACGTCAGCCCGGCCGCAACGCTTACTATCGGCTCCGCTACTTTTTCGACTGCCAACTCGAAAGCCTTTGCCTTGCACGTGGCTTCTGCGGTGATCCGCCCGAACACCAACCAGCCCACCATCGGACAAGTTACAGTCCTGAATGCGAAGGAATTGTTCGTCAAGAGCACTCGCGGGTCGCTGAGTATCGCCGTCGAAGATGATGTACGCGAAATTCCGGAAGGCGCCGCCTATCGCGTGGTCCTCGATCCCAACGCTCCGATACCGCAGGGACCGCGCGGCGCAGGCACCAAGGGTTATGGCGGCGCACCGGTCAAAGCCGCAAAGAACCGCTTCATCTGGTACGCCGTCGCCGTCACGGCGGTGGTGACTTATTTCGCAGTCACCGAATCCCTGGAAAGCCCCGACCGCCCCTAAGTCTTGCTTCACTGCGTTTGCTGCCCATCGAGAACTTTTAACAGAAGGCGGCGCCGTTCCGGGATTTTCCATTGTGAGTAATGAGGTCGAGTGAAGGTTGGGGAGTGCACGGATTAGAGCCAGCATCCCCTGGTCCTCTTCGTTGTGGCGCTCGTTGCATGTTATCTGCCCGCGCGTAGCGCCAGCCACGTGGCGCCTACCGCGCGGCATCCTTACCTCCCCAGCGACGGGACATTTCCCGTGTGACATTGCAGCAGAATTGGCTTGACGCACGCAACACTAAGTGCTATTTCTTTAGCACTCATGCTAGATAACTAGCACACGGTAATGAGAAAATCGAAACCGCAAGCCCTGGCTCGCCGCGAACGCCAGATCATGGATGTTCTCTACAAGCTCGAGCGGGCCAGTGTCGGGCTAGTGCTCGCCACACTTCCGGACCGCCCGAACTACTCGACCGTCCGCGCCCAACTTCGCGTGCTCGAGGAGAAAGGGCATGTCCGCCATGAAGAGCACGGCCTAAGATATATTTATTTCCCGGCAGTTCCCCGTGATGTCGCGCGGCGTTCCGCGCTCCGTCACCTGGTCGAAACATTTTTTGACGGCTCTGTGGAAAATGTAGTTGCCGCGTTGCTCGGCGGCGAAGTGACACGAATCTCTCGGAAAGAGCTGGATCGCCTGGCTCGCTTGATCACCAAAGGGGGAAAGGAGAGCTGACCATGCACCGGCTAGGCGGCCACGAACCCGGGCTCGCATTTCTTATTGCCAAGGTTACCGTTCTTTTCCTCTTGGCGTGGCTCATCGTGACCGCCCTGCGCGATCACTCCGCGGCCCTCCGGCACCACGCGTGGGCGGCGGGAATTCTCAGTTCGCTCGCCCTTCCGGCTTTCACGCTGCTGCTTCCCGCCTGGCATTCCGCCGCGCTAGGGGGTGCCGCTGCTCTCTGGCACCCGACCAATACCACCGGAGCCGAAGCCGATTCGGGGAGTTTGCCGGCGATGATTGTCAATGCCGGCGCCGCTTGCCGCTGTTCGGCACGCTACCTGGCATTGTTCTTCTGGTCTGGCTAATCGGCTTCTTGGTTCTTGCGCTGAGGCTCACCGTCGGTCTTGCCAGGCTTGCGTGGGCGTCCGGGCACGCAAGACCGCTGCTCCGCAAGGAGTGGCTCTTCGGGGTTGCCGAACTCTCCCGGTCGCTGAAGATTGCGCGTACCGTAAGAGTGCTGCAATCCGCCAATCCCCTGGCGATGCCGCTTACTTGGGGAATTTTCCGGCCGCTGGTCATCCTCCCGGCAGGCGCGTCCGCATGGTCCGGGAACCAGCGGCGCATCGTGCTTATCCACGAGTTCGCGCACATCGCCCGTCACGACTGGTTCTTGCAGATTTGTGCCCAGCTAGCGCGAAGCTTCTACTGGTTCCATCCACTGGTGTGGATGGCAGCGCGAAGGCTGCGACAGGAGAGTGAACGCGCCAGCGACGACTGCGTGCTGAATTCCGGCATGGCACCGTCACAATACGCCAACCAGCTGCTCGATCTCGCCCGGACCCTTGAAAACTCGGACCGTGCCTGTTCTGCGGGGTTGGCCATCGCGCGGCCATCCACTCTTGAAAGGAGATTCATTGCTATGCTGAATCCGTCGATCGATCGCAGTCCAATATCGCGAAAAGCTCGAGTGTTCGTCATGCTTGTCGCCTTGTCCTTCTTGCTTCCGCTGGCGGCTCTGAGGCTCCCCGCCCAGAGCCTTGCGGGCAATTTCGGAGGAACGATTCACGATCCCAGCGGTACGGGTGTAAGGAATGCGACAGTGATCATGACCAACCACAAATCGAACACCATCGTCATGACCGCGTCAGACGGAGACGGCAGTTTCAGATTCACGTCTTTGCCTGCCGGTGAGTATGAGATGAAGGTAGTGAAGCGCGGATTTGAAGTATATCGAGCGCCACAGGTCGGGCTGGAGCCCGGCCGCGAATCGTCCCAGAGGGTCACGTTGGAAGTCGCCGCAGTCATGGAGGAAGTGGACGTCGTGCCAGAAGGGACCGCCAAGGCTCTGCCAGGATCGGAAACCAGGGGAAAACCGTCGCGGCTGCGTCTCGGTGGCGAAGTACAGGCCACAAAACTTCTTAACAAGGTCACGCCAGTCTATCCCGCCGCTGCCAAGGCAGCCGCGATCGAAGGCAGCGTAATTCTTCACGCGGTCATTGGGATGGACGGCAAACCGTTGTCCCTCCGCGTCATGAACAGCCAAGCTGATCCTGAGCTTGCCCGCGCCGCCGTCGAATCGGTCAGCCAATGGCGTTATCGCCCGACGCTGCTGAACGGAGAGCCCATCGAGGTCGACACCACGATCATGGTGAATTTCTCACTGTTACCCTAGAGC
>Ga0066710_100000652_pt1 | contig 22221 bp, 12 predicted proteins | sample GraSoiAngelo_159_FD_79666 | JGI IMG/M metagenome (GOLD analysis project Ga0066710, IMG submission 79666) | Grasslands soil microbial communities from the Angelo Coastal Reserve, California, USA - 14_1009_16_40cm | ecosystem: Environmental > Terrestrial > Soil > Grasslands | place: USA...
CGGCCGCCGCAGCGGTCTCGGCCGCGGCGCTCGCGGCGCGCTGGCCGGGCCCGCCCTGCGATTCCAGGTGGCGCAGCACGTCCTCCTTGAGCAGCCTCCCGCCTTTGCCGCTCGCCGGGATGGCGGCGGCCTCGAGGCCGTGCTCCTCGACCAGCCTCCGCACCGCGGGCGAGAGCGGCGCCTCCTCGCGGGCGCCACCGTTCCCGCTCGAGGGCGCACCGGGCCCGGGGGGAGCGGCGCCGGGGGCAACACTCGAGCCGGCGCCGGCGGACGCACTCGCGCGAGCGCCGGCCGGTCCCCGAGTGCTCGGAGTCGCGGTGCCGCCCGCGGCGCGGGCGGCGCCGGCCGGCTGCTCGGCAGCGCTTGCGGCGGGAGCGCCCCCCGGCTCGATCCGGGCGAGCACGTCGCCCACGTGCACCTGCTCCCCCGCCTCGCGCGCGTGGCGCAGCACGCCCGACTCGCTGGCCGCGATCTCCACCGCCGCCTTGTCGGTCTCGAGCGTCAGGATCGGCTCGTCGGCGCGCACCGCCGCGCCGTCTTCCCGGAGCCACTCCGCCAGCACCGCGTCGGAGATCGATTCGGCCAGACGTGGGACCTGGATTTCGACGCTCATCGCATCCCTTTCCCGCCGGCGGTACCGGTCAGCGCGGCGCGCGCTCGCGCGCCGCCGGTGCCCGCGGCGCCAGCGACTCGACCTCCGCCGTCGCCAGCGCGCGCTCGAGCAGCAGGCGTTCCTGCTCGACGTGCATGTGGTAGTAGCCGGTGGCGGGCGTCGGCGAAGCTTTGCGCCCCACGAGCCGCAGCGTGATGCGCTCCGGCAGAACCGACTCCAGTCGGTGTCGCAGGTTGCGCCACGCACCCATGTTCGCCGGCTCCTCCTGGACCCAGCGCAGCTCCCGCGCGCCGGGATAACGCCGCAGAATCTCCGCGAGCTCGACGCGCGGAAACGGATACAGCTGCTCGACGCGGACGAGCGCGACGTCGTCCTCCGTGCCGCGCTGCTCCCGCGCCTCCAGCAGCGTGTAGTAGAACTTGCCCGACACGAGCAGCACCGAGCGCACCGCGGCAGGATCCCGCACCCCGGCATCGTCGATCACGGTCGCGAACTCGCCGTCCGTGAAATCGGCCAGGCGGGACACCGCACGCCGGTGCCGCAGCAGGCTCTTCGGGCTCATGATGACGAGCGGCTTCCGGAACCGGCGGTGCTGCTGGCGCCGCAGCGCGTGGAACAGCTGGGCCGGAGTCGTGAGGTTGCACACCTGCAGGTTGCCGTTCGCGCACAGCTCGAGGAAGCGCTCGAGCCGCGCGATCGAGTGCTCGGGCCCTTGCCCCTCGTACCCGTGCGGCAGCAGCAGCACGATCCCCGACATCCGGCGCCACTTCGATTCAGCGCTCGCCAGGAACTGGTCCACGTACACCTGGGCCACGTTCACGAAATCCCCGAACTGCGCCTCCCACAGCACCAGCGTGCCCGGGTCCGCGGTGCTGTAACCATACTCGAAGCCGAGCACCGCCGCCTCGCTGAGCATGGTATCGACCACGTCGAAGCGGCCCTGCTCGAGCGCCAGGTGCTGGAGCGGCACGTGGCAGTCGCCGTTCTCGAAGTCGTGCAGCACGGCGTGGCGATGGCTGAACGTCCCGCGCGCCGAATCCTGTCCGGTGAGCCGCACGTGGAAGCCCTCGAGCAGCAGCGAACCGAACGCGAGCACCTCGCCGCAGCCCCAGTCGATGCGGTTCTCCTCCACCATTTTCACGCGGTCCTGCAGCAACCGCGCCACCTTGGGATGCGAGTGGAAGCCCGCGGGGAGCTCCGCCGCGCCGTGAATCACGCGCTCCAGCAGCTCGCGCGACGCGGCGGTGGGCGCGCTCCAGTCCTCGCCGGCCCATTCCATCCCGTTCCACGCGCCGCCCAGCGGCACGTCGTCGTTGAGCGCGGCTTCGGAGCGCGTCCGGGCGTAGGCCGCCTTGAGCTGCTCGTCGATCTCCGCTTGCATCGACTGCAGCGCCGTCGCGTCGAGCACGCCCTCCGCCACGAGGCGCGCAGCGTATTGCCGTGACGTGGGCGTGAGTTCTACGATCTTCCGGTACATGACGGGTTGCGTGAACGTCGGGTCGTCGAGCTCGTTGTGGCCGTGCTTGCGATAGCACACGAGGTCGATGAACGCGTCCGACTTGAACGCGTCGCGGTACGCGACGGCCAGCCGCGCCGCCAGCACGGCGGCCTCGGGATCGGTCTCGTTCACGTGGAAGACCGGCGCCTTGACCACCTTCGCGATGTCCGTGACGTAGCGCGTGACGCGGGCATCTCCGGGCGACGTGGTGAACCCGACCTGGTTGTTGATGACGATGTGGATCGTGCCCCCCGTGCGGTAGGCGGGCAACCGCGCCAGCGCCAGCGTCTCGGGGACGATGCCCTGGCCGGAGAAGCCCGCGTCGCCGTGCAGCAGCACGGGGATGCCGTGAGCGCGTTCCAGGTCGCGCATGTAGTCCTGGCGCGCGCGCATCGAGCCCAGCACCACCGGGTTCACGAATTCGAGGTGGCTGGGATTGAAGTTGAGGTCGAGATCGATGCGCTTGCCCGAGCGCGTGGTGTGCAGCGCGGAGTAGCCCATGTGGTACTTGACGTCGCCGTGCCCCTGGACATCGGCGGGCACGAAGCTCGACTCGAACTCGCTGAACATCGTCTCCAGGGGCTTGTGCATGATGTTCGCGAGCACGTTGAGCCGCCCGCGGTGCGGCATGCCGATCACGACCTGCTGGACGCCGAGCCCGGCCGCGGTCTCGACCAGCGTGTCCAGCATGGGGATCAGCGAGGCGGCGCCCTCCAGCGAGAACCGCTTCTGCCCGACGTACTTGACGTGCAGGAACTGCTCGAACGCGTCGGCGGCCAGGAGCGCGCGCAGCGCGTGAATGCGCTCGTCGGCCGAGAGCTGCGGCCGGTTGTGGCTCGATTCCATCCGCTCCTGGAGCCAGTCGCGCGTTTCGGGGATGTCCATGTACTCGACGCCGATCGTGCCGCAATAGGTCTCACGGAGCGCCGCGATCAGGTCGCGCAGCGTTCTGCCGGCCGGCCCGCGGAACGGGTGCCGCTCGACCGCGGCGTCCAGATCGCCGCGGTTGAGGCCGTAGGCCGCGAGGTCCAGCAGCGGGTGGTCGGCCCGGCTCTCCTCCAGCGGGTTGATGGCCGCGACGAGGTGCCCGAACTCCCGGTAGGCCAGCACGAGCCCGTAGACGCCCCCCGCCTGGGGCGCCACCCGCTCCAGACCCTCCCGCCCCGTCCCCAGGTCGAAACCCGCGAAAAATGCCGCCCAGTCCCCGGCGACCGAGCTTGGGTCGCGCCGGTAACGGGCGTACTGCTCCTCGACATAGGCCGCGTTGGCCTGCTGAATGGCATCCAGTGGGTTCGGCATGACCTCGTGTGGGATCGAGATATAGGGAATAGGTGTCGGGCGAGGTTATCACGAACCCGCCCGTGCCGGCAGCGGGCCGCCGACGTATACGTTTAGATGACCGTGACTTCCTTTAGTTCGGCGGTTCGCCCGTCCGGCTACATGCTCCTTCGCACGCGGAGGCGGGAGCGCCCTGCGGGACGAGCGCCGGTGGATTCCGCCGGAGTCGCGCTCGAGGCGGCTCGACCGGGCGAAAAACAGTTATCCAACGGTGCATCATGCAGTTTGCAGCGGGTGTGGGCGACACGTGCAATTTACCGTCCCAGAAAGGCTTGGCGCAAAGGTTTCGTATTGAGCGCCCGGCCTGGAAATGAGATATTCGTGGGCGCTCAACGACCTCGTCGTCACGCTTCCCCGCCTCTGCCGACGCGGCGCCCCAATCGTCGTTGCTCTGTTCATCCCAAAAGACCCGGCCGCGAATCCCTACTGATTTCGTGGGAACGACATCCAAGCTCGTCTTACTGGAGGAGCCATGTTGCCGTCGCTGAGACGCTTGGTCTGGACGATTCCAGTGTGTCTCGCCGCCACCGCCTCCGTCGCCGGGGCGTTCGTGCGCCTGGCCCCGGAGAAGGACGGCGCGGTCGACCTGATCGCCACCCGGGCGGAGCGCGCGCCGCGGGCGGACGTTCAACAGGCCCTGTCCCGCGGCACGGCATGGCGCGAGTTCCAGGGGCGCTACGGCCAGTGGCGCGCCCTTTGGAATGAAGCCACATCGACGCCGCATCGCGCGTTCGGCCGCGCGATCCCGCTCCCGGGATTCCGGGACGACGCGGCCGGCGCAGACCGCGCGGCGCGGGAGTTCATCGCCCAGAACCCGCCGCTCTTCGGGGGGGTACCCCAGCTCGAGCCAGCCGGTGCCGTCCGTGCCGGCAACGTGTGGTACGTGCACTATCGCCAGCTGGTGGCCGGCGTTCCGGTGCTGAACGCCGACTGGGAGTTCCGCATCGGCGCGAACGGCAATCTGATGGCGTTCGGCGCCGACAACTATTCCGCCCCGACGCGGCTCGTGACGGCGCCGCGCATTGCGCTCGGCGTCGCGCGCGAAGCCGCTCGCGCCGGCCTGCGGTTCAACCCGGTGACGGACCGCGTCGGCGGCGACCGGCTGTACGTGCTTCCCATCGACGGCGAGAGCGGCGCGAGCTACCGCCTTGTCTACGAGCTCACGGTCGTGACCCGGGATCCGCGCGGAAGCTGGTACACGCTGGTCGACGCCGCCACCGGCGATGTCGTGCTGCGGCGCAGCACGTTCCGCCACGCGATCGCCGGCACCATCACCGCCACCGTGCATCCCACGCTGCCGAGCGATGCGGTGGTCGCCAAGCCGCTGCGCAGCGTGTACGTGAACGCCGGCGGCTCCACGGTGACGACGGACACCCTGGGTAACTATTCATTGAGCGCCATCGGCAGCGTCACCGTGACCTCGGCGATGCGCGGCCGGTTCTGCAACGTCGACCGCTGCCAGTACGACTCGAACCTGCTCACGGACGTGTGCCCGTCCGGTGATGCCAGCTTCGCCCGCAACGCGACCGATCCCTCCACCGTGAACGTCGCGTGGGTCAGCACCAATTCCCAGCAAGCCGAGCGCGACGCTTACTACCATGTCAACCTGGCGCACGATTGGGTCAAGAGCCTGGATCCTGCGTACACCGCCAGCGACTACGAGCTCTCGACCGACGTGAACCTGAGCGACAACTGCAACGCGTTCTGGGACCTGAGCACGAACTCGCTCAGCTTCCTGTCCGCGGGGTTGGGATGCCCCAACACCGCCACCATGCCGGACATCGTGTACCACGAGTACGCCCACTCCGTGACCGACAACCTGTACCTCTCGCAGGGCCGGCCGCAGGGCATGGTGAACGGCGCGCTGCACGAGGGGCTCGCCGACGCGTTCGTCGCCTACATGACCGGCGATCCCGTGCTCGGGGACGGCTTCTTCGGGGCCGGCACGAGCCTGCGCACCTGCGCCAACACCAGGAAGTGGCCGCTGGATCGCAACACGGTGGAGCCCGAGGTGACGGGCGAGATCCTCTCCGGCGCGCTGTGGGACTTGCGGCAATCGATCGGCGCCGCCACCGCCGCGCACGTCATGCATTTCGCCAAGTACGGCCTGGCCGACGATCTCAACGACGGCACGGCGTTCGGCGAGTACTTCATCGACCTGCTGGTGGCCGACGACAACGACGCCAATCTCTCCAACGGCACGCCGCATTCCGCACAGATCGCGAGCACCTTCAACGCGCATGGGATCGGCACCAACTACTTCATCAACGTCGCGGTCACGGCCGACGATCAGGTCAACGTCGGCCCGTTCCCGGTGACGGCCGTCATCAGCTACAACGGGGCGTTCGGCGCGCTCGACGTCACGTCTCCGACACTGTTCTACTCGCTCAACGGCGCGCCGTTCACATCGAGCCCGATGTTCCCGACCGGGAATCCCGACGAGTATGGCGCCACGGTGCCCGCGCGGGTGTCCGCCGTGGTCCACTACTACGTGCGCGCGGCCACCACCGACGGCGGCATCCACACCGAGCCGGCCGGCGCTCCCGGCCGCTCCTACAGCTTCATCGGGGGACTGTTTGCGGGGATGTACCAGAACGACTTCGATAACGACCTGGGGTGGACCGTGGGCGTACCGAGCGACTCGGCGACGACCGGCATCTGGGTGCGCGCCGTTCCGGTCAAGTCGGCGATCCAGCCGGGCCAGGACCACACCCCGGGGGGGACCATGTGCTACGTGACCGGCAACGCCCCCGACACGCTGGCCGGCCCCTTTGTCAACGACGTCGACGGCGGCCGGACGACGCTCACGTCCGCGACGTTCGACGCCACCGCGGGCGGAATGATCCGGCCCGTGATCAGCTACTGGCGCTGGTTCACGAACAACGCGGGCGACAATCCGGGTCAAGATCCGTGGAGGGTCGATATCTCGAACAACGGGGGAGCCACCTGGACCAGCGTCGAGAACACGCTCGAGAGTGACCAGTCGTGGCGCCGGGTCGTGTTCTCCATCAGCGATTACGTGACGCCGACGAGCAACATGAAGATCCGGTTCGTCGCCAGCGACGACATCGCGTTCCCGTCGCTGGTGGAAGCGGCGGTGGACGACTTCTCGCTCTACGGATACCCGGCGTCGGTGGCCGTCGGGGACGCCCCCAGGCGGGCGCCGTTTGCGCTCGCGCCGGCGAGCCCGAACCCGTTCCACGGCAGCACGCAGTTCAGCTACACGCTGGCCGAGCGGGGGCGCGCCGAGCTGTCGGTGTTCGACCTGCAGGGTCGCGTGGTGCGCGCGCTCGTGGCCTCCGATCAGGAGCCGGGGCGCCACACCGTCCAGTGGGACGGCCGCGACGCCGCGGGGCGTCCGGTCGCAGCGGGGCCCTACTTCGCCCGCCTCACCCAGCGTGGCCAGCGGACATCGGAGGCCGTGGTCGTCATCCGGTGATCTGGAACGACCGGCTCCCGGTCGTTCCATACTCTCGAGGAGTTCCCCACGGGCGCTCGTGACCTAGGCGGCCGGGGCATCCGCCGCCGGCGCAAGCTCCGAGGCGGCGAGCAACGCCCGGGCGCGGGCCAGCGCCACCGTGACGTCGGGACAGAAGTTGTCGCGGCCGATCCGCTCTGGAATCTCGGCGCGACGCATCAGCACCGCGGGCTGCCGGCGCGCGCCGCACACGATCAGCGTGCGGCCGGATTCGCGCAGCTGCTCCGCCACGTCCTCGATCGCCTGAACGCCGGTGGCGTCCATGGCGCTCGTGTCCTTGAGCTTCAAGATCACGATCGGCGGCAGCGCGTCGATGCGCTCGGTGATGGCCGCGACCTTGTCGGTGGTGCCGAACAGGAGCGGGCCGTGGACCCGGAACACGCGCACGCCCTCCGGGATGTCCTGATCGGTGAGCGCTTGCCCGCGCGACTTCTCGAGCTCGTCCTCGGTCACCGCTCGCACCGTCGTGGTGGCGGCGATGTGGCGAATGAACAGCAGCGCGGCCAGGATCATTCCCGCCTCGACCGCAAGGGTGAGGTCGGCGAACACCGTCAGCGCGAACGTCAGCGCCCACACGCTGATGTCGGCGCGTGACAGCTTGAGCAGGTCCGGGATCTCCTGCCACTCGCCCATGTTCCACGCGACCACGAGCAGGATCGCCGACAGCGCCGCGAGCGGCACCCAGCGCGCCAACGGCGCCGCGAACAGCACCACCGCGAGCAGCGTGAGCGCGTGCGCCATGCCGGCCACCGGCGTCCGCGCGCCGGAGCGAATGTTGGTCGCAGTGCGCGCGATCGCTCCGGTCGCGGGCAGGCCGCCGAACAGCGGGGACGCGATGTTGGCGACGCCCTGCGCGACCAGCTCCAGGTTGGGATTGTGCCGGTCCCCGCTCATGCGATCCGCCACGGTCGCCGAGAGCAGCGACTCGATCGCCCCCAGCATCGCCACGGTGAGCGCGGGCGCGAGCAGCGAGTGGATCAGATCGGGCCGGAACCGCGGAACGTGGAGCGGCGGCAGGCCCGCTGGAATGCCGCCGAACCGCGTGCCGATCGTCTCCACGTTGAGCCCGAGCAGCGCCGCCGCGGCGGTCGCCAGCACCAGCGCCGCGATCGCGCCCGGCATCCGCTTCCAGAACCGTGGCGCCAGCAGCACGACGGCGAGCGCCGCCGCTCCCAGTGCGGTCGCGGGCCACGACAGCCGCGGCAACGCGCGCGCGATCTCGATCAGTCGCGGGAGGAACACCCCGGACGGCTTCGCGATCGGGAGCCCAAAGAAATCGCGCAACTGGGTGCTCGCGATCAGCACCGCGATTCCGTTCGTGAAGCCGATCACGACCGGGCGCGGGATGAACTTGACGGCCGTCCCCATGCCGGTGGCGCCGAGCACGACGAGCATCGCGCCGGCCATCAGCGTGCACATGAACAGCCCATCGACGCCGTGCGCCGCGACGATGCCCGAGATGACCACCACGAACGCGCCGGTCGGCCCGCCGATCTGGCACCGCGAGCCGCCCAGCGCCGAGATCAGGAATCCGGCGACGATCGCGGTGTACACGCCGGACTGCGGCGGAAGCCCCGACGAGATCGCGAACGCCATGGCCAGCGGCAGCGCGACGAGCCCCACCGTGACTCCGGCGACGAGGTCGGCGCCCAGCGCGCGCGCGTCGTAGCGGCGCAGCGACGTCACCGATCGCGGCAACCATGTGTGAATGCGTTGGTTGAGGAATGAGGTCATGAGCTCGAAGGCGGGTCGCGGCGGCAGCCGGGGAAGTCCGGCCCGCGGCGCGGCGCCTGGAACGGCGGCACCCGCGCTTCGCTATCGTTATCGTCCGGCCGGCGCTCCCGCCTTAGTCCAACGACAGCGCCAGCGAGAACGTGCGCCCGGCGGCGGGCAGGAACCGCTCCTCCCCGACCGCGCCGATGAACCCCGAGTCCGCGTACTTGCGGTCGAACAGGTTCGCGACGCGGAGCGTGGAGCGCAGCCGCGCGAACCGGACGGTGGCCGCGAGCTCGCCGGTGGCGAAATCCGGGAGCGCGTGCTGGTTGGCCTTGTCGAGCCACTGCCGGCCGGTGTAGCGCGCGCCTGCCTCGACCGAAGCGCGCGGCTCGGGAGCGAAGCTGAGTGCCCCGTAGGCCGTGCCCTGCGGCACGGCGTTGATCTGGCGGCCGTCGTTCTCCCCGCCCACGATCGTGGTCGGCGTCCACGCGCCGTTCACGATCAGCGCGAAACGCCGCTCGAGCTGCTGCGACGCGCCGAGCTCCACGCCGCGGTGCCAGCTCCGGCCGAGGTTCTGGTAGGAGAAGCGGGAGAGGTCGAAGTCGATCTCGTCCCGCACCCGCACCGAGTAGGCGCTCAAGAGGAGCCACGATCCGTCCGCACGGTCCCAGCGGCCCCCGAGCTCGAGCCCAAGCGACCGCTGCGGCTCGAGATCGGCGTTCGAGATGTAGATCACCTGCTGCGTGAACGGGTTGAAGAACGGCCGCGCGTCGAACAGCTGATGCAGCGTCGGCACTCGAAATCCGGTGCTGAAGCTGCCGTAGACCATGCCGCCGCGCCCCGCAACGCGCGACACGGCGACGAACGGGCTCGCCTGCGAGAGCGTGCGGCCAGTGATGCGCGGCAGCCCCAGCCGGTCGACGGGCCCCACGCGTATCGCGTCGCCGCGCACGCCGAATCGGAGCGACGCCGCCGGACCGAGCGCCACGCTGGCGCTCGCGAATCCGGAGCCCGTGGTGCGGCGCCCCACGGTGTGGGTCTCGCGCGATCCGTCGGCCGTGCTCTCGTAGTCGCTCGAGAGCCGGCTGTGCTCGAACTGCGCTCCGGCGTTGACCGTGCAGCGGCCCGCGGCGAGCGAGCCGCGCCAGGTGAGCTCGGTGCCGCCCGTGAGGCCCACCGTGGGGTGGGATTCGGGAACGAAGAAGATCGTGCTCACCTGGTCGCTGTTCTCGCCTCTCAGATAAGGAGCCAGGCGCCATTCCTGGCTCGGGCTCGGGGCGTAGCTCAGGTGCGCTCCCGCCATCAGCCGGCGCGAGTGCGCGTAGTCGGTGTCGGTCTCCGATTGCTTGCGATCGGCGATCAGCTGGTCGCGCGTGAGCGAACCGGGGTCTTCGTTGCGCGTGTCGATCACCGAGAAGTCGAGCCCGGCGCGCATGCGATCGGAGGCGCGCCAGCCGAGCTCGGCCCCGCCGGTATAGGCGTCTTCGGTGCTGCGGTCGCGCCAGCCGTCGGCCTGGCGCAGGCTGCCGCGCAGCGATCCGTTCCACGCGCCGCGGCCGCCGGCGAGCGCGAGGCTGCCGGTGCGCAGGCCGTAGCTGCCGACCCGCGCCGCGCAATCGGAGCGCAGGCCCACGGGCGCCGCGGGCTGAACGATGTTGACGATCCCGCCTTCGGAGCCGTCGCCATACACCCAGGCTCCCGATCCCTGCACCACCTCGACGCGCTCGACGTCATCGGCCGGCAGCCAGTCCCAATCGACGTTGCCGTTCTCGACGTCGCGCACGTCCTGGCCGTTCACGAGCAGCTTGAGGTAAGAGCTCTCGCCGTTGGCCGTGAAGCCGCGCGGATCGATCACGCTGACCTCGCCGCTGCCGGTCTGGCGATAGCCGTAGAACCCCGGCAGGTGCGACAGCGCGGTCGACACGCGGCCGGCGCCGGTGCGCGCCAGCGCGTCGTGCGACAGCACGAACGTCGCGGCCGGGATCTGGCGCACGAGATCGTGGCCGCGCAGCGCCGTCACCTCGACCGCCGGGAGCGTGATGCGCACCGAGTCCGCGGGCGGTTCGGGTTCCGCGGCTCGGGCGGAGACGGCGAGGCGGAGCGTCAGGACGCAGGTGGCGAGCAACGCAGCTGTGCTGCGACTCTCCATCAGGCGGCACCGCGAGCTTCCAATGAGGGATTGCATGGAGACGCCCTCCTTGGGCGGGGGGAGCGGGATCATGGCGCCGGCCGAGCGACCTCGCGAACGCGTTCGTCGCATGCTTGAACCCGCCGGTGCCGATGTCCCGGAACATTGTCATCCGGATGACATCCGCGGGGGTACAATACCAGACCGTGCGGCGTGCCGGCTGAATCCAAACGCGACGCCTGGTAACCGGAGCCTGCGGGATTGCCGGCGGCGCGCGTCGCGGGGCACCGAATCGCGCCGCCGTAGACGAGGGAGCATGTCCAGACATCGGGTCGCCGCCACACTGGCCGCGCTGGCGGGGGCCGCGCTCGCCGCGCTCTTGAGCACATCTCCCGCTCGCGCGCAGTACTTCGGGCGCAACAAGGTGCTGTACCGGACGTTCGACTTCAGGGTCCTCAAGACCGAGCACTTCGACGTCTACTACTACCCGGAGGAGGCCACGGTCGCGGCGCAGGCGGCGCGCATGGCCGAGCGCTGGTACGCGCGGCTCTCCCAGGTGTTCGGACACGATCTGTCGAACCGCCAGCCGATCATCCTCTACGCCAGCTACACGCATTTCGCGCAAACGAACGCGATCCCGGGTGAGATCGAAGAGGGTCTCGGCGGCGTCACGGAGTCGCTCAAGCGCAGGGTCGTGCTCCCCGTCGGCGGCTCGCTGGCCGAGACCGATCACGTGATCGGTCACGAGCTCACGCACGCATTCCAGTACGACATCACCGGCCACTCGCGCGGATCTGCCGCCCCGGCCGTCGGACGCTTGCCGCTATGGTTCGTCGAGGGCATGGCGGAGTACATGTCGATCGGCCCGATCGACCCCCACACCGCGATGTGGATGCGCGACGCGGCGTACTTCAACCGGCTGCCCACGGTGACGAAGCTCAACGACCCGCGCTTCTTCCCCTACCGCTACGGCCACGCGCTGTGGGCCTACATCGGACAGCGGTGGGGCGACGGCGCGGTCGGCGAGGTGATGCGGGTGGCCGCACGCAGCGGGGACGTCAACGCCGCGTTCCTCGCCACGCTCGGCATGGATTCCGATTCGCTGTCGCGCGAGTGGCACCGCTCGCTGCGCGAGCTCGCCAGCCGCGTGCCGCGGCGCGACCCCGATCACGAAGGTCGCACGCTGGTCGGACCGTCGCACGCCGAGATCGGCCGCTACAACGTCGCCCCCGCCCTGAGTCCGGACGGCCGGCGCCTGATGTTCCTGTCCGAGCGCGACCTGTACACCATGGAGCTGTACCTGGCCGACGCGAACACGGGAAGGATCATTCGCAAGGTCACGAAGAGCGCGCTCGATCCGCACCTCCAGAGCCTGGAGTTCGTCGCCGGCTCGGGTGCGTGGAGCCCGGACAGCCGGGCATTCGCGTTCGCGACGGTGCGGGAGGGCCGGCCCGCGATCACGGTGATCGACGTCGCCACGGGCCGCACCAAGCGGCAGTATCACCCGGCGCAGGTGGACGAGGTGCTGACCCTGTCGTGGTCGCCGGACGGCTCCACGATCGCGTTCTCGGGGCTCGCGGGCGGGCAGTCCGACCTGTTCGCGCTCACGCTCGCCACCGGCGCCTCGAAGCGGTTGACGAACGACCTGTATGCCGACCTGCAGCCGGCGTGGTCTCCCGATGGCCGCACGATCGTGTTCTCCACCGAGCGCTTCTCCACCAGCGTCGACAGTCTCGAGATCGGCTCGCTGGAGCTCGCGACCGTGTCGCTCGGCGACGGCCGCGTGCAGCGCCTGCCGGCGTTCGACGGGGCGAAGCACGTGAACCCGCAGTGGTCGCCCGACGGCCGGTCGATCTACGCCGTCGTAGACCGCGGCGGCATCTCCAACGTGTACCGGCTCGATCTCGAGAGCGGGCGCTGGGAGCGCGTCACGTCGGTGTCGTCGGGCGTGAGCGGCGTCACCGCCTACAGCCCGGCGTTCTCGGTGGCGCGGCACGCGGACCGCATGGTGTTCGCGGGCTACCAGCACGGGACCTACAACCTCTACGCCGTCGATTCGCTGTCCGCTCGGGCCGAACCCCTGGGTCCCGGCTCGTTCCCGGGAGCCGCGCGCCTGGTGCCGGAGGAGGTCCCGCAGAGCCCGTTGCTCAGCACGGCGCACGGGGACAGCGCGGAAGCGCCCGGCGTCCTCGCGCTCACCGGCGGACGCGGGGCCTTCCCGCCCGCGGTCGCGGGCGTGATCCGCGACTCGAGCGTCACCGCCGCGCGCGCGCCGAGCGTGGCCGAGGCGCCGCGGCTGCTGTCGCTGCTCAAGAACCCGAGCTACGGGCGCCAGGACACGGTCGCGTTCCGGCGCGCTCGCTACCGCCCGACGCTGTCCCTGGACCGCGTGTCACAGGTCGAACTCGGGATCGGCACCACGGGCTCCGGGATCGCGGGCGCGGGCGGCGCGGCGCTGTTTTGGAGCGACATGCTCGGCGACCACAACCTGGGCACCTACCTGGAGGTGAGCTCGGACGGCGGTGATGTCGCGCGCAGCACCGAGGCGGTGCTCGACTACACGAATCTGCACTCCCGGCTCAATTGGGGCATGGAGCTGAGCCAGATCCCGCGCATCACCCGCCAGATCACGACCGACGTCGTGCCGCTCCCGAACGGCGACGTGGAGCTGCGTCAGCAGGACGCCTGGTTCTGGCAGGTCGAGCGAGGCGCGCTCGCGACGCTGGCGTTCCCGTTCTCCCGCTCCGACCGCGGGGAGTTGGGGGCCGGCTACCAGAGCATCGATTTCTCGGGCCGCGTCGAGACGCAGGTGGTGTCGAGCCAGGGCGTTCTGCTCTCCGACGACACGCAGGATCTCGACTTCGGAGTGCCTCGCATCGATCTCGCCGTGGCGGACGTGGCCTACGTGCACGACAACTCGTTCTTCGGCGGAACGAGCCCGATCGCCGGAAGCCGCTGGCGCGTCGAGGTCGAGCCGGTGCTGGGCGACCTCCAGTACCACGGAGTGCTGGCGGACTGGCGAAGCTACTTCATGCCGGTGCGCCCGTGGACGATCGCCGTGCGCGGCATGCACTACGGCCGCTACGGCCACGACGGCGAGACCGACCTGCTCACGCCGCTGTTCCTCGGCTACCCGAGCCTGGTACGCGGCTACGACGATGGTTCGTTCACACTGGCGGAGAGCGCCGAGTACGAACGGCTGTTCGGAAGCCGGCTCGCGGTGGGGAACGTCGAGCTGCGCGTGCCGCTCGTCGGCGCGCTGGGCTTGTTCCCGACGCCCAGCGTGCCACCGGTCGAGCTCGCCCCATTCTTCGACGCCGGCTCGGCGTGGTCCAGCTCGGACCGCGCGCAGTTCCTGGGCGGCGATCGGAAGACGGTGACGAGCGCCGGCCTCGCCACGCGCATCAACTTGTTCGGGTTCCTGATCGCTGAGGCGGACTACGTGCACCCGAACGACCGCCCGCGCAAGGGCTGGTACTGGCAGTTCAGCGTCCAGCCCGGTTTCTAGTTTCCGTACCGGAATTCATGTCTACGCCTGGGCGGCCCTCGCGGCCGGCGCCTGGGTCGTCTGACCCACTCGGGAACTCCAGGTGCCGCGTTCCCGCGGCCTCGGATCGCTGCAACGAAGTTAGCTTCTCTTTTCACACGACGATGCGCGATCGAGCGCGAGCCACGGAGATGGCTCGACACGCAACCCTCGCCGGCAGGCTCGCCCGACATGCAAGGTGATTGTGGAAAAATTCGCGTTCCTACACATCGATGTAGTTTTGCCATCGCCGCGCGTGGCATATTCACCAACGCGCCGCGCTCAGGCGATTGTTTCGCGCGGCATCGATCCGATCCACGTCTTCCAACCTTCACTCGAAACGAGGGTTTCCACGCGCACGAAAATGGTCGAGCGGTCGCGTGCATTCGGCACTCTCGCGGCACATGGTTTGCCGTGGTCGTTGCATCTGCGATGTGCCGAGGGCTGTCCCCAAGCCCCAAGCTTTCCGAATCAGTCGAACGACGATGCGGCGACGTCCCATCCGAAACGAACCCTTTGACCGAGCCGGCTGCGCGACTATGCTGCCGGCTTGACCCGCGTGTGAGCCCGCTGTGCGATCGCACGGAGGCGAGCGCAGCAACGAACGGAGAGAATCCAATGAACGTCGAGCTGCATGACGAGGTGGCGCGTTCGGGAAGCGCGGCGGTGGCGGCGGTGACCCAGCCCGGTGGCGCGACTCAGCCCAGCGAGGCGGCTCGCCTGTCGGCGGAGCTGGAGGAGGCCAAGCTGAATCTGGAGCTGGAGCGCCTCGCTTCGAGAATCCTCGCAATTCCGCTCACGCCGGAAGCGCACGGTTGAGGAGTATGACGGCCCACAAGCCCTTGGCAAGCAACGGGGGCGTAGCGCGGCGAGCGCGCGCCCGCGATCCGCGAGGAACGGGGGGCGAGTATCTGCCGAAGGGTCGGTCCTCGACTGCGGGCGGGCGCGAGACGACTTCACAGCGTGGAAAGGAGGAGACGATGACGGAAACGGCAGTCGATACTGGCGTGAAGAACGAGACCATCGATCAGACCATCGAGCACGTGGAAACCCTGTATCGCTCGGTGACGGGAAGGGATGCGCCTCCGGCCGGCGAGCAGACCTACGCGGGGATCCCGCCGGAGAGGGCCCCGGAGCAGCACGTCCAGGAGCAGATCGATCGCCTGATCGGCGCCCTGGCTCAGCTCCCGCCGGGAACCACCCAGGCCGTGGCGTGGGCACCCCCGCTGTCGATCTGGGAGAACCAGACGGAAACGCTGATTCGGCTTGACCTTCCGGGCGTGCCCCGGAATGCGGCCAAGGTGACGGCCGCGCGCGGGATCCTCGAGGTCAGCGGGCGGCGCGTGGCGCGGCCGCCGGAGGACCCGGACCAGCATCGGCTGCGCTACATGGAGCCGTGGCACGGCGAGTTCCGCCGCGTCATTCCGCTGCCGCTCGATGCGGAGGCAGACCGGCTCCAGGCGCAAATGCGTGATGGAGTGTTGGAGATCAAGGTACCGCGGAAGAGCAGGCCGTCCGAGGCCAGATCGATCCCGGTGGGTTGATTCGGGCGCGGACGATACCAGGAGGCGTCATCCGGACTCTCGGTGACGCAAGGGTCCGGCCGACGTCGGGAGCCGGATGACACCAAGGAAAGGAGCAAGTCTCATGGAAGCGAAGGTCGACATCCGCAAGCTTCAGATTCTCAACGATCGGATCAACCAGACGCTGGAGGCGCTGAATCAGGTGAGACTCACGGTCCACGGGCTCAGCCACTCCTCTCCGTTCCAGCAGCAGAGCCTCTACTCGACGGGTATCGGGCAGCCGTTCGGCTTCGGCGCGACGCCGTTCATGCCAACCCCCTACGGCTACCCCGTGAATCCCGCTATCGCAGGCATTCAGGGCGTTCCCAACATCCCGGCGTACGGGCTGCAGCATGCCAACCCGTTCAGCGTCTACAACCCAGCCCTCGGCATCGCAGGCATTCAGGGCGTTCCCAACATCCCGGCGTACGGGCTGCAACATGCCAGTCCGTTCAGCGTCTACAACCCGACCCTCGGCATCCCCGGGATCTTCGGCTACGGGCTGCAGCACTCGAGCCCGCTCGGGGTCTTGAACCCGATCCTCAGCCAGGGTATCGGCGGGTTCAACCCGGTGCTCGGCGGCGTGGGCAGTCCGATCCCGTTCCCGGGGATCGGGATCGGCGGGTTGCTGCACAGCAATCCCGAGCTGGCGGAAAGGACGATGCTCGAGTTGCGGGCCACCGATCCGACCCGCCTGGCAGTCACATTCCCCTACGCGCTCACGTCGCAGTTCCAGACGCTCGGCATCCTGTAGCGCGGCAGTTCGTCGTTCCTGAGTGAAGACATGGGGCAGGCGGGCACATCGCCGCCTGCCCCATCTGTGTCACAGGACCGGAGTCACTCCTTGCCGTGGGCTCGCGAGCTCACAGCAGCGTATCTTCCGGAAACACCTCCTTCAGCGCCTCGTCCAGGCTCGAGACGAATCGCACCGTTTCCGCCGTGATGGCCGGAGGAATGGTGCCGCCCTGTTCGACCTGCGCCCGGTTTGCGGCCGGCACCAGGATCTTTCGCAGGTTGCGGTGATAGGCGGCTTCGATCTTGTGCTCCGCATCTCCGACCGGGCCCACCATCAGCACGTCGTGCGAATCGGTGACCACCGTCCCGGTCGAGGCGACGTCCTGCGGCAACGGCTTTTGCAGGAACACCGACAGGAACGCGAGCGCGGTCGGCAAGCCCGCCGACGTCCCCCCCGACGGCTCGTCCTCCTTGGTCACCTTGTAGAAGTAGTTGTAGCCGTACAGATCCTGCGTGATGTGCGGGAACTTCGCCTGCGCGAACTCCCGCACCGCCAGGAACGTGTTGCGGACGTTGTCCTTCATCTCCGACGTGAGGTTGCCGAGGATATCGTCCTTGTGCAGCGCGCCGCCGCGCCCCGGAGCCGCCATCTCGCGCGTCGCCCACACCTCGTGGATCAGCCCCTGCGCCTTGCCCATGAAGTGGTAGGTGGCGGCCGAAAGCGCACGGCCGATCGCGCGGGTGGACTGCTCCACCGCCGCCGCGCGCTCGGCGAACTGGAGCTGCTGCTCCTTCCCGCCGCGGAGCAGGCCGAAGAACGCGGCGAGCCGCCGCCACAGCATGGCGTCCGCCGGGTTCGCCTGGACCACGGCCTCCAGCGCCGACAGCGCCCGGGCGGCAAGCGCGGGATCGCGAAACACCTCGGCGATCGGAGGGGAATGCCGGGACAGCTCGATGTCGAGCACGCGTGTGATGACGTGCAGGTCCTGGGGATCCTCGCGCAGCACCTCGGCATAGAGGCGAGCGGCGCGGTCCGAGCCATTCTCCAGATCTTCCACCTCGGCCAGGTACTTGCGGTCGAGGAGTTCCGCCCCCGACGACAGCAGCGCTCGCGATTCCGCGAGATCGCCACGGATCGCGGCCGCGATCGCGCGCTCGCGGGGCGCGGCGTCGGCGGGCGGACCGCCGTCCTCGAACGGGATCGCGCGCAGCTTGACGATCGGCAGGTAGTCTTCGGCGGCCACGCGCAGCACGTCGGCGAAGGTCGGCCGGTGCATCACCTTGCGGTACGCCACCAGGTGCCGGCGCTCGTAATCCGCCGCGAGCGCGGGCTGCCCCAGCCGGCGATGCAGGAGCGCGAGCCGGCCCAGGATCCGGCTCGCGGCGTACGAGCGCTCCAGGTAGCGGCAGATATTGACTGCCGATTCCAGCTTCTCGCGGGTGCCGATGCGCTCGTAGAGGCTGACTAGAGCCATGACCCGGTCGAGGTCGGTCTCGTAGCCCCGGTCGGTTCCCAGCGATTCCAGAATTTCGCAGGCGGCCGGAAGCTCCCCCATCATCTCGCTGATCCAGGCCTCGGCGAGCACCGCGAGCTTGTACACCTCGGCATCGCGCTCGCGGTAACGGTTCGCGACCTGCCGGCACATGCTGCGGGCCTCGTTGGGTCGGCGCACGACGTACAGGTGGAACGCGCTCTCCAGAGCCAGGTACGCCGTGGGCTTCTGGATCAGCTGGAACTGGCCGACGGCCACGAACTCCCCGGCGCCGCGCTCCGGATCCTGGGCGAGCCGGAGCATGGACTCGAGGTGCATGCGGGCGGACTCGACCGATGCCGCCCGCTTCGCCTGGAGCTGCGCCCCGCACGCGATCGCGAGCGACAGCTCGCCGCGCATGTGCTTGATCTTGGCGTAGAGGCTCAGCGCGTCGAGGTGCTCGGGGCAGCCCTCCAGCACCTGCGCCACGTCCATCTCGGCTTCACGCAGCTCGCCGAGCTGGACGAGCACCGTGGCCCGCCGCAGACGTTGCTCGTTTTCCAGCGCTAGTTCCGGCATGTGGAATCAGAGCCAGGATAGTGGAGTTCGAGGAGTCCGCCCAAAGACCCCTCGGGTCACTTCTCGAGCCGGGCGCTCATCGTGATGTCGGCCTTCAAGAGCCGCGAGATCGGACAGCCGGTCTTGGCGCTCTCGGCCGCCTTGGCGAAGGCGGCGTCGTCGGCCCCCGGGACGCGACCCACGACGTCGAGATGGATCGCCGTGACGGTCCACCCCGGCTCCCGCTTCTCGAAGCTCAGGTTCGCCCGCGCGCGGATGCTCTCGGGAGTGAGCCCGGCATTGCCGAGCTCGGCCGACAGCGCCATGGCGAAGCACGAAGCGTGCGCCGCCGCGATCAGCTCCTCGGGATTGACTCCCGCCCCGTCCTCGAATCGATCGCCAAAACCGTAGCGCACATCGCGGAGCGAGCCGCTCCCGCTCGACACCACCCCCGCTCCACCCTTGAGGTTGCCCTTCCACTCCGCTGCAGCGGTTCGCTTCATCCGATCCTCCTCGCGCGGGCCCAAGCTCTCGCGGCAGTACCGTCACCGGACGGTGACCGGGCTTGAGGCCGCCTGACCTCCGCCGGCGCCGCCCCGGCGCCCGCCCGCTCGATTCACGAGCTGTTACACCGGAGCCGCCGGCTCCGTCAATGGCTCCGCTCAGCAGTACCACGGCTCGGTGAGGTAGGGAACCGGCGCGCTTTGCCAAGAGGCCGCGGCGCGCACCCGGCTCGCGGCCCGGCCCGCGCTGCGCTCGGCCAGCGACCACAGCGCTTCGAACGTCGCGGCGCGAGGTTCACCCGCGGCGCTCGCCGCCCGGACCATCGCGAACGCCTGGGCGTGCAGGTCGTCCACGCGGGGATTGGGATGGCGCCACGGATGGACCAGCGCCTCCGGATCGAACGGTCCGGCGATCGATCGCACCTCTTCGAGCTCGAGCAGCCGCGATCCCGCCGGGATCAGCAGGCGCAGCGCGAGCTGGACCGGCGCCACGTTCTCGATCAAACCGAGTCCGGCGATCGTGTCCAGCATCGCGAGCCAGCCGCGGGGCGTCGTCCACGGCGTGAACGCGACGAACGTCGGATGCAGCGCGATGCCGGCGTCGCGGCACAGCCCGGCCGCGCGCGGGAAATCCTCGCGGGTGTGGCGCTTGTCGAGGCGCTCGAGGATGCGGTCGTCCACCGCCTCCACCGCGCTCGTCACCAACAGGCAGCCGGTCGCCGCGAGCTCGGGCAGTACAGCGGCGTGGCGAATCAGGTGCTCGATCTTGATCGTGACGTCGTAGCTCAGCTCCGGATGCTCCGCGTGCAGCGCGCGCACCAGCGGCAGCGCGTGACCGGGTCCGTTCAGGAAGTCCGGGTCGCCGAACGTGATGTGGCGCGCGCCTGCGCGCACCTGGCGGCGGATGTCCTCGAGCACGACGGCGCGCGGGACGATGCGGAACCGCCCGCCGTAGACGGGCACGATCGGACAGTGCCGGCAGGTGTGCCGGCAGCCGCGACTCGCTTCCGTGTAACCCGCGACGCGGGTGCGGCCATCGGGAAGGCGGACGCGCGCGTAGCGGCCGGGAGCGGGAAGGCCGGTTCGGTCGGGAACGCGGAACTCGAGACGGTCGAGCACGACCTCGCGGCCGATCGCGATACCGCGCGGCGCCTCGCTCCCCGCGATCCGGCGCGCGAGCTGGGCGAGCGACGCCTCGAATTCGCCGCTCACCACCGAGTCGACTCCGAGCGCCGCCAGGTGATCGCGACCCAGCGCCGCGTAGAGCCCGTACACGGCGAGATGCGCCCGCGGATTGAGTGTTCGCAGCCGCGGCACGAGCCGGGTGGCGAGCCGCGCGGCGGTGTGCATCGGCACGTGGATCGCGATCAAGTCCGCGCGGGCGGCGGCGGCTTCGTCCAGCGGGTCGAGCGCCATGTCGTTGAGCGTGACGTCGAAGCCTTCGTCGCGCAGCCAGGCCGCGGGCGAGGCGAGCCCGAACGGCGCGTGCCCCAGGTCGTAGGTGGAGATGAGGAGCGCGCGCCCCGCGACCGCCGGGTGCGGAGCGCCCGGCCGCTCGTCGGGCTCGGCGCCGGGCCCGGCGGCCTCGGGTGCGCCGGCGCGCGCATCGACGGCGCCGCTCGCGGCTGCGCTCGCGGCGGGCGCGCCGGGCCATGCCCTCATGAATACGGCGATTCGCCGCCCTTGGACGGACGGTAGTAGGGATTCGTGCCGCCGGCGTGGTCCGTGGTATCGACGATCTCGCGGATCTCCGGCACCAGCTCCCGGATCCGCACCTCGATCCCCTGTTTCAGCGTGACATCCACCATGCCGCAGCCCTGACACCCGCCGCCGAGCTGGATGTACGCGACGGCGTCCTTCACCTCGAGCAGCGACACCCAGCCGCCATGCGTGCCGACCGCGGGATTGATCTCGTCATCGAGCACCTTCTGCACCGCCCGAGCCAGCGGCTCCGACCACAGCGGGTTCGGATTGTCGATCTTGAATCCGCTCTCGCGCGGTCCGTCCATGAAGTCGATCGTGACGCCTTCGAGGTAGGGTGCGCTCTCGGAGTCGATGAGCACGTCGAACGGACCGGCCTCGAACACGGTGTCCGAAGGCGCACGATCCGAGGCGTCGACGAACGCGAGCCGGTACTGGAACCCGCCCGGCCCTCGCCCCAGGATGCCGAACCGCAGCGCAAGACCTGGACGATTCTCGGTCTGCATGAACTCGGTGATCCGCTGCTTGGCGATGTCGGTGATCTGGATCATGCTTGCTCCCGCGAGCTGCGGGCGGCCCCCATGCTGCCGGCTTCCTCGCACCTCGTTCCGAAGTATCTCACGATACGGCTGCGTTCGGCGCTTCGTCGCAGGCTTGCGAGCGGGCCACCCGCGGCTCGTTCTCAAGGCACGGCCCTCTCGCCCGGCGCTTCCTGCTCCGCCTCGATCTCGAACCGCAGCGCGCCATGCGCGGCGCGCAGCGCCGCTTCGACGGGGGCCGCGGTCTCGGCGCGCGCGAACACGAAGCCGAGGTAACGCGATCCCTCCGGCAGCGGGACCAGCTTGTCGCCGATCGGGATCGTGATGCGAACGTCCTCCACGTGGGCGACACGTCGCGCATCGTCGAGCCCATGCACCGCGGCGAGCCTGCCCGCCATCGGGATGGGGAGCATCATCACGCCCGATGCTTGCGCCTCCCGCTCGACGCCGTCGAGCGGATCACCCAGCGCGTGGCGCAGCAGCATCGACTCCAGCGACGCCCCGTCCGAGAATCTCAACGCCCGCGAGCATAGCCCGCCAATCGAGCGCGGAGCAATCTCGACGACGGCGGCGCGGCGGCCGTCCCACTTGAGCTCGGCATGCAGCGGGCCGTGGTCGAGCCCGAGCGCGCGGGCGGCGCGCGCCGCGGCGCCTGCGATCTCGGCAAGAGCAGAGGCCACGAGGCGCGACGGCGTCACGTAGATCGTCTCCTCGAAGAACGGGCCGTCCAGCGGGTCCGGCTTGTCGAACACGGCGAGCACGCGGAGCCGGCCGCGGGTGAGCACGGCCTCGACGGCGACTTCGGCCCCGGGCAGGAACTCCTCGACCAGGATCCAGCGCCCGCCGCCGCGATC
>Ga0066710_100000653_pt1 | contig 22207 bp, 27 predicted proteins | sample GraSoiAngelo_159_FD_79666 | JGI IMG/M metagenome (GOLD analysis project Ga0066710, IMG submission 79666) | Grasslands soil microbial communities from the Angelo Coastal Reserve, California, USA - 14_1009_16_40cm | ecosystem: Environmental > Terrestrial > Soil > Grasslands | place: USA...
CGCCCGGCTGCCGGCATCGCATACGTGCCCGCCGAGGCCGACTCCGACCTTCCCGACGCCGTCAGGGCGCTGAACGAGCGGATCCGCGCTCGCTTCGACCCGACGTCGGTGCTCGTGGGGCGGGCGTGGTGAACGGATGATCAGGGAGCTCACCCGTGAGTGCGTGCACTGCGGGTTCTGCCTGCCGACGTGTCCCACGTACCTCCTGTGGAGCGAGGAGATGGACTCGCCGCGCGGACGGATCCAGCTGATGGAGGCCAGGCTCGACGGCACGGTCGCGCTCAACAGCACCGTCGTCCAGCACTTCGACCGCTGCCTCGGCTGCATGGCCTGCGTGTCGTCCTGCCCCTCGGGCGTCGAATACGACGTGCTGATCGAGTCGACGCGGGACCGCGTCGAGCGCGAATTCCGGCGCTCGGTGAGCGAGCGGCTCGTGCGGTCGCTCCTCTTCCAGGTGCTCCCGTACCCGAGGCGCATGCGAACGGCTCTTCGTCTCGCTGCACCGGCGAGGCGCGCGCCGCTGCCGCGCGCGCTCGCGCCGCTCGTCGAGATCGCTCCACCCTGGCGCGACGACTCGGAGGCACCCGTTCTGACGCTCACGACCAGCGATCCGGTCGCGCGCGTCGGCTTGCTCACCGGCTGCGTCCAGTCGGCGGTCTTCGGCTCCGTGAACGCGGCAACGGCGCGCGTCCTCGCTGCCGACGGCTTCGACGTCGCGGCGCCCGCGCAGGGATGCTGCGGCGCGCTGTCGATCCACGCCGGACGCCTCGAGGAGGGCAAGGCGTTTGCCCGTGCGCTCATCCAGACCTTCGACGCGGCAGACGTCGACCTGATCGCGGTCAACGCGTCTGGCTGCGGATCCCACCTGAAGGAGCTCGGCCGGCTCCTGCGCGACGACGCGGCCTGGAGTGAACGGGCAGCCGCGTTCTCGGCCCGAGTCCGCGACATTGGCGAGCTGCTCGAGACGTCCGAGCCGCGCGCGACCCGGAATCCGCTCACCCTCACCGTCGCGCTCCAGGACTCGTGCCACCTCCGGCACGCGCAACGGCTTCCGCTGGCGAGCCGAACGTCGCTGCTGCGCGTCCCGGGCCTCGAGCTGGTCGAGCCGGCCGAGCAGGACATCTGCTGTGGGTCGGCGGGGATCTACAACGTCGTCCAGGCCGATGCCGCGCGCGAGCTCGGGGAGCGCAAGGCCCGCCACGTGCTCGCGACCGGAGCCCAGGTGCTCGCGAGCGCCAACCCGGGGTGCCTCGTCCAGCTTGCGACGACGCTTCGCCGACTGCGGTCGCCGCTGCCGGCCCTCCATCCGGTCGAGCTCGTCGACGCGTCGATCCGAGGAGTGCCGGCAGCAAGGCTGCGCGCGACGGCACGGCGGTAGTGATTTCAGTACAGGCTCGTCCTGTCGCCGAGATAGACGAGGACGTCGGCGATCAGCGCGAGGGTGCCGAGCGTGAGCGCGACCTGGCCGCGGCGGCTGCCACGCTGCGCCCAGCCGAGCAGTGCCGCTCCGGCCGCGAGGATGGGCGGCAACCCGCTCCAGAACGCGACCACCGTTGCGAGCGCGAGGACAGCGAGCACCACGGCGGTCCAACCGACGGCCGCCGACCCGGACGGCATCTACCTGGGCGGGCTCGTGTTCTTCGGCATCGTCGTGTTCGCGCCGCTCGTCGTCGGGCGGCTCATCCGGAAGAGACGTCAGCGCGAGGAGCAGCTCGAAGAGCGAACGGTCGTCCTCGAGCTCGAGAAGGAGGAGAAGGCCCGCGTAGCCGTCGCCGACGAGCGCCAGCGCATCGCCCGCGAGCTGCACGACGTCGTCGCACACGCGATCTCGGTCATCGTCGTCCAGGCGCGAGGCGGTCGACGCGTGCTCGACGACGACCCGGCAGACGCGCGCGCCGCCTTCGACGCGATCGAGCGCACGAGCACGCAGGCGCTCAGCGAGATGCGCCGGCTCCTCGGGATGCTTCGAGAGAGCGACGCCAACTCGCGCTCGCACCGCTCCCGTCGCTTGCCCGGTTGGACATTCTCGCCGAGCAGGTGCGTGCGGCGGGGCTGCCGGTCGAGATCGCGATCGAGGGCGAGCCGATGGAGTTGCCCCCCGGGATCGACCTCTCCGCCTACCGGATCGTGCAGGAAGCGCTCACGAACGCGCTGAAGCACGCCGGGCCGGCTCGCTCGAGATCACCGACGACGGCACCGGCACGGGCGACGGCGGCGGCTCCTGATGAAGCTCGGCCTCCGCGATCGCACGCAAGCGGTTGTCGTCGCCTACGAGTCGGGGCTCGTCAGACCCGGAGAGGCGTAGAACGGCTGCAGCTCGTCGATCCGGTCCACGTTCGCAAGCGGCGGGAAGAGCCGCGACCAGGCGGCAGCGACCACGATCGTCGCGACCCCGCCGGCCACGACCGCCGGCACGGCACCGACGAGCGCAGCGGCAACACCCGACTCGAACGCCCCCAGCTCGTTCGACGCGCTGATGAAGACCATCTCCACCGCGTTGACACGCCCACGGAGGTTGTCCGGCGTGACGAGCGGGAGGATCGAGGCGCGCAGGACGACGCTCACGAGATCGACTCCCCCGCTCACGGCGAGGGCGAGCAGCGAGAGCCACATCCAGTGCGAAAGTCCGAACACGATCATGCACACACCGAACGCGGTGACGACCAGGAGGAGCTTGCGCCCGGCGAACCGGCCGACCGGTCGGCGCGCGAGGAGCACCGCGGCGACGAGCGCCCCGACCGCCGGGGCGCTGCGGAGAACGCCCAGCCCGATCTTCCCGACATGGAGGACGTCGCTGGCATACACCGGGAGGAGCGCCACGGCGCCGCCGAAGAGCACGGCGAAGAGGTCGAGCGAGATCGCCCCGAGCATGACCGGCGTCCGCCTGATCAGGCGCAGGCCATCGAAGACGCTGTCGAGAGTGGGCGCTTCCCCGGAGGCCGGCTCGCGACCGCTCCGGATCGCGAGCACGCAGAGCAGCGAGCCGGCGGAGAGCGCCGTCGAGACCTCGTACACCAGCTCGGGTCGCAGGTAGAACAGGACGCCGCCCAGCGCCGGGCCGGCGATCGCAGAGATCTCGAACGCGACCGACCGCACGGCCATCGCCCTCGTGAGGATCTCCGCGGGCACGAGAGAGGGCGTGAGCGCGCGCGACGGCGGCGCCCCGAGAGCCGACGCGACACCCGTCCCGAGCGCGAGGACGAAGAAGGGCCAGACCGCTGTCGGCCCGGAGACGGTCAGCGCGAGGAGCCCCGCCGCGACGGCAGCGTCGAGGCCGACCGCGACGGCGAACGTCGTCCGGCGAGGGAGGCGATCGGCGAGAGCGCCGGCAGGCAGGGCGAGGAGCGGCAGCGGCACGAACTCGCTCAGCCCCACGAGACCGAGGTCGAGCGGCCTGTGATTGATGTGGAAGACCTGCCAGCCGATTGCGACCTGGCTCATCTGGACCGCGAGGCCCGTCGCGAACATCGAGCCCAGGTAGAGGCTGAAGTCGCGGTGCCGGAGCGGTGAGGTGCTCGAGCGGGTCACCGTACGAGCCTAGAGGGACGCTGCGCTTACGCGACCGAGGTTCCGCGCTGTCTCATGACGGCGACTCCACATCAGCAGGCGCTTCGTCGCCTCCAGCGCTCGGGAGAGGCTCCAGGCCCATCTCGATCTCGATGCGCTGGATCCTCGAGCCCTCCGTCTCGAGGACGCGGAACCGCAGCCCGTCCGAGCGCACCTCGTCGCCCGGCTCGGCGGCGCGCCCGAGCAGGTGGAACACGTAGCCGGCGACGGTGTGGAAGTCCTCGTGCTCGAGGGCGGTGTGGAACTGCTCGTTGAAGTCGTCGAGCGGGAAGGTGCCGTCGATCCGCACTGTGTTGTCGTCGACACGCTCGACCGACTCGTCGGGCAGGTCGAACTCGTCCTCGATCTCGCCCACGATCTCCTCGAGCAGGTCTTCGAGCGTGACGATCCCCTGCGTTGCGCCGTACTCGTCGACGACGACGGCCATGTGCTGGTTCGTCTTGCGGAACTCGGCGAGAAGGGCTGCCAGATCCTTGGTCTCGGGGACGATGTACACAGGGCGCAGGAGCTCGGCGATCTCGACGTCGCCGATGCCGCGGTCGTGGAGCGCCGAGAAGAGGTCGCGGACATGCAGCACGCCGACGATCTCGTCGAGCGAGTCGCGAAAGACCGGGTAGCGCGTGTACGGAGAGTCGAGGATGGCTGCGAGCGCCTCCTCCGGGGGCATCTCGACCGAGAGCCCGACCACCTCGGGCCGCGGCACCATGACGTCCGAGGCCTCCTTGTCGGCGAAGTCGAAGACCTTGTAGAGCATCTCGCGCTCGTCGTGCTCGATCTCGCCCTGCTCGTGCGAGACGTTGAGGAGCATCTTCAGCTCCGCCTCCGAGAGTGGCTGGGCATCAGCGGCCCTGGGGTCGAGACCGAGCAACCGCTGGGCGGACTCGCTCGAGCGCTGCAGCACCCAGATCACCGGCTTGAAGAGGATGAAGAAGCCGCGGACGGGAGCAGAGACGCCGAGCGCGATCCGATCCGCGTAGCCGAGAGCCAGCCCTTTCGGGACGAGCTCGCCTACGACGACGTGCAGAAACGTGATCACCACGAACGCGATCAGGCCGGCGACGAACGCCGCCAGCCAGTCGTCGAGCACGTGCGACAGCACCGGCTCGCCCAGCGCGCCGATTCCCAGCGACGTGAGCGTGACGCCGAGCTGCATCGCCGCGATGAAGCGCGGCGGGTCGGCTGTGATCCGCTGCACCGCACGCGCCCTTCGTTGTCCCTCCTCGGCGAGCTCCTGCACGCGCGTCCGTCTCACCGTCACGAGCGCGTACTCCGCCGCGACGAAGAAGGCGTTCAGCAGAATCAGAACGCCGACGCCGAAGAGCTCGAGGAACAGCGTCACGCCCCGTCCTCCGGGGCGCTGGTACTAAGAGGGTCGGCGTCCACTGCAGAGCTCTTCAACTGGGCCGAGTATAGGTAACGACCCCGTCGGCCTCGATACGGAGCGCTCGGCCCTCGCGCGCAAGGCGTTCGAGGTGCGAGAGCGTCTCGGCCACCGCGAAGCGGCGCGCCGCCGGCTTCAGGTCGTCCCCGAACAGCGGATACGAGAGGGCATATCCCGTTTGCGGCTCGGCCGTCAGCGAGCGCTCCGCCACGTCGAGGCGCAGGTGATGATGGGCAACCAGCGCCCGGGCACGCCCCACGGGATCGTGGATCGGCTCGCCGTGCCCGGGGAAGGCGCGGGTGGGGCCGAGCTCGACCGTTCGTTCCAGCGCGTCGAGGTAGTCGCCGAGCGGGTCGGGACGGCTGGCCGGCCACAACCCGACGGTCGGCGAGATCGGGTCGAGCAGGTGGTCGGCAGCGATCAGCACCCCTTCGCGGAAGAGCACGAGCTGCCCGTCCGCGTGACCGGGCGCCGCAACCAGCTCCCAGCCGGCGACGACGTCGCCGGCCTCGACGATCTCCGGATCTGCCTGGTAGCGGATGAACGGCCGGTACAGGGAGCCCTGCTCGACGAGCTCCGACGTCACGTGCTCGGGAACGCCGTGCCGGCCGAACCAGTCGGCGATCCTGTGCGGCCAGTTCGGATTCCCCCAGACGAGCTCGCACTGCGCGTAGTCGAGTCCGCCCTGCTGCACCGGCGCGGCGGTGAGCTCGGCGAGATCGGCCGCGGCGCCGACGTGATCGGGATGGAAGTGCGTGACGACGATTCGTGCCACCGGGCCGTCGAGCTGCGCCAGCTCCGCCGACCACCGCTCACGCGCGTCGGGCAGGCCGATGCCGGTGTCCACGAGCGTCCACCCGTCGTCGCCCGGCAGCAGGTAGGAATGGACGTGACCCGGCCGCGTCGGCAGCGGTGTCGTGACGCGCCGGATCCCGCCCGCGAGCTCGTCCACGCCGCCGAACTGTATGCCGAGGTGCTCGCCGGGTCGCGCCACACGAACATATGTTCTATACTGGCCGGATGCGGGCCGAGTACCGCGAGGAGCCGTGCCGCTCCGCCCTCAACCGGGTGCGCGGGATGCCGTTCGAGTGGTCGCTCAACCCCTACATGGGCTGCGTCCACCGCTGCACGTTCTGTTACGTGCGCGCGTTCGAGGCGCGCGCCGACCGCCCCGCCGACGACCGGTACGGCCGGTCGATCCGCGTCAAGACGAACATCGCGGACGTGCTGCGGAGGGAGCTCGCGCGGCCGTCCTGGCGGCGCGACCACGTGGCGATCGGCGCAGCCACCGACCCCTACCAGCCGGCCGAGGGCCGCTACCGCTTGACACGCGCGTGCCTCGTCGAGCTGGCGGCCGCCTGGACGCCGTTCTCGCTGATCACGCGCGGGCCCATGGTCTGGCGCGACGTCGACGTGCTGCAGGACGCCGCACGCCGTGTCGACGTCTCCGTGAACGTCTCCGTGCCGACGCTCGACGCCGACGTCTGGCGGACGACCGAGCCGGGCACGGCACCTCCCCGGCAGCGGCTCGACGTCGTGCGGCGGCTCGCAGAGGCGGGCGTCACCGTCTCCGTCGCGATGGCTCCGATCCTCCCGGGGCTCTCCGACCGGCCCGAGCAGCTCGAAGAGGTCGTCCACGCGGCCCGCGAAGCCGGCGCGAAGGCGATCTGGGCGAACCTCCTGCACCTGAAGCCCGGCACGCGCGAACACTTCCTCGGTGCGCTCGCACGTGACTGGCCCGACCAGATCGAGCACTACGAGCGCCTCTACCGAGACCGCGCATATCTGCCGACCTCGCTCAGTAACCCGGTGCGGGACCGCGTTCGCGAGCTTGCCCGCTCGACCCCGTCCGCGGTGCGCGTCCGGCGGCTCGCGCCGGCGCAGCCGCCCGAGCCGGCCCAGCTCGCGCTCGCGGTTTAGCTCACCGGAACCGGAGCGCCGGAGGCCGCGGATTCACGCGCGGCCTCGCCGATCGCGACGGCACGCACGCTCTCGGCCGCGCCCGGCACGCTCGCCTCGCTCGTCTCTCCCGACGCGAGCGCGGCGAAGGCGGCGAGCTCCGCGCCGACGGCTGCGAGAAAGACGTCGTCGCCGCCCTCCCAGACGGTCTCGAGACCTTGCCGCGTGCCCAGCCGCACCCGGGCCTTCGGCACCGTCTCGACGAGCAGAGCGCCGTCACTGCCGAGAATCTCGAGCCGGATGTCGTCTGCGTACCGACCGTTGCGTGACAGCTCGACGATCGCGCGAACGCCGCCCTTCACGGCGGCGAAGACGAGCGCGTTGTCGACGTCCCCGACCCCCGCGAGCTCCTGGTTGACGAGGGCGAGCGGCTGTGCTCTCACCTCGGTGACGCGCGCGTCCAGCAGCCACTCGATCTCGTCGTACTCGTGGACGCCCATGTCGACGAATATCCCGCCGCTTCGAACGGGGTCACACCAGGCCGCGGGCGGGCTCTCGACGTCCCACTGGACGAGCCGCACCAGCACCGGTCGACCGATCGCGCCCGCTCGCAACAGCCTTCGCGCCTCCACGAGCGGCGCTGCGAAGCGCCGCCAGAAGCCGACCTGCAGGACGAGTCCGCGAGACTCCGCGCGCGACTGCAGCAGCAGCGACTCGTCTCGCGCCAGCGTCAGAGGCTTCTCGCAGAACACGTGCAGACCGATATCGAGCGCCTCCTCGACGACAGCTCGGTGCACGTCGGTCGGCGCCGCCACGACACAGGCGCGGAGGCCGGGATGACGGAGCGCCTGGACGGCGTCTGCGTAGACGGTTGCGTCTCCGATCGGAGCCTCGGCTGGCACGTCGAGGCGAGGCTCCGCGACTGCCGTCACCTTGAGGTCGGCGACGTGCTCACGTATCGCGTGCAGGTGGACGCGGCCCATCCGGCCCAGACCCACGAGCAAGACACCGACGCTCACTCCGGTGAGTAAACACGCCTGCCGTCGAGTCACGCTCGTAAGATGCTGACGTGGCCGACGAGATCTCCGTTCTCATCGTGGATGACCACGAGGTCGTGCGCGAAGGGCTCCGCCTCTCCTTGCTCCGCTCGCCCCAGATCCGTGTCGTCGGCGAGGCCCCCGACGGCGAGACGGCGATCGCGCTCGCGGGGCGGCGGCGGCCCGACGTGATCATCATGGATCTGCGCATGCCCGGCATGGACGGGATCGAGGCGACGGAGGAGATCCTCAAGACGAGTCCCGACACGGCGGTGATCGTCTTCACCGCCTACAGCGAGCGGGCACTGCTCTCGCGCAGCCTCGAGTCCGGTGCAAAGGGCTACATCCTCAAGGAAGCGCCGCACGAGACCCTCCTGCGGGCGATCGAGAAGGTCGCCGGCGGCGAGACGTTCGTGGACCCCGCGCTGATGCCGAATCTGATCCAGGGCCGTGACGGCGGCGACTCGCTCACACAGCGGGAGCGCGAGATCCTGCAGCTGCTCGCCGACGGCATGTCCAACGCGGACGTGGCGCAACGGCTCTTCATCAGCCAGGAGACCGTCAAGAGCCACGTGCGCCACATCCTCGTCAAGCTCGAGGCTGACACGCGGACGCAGGCCGTCGCGATCGCGTTGCGCGAGGCGATGATCGATTGAGCGAGGCCGGCCACCGGCCGGCGCTCGACGAGCGGCTCCTCGCCGAGCAGGACGAGCGGCGCAGGCTCGCCGAGCTCATCCACGACGGGCCGGTCCAGCACCTGGCCGCGATCGCACAGATGCTCGACACCGCCCTGGCGACGGCGGGTGGAGACGCGGAACGGTCGCGCGCCATCGTCGAGCGCGCGCTGGTGCTCACGCGAGAGGCGAGCTCCGATCTGCGCGAGCTCGTCACCGGGCTCGAGCCAGACGCGCTGCGCAGGCAGGGTTTCGCGGCAGCGGTGCACCTGCTCGTCGAGCGCGTCGCCGGACGGCGCGGGATCAACGTCGAGACCGATCTCGCCACCGGCGACGCGCTCGGCGAAAACGCCCGGGTCGGCCTCTACCAGATCGTCCGCGAGTCGCTCGACCAGGCGCTCCGCCGGGGGCCCCCGACGCGGATATCCGTCCGAGTCACGGCCACCGCCAGCGGCGGAGTCGAGCTCGTCGTGTCGGACAACGGCACGCGCGAGCGCCGGCAAGCGGTGCTCGACGGCCTCGCCGAGCGGGCGGCGACGCTGAACGCCGAGTTCCATGCCGAGCAGCGGCCGGGCGAGGGGACTCTCGTCCGCGTGACCCTCCCGCCCTCCGCCGCGGAGCGGTAAGCGGGCTGCCGCGGGCGTCCGAACACCACCGGTAGACTCGCCCGCGTGACGTACATCATCGCCGAGCCCTGCATCGACATCAAAGACAAGTCCTGCGTGGACGTCTGCCCGGTCGACTGCATCCACGAGTTCAACCGGTTGCTGATCATCGACCCCGAGGAGTGCATCGACTGTTTTGCCGGATCGGAGCTCCTCGTCACCGACCACGGCCTCCGGTCGTTTGCGGAGCTCGAGAACACGGCCTGCAAGGTGCTCACGGACTCCGGGTACCGGCCGGCCGTGGTGAAGCGGTTCCGGCGCAAGCCGACGGTACGCATCGAGCTCGCCCCCGCGTTCGAGGAGCGCACGCGCTACGGCGGCTGGCGCCTCACAACCCGGAACCGGTCACGTTTCCGCCGCATCGTCGTCGCGACCCCGACCCACCCGTGGCTCCTGGCCGACGGCGAGCAGACGGGTGCGTTGGAAGCGGGTCAATTCGTACCGGCGATGCGCTCGAGCCCGAAGCGCGACTCGGAGACCTACCGGCTCGGCGTCCTGCACGGTCTCGTCTTCGGCGACGGGAGCTGGGAAAGGCAGGAGGTTCGTTCGGAGGAGCACTACCATCATGTCGATCTGTTCGGTCCACGGGTGGCGCAGTACCGGGATTTTTTCGATCACGTGAACTTCTCGCCATCGCAGGACATCCACCCAGGGTACGCGGGTACGGGCGTCGTTCGCTCGTGCGTCAACCTCAAGCGGCTGCTTCCGGAGACCGCGGACGCCGAGTACATCGCAGGCTTCGCCGACGGCTGGCTCGCCGCCGACGGCGACCCCACCCGCGCCGGCTCATGGCGGCTGCGCTCGATCAACCACGAGGCGCTCGACTGGCTCGAGCGCGCCGCCGTCTTCGCCGGCTACGTCACCGTCGGCTCGGGCGTCGACGCGAGCCTCGAGACGAACTTCGGAGTGCGCAGCCGGCAGCTACGGTGGCTGTACCTGGCGACGCGCGAGGTCGCGTGGCGCGTGATGTCGGTCGAACAGCGCGACACCGACCCGGAGGACACGTTCTGCGCCGTTGTGCCAGGCAAGCACGAGTTCACGCTCGCCGGAGGGATCTACACTCATAATTGCGGGGCATGCGAACCGGAGTGCCCGGTCGAGGCGATCTTCCCCGAGGATGCGCTGCCGGACAAGTGGGAGCCGTTCGTCAAGATCAACTACGCGTTCCCGGACGCGGACGTGATCAACAAGCTCGTCGACGACTACGCCGAAGAGCACAACGTCCAAAACCCACCGCTTGATGGCTGAGCCGTCAGGGTCAGACCTTCCGGTCTGACCCGCCTCTCGTCGCGGGTGAGAGCGCACGACCTGCGACGCCACGCGAGAGCACCCTCGCGCATGCGATTGTGGCTTCGACCGATGAGTTTCTCGGCTCTAGCTCGTCGGAAGGATGGCGGCGCCCCCTGAGAAGGAAGGAGACCCGTGGAGAAGAGGCTTGTGACCCGCTATGCGATGCGCTCGGCCGACGCAGCCGATGAGAATCAGCGACGAGTGGAAGGGGTCTTTGCCGAGCTCGCGGCGGCCAAGCCCGACAATGTCAGCTACCTCGTCCTTCGTCTCGCGGACGACTCTTTTGTACACGTCTCATTCCACGATCACCGTGAGGATGAGCCGAACCCGATCGCGTCGACGGCAGCGTTTGCACACTTTCAGGATGAGCATGCTGAACGACGCGATGGCGGCGTTGACCAACAGACCGCGGAGCTCGTAGGCGCCTACATCACCACCATCGCCTAAGGGACGAGCTCCTCGACGAGGGCCGGCGCGCGCTCCATCAGCGCCGACTTGACGATCACCTGGTCGAAGCCGGCGGTGTGGGCCCGCTGGAGACCGGACTTGTCGGTGTGGTTCGTGAACCCGACGATGGGCACGTCGGGCCACGAGTCGGCGACGTCATCCGGCTCGACCCTCGTGATGTCGCAAATCACGAGATCGGGCGCGTCGACGCTGTCCGACGTGATCAGGTGATGGCCAGGCAGCAGCCCCTCGAGCTTGCTTCGAAAGAAGAGGTCGACCCCCACCATCAGGATCGTCGCCACGTCCGTGTTGTACCACGTCTCGCGGACGCTGATCCAGCCCGTGACCCAGAGGCCCCGGCGCCTACACACCCCCGAGCCCCAGCTTCTCGAGCACGCGGTTCAGGTAGATCCGCAGCACGTAGAACTTCCCCGCGAAGAGCAGCCCACCGAGCGCGACCAGGATCAGCCCGCTCGCTATCTGGATCGTGAGGTAGTGGTCGCGCAGCCAACGGAACAGCCCCATCGCCCGCGTAAATACGGCACCGACGACGATGAAGGGCACGGCGAGGCCCGCCGAATAGGCGAAGAGCAGCACCGACCCCTCGAGCACCGTGCCCGAGTTCCCGGCGAGAACGAGGATCGATCCGAGAACAGGCCCGATGCACGGCGCGGCGCAGATCGCGAACGCTCCCCCCAAAAGAAAGCGTGAGCCACGTGACCGGGCGCCCTGCACGAGACCGGCGCCGAGCAGTCGCTCCGGCCACGGCAGCAGCCCCATGAAGACGAGCCCGAAGACGATCAGCACGAAGCCGGCGATCTGCTCGAGAAGGAACTGATTGCGCAGCAGCGAGCTACCGATCGCCGCGGCGCCCGCCCCGAGCCCGACGAATACCGCGGTGAAGCCGAGGACGAACGGCACGCTCGCGCGGACGACGCGCACGGCCGAGCCCGGGTCGCCGAGGCGGTCCGCCTCGACCGCGGAGACCGTGGACAGGTAGCCCGGCACGAGCGGCAGCACACACGGCGCCAGGAACGACAGGAACCCCGCGCCGACCGCAACCGGTATCTCCCCGTAGTTCATGGGTCGAACCGGGCGAGGGCGTCGTCGACGCGGCGCTCCAGCTCCGGGTCGAGCGGCTCGTCGCCTCGCGAGCTGCCCGCACCTCCGTCGCCACCGCCACCGCGGCGCCTCCACGCCCAGGCCAGGACCGCGAGACCAACGGCGCCGCCGCAGATCCCGCCGATAGGCAGCACCCAGGCGAGCAGGTCGAACCCGTGGGTCGGCGGCGTCGCGAGCACCTCCTCGCCGAACTCGGCCACGAGCTCGTCCTTGATCTGCTTGCCGCTCGCCCCTTCCGCGATCCGGCGGCGGATGTATGCCTTCATCCGCTGGGCGATCGGCGAGTTCGACTCGTCGAGCGTCGTCTTGCAGGTGACGCAGACCAGCTCGCTCTCGAGCTCGGCGGCGCTCGGCCTCCCGGAGGCATGCGCGCGATCTACCGGCACCGCCATCGCCACCGCGGCGGCGACGACGATCGACACCAGGACGGCGAGAAGCTTCATGTCCCCAGGGCGGCCGCGATCTCCCGCTTGAACGCCTCCGCATTGTCACCCACGCGCAGGCCGCCGACGACCTTTGCGACGACGCGCCCCGTCCGGCTCACGACGAACGTCGTCGGAAGACCGGGAACGCCCCAGTGCCCGAGCGTCGATCCGTGAGCGTCGTGGAGGATCGGATACGTCAGGCCGTGTATGCGCATGAACCGGCGCGCATCGCCGGAATAGTCGTTCGCGTCGACGCCGACGACGATCAGGCCCTTCGCCCGGTTCCCGGTCCACGTTCGCTCGAGCAAGGGCGCCTCGTCACGGCAGGGCCCGCACCACGACGCCCAGAAGTTGACCGCCACGACCTTGCCGCGAAGCGAGGCGAGCGAAAGCGTGCCGGGGGCATCGAGACGCGGGAGGCTCAGCGACGGCGCCGCGACGGACTTGCCGCCGTGGATCTGGACGCCTCCCTCGCGGGTCGCGACCCGCCACACGAGGATCCCTCCGAGGACGAGCACGACGACGACCGAGACTGCCTGGGCTGTGCGCTTGAGGTTGCGAAGGGGCACTACTCGACTACTACGCCGCGACGATGAAGACCTGCGTGCCGACCTCCACGTGATTGAACAGCCACTCGGCCTCGGAGATGCGCATGCGGATGCAACCGTGCGACGCCGAGTATCCGATCGAGGCTGCGTCCGGCGTGCCGTGGATGCCGACGTTCGGGGCCGACAGACCCATCCAGCGGGTGCCGAGTGGATTGCCCGGACCGGGCGGAATCGGCTGCTTGCCGGCGGCCCACGCCGAGCCCGCCGGGGGGAACCACCACGGGTCGCGCTCCTTGATCACGACCTCGAAGTGCCCGATCGGCGTCGGGTAGGTCGACTGTCCCGTTGCGACCTGGAACCGGCGCACGAAGTGAATCCCGTTGTAGACGTACAGCCGGTTTTCGCCGCGCCGGATCACGATCGCATCACCGATCGAGTCAGGTGACGTCTCGGGCTGCACGTCGCGGAACGTGAGCTGCAGCGGGTCCCGATCGTTCCTCCTGAGCAGCGAGACGATCCCGCGCGCCGTGAGGACTCGGTTGAGGTGCCGACCGTCCTTCGCCTTCGTCGGGAACGGCCGGAGCTTGCGGAGCACCCAGCGCGAGTCGACAGGGGCGCGATCGAGGTCGCGTCCGAGCTGTCGTGCATAGCGGTCGACGTTCGACAGCGGCACGCGCACCTGCAGGGGCACGTTGATGCCGGCGCGACGGTAGGAAAGGGCCCGTTTGACGGCATCACCGACGTAGGCCGCCGCGCCGAGCTCCCGCGGCTCGACCGTCACCGTCCGTGTCGGCGAGACAACGAGCTTGATCGGCTTTGCGAACGCCGCACGCAGGACCTCCGTCGCTTCCCGCGCCGAGAGCCCACCGACGAGCGTGCCGCCGATCGTGATCCCGGCGGCGATCAACCGCTGGGGAGGCGGAATCGTCGGCGGAGCCGTCGTCGTGGTGGGCGGCGGCTCGGTCGTCGTGGTGCCGGTCGTGCCGCCGTCGGCACCTGCGACCGGCGTGCCGGCGAGAAGAAACGCTGCGGCCATGCCCGCAGCGGCGCAGCACAAGAGGGCGCCGATCGAAGCGCCGCTCTTGACGCTGGCTCTCGCGGCGCCGGCTTTCACGGCGCCAGTGTAGCCAGCAGTATCCGCGGATCGTTCGTGATCACCCCATCCACTCCGGCGTCGATCATCCGCTCTACGTCGGCCGGATCGTCAACGGTCCACGCCAGGACCGGCACCCCGAGCGCGTGCGAGCGCGCCACCGCGGCGCGGCTGACGACGCGGTGCTGGAGCATCAGCGCACCCGCCTCGGCGCGCCGAAGCAGCGCCGGCAGCCGGAGGGGCAGCGTGACGCGCAGCGCCTCGAGCGCGACCGGAACCAGCGGCCGCATGAACGGTCGCTTCGAGATGCCAAGGCGGTCGTCCGGGTACGTCAGAGCGAGCTGGACCCGCGATGAGACACGTCCCGCCGCCCGGAGCACGTCCGGGCTCACCGAGCTCAACACCGTTCGATCGTCGACGTCGTGTTCAATCAAGAGCGCGGCAGCCTCGTCGATCCGCTCCGAGCCCTTGAAGTCGACGTGGAGACCCACGTGCGTAGCCTCGTCGGCGAACCAGGTGAGCGCTTCGGCGAACGTCGGAAGCGCCGGCGCAACCTCGCTCAACGAGTGCGCGACCACGATCGGCCCGGCCGGGAGCGGCAGCACATCGAACTCGATCACGTCGACGCCGAGCGCGGCTGCGGCGCGGAAGCCCTCGATGGTGTTCTCGGGCGCGATCGCGGCCGCTCCGCGATGCCCGACGACGAGCGGCCGCCCTGGCGGGCGCGAGAGATCGATCACACGCCGAACAGCCGCTGAACTTCCTGGACGATCAGGACGCCGAGCGTCACGCTCGCGGCGACGAGCAGGAGCACGACCAGCCAGAAGCGCAGCCCGGCGCGCCGCTTCTCGCGACGACGCTCGACTCGTGCCCGCCGGCGCGCACGATGGAGCCGGTAGGCACGCTCGATGGCATGCGCATCGAGCGGAGGCGGGCTGTCGGGCTCATGCGTTTCGATGTCCGCTTCCGCGGTCGTTGCCGCCTGATCGACCATGAGCACAGTGTAAGGGGGCTTCCAGTGTCCGGCCAGACAATGCCGAGACTTCGGGTCAAGGGACCGAGCCGAGACGTTTCCCCGTGACGCCAGCCGCCGGAACGACGATACTCCCACCGATGTCGTCGCCCGAGCAGCGCTTTTCCGGGCGGAGCGCCCTCGAGCGAGGGGGCTTCCTGCTCGGCCTCGGCGAGAACCTCACGCTCGTCTCGGGGCTCGTCCTCGCAGTGTCTGCGTTCACCAGCTGGTATACGGGGCCGAACGGCGGCATCACGGTGTCCGTCACCGCGTGGCACACCGGAACCATCGGAAAGCTCGTGTTCTTTCTCGGGCTCGCCGTGCTCCTCGTCGTCCTGCTGCGCGAGATCGGTGTCGAGCTGCCGGCCGCCGCGCCCGAAAGCCTCGTGACCATCGCCCTCGGCGCGGCCGCGACCATTCTGGTGCTGATCCGGCTGGTCAGGATCCCCGAGGACTTCTTCTTCGCGGGACGGAGCGTCGGGCTCTGGATCAGCCTCGTCGCAGCGATCGGCGTGATCGTCGCGGGCCTGCTCCAGGTCACCGAGGAGTTGTAGACCCAGCCGGACGCTGCGGAAGAGGCTCGAGCGTCCACACATGCGTGACCGAGGTCGGCGTCTTCGGGCCGTCGTTCAGCGCCTTGCCGAGAGCGACGCCCAGTCCGAACGCGACGCCGACCGCGACCACGAGCAGCGCCGCGCGCGCGATGCGCCTTCCCCGCGATCGCCGCGGACGGCGCGACACGTTCCCGAAGGGGTAACCGCTCACCGTGGCAGCAGGTCAGGGGGTGTAGTCCACTGCGCCGCGGGCGTAGAGATGGAACGCGGCGTCGCCGACGAGGGAGAGCGTGCGCGCCCACCCCGCCGCCGGGGCATGCTCGGCAACCGCCTCGCGCGCCCACCGGTCCGAGTCGGCATAGGCCTCCGTGAGCTGACGCAGCGTGAACGTCGCCCCCACACGCCGCCGCAGCTCGGCGGTGATCGCGTTCACCTGAGCATGGAGCCGCTCAGCGGACACGGGGTCGCGCGCCTCGGCGAGGAGGCGTCGGTAGCCCTGCTCCCAGTCGTGGCGAGCGGTGATGACATCCACGGTCACGACGCCGGATGGTAGTCGCGAGGGTGGGGTTCGAGACAGCAGCGTGCGGGCCAGAGGTCGTCGCCGAGCTCGGCGATGATGCGGTCTCCGAGCTCGTAGCCCGGTCGAGCGAGCGCGAATGCTACGTGCGCGTGAAGGCATTTGAGTTGGGCGGGGTTGCGTGATCCGCCGATCCCCAGCCCGAGCGACGAGCCGCCGTCCGAGCCCGAACGACCCGCTGCCAGCGCGCGTCGCACACGGCGTTGCTCCCCGGTGGCGGCGCTAAGACTCGCCGCCAGCCCCGGATCGTCGCCGGCCGCCGCGCTCCAGCGCTCCACTCCGCCGGCCGCCTCGAGCCTGGACACGCCGGCGACGAGGTGCCTGCAGGTGACGTAGTACGTCGTCGGGAAGGGGTCACCGGCCGACGTATACGGATCCTGCTCTGTGACGGCAGGCCACCCGAACGGGCAGCGGACGACGACGCGGCGGAACGCCCGTGCCTCTCTCCCCAGTTGTCGCTCGACGAGCTCGCGGTCGTCCACCGGCCGAGAGTAGCGCCGTCGCCGGGCGCAACTAGCCGAGGTTCAGACCGCTGCGACTGCCGCCGGGGTGGTGTGGCAGTGGTGCGTCGCCGTGCCGGCGTGCATCGCAGGCACCTTGACGTGGTGCGACGTCCCGTGGGTCGCTGCGATCGCGACGCCGCCGCCCGCACCCGCGGACAGCGCGGCGAGAACCATCCCGAGAATCACTCTTCTGCCCAAACGAGCCTCCTCTCGTGACCGATCGTACAAGCATCTACGTACGGATGGCAACGGCGGTTTGGCCGCGCCTGTGTTCCGCTACCGGTCGCTCGGGTGTGCCCGTCTCCAGGCCGGGATGCCCTTGATGATGAAGAGCTGTTCTCCCCGCTCGACGAGGCCGATGCGCCGAGCACGGCGAGCGATCGCAGGCAACGTGCTCGCGCGGGTCACGGCCTGGTCGAGCTGAGCCTTCTGGCGCTGCAGAGCGTCGACCTGCGCCTCCTGCTCGGACAGAGCGCTCCGCGTGTGCACCCAGCTCGCGAGTGGCCGGTAATAGAAGTACGTGACGACGACGAGGAGCACGATCGGCAGGATCCGGCCGATCCGGCCACGCCGCCGAGCGCGCCGCGCTGCCTTCACGCGCGCCCGCGGGCTTCGCTTCTCCCTCTCCGCCACCGTGCGTCTCTTCGCCGTAGGGCGGCGCGACCCTCCAGTGGTCTGGATCAGGCGAGATCGACCTTGATCACGTTGGTGGAGCCGGGAATGTTCACGGCCGTGCCGGCGGTGATCACGACGCGGTCTCCAGGCTCGACGAGTCCGCTCTGACGCGCCGCCTCGAGCGAGCGGCCCCAGATGTCCTCGACGTCGGTCGCCTCGGGAATCGCCATCGGCGTCACGCCCCACTCGAGCGCCATGTGCCGAAGCGAGTACTGGTGATGGGTACAGCCGATGATCGGCCGTCGGGGACGGAGCCGCGCGACCGCCGAAGCCGTTCGGCCGGTGAACGTCGGCACCACGATCGCCTTGGCGGCCAGCGCCTCGGCGATGTCGCAGGCGGCATTCGACATCGCCTGCCCGATCGTCGGATCCTCGTGCGCTTCCGGGATCTCGTGCCGGTAGTCGAGACTCGGCTCGACGGCAAGGGCGATCCTGTCCATCACCTGGATCGCCTCGATCGGGTACTCGCCCATCGCCGTCTCGCCGGAGAGCATGACCGCGGACGTCCCGTCCAGGATCGCGTTGGCGACGTCCGACGCCTCGGCTCGGGTGGGCTCCGGCGAATGCACCATCGACTCGAGCATCTGTGTCGCCGTGATCACCGGCTTCCCCCGCTCGAGCGCCTTGTGGATGATCCGCTTCTGGAGAAGCGGAACATCGGCGGCGCCGATCTCGACGCCGAGGTCACCGCGAGCCACCATCACCGCGTGCGACTCGTCGAGGATGTCGTCGAGCGCGGCGACCGCCTCGGCCTTCTCGATCTTGGCGATCACGTACGCGGGTGAGCCCGCCGCCTCGATCAGCGTCCGCAGCGCGCGCACGTCCGCGCCCGAGCGCACGAACGAGAGCGCGACGTAGTCGACCCCGATATCGAGCGCGAAGTTGAGATCGTCTAGATCCTTCCGGGTCAGCGACGGGATCGGCAGCGAGACGCCCGGCAGGTTGACGCCCTTGTGGGAGGTCACGGTTCCGCCGACGACCACCTCGCACCGAGCCCGTCCCTGCTCGACAGCGCGCACGGTCAAGCGAATGTGACCGTCGTCGATCAGGACGTCCTTCCCGGGTACGAGCACCGAACCGAGTACGGAGGGGCTGACCGGAAGATCACCGTCGCGCGCCGTGTCCTCGCCGGCGACGACGATCTGCTCGCCGCGGGTGAGCAGAACGGGCTCAGGCAGCTCTCCGACGCGAAGCTTCGGGCCCTGGAGATCGCCGATCAGGGAAACGGCGCGGCCGACGGCCTCCTCGGACTCACGGACATGCCGGGCCCGTTGCGCATGGTCCTCACGCGATCCGTGCGACATGTTGAGGCGAGCGCCGTCCATCCCGGCCTCGAGAAGCTGCCCGATCACCTCGGGCGTGCAACAGGCAGGGCCGATCGTCGCGACGATCTTCGTCCGGCGCTGATGGGACACGGGGCCCAGACTACCCGGCACGCGGCGCGGTGGCCGCCGCCACCAGGACGGCGTCGAGCAATCCCGGGAACCTCCCGTCGAGATCGTCGCGCCGTAGCGCAACCAGGCGTTGCGTCCCCGAGATCCTCGTGCGAGTCACCCCCGCCTCGCGGAGCGTCCTCAGGTGATGCGAACGCGTCGACTCGGAGACACGCACCTTCAGTGCTCCGCACGGCGACTCGCTCACCAGCGAGAGCTCTCGCACGATTTCCAGCCGTATCGGATCGGCGAGCGCGTCGAGCACTCCGGCGAGCGTGACCTCGCCGGGATCCGGCATCGGCAGGTAGCGCTTCTCCGCCGCGGTCGTTGCAGCTTCTTCGATCATGATCGAAATAAACGCTCGAATGGGTGCGTTCTCTTCCTTCGAGACCGATCGAAGTATCGCCTGGGAGGTGGATATGGGGAGGACGACAGCGGGTGTCGTGTTCGCAACCGTCACAGCGGTGATCTGGGGCGGTCAGTTCGTCGTCGGCAAGAGCGCCCTGTCGCGGGTCGACGCGTTTCCGCTGACCACCGTCCGTTACGCACTCGCCGCGGCGCTCCTCCTGGCGCTGCTCGTCGCAGTCGAGGGGCGGAGCGCACTCCATCTCGACGGAACTGGATGGCGCCTCTTCTTTCTGGGATCGCTCGGCTTCGCCGGCTTCAACCTCTTCGCCTATACAGGGCTCCAGCACGCGCGCCCGCAGAGCGCCTCGCTCATCGTCGCGCTGGGGCCGCTCGTCACCGCGATCGTCCTCTGGCTGCGCGACGGGACGCGGCCCGCGCGGACGACCGGTGCCGCCCTCGTCGTCGCGCTGATCGGCGTCGCGCTCGTCGTATCGCGCGGTCATCTCGAGACGATCTTCGGCGGGTCGATCGGCTGGGGCGACGGTCTCGTGCTCCTCGGCGTCACGTGCTTCGTCCTCTACACGCTCGGCGCGGCGCGCTACACCACGCTGTCGCCTCTTCGCTACACGGCGCTCACGGCTGCGCTCGGCTGGCTCGCGATTGCGGGAGCGACGGTCGTGGCCCTCGTGACCGGCCTCTCGCCCACCCCGTCCGCGAGCGACGTCGGCGCCGTCACGCCCGCGATCCTCTACCTCGCAATCCCGGGAGCGGTGATCGCCGTGCTCACCTGGAACGCCGCGGTCGGCAAGATCGGCCCTCAGAACGTGTCGCTGATCGGGAACCTGATCCCAGTGACCACCTTTGCGATCGAGATCGTGCGGGGATACCGGCCCAACGCGCTCGAGCTGGCAGGGGCGGGAATCGCGCTCGGCGCGCTCGCAGCGAACAACCTGCTGCTGCGCCGACCGGCGGCCGAGCCGATCGAGCGCGACCAGAGCGACTACGAGGTCGAGCTCGAAGCGGCCTAGGCGCGCGGGCGTCAGGCGGCGAAGCGCGGAAACGCCCGCCAGCCCGGGTACACAGCTGCGTCGCCTAGCCCCTCCTCCAGGCGCAGCAGTTGGTTGTACTTGGCGACACGGTCGGAGCGCGCAGGCGCACCGGTCTTGATCTGCCCGGCGTTCGTGGCGACGGCGAGATCCGCGATCGTCGAGTCCTCGGTCTCACCGGATCGGTGCGAGATGACCGCGACGTAGCCGGCCCGCTGCGCCACCTCGATCGTGTCCAGCGTCTCGGTCAGGGTCCCGATCTGGTTCAGCTTGACGAGGATCGCGTTGCCCACCCGCTCGGCGATACCGCGCCGCAGAAACTCGACGTTCGTGACGAAGATGTCGTCGCCGACCAGCTGGAGCCGGCGACCGAGGCGGTCGGTCAGTGTCTGCCAGCCCTCCCAGTCATTCTCGCCGAGGCCGTCCTCGATCGAGACGATCGGGAAGCGGTCCGCGAGATCGGCCCAGAGATCGATCATCCCGCCGGCGTCGAGCGTGCCTCCGGCGCGACGGAGCTCGTAGACGCCCTCACGGTGGAGCTCGCTCGCAGCCGGATCGAGTGCGATTGCGACCTTCTCTCGATGGCCGGCGCGCTCCGCCGCCTCGAGGATGACGGCGCAGGTGTCCGCGGCCGAGGGGAGATCGGGTGCGAACCCGCCCTCGTCCCCGACTCCCGTGGAGAGGCCGCGCTCCTTCAACAGCTTCTTGAGCTGGTGGTACGTCTCGGCGCCGATGCGAAGAGCGTCCGAGAACGACTTCGCTCCGGCCGGGACGAGCATGAACTCCTGGAAGTCGAGGTTGTTCTCGGCGTGCGCGCCGCCGTTGACGACGTTCATCATCGGCACCGGCAGCACGTGCGCGTTTGCGCCTCCGATCCAGCGGAAGAGCGGCTGGCCGGCGTTCACGGCCGCGGCCTTGGCCGCCGCCAGCGAGCAGCCCAGGATGGCGTTGGCCCCAAGGCGGCTCTTCGTCGGCGTCCCGTCAAGCTCGACCATCGCGGCGTCCAGCTCCCGCTGCTCCTCGGCCGGGATGCCGGTGAGCAGGCGCGCGAGCTCGCCGTTCACGTGTGCGACTGCGCGCGAGACGCCCTTGCCGAGCCAGGCATCGCCGCCGTCGCGCAGCTCGACCGCCTCGTGCTCGCCCGTGGAGGCGCCGGACGGCACCGCCGCACGGGCGAACTCGCCGGACTCGAGCCCGATCTCGACCTCGACCGTCGGGTTGCCGCGGGAATCGAGGATCTGGCGCGCGTGCACGTGCACGATCTCGCTGGTCATGGTGGCGACGTTACCAGGGGTCAGGACTTGTCCTGACGCGCCTTTGTTCGTGCCTGTCGAAGAGCGGGTCAGGTCGAAGACCTGACCCCTAAGTCAGCTCGGCTTTCGCGCGGTCGTAGTACGCGTCCTGGGCCGCGAGGTCGAGCTCCGTCCACGTCTCGCCCGCGTCCGCGGCGAGCTGCTGGGCACGCTCGACCCGCGCCACGAAGCGACCGCTGGTCGCGCGCAGCGCGAGCTCCGGGTCGACGTTGAGCCGCCTGGCGACGTTGACGACCGTGAACAGCAGGTCACCGATCTCGCCGAACGCCTCGTCTCGCGGCTCGGTCTCGGGCGCGGGAGCCCCTGCGAGCGCGACCGCGTTCTCGAGCTCGGCGAGCTCCTCCCCGATCTTCGCCAACGGGCCTGCGACGTCCGGCCAGTCGTAACCGACCGCGGCCGCGCGCCGTTGCACCTTTCGCGCGTGAAGCAGGGCGGGCAGCGATCCAGGCACGTCGTGGAAAACACCCTCACGTCCCTCCTGCTCGGTCTTGATCGCCTCCCAGCGCAGGCGCACGGCACCGGCGCTATCTGCTTCCGCCCCGCCGAAGACATGAGGGTGACGGCGAACGAGCTTCTCGTGCGCGTTTCGGGCGACGGC
>Ga0066710_100000655_pt1 | contig 22162 bp, 22 predicted proteins | sample GraSoiAngelo_159_FD_79666 | JGI IMG/M metagenome (GOLD analysis project Ga0066710, IMG submission 79666) | Grasslands soil microbial communities from the Angelo Coastal Reserve, California, USA - 14_1009_16_40cm | ecosystem: Environmental > Terrestrial > Soil > Grasslands | place: USA...
GACGCGACCAGCGTCGGCGTGATGGCCCTGCTACCACAAATAGCCGACGCCGTGCGGGTGCCGGTCGTCGCGGCGGGTGGGATCGCCGACGGCCGCGGACTCGTGGCCGCCCTCGCCCTCGGCGCGAGCGGCGTGCTGCTCGGCACGCGCTTCGTGGCCACGCGAGAATCGATGGCTCCCGAGCTCTACAAGAAGCGGCTGCTCGAGAGCGACAGCGGGGACACCACGCTGACCGACACGCTCAGCGGCCTCTGGGCACGGGCCCTCGCCAACCGCTTCACGCGTGAGTACACGGAATCCGGCGCGCCCGTCCTGCCGCCGCTCGTGCAGCGCGGTGCCGCCACCGACGTCTTCCTCGCGGCGCTCAAGCGGGGCGACCCGGACTACTACCCGATGATGGCGGGCCAAAGCGTCGGACTGGTTCGCGATCTGCCGGGCGCGGGCGAGGTGGTCGCGGCCGTCATCCGCGAAGCCCGCGCCGTCCTGCGCGCACTCCCCGAGCGCGTTCGAGAGACCTAGAGGCCCGCTTCGCCGTCTTGCCGGGCGCGCGCCGCCGGCGAAGCTCGACGGTGGCGCCGTGCACGCGGCCGGCGCACTGCCGGCAGAAATACTTGATCTCCACCGGATGGCCGCACTCGGCGTGCACCAGCGCGGTCTGCCGGTGGACGTGACGCGAGCCCCACGCGGCCAGCGCGCCGACGACCACCCCGAGCTCGCGCCCCTTGTCGGTCAGCGCGTACTCCGCGCGCGGAGGGTGGTCGGAGTAGAACCGCCGCGTCACGAGCGCGTGCGTTTCCATCAGCTTGAGCCGATCGGAGAGGATGTTGGGCGGAATCCCCGGAAGGCTCTGCTGGAAGTCCTGGAACCGCCGCGGACCGCGCAGCATGTCCCGAACGAGCAGCAGGGTCCAGCGGTCGCCGACCAGCTCGAGCGACTTCGCGACTGGACAGGCCTGGCCGTAGCGCTTGGGCACACGGGAAGTGTAGCGCATGTCTTGACAGAAAAGCTAGTCACTATAAAATAGCAAGTCATATGGACCCCGCGACCCGCCGCCTCCTGGACGGACCGATCGCCCCGACGCTCCTCCGCCTGGCGGCGCCGAACGTGATCATGCTGGTCGCCCAGGTCGCGATCAGCGTCCTCGAGGCCTACTACGTCGGCTGGCTCGGCGCCGACGCGCTGGCCGGCGTCTCGGTCACCTTCCCGCTCGTCATGCTCATGCAGACTATGTCGGCCGGCGGCATGGGCGGCGGGGTCGCCTCCGCCGTCGCGCGGGCGCTGGGGGCCGGGCGGCGCGCGGACGCGAGCCGTCTGGTCACGCACGCGATCGCGATCGCGCTGGGCATGGCCGCCGCGTTCACCGCCACCGTGCTCGGCGGCGGGCGCGCGATCTACCACGCGATGGGCGCGCGCGAGGGCGCCCTCACCGCCGCCCTCGCCTACTCGAACGTGATCTTCGCCGGTGCCGCCGCGGTCTGGCTCTTCAACATTCTGGCGAGCGCCGTCCGGGGCACCGGCAACATGCTGCTGCCCGCGGGCGTCGTGCTGGGGGGCAGTCCCTTCCTCGTGAGCCTTTCTCCCGCGCTCATCTTCGGCTGGGGACCCTTCCCGCGCCTCGGTGTGACCGGCGCCGCCCTCGCCGTCGTGTCCTACTACGTGGCCGGGGCCCTGGTGCTCTTCGCCTATCTCGCATCGGGCCGGAGCCTCGTTCGCCTCGCGCCCACTCTGCGCTTCGAGCGGGAGCTCTTCGCCCAGATCCTCCGCGTCGGCGCGCCGAGTCTGGTCAACAACGTGATGACGAATCTGACCGTCGTGCTCCTCACGGCGCTCGTCGGTCCATTCGGAACCTTCGCGCTCGCAGGCTATGGCATGGGCGTGCGGCTCGAGTACCTCCTGATCCCGCTCGTCTTCGGCTTCGGGTCCGCCCTCGTCACGATGGTCGGCACGAACTTCGGCGCCGGCCAGGCGGCGCGCGCCAGGCGCGTGGCCTGGACGGGCGCCCTGATCGCGGCCGGCGCCACGGAAGCGATCGGGTTGGCCGCCGCCTGGTTCCCTCACGCGTGGCTCGGCCTGTTCAGCAACGAGCCGGCGGTGCTCGCGGCGGGCGCCGCATACCTGCGCGTGGTCGGCCCGGCCTACGGATTCTTCGGGCTCGGACTCGCCCTCTATTTCGCGTCTCAGGGCGCCGGGCGACTCCTGTGGCCGCTCCTCGCCGGCAGCGTGCGTCTCGTCAGCGCGGCGGCGGGCGGCTGGCTGATCCTCCATCAGCTTCCCGGCGAGCTCACCGCGCTCTTCGCCGTGATGGCGCTCGCCCTCGTCCTCTTCGGCTCGACCCTGGCCGGCGCGATCCGACTGGGCGCCTGGGAAACCGGACGGCGCTGAGGCGGTCGCCGGGGCGACGAAGCCAGAGGCCGCTAGACTGCATCGGCTCGCGGCCGGCGCGCCGCCTGTCGCGGCCCTGCGCAGTCCGCTACAATGGCTACTGGATTCCAGGCGATCGACAGGAGAGGCCCGTGAAGCTCGACGTCGGCATGCTGACGCACGATCTGAAATCCATTCCCGCCTATGCGCGAAAGGTCGAGGCGCTCGGCTACGACTGTCTCTGGTCTTCCGAGACGCAGCACGATCCGTTTCTTCCGCTCGCCGTCGCCGCCGGAGTCACCTCGTCCATCCGGCTCGGCACCGCGATCGCCGTGGCGTTTCCGCGAAGCCCCATGATCCTCGCCCATATCGCGTGGGACCTGCAGAAAGCCTCCGATGGCCGGTTCATCCTCGGGCTCGGGACACAGGTCAAGGGGCACAACGAGCGGCGCTTCTCGGTCAAGTTCGAGTCGCCCGGCCCGAAGATGCGCGAGATCGTCCTGTCGCTGCGGCACATCTGGGACTGCTGGCAGAACGGGACGAAGCTCGCGTTCAAGGGACAGTTCTATCGGTTCGATCTGATGACGCCGTTCTTCAATCCGGGCCCGATCGCGCATCCGAAGGTGCCGATCTACATCGCGGGCGTCAATCAGTACATGTGCCGGATCGCCGGCGAGGTCTGCGACGGCCTGCACGTGCATCCGTTCAACAGCCCGAAGTACCTGCGCGAGTACGTCCACCCGGCCGTGGAAGAAGGGTTGCGGGCCTCCGGCCGCAAGCGAACGGACTTCACGTATACGACCGCCAGCTTCGTCGTCGTGGGCGACACCGAGGAGGAGCTGGCGAAGAACCGTCGATCGGTCAAGCAGCAGATCGCCTTCTACGCCTCGACGCGGACCTACGAGCCGGTGCTCGCCGCCCATGGCTGGCAGGACCTCACACCGGCGCTCCACCGGAAATCCGTCGAGGGTGACTGGCCCGGCATGGCCGATCTGATCACCGACGAGATGCTCGACACCTTCGCGGTCACCGGAAGCTACGAGACGATCGGCGCCCAGCTCAAGGCGCGCTACGCCGGGCTGCTCGACAGCACGGCGCTCTATCAACCCTATCAGCCGGGGCTCGACGATCCCCGGCTCCCGCGCTTCATCAAGGAATTCAACGCATGATCGATCTCTGCGAGCTCGGTGAGCGCCCGCCCCTCGGCGAAGTCCCCACGCGCATGCATGCCTTCCTGGTCCGCCAGAATCGATTCGGGCAGCCCCGCGACGCCTGGCGGCGCGAGGTCATCCCGACGCCGACGCTCGGACCCGACGAGGTGCTGGTCTACGTCATGGCGTCCGGCATCAATTACAACAACGTCTGGGCCGCGCTCGGCACGCCGGTCGACGTGATCGCCGAGCGCCAGCGCGCGGGCGAGCCCGAAGACTTCCACGCTGGCGGCAGCGACTGCTCCGGCATCGTGTGGGCGATCGGACGGGACGTGAAGACCGTCAAGGTCGGCGACGACGTGATCGTGCACAGCGGATGGTGGCGGCCGGACGATCCCTGGGTACGCTCGGGCAAGGACCCGATGCTCGCCGAGAGCACGCGGATCTGGGGCTACCAGACCAACTACGGGAGCTTTTGCCAGTTCGCGCGCTGTCAGGCCCATCAGTGCGTCCCCAAGCCGAAGCGGCTCACCTGGGAAGAAGCCGGGTGCTTCCTGCTCTGCGCCTCGACCGCGTATCGGATGCTCATGGGGTGGCCGCCCCACCGCGTCGAGCCCGGCGATGTCGTGCTCGTGTGGGGCGCGGCGGGCGGGCTCGGCAGCATGGCGCTCGAGATCACGCGCGCCGTCGGCGGCCGCGCCGTCGCAGTCGTCTCGGACGACGCCAAGCGGAAGTTCTGTCAGGAGCACGGCGCGGCGGCGGTCATCAATCGCAACCAGTTCACGCACTGGGGTGCCATGCCCAACACTGCCGACACCAGGGCGTACGGCGAATGGGCCAAGGGCGCGCGTGCGTTCGGCAAGGCGATCTGGGACGGTCTCGGAGAGCGCGTGAGCCCCCGGATCGTCTTCGAGCACCCGGGGGAGTCGACGCTGCCGACGTCGGTCTTCGTCTGCTCGACCGGCGGCATGGTCGTCATCTGCGCCGGCACCACCGGCTACACCGCGACGATGGATCTGCGTTATCAGTGGATGCGCCAGAAGCGGTTCCAGGGCAGCCATCTCTCCAACGACTCGCAGGCCCTGGCCATCACCAAACTCGTTGCCGAAGGCAACGTCGATCCGTGTCTCAGCCACACCTATGCGTACGACGACATCCCCGAGTGCCATCAGCTGATGCTCGAGAACAAGCATCCGTACGGCAACATGGCCATCCTCGTGAATGCGCGTCAGCCAGGCCAGGGGACGACCCGGTGAGGTGGACGCGGTGATGCGGACCGTCACCGTCATCGGTCTGCTGCTGCTTGCCGTCTGCGTCATTCCGGCGGCCGCGCACCACGGCTGGAGCGGCTACGACGCGACCAAGGAGCTGACGCTCACCGGCACCATCACGGAGGCTGGGTACGAGCACCCGCACGGACACGTGCGGCTCGACGTGCCGGGAAAGATCTGGCTCGTCGTGCTGGCACCGCCGACGCGGATGGAAAGCCGCGGGCTCCCGGCCTCCAAGCTGCAGGTCGGCGCCAAGGCCACGGTCGTCGGCTATCCCCACCGGAGCAACGCCGAAGAGATGCGGGCCGAGCGCATCATGATCGACGGAGCGACGGTGGAGCTCCGTTGACCCAGGCGCTGGAGCTTCGTTGACGCAGGCGAGCGCTGGCTGGACCGGCTGGCTCGAGGCCACCGCGGCGGCGACGGCAATGCGGCAGTCGCTCTGGCTCTACCCGATCGTCGAGATCCTGCACATCATCGGCTTCGTGGTCCTCGTCGGCAGCGCGGCGATGTTCGACTTGAGGCTGCTCGGATTTTCGCGGCAGCTTCCGGTCACGGGCATGGAGCGCCACCTCCTGCCCTGGGCGCGCGCCAGCGTGCTCCTGATCGTGCCGACCGGTGGCCTGATGTTCGTCGCTCACGCGACCGAGTTCGCCGGAAATCCCGCCTTCAGGATGAAGCTTCTCTTCCTCGTGCTGGCGGCGCTCAACGCCTCGCTCTTTCACCTCCGGCCGTTCCGGCGGGTCGCCGGATGGGATCACGGGGCCCGCGCCCCGCTCGCGGCGCGCGTCGCGGCCGGGCTCTCGCTGACGCTGTGGACGGGCGTGATCGCCTGCGGACGGCTGCTGGCGTATTTCTAGAATGGGGGGCCACGACATGGCCCCCCATACCCCCCACTCGCGGGGACGTGACTGTCGCCGTCTGAAACTCTCCCTGTTCGACTGGCGGGCGAGATCCGCGTGCCGCCGCGGTCTCGCGTTCAGAAATATCCGGGCTCGCCCGGGAGCAGGACGCGGCGCGTGTCGCCCTCGATGAGCACGCGCGGGAGGATCGTCCGCACCTCGCGCCCGTGCACGCGCTCGAGCGCGGCCGTGACCGAGGGCGCGCCGTCGAAGAGCTCGAGGTTCTTCACCGTCGGATTACGGAGCGACAGCTGTCCCCGGAGGTTCGCGTCGATCGCCTCGCGTGGGCCGAGCCATCGCACCTCGGTGATCTCGCGCTCGTCGGCCACGGCCTCCTGCCCCTCCGGCATCGCGGCGGCGAAGAAGCGGGTGTCGAAGCGAAGCGGCTGGATCTCCGGCGTGATCCAGTGGGCGAAGTACACGAGCGCGTCGGTGGCGAGGGTGAGGCGCTCGGCGCGCAGCATGTCCCAGAAAGCGTGATGATCGGCCTGACACGCCTTGCGGTAGCCCGCGTAGCGTTCGCCGTCGAGGCGAACGGGCCGCCCGTCCGGCGCGTAGGCCAGCAGGATCCCGACCTCCTCGAACGTCTCGCGGATGACGCCCACCCAGTGGCCGAGCGCCGCCGACGGCGTCGAGGCTAGACCGAGCCGACGCGCGGCTTCCCTCGCGTCGACGCTCCGGCACCAGGCGGCGGCATCGTCGGGGCCGTCGCTGGCTTCGATCTTCCCGCCGGGAAACACGAAGTCCCCGGCGGCGAACTTGCTCGCGCCGTGCCGGCGAATCAACAGAACTTCGAATGCACCCGACGAGCGACTTCGGAGAAGGACGAGGGTGGCGGCCGGGACCGGCGTCACCGGCGCGGGTTTGACGGACACGAGGCAGTGTGCCACGATGACGCGGCCGCTGTCATGCACTTCGTGGAGGACAGATCGCTATGAGCGCCGAAGCGCGACTCAAGGAAAAGAACATCACGCTTCCGAAGCCGACCAGCCCGATGGCGAACTACGTCGGCGCCGTGCGGACCGGCAATCTTCTCTTCGTCTCGGGCCACGGTCCGGTTCGCGACGGCAAGGCGACGTCTCAGGGCAAGGTCGGCAAGGATCTCACGGTCGAGCAGGGCTATCAGGTTGCGCGCGAGGTCGGGCTCTCGCTGCTCGCCACGGTACGCGCGAACCTGGGCAGCCTCGACAAGGTCCGCCGCGTCGTCAAGGTGCTGGGCATGGTGAACTCGTCGGAGGGCTTCGGCGACCAGCCCAAGGTGATCAACGGCTTCTCCGACCTGATGGTCGAAGTGTTCGGCGAGGCTATCGGCAAGCACGCACGCTCGGCGGTGGGCATGGGCGGGCTACCCGTGAACATTCCAGTCGAGATCGAGATGGTCCTCGAGGTCGAGTGAGGCCATGGCTCTCCTGCTCGACCTCTGCATGATGCTGATCTCGCTGGTCTTCCTCGCGATCGTCGGTCTCGTCGCCGGCGTCGCGATCCCGGGACTGTTCATGGCCGCAGCCGCGCCGTGGCTCGACTGGATCCTGCCGCTCAAGAAGAAGTCGTAGCGGCCGGATCGATCAAGCGAGGCAGCGTCCTCAAGGCCTCCGCGATCCGCGGTCCGTGCCACGAGAAGGGCTTGCCGTCGACGAGATGAATCCGCCCGCCCCGCACCGCGGGCACGTCCACGTATCCTGCGAAATCGGCGAGGTGCGCGCGTCTGAATCGAAACGGCTCGTCGGGGAGCAGAATCACCGCCGGTCGCCGGGCCGCCATCTCGTCCAGGGTCACTGTCGGGTACCGTTCCGGCCGCTCGGCGAACACGTTTCGCGCCCCGCAGACCCTCAGCATGTCGTGGATGTACGTATCGCGGTTGATCGTCATATACGGCCCGCGCCAGATCGGGTAGAACACGGCGACCGGCGGCCGCCGGGCCGCCGCGCTGACGACGCGGTCGTAGAGCGGCTCGATCTGCCCGAGAATCTCGGCCGCGCGTGCCTCGGTGCTCGTCACCGCGCCCAGGTCCGCGATCAGCTGGATGCCCTCGGCCACTGTGCGTGGATACGTGACCCAGACCGGGATCGACCACGATCTGAGCGTCTCGACGTGGTCGCGCAGGTTCTCTTCGATGTTCGCGATGACCAGGTCGGGCTCGAGTCGCCGTATCTTCTCGAGATCGGGATTCTTCTCGCCGCCGATGCGGGTCTTGCCACTGACGATCGCGTGCGGCTCCACGCAATAGACGGTGATCCCGGCCAGCGCGTCGGCGAGGCCCAGGGCGCAGAGAGTCTCGGTGATGCTCGGGACGAGCGAGACGATTCGCCGAGGGGGCCGAGCGAGGTCGACGGCCACACCGGAGGCGTCGGCCCGCACCACCATCACGCGATCCGCCGGCTCCGCAAGCGCTCGACGAGCGCGAGCGTCTCGCGAGTGCGCTCGGCGACCTCCCGATCCCACTTCATGACCTCGTCCAGCGGCGCCCGGTTGTCGATCGCGTCCTCGAGGCTGGTCACCGCCACGCTGAAGAGGTTCAGCACCCGCCGCGTCTCGTCACTCGGCATCGACGTGTCTCTCCCCTCCGACGGGCGCCCTCACGCGTCCACGTCGAGCGCCGGTGAGTCTTTCCACTGCGGCTCGCCCTCGGGCTTGAAGTTGCGCGTGTTCACGAAGTGCAAGCCGTGATGCAGGTTCATCTTGAACTTGCCGCCGCCGTAGCGGCCGCCGATCCAGCCCGTCGGGTCTTCCAGGAACGCGTCCATCTCGCCCGAGGGCAAGCGTATCAGCCATTTGAAGCGGATCGTTCCGGCCCAGGGCTCTTGAACCCCGATGGTCGCGGTGAAATCGGGCCACACGCGCGCGAACTCTTCGAGGATCTCCCGGCGGGTGGGGCGCGCGAGGCCGCGATTGATCAGGTTGCGCTTGAGATACGGCTCGATGAGGTCCCAGCACCACGAGGCAATCACTGCGGCGCGCAGTGTATCATGGCGTCGTGCGGATGACCCTTCGGCGCTGCGCGCTCTGGGCGCTGCTCGCGGCAAGGCTCGTCGGAGGCTGGGGCGTGGGCTGGGACATCCGCTGGCATCTCGTCATCGGTCGCGACTCGTTCTGGATCGTCCCGCACGTCATGACCTATGCATCGGTCGTCGTCGCGTGCGCGATCTCGTTCGGCATGCTCGTCATCGAGACGTGGCGCGCGCGCGGCACCGCGTCGCCGGGCACGGTCACGATCGCCGGGCTCCGCGGCACCCACGGTTTTCACCTGACCTGGTGGGGCATGGCGATCGTCATCCTGGCGGCGCCGATCGACGACCTCTGGCATCGCCTCTTCGGACTCGACGTGACCCTCTGGAGCCCGCCCCACCTGCTGGGCCTCGCGGGCTCCCAGGTCTCGAACCTCGGCGGTCTCCTGATCGCGCGCGAGGTGTACGACGCAGGGTGGCAGCGCTGGACGGCGCTCGCGGCGAGCGGAGTGTTCCTGCTCGGCACGTTCTACATCCTCGTGGACCAGTCGGTCCAGACCGCGTTCCATCGGGGCTCCGTCTTCTTCTTCACATTCCCGATCCTCGGCGCACTCGCCTTCACGTTCGCGCTCGTCCTGGCCGCGCGTCTCGCGCCGAGCCGTGGCATGCCGCTCGCCCTGGCGATCGGCGCCCTTGTCGTGCAGATCTCGATCCTGCTGATCGGGGACGTCGGCTTCGCGTTGCTCGAGCCGACCTCGACGATCGGGGAGGCGATCGCGGCCGATCCGACGTCCCCCGTCGCGGTGGCCCACGAGATGGCTCGCCGCAACGGGGTCGTGCCCGGGCGCTCGATGGTCCTGCGTTGGATTCCGTTGCTGCCGGCGGCGCTGATGACCGTTGCCGATCCGGTACGGCGCTGGCGGATCGCCGCGAGTCTGTTCGGTCTGGCTCTGGTGGTGACCTCCGCGGGTGTGCTCGGACGATTGCCGGCGCTGAGCCACGCGCTGCCCTCGGTGTCCGACGGCGTGCTCGCGCTGGTCCTGGGACTCGCGTGCGCGGTCGCGGCGGGATGGTGCGCCGTGAAGGTCGCTGATGCGTTTGCGCGGAGCGCGAGAGCCTGAGCGGGAAGCCCGAGATCCGTGAGCGCGTCTGGGCGCTCTTGACCGAGCGCGGCGTCGGCCGGTTTCCCCTGCCCCTGCACGACCGGATCCCGAACTTCGCCGGCGCCGAGGAGGCCGCACGACGCTTGATCGAGCTCCCGGAATGGCAAGCGGCGCGCCGCATCAAGTGCAATCCCGACGCTCCCCAGCGGGCCGTTCGCCTGGCGGCCCTGCGGCAAGGCAAGACGGTGGTGATGGCGGTGCCGCGGCTGCGGGCCGAGCGCTGCTTCCTGCGTCTGGATCCGCGGGCGCTCCAGGGAAAGCTCGCGCAGGCGGCGACGATCAAGGGCGCCGCCGCGCTCGGCGTGCCGGTATCGCCCGCGCAGATCGGTCGGATCGATCTCGTGGTGGCCGGCAGCGTCGCGGTCAACGAGAGCGGCGCGCGCCTCGGCAAGGGCGGAGGCTACAGCGACCTCGAGTTCGCGCTCGCACGCTCGCTCGGTCTCGTCGACGACGACACGCCGGTCGTCACCACGGTCCACGAGCTCCAGGTCCTCGCAGCAGCGATCCCGATGACGGCCCACGACGTCCCGCTCGACGTCGTCGTCACGCCCGAGCGCGTGATCCGCGTTCGGCGCCGGCACCGGAGGCCGGCCGCGATCATCTGGAAGGAGCTCTCCGCGGAGCAGCTCGCGCAGATGCCGGCGCTGGCCCGGCTCGCGCCGACGCGTGCGCGCCCGGCCCGGAGCCGCGGCTGACTCAGGCGCGCAGGGCTTCCGGCGCGCGCCAGGCCGCGAGGCGATCGAGCGGCCATCGTCGCCTTGCGCTCGTGCATCGAGTCGACGACACGCAGCTCGGTCAGTCCCGCGTGGGCCAGCTCGCGCGAGGCCAGCCGGCTCGGGATGACGCCGATCACTTCGCCCCCGTGGGCCAGCACCGTGTCGGCGAGTATGCCCATCATCCCGATCGCGCAGCCGCCGTACACCAAGCCGAGGCCTCTCGCGACCAGCTCGGCCCCGAGCCGCCGCGCCGCTTCGGCGTAGGCCGGGCGCGCCCCCTCCGCGGCGCCGCAAAAAACGCAAACCCGCTTCATAGCGAGGCGGCGAACTCGGCGGAGAGCGTTCCCTGATAGACCTCCTCGACCGGACCGTCCAGACGGAGCGACCAGTCCGGCCGCACCTCGATCGTGAGCTCGCCGCCGGGCATGCGGACCTTGACCCGGCCGTGAGCGCAGAGCCCGTTCTTGACGGCCGCGGACGCCGCGCCGCACGACGAGGTCCCGGACGCCAGGGTGTAGCCGGCGCCCCGCTCCCAGATGAGGATGTCCAGCTGATCGCGCGCCGAGGCCCGCGCGAATTGCACGTTGGTCCGGTTGGGAAACGCCGGATGGTTCTCGATCAGGGGACCGAGCCGCCGGCACTCGGCCTCGTCGAGCCGTTCGACGAAGGTGACGCAATGCGGGTTCCCGACCGACACCGCGGTGACGGACACGGTGGTCCCGTTTCCGAGCTGGAGCGGGACGCCGACAACGTCGCGGTCCGGACCGTTCATCGGGATCTCCGGGGCCCGGAAGGTCGCGCGCCCCATCTCGACCGTGACGAAGCCCATCCGCCCCGCCTCGACCCGGCACTGGCACTCCACGAGGCCGCCCTTCGTGTCGACCGTGAACGTCGGCTTCTTCGTGCGGCCGTGGTCCCAGAGGTACTTCGCGAAGATCCGGAGACCATTCCCCGATTTCTCCGCTTCGCTCCCGTCCGGGTTGAAGATGCGCAGCCCGAAATCGGCGCGCTGCGTGGGCACGAGCAGAAGAATGCCGTCCGAGCCCACGCCCCAGTTCCGGTCACAGATGCGGGCGATCGCCTTGATCGAGAGCGGCGCGCGGAGGTCCTTCTCGTCGATGACGATGTAGTCGTTGCCGAGCCCGTGGCCCTTCGCGAAGGGGATCATGGCCGCGGCAACTCGACGCGGCGACCGGTCGCCGCCGAGACGTAGCCCGCGTAGATCACCTCCACCACCTCGCGGGCCAGGAGCCCGCCCGAGAGCGGCTCGCGCCGTTCGCTGATCGCGCCGACAAAGTCTTCCAGCTCTTGCGGGTATCCGCGCATCCAGTCCTCTTCCGGGCTCGGAAACTGCCAGCCCGCCTTGGTCTCGACCTTCTCGGTGAGATACTCGTCGCCCCAGACGGCGGCGTCGGGAGCGTAGACCGTCAAGGTATTGTTCGGGTTGATGTTCGCCTGGATCACCGCGTTCGTCAGGTACGCGGTCACGACGTTGCGAACGCCGCCCAGCGTGATGTCGTTGGAATGAATCGTCGCCATCGTGCCGTCCTCGAACGTGAGCACGGCCACTGACCAGTCCTCGACGTCTTCGGCGCGGGTCGACATGTGCCGCTTGAGCGCGGCGACCGCCGGCAGCCGCGTGAGGTTCGCGACCTCGGCGAAGACCGCGCGTGTCCTGATCGGGCGACCGCGGCGCCGCAGACCCTCCCAGTGCTTGAGGTGGAGCACGGCGCCGATCGGGTGCGAGCCCATTCGCAAGAGGGCGCCGCCCCCCGCGCTCCTCCAGCGGCTCGCGTACGCCGCGTGGGAGCCCGAGTGGCTCTCCTCGGCGCGCAGCTCGAGAATCGCGCCCCCGCTCGCGGCGAGCAGCCGCCGGAGCTTCGCCACCGGCGGGGCGTACACGAAGTCCTCGGCGTAGCAGAGAATCACGCCCGCCTTGGCGACGGCCTCGAGCACGAGGTCGGCGTTCGCGAGCGCGGTGGCGAGCATCACGTCCCGGGGTTCGGTGGCCTCGCAGAAGGCGCCGGTCAGCGGCTTCTCGACGATGACGTGCTTGCCGGCCCGCGCCGCCGCGATCGCGATCTCGTGGTGGCTGTCCGTCGTCGCGCAGATGTCGACGACGTCCACGTCGGGCGACGCGACGAGCGTGCGGTAGTCGGTGAAGACGCGCGGGATGGAATGACGCCGGGCGAAGTCCTCGGCCTGGCCCCGCGTGCGGGAGCAAACGGCCGCCAGCTCGACGCGTGGGCCGAGAAGCGGCCGGTAATTCGTCGCGTGAAGCTCGGCCGCGAACCGCGCGCCGACGATGCCGATCCTGAGCGTGGTCACGCCAGGCGCGTCCTCAGCCAGTCGCGCACGCGCTCCCGCGGGCCGCGAACGTCGCACGGCAGGCGGTGGCGATACTTTCCGGCGAACCGGGCGAGCGCCGAGTCACGACGCGCGAGATCCGTCCGCTCGAGAGCGGGGTCGGCTTCGAAGCCCCGTGTGCGCGTCTTGCCGCCGTGGTGCCAGAACGGAGCGTGGACGATCAGGCACCTGCGGCCGTGCTCGACGACGGCCAGCGACAGATCGCGGTCGATGCCGTGATAGAAGCCGTAGCCCTCGTCCAGGCCACCGATCGAATCCAGGAGCCGGCGGGAGATACAGAGGCAGACCGCGTCGACGAAGGCCACGTCCTCCCAGGGCGCCTTGACGGTCGGCCTCGGGAGCAGGCTGTGGACCACCGTCCGTCCCACGAGCCGGCCGCTGGCTCGCAGCCGCTTGGCGCCGTAGAGGCCGGCCAGACCGGCGTCGGGCTCGGCCAGGGCGGCGAGAAGCCGTGAAAGCCACGCCGGCTCGACCATCTCGGTGTCGTTGTGCAGGAGGCAGACGAACTCGGTGTCGGTGAGCCGCCAGGCGCGATTGAGCGCCGCGATCACGTTGCCGTTGGTCTCATCGTGCGTCGCGGTCAGCGGGTACGGATACGGAAAGCGATCGAGGAACTCGCGGGTGCCGTCGCTGGAGCCGTTGTCCGCGACGACCAGACGAAAGGGCTCGGTGGTGGCGCGCAGGCTCTCGAGACAGGCCCGCGTGTGCGCGAGCCCATTGAACACGGCCATCACGAGGCTGACGCGTGGTGCTGCGCGCACAGCCTCGCTAGCGGCGGTCGACCGGGACGTACGTGGCGTGCGTCGGGCCCGTGTACTCCGCGCGCGGTCGGATCAGCCGGTTGTTGGCGTGCTGCTCCATGACGTGTGCTGCCCAGCCGGCGACCCGGCTCATCGCGAAGATCGGGGTGAACTGGTCGGTCGCGATGCCCATCGACGAGTAGGCCGCGCCGGAATAGAGGTCGACGTTCGGGAAGATGCGCTTCTGCTCACCGACGACCCGCACGACCGTGTCCAGGATCTGCACGGCGCTGGTGTCCCCCGCCTGCTTGCCGAGCTCTTCGGCCAGCCGGTGCAGGTGCTTGGCCCGCGGATCCTCGACGCGATAGACGCGGTGGCCGAAGCCCATGACGCGCCCGTGATCGGCGAGCGTCTTGCGGATCCAGGCGTCGGCGTTTGCGGGCGACTTGATCTTCTGGACCATCCGCATCACCTGCTCGTTGGCGCCGCCGTGGAGCGGCCCCTTGAGCGCGCCGATCGCCGAGACGATCGAGGAGTGGAGATCCGACATCGTCGCGGCCGTCACGCGGGCCGCGAAGGTCGAGGCGTTGAACTCGTGGTCGGCGTGGAGGATCAGCGCCACGTCGAACGTCTTGACCGCGAGCGGCGTGGCCTTCTTCCCGGTCAGCATATAGAGGAAGTTCGCCGCGAGATTCAGCTTCGGGTTCGGCGCGACGGGCGCCTTGCCTCGGCGGATCCGCTCCCAGGCGGCGACCAGGGTCGGCATCTGGGCGGTCAGTCGCAGCGCCTTGCGGGCCGTGGCGTCCTTGGAGTTGTCGGCGGCGTCGGGATCGTACGCCGACAGGGCCGAGACTCCCGTGCGCAGGACTTCCATCGGCGTGGTCTTCTTCGGCAGCGCCTTCAGGAGCGACACGATCCCCGGCGGGAGCTTGCGGTTGGCGGTGGCGCTGAGCGCCTTGGTGTGGGCGAGCAGCTCCTTCTTGCTCGGGAGCCCGCCGTGCCACAGGAGGAAGATCACTTCCTCGAAGGAAGAATGCTCGACGAGGTCATTGACGTCGTAGCCGCGATAGACGAGACGGCCTTCCTTCCCGTCGATGAAGCAGATGTCCGACGTCGATACGACGATGTCTTCGAGACCGCCTCGGCCTCCGGTACCCATGGTCTTCCCTCGCCAAAAGGTGTGATGAAACCGGTTTGCTTTTACCATACCCACGGCCATGCTTCAAGGCACCCCGGAGCGCGTGCGAGACTACTACGACGGCCATCCGATCAGCGAGGCCCACGTGCTCGCGGCCCTCGCCGGCCAGGGGCTCGACGGCTCCCTCACCGCGGACGACCTCTTCGAGTTCGACCAGGACCACTACGGTGGACTCGCCGCCGTCGACATCCTGGCGCGGCGGGCCGGCGTCGGCGCCGCGAGCCGCGTCCTCGACGTCTGCGCGGGGCTCGGCGGGCCCGCCCGCTTCCTGGCGAGCCGCCGCGGCTCGTCGGTCGTCGCGCTCGAGCTCCACCCGGGCCGTGTGGCGGGAGCCGCCAGGCTCAACCGGCTGGTCAAGCAGACCCGCGTGACGGTCGTCCGCGCGGACGCGACGACGCTCCCGTTTGGTGAAGGGGCCTTCGACGCCTGCCTGAGCCAGGAGGCATTGCTGCACATCGCCGACAAGCCGGCGGTCCTCGGCGAATGCCACCGCGTGCTCGGCCACGGAGGCCGTCTGGCCTTCACCGACTGGATCGCCTTTTCGAGTCTTGCCGATCGCGAGCGCCAGCGGCTCTGGGAGTGGATGGCGGCCACGACCCTGCAAACGCTCGAGGGCTACCGCAAGCTCCTGGGGCGCGCGGGCTTCGTGGCAATCGAGGCCGAGGATCTATCCGGCGAGTGGCGCGCGATCGTGCGCAAGCGGCTCGAGCTGCACCGGGCGCTTCGTCCGCGGCGAGAGATGCGATTCGGCCACCAGCATTACGTGGACTACGAGCAGCTTCACGCGTTCTTCGTGGGATTGATCGAAGCCGGCAAGCTGGGCGGCGGGCGCTTCACCGCCACGAGATCGTAGCTCGTGCGGCGGGCCTCAGCGGCGGAAGCGCTTGAGGAGGTCCTGAAGTCCGCCCTCGACCTTCTCCCGGTCGACCTGCCCGGCGAGCGAGGACGGATCGATACGAACGGACGGTGACGCGGCGTTGCCGGTGACCTTGGCCCGCACCTCACCTCGTCCGTGATCGACGCGCAGATCGAGGTTCATGCGTCCGGTCGCCAGACCGTAGTCCCCGACGACACCCACCTTCAACGCCTTGGCCGTGTACAGGAGATCCTTCGTGCTGAGGACGCCGTTGGTGATCTGGTAAGTCCCGGTGATCGACTCGAAGTCGACCGGCGACGACGTGAGCGCTTTCGGCACATCGGCGGCGAGCACCGACGACGCCGCGCCGGCCACGCTCGTGACCACGCCGATGAGCGCGATCGCCTGCGGGCCGACCACCTTGCCCGGACCGATCCGCAGCTGGCCGGAGCCGCCGAGGGTGTTCAGGAGATCCGACGTGTTCGTCGAGAGGGCGCCGCTGAGGTCGAGCGGGCCCGACACGGCGTACCCCTCGCAGAGGAAGTCCACGAGCACCTTCTCGGCCGGCATCGACTTGATGGCCAGGTCGCTCAGCTGCACGTGGGCGCCATGATCGAGTGTCAGGGTCAGGTTGGTGCTGATCGGACCGCCACTGACGGAGGTCGTCACGGGTCGGCTCTGGAACCGCGCGCCGTCCCACGAGGCACCGCTCACCTTCAGGAGACCCAGGGCGAGCGTCCGCTGCTTCGGCTCCGGACAGGCCTGATTCGATCGAGTCACCCTGACGCTCGCGAGCTCGACGTTGCCGGAGATCCGGGGTACGCCCAGCGTGCCGCCGAGCGAGAAGTCGCCCTTGATCGGACCCGCGATCGTGGGAGTCGGCCCGGCCGCAGCGGCCACCAGCTTCTCGACGTCCTTGCCCTCGATGCCGACCCTGGCGCGGACGGGCGCCTCGAGCAGGGTCTTGGCGCCGTTCACCGCGATGATCCCGTCGGCCAGCTTGACGGTGAGATCACCCGGCCTCACCGCGAAGGCGCCTTTGAAGGCGAGCTGCGAGCCTTGACCGGTCACGGTGACGTCCAGGTCCTCGACGCGATACGGAGTCTGCGAGGGCCCCTTCCCACGCGTCACGTACGTGATCAGCCCCTTGTCGATCTTCACCCGCGAGACGATCGCCGCGGCCGCGCCTCCCGTGGCGCCGCCACTCGATCGGCCTTGGCGCGACGCGGTCTTGGACTCTGCGGGCGGGGTGAGGCTGGCCACGTTCAGCCGCCCCTCGGCGTTCTGGATGAGCGCGATGCGTGGCCGCGCGAGGGTGATGTCGCCGAACTCGACGCGACCGGACAGGAGGGGGCGCAGCTTGAGATAGATCCGGCCCGTCTCGAGCGTCAGAAACGGCGTGGTGCCGAACTGCGGGTCCTCGGCGACCTCGAGCTTGTGGAGCTCGATCGACGGTAGCGGGAACAGGCCGACCGACAGCGACTCGAACTTCACGGGCCGCCCGACGGCCTGCGCCGCGCTGCTGGCGATCATCGCCTGGACACGCGGCGTGTCGATCAAGCGCGGCAGCGCGACCGCGGCCACGATCGCCAGCAACACGACGACGCCGACGAGGATGCCGGCCCACTTCACGGCGCGCTTCAACGCGCACCCCCCGGGGAGACTATGCGGTTTGGATTGCCGACAGCCGCCAGGGCTTCGGGCCGACCGGGCGCGTGAAGGTCCAGTACTCCTGGATATCCACAGGCGTGGTCGCCCCCTCCACGACGGCGCCGGTCGAGTCGTCGACCGTGTAGTCGACGAGTGACACGACGAAGTACACCGTCACCCAATCTTGACCGCTCTCCTGCCAGGCCTCGGTCATCTCGGCCCGTCCGATCTGGACGCGCTCGATCCGGTTCGTGCGCCGAGCGCCGCGAAGCTGATCACACTGCGCCTGCAGGCGGCCGAACTCCTGCGGCGTGAGCCGATCTTGCACCGCGCTCAGATCACGCCTGACGATACCGGCCTGGACCTCGACGAAAGTCCCCTTCGCCCAATCGGCGAACCCGACCGGATCGAAGGTCGCGTCCATTCCGCGGATGTGTCCGAGCCCGCGATCGAGATCCGACTCGCCGGGCGGAGCCTCCATCACGGCGCCACCGCCGCCGGTCGACCAGCCGCGCTCGGCAGAGCCGTATGCGCCGGCTCCGGCGTACGCGGGCTCGGGTCGCGCATCCGCACGACCGCGCAGCATCCTGAACACGAGGAAGATCGCCCCACCGATCAGCAAGAGCTCGAGGAGCCCCACGCCTCCACCGAAGCCGCCGCCCATGCCGCCGAACAGCATGGAGCCCAGAAGCCCGCCGAGCGCGAAGCCGGCGAGGCCGCCCATCAGGCCGCCGAAGATGCCCGGACGCGCCGACGGCTGTTGCATCGGCTGGGGCGAGGTTTGGGTGGGGCTCGTCGCTCTCGAGGGGCTCGACGGTGTCGTCGAGGGAGAGGCCGGCGACGAGTACGAGCGAGAGCCACGACTTCCGCCGCTCGTGGCGCGGGCCCACACCGACGCCGTGTCGAGCAGCAGCAGCGAGACCAGCGACAGCCCGAATATGAGCACAAAAGCTCTTGTTCGCATGTTCGCCTCCTACGTCATTCTAGCGCGGCCAGCCACCGGCCGCGGCCCGCTACGGAATGAGGAGCACCTTGCCCGTCGTCTTCCGTCCCTCCAGCGCCCGGTGCGCGTCGGCCGCGTCCTTCAGGGGGAACTCGAACTCGGTGCGGAGCTTGAGCTTGCCGTCGCGGATCCAACCCAGGAGCTCGTTCGAGCGCTCGAGCAGCTCCGCGCGCGTGGTGATGTGGTGGTTGAGGCTCGGGCGCGTCAGGAAGAGCGAGCCCTTGGCGTTTAGCGTCTGCGGATCGAAGGGCCCGATCGGGCCGCTCGACTGGCCGTAGAGCGCCATCATGCCGCGCGGCGCCAGGCAGTTGAACCCCTTGTCGAACGTGGTCTGACCGACCGAGTCGTAGACGACCTGCAGCCCCTTGCCGTCGGTGAGTCGCTTCACCTCGGCCTCGAAATCCTGCTTCGTGTAGAGAATGACGTCCGAGGCGCCAGCTTCGCGCGCCAGCTTCGCTTTGTCCTCGGTGGAGACCGTGCCGATGACACGCGCTCCCCGCATCTTCGCGATCTGGCACAGCAGCAACCCCACGCCGCCGGCCGCCGCGTGCACGAGGCACGTGTCGCCGCGCTTGAGCGGATAGGTCGAGCAGGCGAGATAGTGCGCGGTCAGCCCCTGCAGCATCGCCGCGGCGCCCTGGTGCGTGCTCAGTCCGGTCGGCAGGGTCACCAGACGCGCAGCCGGGACCACGGCGTACTGCGCGTAAGCGCCGGCAACACCCGTGTAAGCGACCTTGTCACCGACCTTCACCTCGCTCACGTTCGGACCGACCGCGGTGACCGTACCGCCGGCTTCCAGCCCGAGGGTCAGCGGCAGCGCGAGCTTGTATTGACCCGAGCGCTGGTACACGTCGATGTAGTTGATACCGGCGGCGTCCACCTTCACCGTCGCCTCGCCGGCCTTCGGGGTGGGATCCGCCACGTCTTCGTAGCGAAGGACTTCGGGACCGCCGGGCGCGTTGACTCGAATGGCTTTCATGAAGACCCTCCCGGGAATTCAACTCGATGCGGCGGGATTATAGCACCGGGTTCGGCGGCCGTCGGTCGAGGAGCCCGCGCAGCCAGTGGTACATCGCATAGGCCTCGAGGGCGAACGGAGGGAAACCGAGATAACCGAGCACGGGCATTTCGAAAACCTTGATCCCGCCGAGATACGGGACCGCGTAGGTCCAGCGGGTCGCCGCCCAGTAGTTCCAGAGCTCCCACAGCACGCCACAGACCACACCGCTGGCCAGGAGTCCGAACAACCGCGACGCGTCTCCAGACGCCAGGTCGGCCAGCCACGACGGCCGGCCTCGCCGATAGTTCAGGGGCTCGAGCATCAGGACCCAGCCGATCCAGACCAGCGGGACGAGCCAGGTCGAGACGACGACGAGCGGCACGACGACGCCGATCGCGCCGATGGCGACGAGGAAGCGGAGGGCGGCCGGCGGCGGTCGCCAGGCCCGCACGCGAGCCCGACGGAAGATCGTCGCTCGCAGGGTGGCGGCCGTGAGGAACATCGCCGGGAAGATCGTCGCGAAGGCCCAGTCGTAGCCGACTCGTCGCAGGAAGAGGTTCGGCTCGAGCCCGTGATAGCGCCACCAGAGGCCCTCGGCGTGGACACCGCCTCGCCAGAAGCGCGGCGAGTTGTAGAGCTCGAAGAGCCACCAGCAGGCGATGGACGTGAGCGCCACCAGGAGGCCTTCGACGCGGTCCGTCGTGAGATACGAGCGGCCTGTGAAGCGCGCCGTCACGGCGTCGATGAAGAGGACGTAGCCGGTCCACACGATCGGCGTGAACCAGCGGGCCACCGTCGGCTCACCCGAGAAGAGCAGCACCTCGGCGGCGCCGATGACGCCGAGCCCAGCCCATCCGTGGGCGCTCAACGCATCGACGCGAGGTCGATCGTGAAGCGGCTGACGTCTCGGCCATCCGGGGCGCGAACGACCAGAATCACGCGAGACTTCGGCGCGATCTCCTTGACCGGAAACCCATAGACGCAACGCGCGAGGTAGCTGCCGTCCTCCGTTCGAACCGCGGTGCGTTCGTTCTGCACGAAGCTCGGCTCGATCTCGCGGTCGCCCAGGAGGATCCGCGGGACGAAGAATCGCGCAAAGTCCTCACGGGGCCCGCGGAGGTTCGCCCAAATCACCAGCCGGTCCTGCTGCTCGCGCAGGAGCTTCTCGGGCTCGCGGTCCTTCATGCGCTCGTTCTTGAACGCCGCGTTGCGGGCCGCCAGGACGAGCCGGTGGAAGGGCGTGATCACCGTGAGGCTGTCCCCCGTCGGGTTCGCCACGCGCCACTCCGTATCGAAGGAGTCGCGGGTGATCGACTGGGCGCCCACGCGCAGCGCGTCGCTCCGCTGCTGGGGCTCCAGGCTGAACGACACGGCGCCGGCCGCCGACGGTCCGGCCAGGAGCAGAACCAGCACCGCGCGCGCGATCACTTGGTCTCGCCGACGATGACGAGGCTGAAGGCGCCCGGCGGGAAGTACTTCACGGCCACCCGCCGGATGTCGGCGGCGGTGACCTTGCCGATCCGCTCCTTGTAGCGATCGGCATAGTCGAGGCCGAGTCCTCGGTCCTCGACGGCCACCAGGAAGTCGGCGACCTTGCCCGACGTGTCGAGGCGGAGCGGAAAGCTCCCGATGAGGTACTGCTTGGCGAGCGCGAGCTCGCGATCGGCGACAGGCTCACGACCCATCCGTGCGAGCTCCTCGCGGATCATGGCGACAACCTTCGGCGCCTCGGCCGTCCGCGTCTGAGCGGAGACGGCGAAGGACGCGCCGTGGCGCCACGGCGCGACCCAGCTGAACACCGCATACGCGAGGCCGGATTCCTCCCGGACTCGCGTGTACAGGCGGGAGGCCGAGCCTCCCCCGAGCACGTAGGACGCGACGGCCATCGGGAAGTAGTCGGGATCCGTCTGCACGATCGCCTGACGACCGAACATGATCGTGGTCTGCGTCAGCTCGCGCTTGACCGTCTCCTCGCGCGCCGTCGCCGGCGAGGTCGCCGCCGCGACGGTCGCGGGCGGATCGGCGGGGCGCGCCCACGATCCGAACCGCGCCATGATCTCGCGGCGCGCCTCGTCGACCGTGACCGCGCCCACCACGGCGATGATCGTGGTGTCGGGCCGCGCGCGCTCCCGGTAGAACTTGACGACGTCGTCGCGGGTGAGGCGCGCCACCGACTCGCGCGTCCCCTCGACCGGCCGGCCGTAGGGATGGCCGTCGAAGACGAGCCGTCCGAGGGCGCGAGCCGCGACGGTGCCCGGATCCTCCTCGGAGCGCTTGATGGCGGCCTGGATCTCCGACACCTTCCGGGCCACCTCGGCTTCAGGGAAGGTCGGCGTCAGGACGACCTCGGACACGAGGTCGAGCCCCAGCGCCAGATCCTTCTTCTGAGCCGTCATCGAGACCGTGATCGTATCGCGACCGGTTCCGGCTTCGACGCTGCCCCCCACGAACTCGATGGCCGAATCGAGCTCGGGCCCGGTACGCGTCGCGGTCCCCCGCGTGAGCACCGCTCCCGTCAGGTTGGCCAACCCCGCGCGATCAGCCGGATCGTACACGGCCCCCGCCCGCGTCAGGACACGTACGGCCACGATCGGCACCGCCGGCCGCTCGGCCACCAGCACGACGATCCCGTTCGCCAGGACCTCCCGATGGGCGAGCGGCGCGGCCCCGGCGGGCCCGCGCGCCACGACGCTCGCCAGGGCCACGGCGCACGCCAGGGCCAGCGCGCTGCGCGCGCGGCCGCGTCGCGCGGCTCGGAGCTCGACCCGGGTGCGCATCACGATTTCGGCACGAGCACGCCCACGCTCTTCCTCTCCGGCGCGAACCAGGTGCGCGCCAC
>Ga0066710_100000656_pt1 | contig 22134 bp, 19 predicted proteins | sample GraSoiAngelo_159_FD_79666 | JGI IMG/M metagenome (GOLD analysis project Ga0066710, IMG submission 79666) | Grasslands soil microbial communities from the Angelo Coastal Reserve, California, USA - 14_1009_16_40cm | ecosystem: Environmental > Terrestrial > Soil > Grasslands | place: USA...
GTCGAACCTTTCGTGAGTGGAGCAAGAAGGGGGTCGGTGAGTGGTGGCAGGTGATATCCCATATCAAGGTGCGGCCGCTTATTCTTTCACAGAAGGATCGTATTGGCGTCTGGACTTTCCAGCCTAAGGACGAGCAGAATCAGGATTCAACCGAGCTTGCCGGTGATATCAATTCGGGCAAGATTGCCGTTTGTGGATCTGATTCGGATGCCAGAGCCTTTAATTTTGATGGGGAATTCAACGTTGCCAACCGAGGTATCATCGAGTTTATCGAAGTCCTTAAATTGGACGTGGCGTTCCTTTACGACTTGTTAGGGGCCTCACAGGAACACAAAATCAAGCCAAAAAAGTTTCCGCAGACCGATATTGATGAGGTCATTATCGGTCATACCAACGAACCTGAGTACCGGAAGCTGCAAAATAACGAGTTTATGGAGGCCTTGCGGGACCGCACCGTCAAGATCGACGTTCCGTACATCACTAAGCTCACGGAGGAAATCAAAATCTACGAGAAGGATTTCAACCCCAGCCGCATCAAGGGGAAACACATTGCCCCTCACACTATTGAGATGGCTGCAATGTGGGGAGTGCTTACCCGCCTGGAGGAACCCAAGAAAGCGAACCTGACCTTGCTGCAAAAGTTAAAGCTCTATGATGGTAAGACGTTGACCGGTTTCACCGAAGACAGCATCAAAGAGCTCCGTAAAGAAGCCGTCCGTGAAGGGATGGACGGAATCTCTCCGCGGTATATTCAGGACAAGATTTCCAACGCCTTGGTAAGCAACGAACTGATTAGTTGCGTTAATCCCTTTATGGTTCTTAACGAACTCGAAAGTGGACTGAAACATCATTCCCTCATCAAAAGCGAGGACCAACGGAAAAAGTATAGAGAACTGCTGGCCGTCGTAAAGCAGGAATACGAAGATATCGTGAAGAATGAGGTGCAGCGCGCGATTTCGGCCGATGAGGAAGCCATTAGCCGGCTCTGCAGTAACTATATTGACAACATCAAAGCGTACACCCAAAAGGAAAAGGTGAAGAACAAGTACACGGGACAAGATGAAGAGCCGGACGAGAGACTGATGCGCTCGATTGAGGAGAAAATCGAAATTCCAGAAAGTCGCAAAGATGATTTCAGGCGTGAAATCATGAACTACATTGGGGCGTTAGCCATTGAAGGACGAATTTTCAACTATAAGACTAATGAGCGACTGTTTAAGGCTCTGGAACTTAAGCTTTTCGAAGACCAGAAGGATTCCATCAAACTCACCAGCCTGGTGGCAAACATTGTCGACAAGGATACTCAGGAAAAAATCGATGTGGTCAAAAGTCGGATGATTAAAAACTATTCATATTGTGATATCTGTGCGACCGATGTTCTCAACTATGTTGCCAGTATTTTTGCGAGAGGAGACTCCAAGCGTTAAACACACCATGGCTCTCAAAATCGAGCAGGACCATAACCGGTTTCGTCAGATTGTTCGCGGAAAAATCAAGGCTAACTTAAAGAAATATATTTCTCATGAAGAGCTCATTGGGCGAAAAGGGAAGGATCTGATTAGCATCCCAATTCCGCAAATTGACATTCCCACTTTTCGATTTGCCCCCAGGAGCCAGGGAGGAGTTGGGCAGGGTGATGGAGACTCAGGAACTCCCATTGCTGTCGACGAAGATGAAGGCAGTGGCGAGGCTGGTAACCTTCCCGGGGAACACTTACTGGAAGTGGACATTACCCTCGAAGAGTTGGCGCAAATCCTGGGGGAAGAGTTGGAACTTCCCAAGATTGAACCCAAAGGTCACCAGAAAATTCAAACTGAGAAAGACAAATATGCAGCCATCCATCGCAGTGGCCCCGAATCTCTCCGCCACTTCAAACGGACTTACAAAGAGGCTTTGAAACGCCAAATTACCTCCGGTGCCTATAGCCTGAAGAATCCCCTTATCCTGCCGATTCGAGAAGACAAACGCTATCTGTCTTGGAAGACCAAACCCACCCCTGAGTGCAATGGGCTGATCGTGTACATGATGGATGTCTCCGGATCTATGGGGGACGAGCAAAAGGAAATTGTTCGGATTGAGACTTTCTGGATCGATACCTGGCTCCGCTCACAATATAAGGGGCTCGTAACTCGCTACATCGTACATGATGCCACAGCCAAAGAAGTGAATGAAGAGATGTTTTACCACATTCGGGAAAGTGGTGGAACCATGATTTCCTCGGCCTACCATTTCTTCAATAAAATGATTGATGAGGAGTATGATTTGGGGCAATGGAATATCTATGGATTTCACTTTTCGGATGGTGACAATTGGTCTGGCGGCGACACCGATAAATGCATATCTCTCCTGCAAAAGGAGCTGCTTCCGAAAGTGAATCTTTTTTGTTATGGCCAGGTAGAAAGCACCTATGGGAGTGGCGAGTTTATACGAGAACTTGAGGATGAGCTGGATTCGGCAGAGAATTTGATTACGTCCAAGATTGAAAGCAAAGATGACATTTACAACTCTATAAAGCAATTCTTGGGCAAAGGTAAATAACCTGGAGTGAATTCATATCGATGAACTTACCGCCGGAATTGAAAAGAATACAGGAAGAAATTGAAGGCTATGCCAGAGACTACGGACTGGACTTCTGCGAGACGATCTTTGAAATTCTCGATTTTAAGCAACTCAACGAGGTAGCCAGTTTTATGGGTTTCCCCAATCGGTTTCCGCACTGGCGCTTCGGGATGGAGTATGAGCGTCTCAGCAAGAGCTATGCCTACGGGTTACACAAAATTTACGAGATGGTGATCAACAACGATCCCTGCTACGCCTATCTTCTCCAATGCAACAATTATGTAGACCAAAAAATTGTCATGGCCCACGTCTACGGGCACGGCGATTTTTTTAAAAACAATTTCTGGTTTTCCAAAACCAACAGAAAAATGATGGACGAGATGGCTAACCATGCGACCAAGGTTCGCAAGTATATCGATAAGTACGGCTACAACGAGGTGGAGGAGTTCATCGACATCTGCCTGTCGATCGATGATCTCATCGATCGACACGCGCCTTTCATAGAGCGGCGAGGCCGGAAGGTAGCTTCCGACCTGCTCGATCCCGAGGCTGAGCAAACGGTGAAGAAGATCAAGAGCAAGGATTACATGGAAGAGTTCATCAATCCGCCAGATTTTATGGAACTGCAGCAGCGAAAGATTGAAGAAGACAAACTCAAGAAGCGAGGCTATCCGGAAGCCCCGGAAAAAGATGTTGTCTTGTTTTTGATCGAAAATGCTCCCCTGGAAAACTGGCAACGCGAAATCCTCGAACTGATTCGTGAAGAGAGTTATTATTTCGCGCCGCAAGGGCAGACAAAAATTATGAATGAAGGCTGGGCCACTTATTGGCATTCCAAAATCATGACTCAGCGGGCGCTAAGAGATTCAGAGTTGATTGATTATGCAGACCATCATTCGGGAACAGTGGCTACCCAGCCCACCCGTATCAATCCCTACAAGTTAGGACTTGAACTTTTCAAGGATATTGAAGATCGTTGGAATCGAGGGAAATTCGGCAAAGAATATGAAGAATGTGACAACATCGAGACGAAAAAAAGCTGGGACAAGGATTTAGGTCTTGGTCGAGAGAAAATTTTTGAAGTTCGAAAGATTTACAACGATGTCACGTTCATTGATACATTTATGACGGAAGAATTTTGTGAAGAGCAGAAATTATTTGTTTACAAGTACAGTCCCGAGCAGGAAGCCTATGTGATTTCAGACCGCGATTTTAGGAAGGTAAAACAACAGCTCCTTTTCTCCTTAACAAACTTCGGGCAACCCTTCATCTTTGTGAAGGAGTCCAATTATGAGAATCGTGGAGAACTTTACCTTTACCATCGTCATGAAGGAATCGATTTGAAAGTTGACTATGGCAAAGAGACTCTCAGAAACATCCAAACGATTTGGACCCGGCCCGTTTACTTGGAAACGGTCGTGGAAGGTCGTGGCAAGATTTTTAAATTTGACGGCGAGAAACATTCTGAGAGAAACCTATGATTTCGAGCTTTAGCTTGCAATTCAAGCTGGAGGAAATATGCAAGAAAACCCTAAGATCTCGGATATGATTTACGCCCTAAGGGAAACCGATAGGAGCGAAGGGTACTTCAGTCCGCTGATTGAAACCACCGGTTTGACTTGGAATTTTAAGATTAGTGATTTTGATAAACTTGGGCTCTTAATCTTACATCTAGATATCAAAGCTAAGGACACTCCTGCCCTTCCTCTTGAAAAACAATCCGAAGTCCTAAAGGAGAAACTAACTTACCTTGAAGAGGATTTCAAGCTGGTAGAATATGATCGCAATAATAGAACAGTTATTCTTCGCAGCAATCTTTTTCACAGAATGGAAAATTCGGTCAATTATTATGAGATTGTTTTAAAGGAGGGCAATCAGCTAAGCTTTGATTGCTACGAGTTGGATAGGACCGGGGGAAAAAGACAGATTTGTCCAACCAATCTGGCCAGAGCCACTTTTGAAAGATTGCTGGCTGACTTCGACAATCTGCTTTCTTAGTCTCATTTTTGGTGCATTGTTTTTCCAAGCGTGACCCTCATTTTAGTAGTTCCCGTCTTAACCCTAAGGGAGGAGCTAGTTTGAAGCTGCTCCTCCGCCAGAACTCTTATAACCAGAGGCCCATTTGCTTGCGAGCGATCATGACGCTGGAGTTGGGGTGGAGTTTCGCGTAACGCTTATAGAGACACAAGAGAACGCAGGAACCTGCAAGGCGCAGAAACTCAGGACAGACGGCAATCTTAAGCGTCTGCTGGAAAAGGTTGGCTAGGTGGATTTAAGCGGATTCCACATTTCCACTCCGTGAGGGCCCTCCCAAAACGTAGCGTCTTGCGGGCGAGTCTGCTGATTGAAAAGTCCGTGCGGCGATGAAAGGGAGAAATTTGCTTCTGGGACTCGGACTTGGCATATTCGTTTTGGCGTTGATTTTTTTGCTTTTTCCTTTCTTGTACGCCTTGTCTAATGTCTACCGTCCCAAAATGGCCGTTGGCACGATGCCTGCTAGCTATAACCTTAGGCATCTCTCTCTCGCGTTCCCTACCTCTGATGGACAGCAGATTCGGGGATGGCTTCTCTATGGGGAGCCGGAAGCTCCCCTGATCTTGGTTTGTCATGGGTTAGGAACAAATCGAGAAGATCTTTTGGGCGTGTCTCAGTTCCTCCGTGATGCCGGATTCAGCGTGCTGACTTTTGATTTTCGTGGCCATGGTCAGAGCACGGGTCACAAGACAACCTTTGGCTTTCTTGAGGCCAAGGACATAGAAGCGGCGATCCAGTTTATCAAAAACAAGTATGCTGAAAGGTTCAGGGTGCTGGGTCTCTATGCCGTTTCGATGGGAAGTGCTGCAGCCATTTTTGCAGCCAAAAATATTCCCGAAGTGAAAGCCTTTGTTTTTGATTCTCCATTCGCCGAGCTTTGTGAGGTCGTGGCTTTCCGGTTTCGCTACTTGCCTGCACCGCTAAGAAAGATCTTCTCCTCCCTTGCAAATTTTTACGGGTCGATTCTGATGGGAATTAATACCAGGGAGATCGCTCCAGAGGCCGAAGCTAGCAACCTCAATAGTCGTCCGGTACTTGTTTACCATGGAGGGAAAGATTCTCTCATTCCGGTATCACAGGGAGAAAAGCTCTTTCAAAAAATACCTGGGCCGAAGGAGTTCATTCGTATTCCTGGAGTCGCTCACGTTCAAAGTTATAACTTGCTGGGAAAGGTTTATGAACAAAAGATCATTCACTTTTTCAAGGTACACTTGGAATACTCAGGAAAATTCGATTCAACGTAACTTTCTCTCATCTGCCTTGTGCTCCTTTTTTTTCCCTGACTCCTTGAGCTCCTGAAAAATGCTAATTTCTTTCTGGGCCTCCTCTTCTTGACCTCGCTTAAGGTATATCCTGCTTAGGAGATAATGAGCTTCCCCATATTTTGGATCATTCAAAGTGGACCGTTTGAGTGCTTCCAAAGCTTCCGAATCTTTGCCCAGCTTTGCAAGTACTTTCCCTAAGACATAGTATGCCTCCGCTGACTTGGGATTTAACTCAACGGCTTTCCGCACCACGGACAAACTCTCTTCGTAACGGTTCCTCGTTACCAGAAACTTGCCCAGGTTGAGATAGGGCCACTCATTCCTCAACATCTGACGCTCATTGAGCTCGATCGCTTTGTGATAAGACTGGATTGCTGCTTCTTCATCTCCTAAGGCTTCCAGAGCCAGACCCAAGTTGTCGTAAGCCTTTACGTAAGTTGGATCCAGTCTTATCACCGTCTGGAATTCACTGGCTGCCTGAGGGAAGCGCTGAATAGTGTAATAGAGGCGCCCCAAATAGTAGTGAGCCATCGAGTCGCTGGGAGCAAGCTGTACCGCTGCTTCGAGAAAAGGCCTGGCGACATCAAACCTCTCGAGGACAACTAAGATCAATCCAGTCAGTTTGTGTGCTTCAGGGTGCTGTCTCTCCAGGGCGAGACTGCGCTCAAGTTTCTGGAGAGATTCCATAAATCGGTTTTCCTTAAAGAGAATCAAAGCCTCAAAATACAGCGACTTATAAGTTTCGCCTCTGCCTCTTATTTCTTCATTTAGTTTCTCTCGCGCTTGCTGCAACTCACCGGAGCTAATCAGTCTCTCTATTACCTGCCATGAAGGATTAATCGGAATCACTCCCAATGGCGGATTGGGGGTAGTTTGTGGTTGGAGTATCCGTGCCGGGCAAAGCAAGAGAAGAGAACCCCAAAAGGTCATAGCAACTCTAAGCGAGCGGTGGCTAAGTCGCGTCCCCCGCAATCCGTGCACCTTTTGTCGGGGCACGAAAGAAGCCTCACAGCCGTAATTCTGTTCGTATGCACCTCTCGAGGCAATCATCCAGCGAGGAGGGTAGACCTTGAGAGGGTCAAGCCAGAACATCAAGTCCGTGCCACGTAATTTTTTCCCCTACTGCTTCAATTTTGGGCCAAGCGTTCTGGTGTTCTTTAGATTGTGCCCAGGCGGCCCGCTGCTTTTCAGCCTTAAAGGAAATGTCAATTTCGTACAGGCGGGTGGAATTGTAATGTCGAAGCAGACGTGACCAGAGGAATCCATCTTGTATTTGAACGGCTGGAACATATGCCGATTGGTACAATTCCTCCAGCATAGGCCCTTTACCGGGTTTCACCTCGATATAGATATGCAACTGGACGGATTTTTCCGAGGTCGCAACCTTCTTTACCGTCTGACCCACGACTTTCAGCGAGGTATTCTTTGCCAAAAAAATCCCGGCAACTCCGAAGCTCAACATCTCTAACCACGCTCGGCGGTTTCTGACACCCTTCTTAATTTTCGATGGTAGTGGAGTAGGTAGACTGACGGTCATTAAGGTTCCTCCTTGAGATTCTGCACCTGTATGCACTTGAGTATAACTTGATCAGGGCAAATATTTGGAAGAAATAAAAAGGCCCTTCGGGTTCTCGAAGGGCCTTTCACACTACTCTAAATTATGATCTGTCCCCAGCCGGAAGCTCCTGGTCTTGTCCTGACGGTCTACCCGGCTTATTGGGATATTTTCAGCCTTCTCGTTTTCAGGCTGCCAATCTTTTCAGGCTGCCAATCTCGGCTGGAACTCGCTGGTAAGTTTTGGAAACCTCTGCAAAATCTTTATTTTCAGTTCATTAGGAAGGGAATGAGTTTCATTTTCCACGAACTTCTCTCCCTTTCTAACAAAAAGCTTAAAATTGTCTTTATCTCCATCTTTCTGTTGCACAACAATCCACTGAGTTTTATTCCCTGGCTCAATTTCATAGACATCTACTCTCGTTTGCGCAATCGGTAACGGGATGCTCTCCAAATATCTTGCACAGCAAGGATCATCGGAGAAAACTGCAAAATTCATTTCTTGTCCGCCGTAATAAAACTTGCAATTCCTCAATTCCATGCCGCCTCCTCTCTTGAAACATAGATCATCTCTATGGATCTATGGAATTTTTTTGATCTAAGTCAAACCTGACACATCGCTCCTCAACGCGTTTGATGCAAACTTTTCTCAAAAAGCTTGCATCTTACGCAAATATTGTTACGCAAGAAAATGACCAATGAATTCATGAAAGTTTGAGTGATTATCCTCAGGGAAGTCTGCGGCGATCGTTAGTTGGCCACTCAGCAATTGTTACAGTGTTCTAACCTTTTTACTTGATCTTTCCCTGGAACTCATCAATGTAGCAATCACTCTTGAAGGCAATGTTGCCCCGGTCGAATTCTGGAAAAGGCACCACGTTGTGCGAAGGAACAAACAGGCAATTGATAATTGACTGGATTTCCGCCATTAGCTACACTTTAAATTCCGTCTGCGGACTTGTTAGCCACCACAGTCCGTCATCAGAGACTATGAGAACAATCCGAAATGTGTATCACTATGTCCTGGGATTTGTTTTTTTTTCTTGTAATTCCTCGGCCCTGTTATCCCAGGAGAACTATCTTGTAGAGTCGGAGAACAAGGCCAGACTGGTACTTGAGAAGACAATTGAGGTCCTGGGCGGGCAGTCATTTCTGCAGACGCAGGACATAACTCGGCACGGCAGATTGTACCAGTTCCGAAAAGATGATTTGCAGGGCTTGGGCCAGTTTCAATCTTACGATAAGTTCCCTCTAAAACTGCGCCGCGAACTCGGGAAAAAGAAAGAAATCATTGACATTAACAATGGGGATAGAGGTTGGAAGATTGAATACAAGGTTGTAAAGGATCAGTCGGAAGAAGAAATTAAAAGCTTCCAGGCCAACATGAAACACAACTTGGATTATGTCCTCCGGTTTCGACTTACTGAAAAAGGAATGAAATTTAGGTATTTAGGAAAAAGCCGGATCGACTTGGACGAAGTTGAGGGGGTTCAGCTTATCGATAGCGAGGACGACAGGATTAAGATTTTTGTCAATGCTATCAATTTTTTGCCTGTTAAAATGGAGTATAAAACTCCGGCCTTTGGAAAGAGATGGCCCGCTGAAGATGAAAGATTTTTCTACAACTACCATGAAATTCAAGGGGTTCAAATCCCATTTAAGACTGTTCGCTTTTCTAATGGGTATAAATCGGGGGAAACACAGATTGACTCAGTTAAAATCAATTGTGCGCTCCCAGATTCTCTCTTTGTCGCTAGTTTAAAGAAATAGAGTTCATGATTCGAAGTACCACGGTGATTTGCATTCGAAAAGAAGGGAAAATGGCTATGGCTGGAGATGGCCAAGTCACTTTGGGGGAGACTATCGTTAAGCAAAGCGCTAAGAAAATCCGTCGTCTCTATAATGGTCAAGTTCTGGCCGGTTTTGCTGGATCCACGGCCGATGCATTCGCTTTGTTTTCTCGCTTTGAAGCTAAGTTGGAAGAGTTTCGAGGTAACCTTGCTAGATCTGCCGTAGAGCTAGCCAAAGAATGGCGAATGGATAGAGCCTTGCGTCATCTTCAGGCTCTGCTGATCGTGGCGGACCGAGATAAGACCTTTCTGTTAAGTGGCAACGGGGATTTAATTGAGCCGGATGATGGGATCGCCTCGATTGGGTCAGGGGGGCCTTTCGCTCTGGCCGCAGCCCGGGCTTTGCTGAAATACTCGGACTTGCCTGCCAAGGAAATCGCGACAGAGGCTATGACTATCGCTGCAAGTATCTGTATTTACACTAATCTCTCGATTATCGTCGAAGAACTATGATGGCACGGATTTAGTGTTCGATAATTCTGAACTGGACGGAATAATGGCAACTCATAAAAGAGGGAATATGGTTATTTATTTACCGGGGGCAGTTGAAGAGCGGGATCCGCTGGACGACCTGACTCCGCGGCAAATCGTGGCGGAGTTGGATAAGTACGTGGTGGGCCAGAACGCGGCAAAGCGAGCTGTAGCTATTGCCTTAAGGAACCGAATGCGCCGGCAGAAGCTCGCTCCTGAGCTGGCTGAAGATGTCATGCCTAAGAATATCATTATGATCGGACCCACAGGAGTTGGTAAGACAGAAGTCGCTCGTCGCCTTTCCAAACTGGCCAACGCCCCCTTCCTGAAGGTTGAAGCCTCGAAATTCACCGAGGTAGGTTACGTGGGGCGTGATGTTGAATCGATGATCCGTGATCTGGTCGAAATTGCAGTTGAGAGTGTCCGTGAAGAAAAATTGGAAGATGTGGCCGACAAGGCAGAACAAAATACTGAAGAACGGATCTTGGATCTTTTATTGCCACCCCTTCCCAATGCCAATAAGGGTTCAGGATCACCCGAAGAGGTGGCACGAGCCCAAGAAACCTTTCAGAAGACCCGGGAAAAACTGCGCCATCAATTGAGGGAAGGGAAGCTGGACGAACGACCCGTCGAAGTCGAGGTTCGTGAACGAAGTTTTCCAGCTTTTGAAATTGTGACCAACACTGGCGTCGAAGAAATGGATATTAATGTAAAGGACATCCTTCCCAACATTTTTGGTCAAAAGACCAAGAAGCGCAAGATGAAAGTATCTGAAGCCATTGATTACTTGATCCAGGAAGAGGAACAGAAACTAATTGATATGGACCAGGTCACGCGTATGGCAGTTGAACGCGTCGAGCAGGACGGGATTATCTTCTTGGATGAAATAGATAAGATCGCCGGCCGGGAAAGCGGCCATGGCCCCGATGTCAGCCGGATAGGCGTGCAGCGAGATATTCTCCCAATTGTGGAAGGAACCACGGTCAATACTCGGTACGGCATGGTCCGAACGGATCATATTTTATTCATTGCCGCAGGGGCTTTCCACGTGAGCAAGCCTTCCGATCTCATTCCTGAACTACAAGGAAGATTTCCAATTCGGGTTGAGTTGGAGCCCTTAACCATCGAAGATTTTGTTCGTATTCTTAAAGAACCCAAGAACGCCCTGATCAAGCAATACATTGGCCTGATGGAGACGGAGGGCATCAAGCTGTCTTTCACGGATGATGCCGTTCAGGAGATTGCGAAATTTGCTGCCTTGGTTAACGAAAGAACAGAGAATATTGGAGCGAGGCGTCTTCACACAATCATGGAAAAACTACTGGATGTAGTTTCTTTCGAAGGCCCTGATCTCAAGGAAAAAGACCTTACGATAGACGCTGAGTATGTTCAAAATATGCTGGCTTCCATCGTTCAAAATCAAGATCTGAGCCGATATATTCTGTAGGTTTTAACACTTAGCCGTTAAATTTGCCTTCCCGTCCAGTCTCGTTTTGCTCTCTTTATACTTTAAGAATCGACGGATTTCCTACGTACTTCTGCTTTCTAATTTCTTTTTCATCGGTGGCTGTGGTTACGTGGGTGAGCCCCTTCCGCCACTCATTCAAATTCCCGAGCGGATCTCCGACCTGACAGCGATCCAATTCGGAAAATGTATAAAGCTATCCTGGACTGTTCCAAAATTTAATACCGATGGGTCTGCGGCCACGACTCTACACCGAATTGAAGTCTATCGACTTCGACGCCAATCAGACACGACAGTGGCTGTCAATGAAGGACTGTTTATTCAATCAGCCATCAAATGGAGGGTTTTGGATGAGGTCAATTTCGGGGCCTATCGCGAAGGCGAGAAGCTAGTGCTAACGGATTGTTTGCAGGGTCTAGAGGATCACGGGATATTTCAGAGCTTGTTCTCTTATGCCGTTAAAGCAGTCAACCAGAAAAAACAAGATGCCGGGTTTTCCAATCTGGTTAGTTTGAGAGTGCGTGCCGTGCCCAATCCGCCGGAGGCAGTCCGTTTTTCATTTGACGAGGGGTCTATTGGACTGAACTGGCAAAGTCCAACTCACAACATTGACGGCTCGCCGGTCGATCCAGATTTGAAATTCAATGTCTATCGAAATGTCCTTCCAGAAGCTCGAGTCAAACAGCTTTTGACCAAGACGCCCTTGGAAGAGACCCATTTCAAAGATACCTCAATGCTCTTGGGTCAGACCTATTATTATGTGGTCCGCTCTGTCATCACCACTCCTGAAGGTCCAATTGAAAGCTTTGACTCTCAAGACCACGAAGTGAAAAATGTTGATGTATACCCACCTAGAGCGCCGACAGAGGTGGTAGCTATTAGCGATGGAGACTCCATCAGCTTGGTGTGGCTGCCGAATACCGAAACTGACCTGGCTGGTTATTATGTTTATCGGAGTGGAGACAACGGCTACCAGAGGCTGACCGAACAGATGATCCCTGCGGCATCCTACCTTGATAAGTCTGTGCAAAAGGGGAAGACTTATTCCTATCGAATTAAAGCAGTGGACAGCAATGGGAACGAAAGCAACTACTCGGACGAGGTCAGTGAAAAAGTGGAATGAAATTCCAAAGGTTTCAGCGGTCCGTTTCTAGACGGGGAACTTTAGAAGTGCCCTGTTGCTGAGGCATACAGGCTAAGGAGAACATGGGTCTTGCCTGACAAGAAATCTTCCCAGAAAAATACTCGACCCTTGGAAGAGCTGGAAAAACTCAACCGTCTGGCTGAATTGGCTGGTGGGGAGGAAAGACTTGCCAATCAGCAGGCCGCTGGAAAATTGACAGCCCGGGAACGAGTCGATTTCTTACTCGATGAGGGCACCTTTGAAGAGCTGGACAAGTTTGTCAAACATCGCTGCCTCGATTTTGGAATGAGAGAACAGCTTATCTTGGGCGATGGTGTCATCACCGGATTTGGTCGAATTGACGGGCGACTGGTCTATCTTTTTGCTCAGGATTTTACCGTCTTTGGTGGCTCTCTCTCCGAGACCAACGCAGCCAAGATTTGCAAGATCATGGACCTCGCAATGAAGATGGGAGCTCCAATCATTGGTCTCAATGATTCAGGTGGCGCGCGCATTCAGGAAGGAGTGGTTTCACTTGGAGGCTACGCTGATATTTTCTTAAGGAATACTCTAGCTTCTGGCGTCATTCCACAAATCTCGGCCATTATGGGACCTTGTGCGGGAGGCGCGGTTTATTCTCCGGCCATTACTGACTTTGTGGTAATGGTCAAGAAGAGCAGTTACATGTTTATTACCGGTCCGGATGTCATTAAGACTGTCACTCATGAGGAGGTCACAAAAGAGGAATTGGGCGGAGCCATGACGCATAACACCAAGAGTGGGGTCGCCCAGTTTGCGGTTAACGACGACCGCGATTGTTTAAGCTTGATCCGTGAGCTTCTCTCGTTTGTACCTTCGAACAACATGGAAAGCCCGCCGCGGCAGGAATCCCACGACCCGGTAGACCGAATGGATGAAGCGCTGGATACGATAGTGCCAATCGATTCCAACAAGCCCTACGACATCAAACAGATCATCTCAAGTGTGGTCGACAACCACTATTTTTTGGAGGTCCATCAATATTACGCTCAAAACGTTGTAGTCGGATTTGCAAGGTTGGCGGGACGACCCGTCGGCATCGTAGCTAACCAGCCCGCCGTGTTGGCAGGTTGCCTTGACATAAATGCATCGGTCAAAGCTGCGCGCTTCGTGCGGTTTTGCGACGCATTCAATATCCCACTGATTGCCTTTGAAGACGTCCCTGGCTTTCTTCCAGGGACGGATCAGGAATTTGGCGGGATTATTAAGCAGGGGGCGAAATTGCTTTACGCTTTTGCCGAGGCAACGGTTCCTAAAATTACAGTAATCACCCGTAAATCTTACGGTGGAGCCTATTGTGTCATGGCATCCAAACACATTCGCACCGACATGAATTTTGCCTACCCTACGGCTGAAATTGCTGTCATGGGGCCTGACGGCGCGGTGAACATTATCTATCGAAAAGAATTGGCGGCGGCTTCCGATCCCGAGTCAGAAAAGGTCAAGCGGATCATGGAATTCAGAGAGAAATTCGCCAATCCTTACATTGCTGCTGAACGGGGATTTGTCGACGAAATCATTGCGCCACATGACACTCGCAAAAAACTAATTACGGCCCTGATTATGCTTGACAGCAAGCGTGACGCCAACCCGCCCAGGAAACATGGCAACATTCCTTTATGAAACTGAACATGCCCCAGTCAAGCGCCCTCTGCTTCCTTCTCTCTCTTTTGGCTACCAGCTTGGTTTTATTTTCTCAGGCGGTTTCCCAAACTTTCAATCCCAGCGAAATCCAGATTCTGATGAGTCCGGACATCGATATTGTCTATCACACGCTGGCGCACTTCTCCGTTCCTGGCGACCCGTCCAATCTCTTTTCTTCTGACTACGTCAATCAAATTCGGCAAGGCAAGCAAGATCTGGAGGTCGGACAAACCAAACTGGACTTGATGTGTAGCCAATTGGAACAAAGTTATCGTCAGCTCCCCAGACTGCGGTTCTTGAATCTCGCTCCTTTCATGGCGGACGACTATGCCTCCTTCAAAGAAGCCCTTTTGATGATTGACTACCAAGTTGAGAAAGAAACGCCAGAGGATACCCGAGAGTCTTTGGAAGAACGTAAGGCTCAAGATAAAGCGCGGCCGCTTCTGTTTGGTAACGCCAAACGGCTCATTCCCCTTTTTCAAAAAAGATTTCCGGATCCTCAAGAACGAGAATTCGTCAAACAATTCGCTGAATGTATGGAGGATGAACAGAGTAAGTTTTATAAGACGTACCGAGATGCCCGGACTGAAATCGACCAGCAGAATTTTGAAAAGTTCGTTCAGTTTTGGAAATCCGAGGGGGCCAGGATCCTTTCGCCATGGGCCGCGAAGTCCCGTGTTAACGTTTTCAATATCTACCTTTCTCCGGTAATGAAGAATAACGGACGAGGTGTTCCTGTCAACCAGGACCAGCGCATCCTTTTTAACGTGGTGGCCCCCTTACCCGAAACGCGGGATCAAACGGCCCACGCTCTTTTCGTAATTCTTCATGAGACCACGCACCGTCTTACTGACAACCTTGTCGAAAATTCTGAAGCGGACCGGGAAAATGCAGCATTTTATGCAGACCAGCTCTATTTTAAAACTCATTACCCTCAGTATTACTCTGATTACTTGAAATTCTTTCTTAATTTAGCTGGAAATCGTCAATTTAATATTTCCTCTTTGGAAGACCAGTTTCTCAAGAGCTACCCTCTGTCACCTTCACTGAAGACTTCAGTGGCAGAGTTGGTGAAAAAACTTTAACTTGCGTGTTTAAGAAAATCCTTATTGCCAATCGGGGTGAAATTGCTGTACGGGTGATCCGTGCAGCCAAAGAAATGGGGATTGCGACGGTGGCTGTCTTTTCCGAGTGTGACCGAACCTCCTTGCATGTCCTTATGGCTGATGAAGCCTATCCCTTGGGGCCAGCCGTCGCGGCTGAGAGCTACCTCAGCATCTCCAAGATCCTTCAAATTGCCAAGTCCAGCGGAGCAGAAGCCATTCATCCCGGCTACGGGTTCTTATCTGAGAATCCTGCTTTCGCCAGGCAATGTCAGTTAAACTCAATCTGTTTCATTGGCCCTAATGCTGCCACCATGGAACGGATGGGAGAAAAAATTGCAGCTCGCCGACATGCCATCCAGATCGGGATTCCGGTTGTCCCTGGCTCTGAATCCCCCTTGAGAGACGATACGGATGCGCAGTCGATTGCCAAACAAACTGGATTTCCCCTGATGCTCAAAGCCTCGGCCGGAGGCGGAGGTAAGGGCATGCGGTTAGTCCATAAAGCAGAGGAACTGTCTTCTGCTTTGCAAGAGGCCCAAGCGGAGGCAAAAGCCTCTTTCGGTGACTCAAGTGTCTATGCGGAAAAGTATCTAAGTAGTCCCAGACATATTGAGTTCCAGGTTTTGGCAGACCGGCATGGCAATGTCATACACCTGGGTGAGCGCGAATGCTCTATTCAGAGGCGTCACCAAAAGGTAATTGAGGAATGCCCTTCTCCCTTGATGACGGAGGAACTGAGAGCCGAGATGGGAAAAGCTGTCATTAAGCTAGCCCGTACTTGTCGTTATGAGAATGCCGGGACGATTGAATTCCTGGTGGATTCCGAGCGCAATTTCTATTTCCTGGAGATGAATACACGCCTTCAAGTTGAGCATCCCATCACGGAAATGGTTACCGGGATTGATCTGGTTCACGAGCAGATCAAAATCGCTTACGGCGAGCGCCTTGGCCAGAGACAAAAGGACATTTGCCGACACGGTGCCGCCATTGAGTGCCGGATTTACGCTGAGGATCCGGATAACCATTTCTTTCCATCACCTGGAAGGATAACCCACTTGAGAACACCGGCCGGGCCTGGCATTCGAGACGATAGCGGGATTTATGAGGGGTGGACGGTACCAATCTTTTACGATCCACTGCTTTCGAAATCAGTGGCTTGGGGAAGCAATCGCCAGGAAGCGATTCAAAGGATGCGACGGGCTCTTAATGAATATCAAGTGGGTGGAATTAAAACTACCATCCCTTTGTTTCAGTCTGTCTTGTCTCATGAAAGGTTTCTGGCTGGAGATTTGAGCACCGATTTCATCGAGAAGTATTATTCGCAGGAACGCTCCAAACAAGAAGCAACGTCGTTGCGGGAAGTTGCGACAATCGCCGCGGCCCTCTACTCAAGTAAGAAGAGGGACCGCGATTTCTTGACGGCTCCGAAAGGCGAAGCTCCCTGGAAATTGTGGGGCAGATTGAACGCCTTTAGAAACAAATGACAGGATACGGTTTGGGGGATGATTAGACATAACCCTTCCAATAAATCGAGGTTCGAAGTTCTGTTTGAGGGAAAAAGAGAGACGATTGAAGTCTGCCGTTCAGACAATCGTACCCAAGTCTTCTTCAGGGGTCAGTTAAGGGATGTGGACACTGTAGAAATTTCTGCCAATTCTTTTTCGCTTATCATTAGCGGAAATTCCTATGATGCTGTCGTTGTCGGAGTGGATTGCAGTTTTCAGGTAATAGTGAACGGAGTGTTGTTCGAAATCTCACTGCTTAATCCGAAAAAAATTCGCCACTTCGCTCCCACTCTCTTCGATTCCACCGGACCCGTTCCGGTGGTGGCGGCCATGCCTGGGAAAGTGGTGAAGCTGTTGGTAAAGGCCGGGGACCGCGTACAAGAAGGACAGGGGGTGGCGGTGATAGAAGCCATGAAAATGCAGAACGAACTTAAATCACCTAAGGCCGGGAAGATAGATAAGGTGAATGTTACCGAGAATCAAACCATTAACGCGGGAGAAACCCTGGTAGTGGTATCTTGAGAAAATTTCCTGGCCTGCAATGCGCTAAATCTGTGCCCAAAGGGGTGGACCACATCAAGCAGTGATCCTTTCGATCCCGTCTAAATAGGGGCGGAGCACGGAGGGAATGATGATAGTACCGTCAGCCTGTTGACAGTTCTCTACAACAGCCACCCAGGTTCTGCCGACGGCTAAGCCTGAACCATTTAAGGTGTGCACGAATTCAACCTTCGATTTAGGTTCTGGCCGAAATCGAATATTGGCTCTCCTGGCTTGAAAGTCTTCAAAATTACTGCACGATGAAATTTCCCGATAGGCATTTTGCCCCGGCAACCAAACTTCCAGGTCGAGAGTCTTAGCTGAGGAAAAACCTAAGTCCCCAGTACAGAGAGAAACCACCCGGTAATGAAGCCCCAAACGCTTAAGAATCTCCTCAGCGTCTCGAGTTAACGATTCCAGCTCCTCATAAGAAGTTTCAGGCTTGGTCAATTTGACCAGTTCCACCTTGTTGAATTGATGTTGCCGTATCAGTCCACGGGTGTCCTTCCCATAAGAACCAGCCTCACTGCGGAAGCAGGGTGTGTAAGCGGCTAAGTAAATCGGTAGCTGGCATCCATCTAGAATTTCTCCGGCGTAGATATTGGTGACAGGAACCTCAGCCGTGGGGATAAGCCAGTAATCGGTGCTTTCAACCTTGAAGAGATCCCCGGCAAACTTGGGCAACTGACCCGTGCCTTGCAAACTCGCGGAATTAACCATAAATGGAGGAAGCACCTCCTTGTAGTGGTGCTCTCCGGTATGAACGTCCAGCATAAAGTTGATTAAAGCCCTTTCCAGTCGAGCTCCAAGCCCTGTGTAAAGGGCAAAGCGCGCACCCGTAATCTTGGCGGCCCGGTCGAAATCGATAATTCCAAGCTGAGGGCCGAGTTCCCAGTGCGCCTTTGGATCAAAGTCGTATTGAGGCTTTTTGCCGATGACTCGGATTTCGATGTTGGCTGATGCGTCCGTGCCAACGGGTACAGTGCCGTGAGGAATGTTAGGGATTGTCAATTGGATAGCCCGGAGCTTTTCGTCGCACAGCCTGAGTTCCTCATCCAGTTGCCTGATTCTGGCAGAAACTTCCTTCATTTCAGCGATCTTCTGACTCGCGTCTAGTTTCTGCTTCTTTATCCCGGTAATCTCATCGTTGGTGAGATTACGGAGGTGCTTGAGCTTCTCAGTTTCCCCGATCAAGCGCCGGCGCTCCGTCTCAAGTCTCTCGAACTCATCCAGAGGCACTGAAATTCCCCGCTGTTGCATCTTCAGTCGAAGCAACTCCAAATTTTCTCGCATGAAAGATAGGTCTAGCACGTAGGGACGTCTGTTACTGTGGATTCATCCTAATTACGCGTATATTCCACGTTCTCTAATCGTATAAGCGACACGGTCAATCGCTAACATATAAGCAGCAATGCGCATGTTCACACCGTGCCTGTCGGCATAGCCGGCGACCGTATCGAAACTGTTTACCATGATTTCTTCCAGCCGTTCATTAACCGTCTTCAAATTCCAAAAATATCCCTGGCGATCTTGAACCCACTCAAAATAAGAAACCGTCACACCGCCTGCATTGGCTAGAATGTCCGGAATGATGAAAATTTTCTTATCGTACAAGATTTCGTCCGCTTGAGCGGTGGTTGGCCCATTGGCCCCTTCACAAATGATCCTGGCTTTAATGCGATCTGCATTTTGGCTGGTAATCTGGTTTTCTGTGGCTGCGGGCAAGAGGATATCACAAGGGTACTCTAGGAGCTCCTTTCCGGCAATGGGCTCTGCGCCTAGAAAACCTACGACCGTTTTGGCTTCCTGAACGTAGGCAAACAGCTTTGTGATGTTAATGCCAAGAGTATTTAGAATGCCTCCATGGACATCGGAAATACCGATGATTTGGTAACCCGCTTCATAAAGGATTCGAGCCGCCATAGACCCCACGTTGCCAAAACCTTGAATTATGACACGGGTGGTTTCCCGTCTCATTCCAATCCTGGAGATGGCACGGTCACAGACAATCTTACATCCTCTGCCAGTCGCTTCCCGCCGGCCAACGGATCCACCCAAATCAAGAGGTTTACCCGTAACCACGGCCGTAACAGTATGGCGCACGTGCATGCTGTAAGTATCCATAATCCAGGCCATCACCTTTTCATCCGTATTGATGTCTGGAGCCGGAACGTCTCGCTCAGGGCCAAGTACGTCGATGAGGGAAGCCGTATAGCGTCGAGTGATTTTCTCCAACTCACTCATGGAAAGTGTACTAGGGTCACAGATAATTCCGCCTTTGGCTCCTCCAAAAGGGATATTGACCACCGCACACTTCCAAGTCATCCAGGCGGCCAAAGCTCGGATTTCTTCCAGGGTCACATCGGCCGCATAACGGATTCCGCCCTTGGCGGGTCCTCGAGCCAAACTGTGCTGAACTCGATAGCCTTTGAATACCTTGAGCTTTCCATTGTCCATCTGTACGGGGATAGCCACAGAGATTTCGCGGTCAGCAGTTAACAGGATCTGATAGAGCCCTTCGTCCAGGTTCAATTTCTCAGCAGCCACATTAAATCTTGAAACCATCGCCTCAAAAGGATTGGTTTCTGCTTTCGACTCATGCCGTTCCATACAATTTCCTCGTTAGGATGAAGTCCGCTACCATCCAAAGATTTGACAGCAGTACAATGCCGATGATAAAGCCGATAGCCCTTCCCAAGGCTCGTGGCCCTTAAGTATAGAAGAGGCACAGAGACGTATCAAGACGAAAGTCCGGATTTCCAGGTGGGCGATAGAGGATTGCGGATTTTGGAGGATTCATGCCAGCAAAGCCGGCTGATTAGAGTCGCGGTGACAAGGAGAAAATACAATCCTATTCAGACCGGTCTGCTGGAATTAACTGTTCGAGGCAAACGATAAGAATAATTGTTCCCTGCTTTGCTTCGTTTCGAACCTAGGTCGCTTTCCAATCTCCAGAGAGATCGGTCACTTAGAATCTTGGAAACCAAATGAGTATGCATCGCGTGACCCGCCTTGTGAGCTATAATGCGACCAATCAAGGGCCTCCCTATTAGCGAGAAATCGCCAATACTGTCCAAAATCTTGTGCCTGACGAATTCATCTTTGAATCTCAAGATATCGTTTAGGATGCCATCTTCGGTGAGCACGATTGCGTTTTGCAGCGATCCTCCCCGAACTAATCCGTTCTTGCGTAACACTTCCACCTCATGAAAGAAACCGAACGTCCTTGCCGGAGCAATTTCCTTGGCAAAGGTCTCCGGAGAAGCTTCAAAGTCAAAGGATTGCTTCCCAATCAGTGGATGCTTGAAATCAATGCTATAGCTGATCTGAAAACTCTCGGCAGGAAGAATTGAAATAGTTTTGTCGTGGTCTTTGAGATAAAGCCGCTTTTGAATAACCAAATATTTTCGTTTTGCAGGCTGGGCCTTGAGGCCGACCTGCTGGATCTTGGTTATGAATTCCAAAGCGCTTCCATCCAGGATAGGTACTTCGAGGTTATTTATTTCGATAATGGCATTATCGACCCCCAAAATATAAAGAGAAGAAAGCAAGTGCTCTACTGTGGAGAGAAGTACGCCACGTTTCATCAGCGTCGTGGCGTAAGCCACACGGGCCACATTCTTAATGTTGGCTTCAATACGAAAATTGTCCAGATCGACCCTTTCAAACACAAGCCCGGTATTCGGAGGAGCCGGTACCACTTTGAGATCCACAGAAGTGCCGGTATGAAGGCCAACTCCCGAGAAGGAAATTGCGGCTGCGAGTGTCTGTTGGAATTTCAGCAACCAAAACTCCTGAAAGAAGGGTCCGGTAAATAGGCGGGTTCTATTTTCCCGTCGTGATGCAGGCAGATCGTTGGCCAAACTCTGAGGTGTCAATAAATTATGAAAGTGTCGCAAGTTGGAATGTACCGACATTACCCCTCAGATTGAATGTGTCTCTTATTTACAACAAGAGCTTTGATCTTGTCCCAATTTTGCAAAGCTCTAGAGACTCACGGCTACCAAAACTTTCTGCCCGATATGTCAAGTTTTCACTTGACATATCAAGCAATTCCAGAAAAGATAAATATGCGACTAATTTAGTCGTATATATCTTTAGATGTTATGTTGAAAATCTCTAAAAAAGCGGACTATGGAATGATTGCCCTGATGCATTTGGCTCAGCATCCTGATCGTACCTCATGGAATGCCAGAGAAATTGCTGAAAGCTATGGTATTCCCTTGGAATTGATGGCGAAAATCCTCCAAAAACTGGTTCAAAAAGGATTTCTGGTGTCACACCACGGAACCAACGGAGGCTATTCATTGGCCCGGTCTGCGGAGAGCATCGCTGCGGCAGAGGTGATTGAAGCTATTGAAGGGCCTCTTTCTTTGACCAATTGCGTTTCCGACGACGGTCTATGTATGCAGTTTGAAAGATGCAACATTAAGAGCCCGTTACAGCGGTTGAACGATAGTGTGGTTCAACTGCTGAGCCGTATAAGCATCGCTCAAATGAACCAGCAACAGCAAATGGATTTAAAATCTGAACACTTGAAAGAAGCCCCATTTTCGATTTTAAAGGATTCGCCTAATAAGCTCGGCCCTGAGGTTGATTGCCAGGTGACTGTGCCAGGGCCCCGAAGGAATGTTTGATTAAGGAGAAACGATGACTACCGCTACAAACACTATTGAGGAACTTGCCAATAAAGAATATAAGTGGGGATTTGTCACGGAAATCGAATCGGACTCCATACCTCGTGGCTTGAACGAGGACATTATCCGGATAATTTCCACCAAGAAAAACGAGCCCCCGTTTATGTTGGAGTGGCGTCTGAAGGCCTACCGGCATTGGCTGACAATGAAGGAGCCCACTTGGCAGAATGTCCATTTTCCACCCATTGACTATCAAAACATCATCTACTACGCGGCTCCCAAGCAAAAAAAGGCGCTCACGGGTTTGGAAGAGGTTGACCCGCAATTGCTAGAGACCTACAA
>Ga0066710_100000657_pt1 | contig 22115 bp, 20 predicted proteins | sample GraSoiAngelo_159_FD_79666 | JGI IMG/M metagenome (GOLD analysis project Ga0066710, IMG submission 79666) | Grasslands soil microbial communities from the Angelo Coastal Reserve, California, USA - 14_1009_16_40cm | ecosystem: Environmental > Terrestrial > Soil > Grasslands | place: USA...
GCGCGCTGACCCTCGCCGAGGGTGGGCTGCGCGTGCGCGTGTACGAGGCGCGGCGAGTCGCCTCGGGCGCGAGCGGCCGCAACGGCGGCTTCGCGCTCCGCGGCGGCGCGATGCCGTACACCATGGCCCGAGACGAGCTCGGGGTGGAGCGCGCCCGCGAGCTCTGGCGTCTCACCGAGCGCTATCTCGAGCGGATGGAGGAGCTCGCGGGGGACGCGCTTCGCCGCACCGGCAGCCTGCGGCTCGCCGACGAGGAGGAGCTGGCGGACGTGCGCGGCGAGTTCGAGGCTCTCCGTGAGGACGGGATCGCGGCGGAGTGGGTCGACGAGCTCGACCCACCCCTCGACCATCTCTTTCGCGGAGCGATCGAGCATCCAGGCGACGGCTCACTCCAGCCCGCGCGCTGGGTGCGACGGCTCGCCACTCACGCGGTTGCGGCCGGGGCCGAGATCGTCGAAGCGAGCAAGGTCGAATCGCTCGACAAGCTGGACGCGGCAGCGGTTGTGATCGCGACCGACGGCTACACGTCGGGCCTCGTGCCTGCGCTGGACGCGGCCATCCGGCCGATCCGTGGACAGGTCTTCGCGACCGAGCCGCTCGGCCGGCGGCTTTTCGACCGGCCCCATTATTCACGCCACGGGTTCGATTACTGGCAACAGACGCCCGAGGGAAACCTCGTGCTCGGCGGCCGCCGCGACACCAGCCTCGAGGGCGAATACACGAACGAAGAGGCCGTCACCGCCGAAATCCAGGCCGAGCTCGAGTCGCTCGCCGCCGAGCTACTCGGCGAGCCGCCGCGAATCACGCACCGCTGGTCGGGAATCTTCGGCGCGACGGAGGACCGGCTCCCGCTCGCGGGACGGGTGCCCGGCCATGAAGGCGTCTGGGTTGCGGCCGGTTATTCAGGCCACGGAAACGTGCTCGGGCTCGCTTGCGGCGAGCTCGTCGGAGAGGCCGTGCTCGGGCGCCGCAAGCCCGAGCTCGACCTCTTCGATCCTGCGCGGCTTCTGTCCTAGGAAGAAGAAGCCGACTGTGCGCCCATGCCCTCGGGCACCGGCGCGTTCTCGTCGCCCTGCCACACGGCGAACGGATTGCCCTCAGTGTCCTTCGCCTGGGCGAACCAGCCCATGCTCGGCACGGGCATCTTGTCCTCGGTGTTGCCCCCGGCATCGCGGATACGACCGAGCTCCGCGTCGATGTCGTCGGTCTCGAAGTAGACCATGAGGCCCTTCTCGCCCTCCCGCGACGGATAAATCGCGCCGCCGGGCTCGCCTTCGAACATGTTGTACTCGGGCGCGCCTTCGGCGCCGTCGCCGTAGGCCTTGAACTGCCAGCCCGCGAGCGCACCCCAGAACTTCATTGCCCGCTGAGTGTCGTCGGCCGGAATCTCCACGTGCACGATCTTGCCCTTCATCCCCTCTCCTTTCGCTAGCCCCAAGATGTCGATCAGTGAGACGCTATCGAAGAGTGATGAGTTTGGGCTTGGCCTAGATCTAGGGGAGGAGGAGGACGAGGTGGCCATTCTGCAAATCGAACATGGCGTACGCGACTTTGACGCGTGGAAACAGGCGTTCGACAGCGATCCTGTCGGGCGCGAGCAGGGCGGCGTGCGCCGTTACCGCGTCTTGAGACGAACGGACGATCCGAACTACGTCATCGTCGACCTCGAGTTCGACAGCTCAAGCGAGGCGGAGGCCTTTCGGATGAAGCTGCGCGAGCTCTGGGGTCGCGTCGGGGACGATCTCGGCCTGGACGGCCCCGAAGCGCGGATTGTCGAGGCAGTGGAGAGTGGCGAGTACTAAAGCTCGAGCGTCGGCAGGTCCAGCTTGTCCGCTTGCTCGAGAGCGGCAAGCGCGATCGCGAGGTCTTGGATCGCGAGTCCGGTCGAGTCGAACGTCGTGATCTCCTCGTCGCCTGTGCGGCCTGGTGCATCGCCGGTGAGAACCGCACCGAGCTCGGTGACCTGCTCTCGGGAGAGCGCACCGGCTTCGACGGCATGGACGAGCTCGCCGTTGTGGCTCGCCTGCTCCCAGTCATCGCAGAAGATGCGCGTCCGGACGAGTTCCTCGACCGCGATCTCGGCCTTACCGGGGCCGTCGGCGCCCATCAAGCTCACGTGTTGGCCGGGCTGCAGCGAGCCCAAGGCGAGCAGCACTTCGTGGCCCGGGGTCATCGTCACGAGCAGGTCGGCCGCGAGAGCCTCCTCGCGCCCAACCGACTTTGCAACAGACTGTTGCAAAGTGTTGAGCTCGGCCACGGTGCGCTCTGCCCGCTCCGAATTGACGTCGTAGAGGATTACCCCCCGGCCGTGAGCGAGGAACGTGCGCGCCGCGGCCTGCCCGTTCACGCCCGCGCCGACGACCGCCGCCGTTTGCGCGTTCGAGCGGCCGAGTGTCTCGGCCGCGAGCACGGCCGCGGCGCCGGTCCTGAGCGCTGTCACCGCCCCCGCGTCTAGCACGGCGCGGAGCGTGCCATTCGACGCGTCCGAGAGCAGGACGAGGCCCATCACCGTCGGCAACCCGCGCTCCGGGTTCCCCGGGAACGAGGTCACCCACTTGAGCGACGCGTGACCCGCGCCGAGCGCAGGCATCGCGCGGAAGTCGCCGGCGGGATAAGCCGGCACGTAGACCTTGGGCGGCATCGACCACTCGCCCCGCGCGTAGGCGATGAACGCGTCGCGCACGGCTTCGAGCGCCCGCTCCGGCGCGACGGCGGCCTCGACGTCTCGCCCCGAGAAGACGGGGACGCTGCTCAAACTGATTTGACCGCGGCGACGATCTTCTCGAGCGCCGCTTTCGCATCGTCGAACAGCATCACGGTCTTCGGGTCGTAGAAGAGCGGGTTGTCGATCCCGGCGAACCCCGGCGACATGCTCCGCTTGATGACGACGACGTTCTGCGACTTGTCCACGTCGAGGATCGGCATCCCGTAGATCGGGCTCCCCGGCTGGTTGCGGGCCGACGGGTTGACGACGTCGTTCGCCCCGACGATGACTGCGACGTCGGTTTGCGGGAACTCGGGGTTGATCGACTCCATCTCGTAGAGCTCGTCGTAGGGAACGTTTGCCTCTGCGAGGAGCACGTTCATGTGTCCGGGCATCCGGCCTGCGACCGGGTGAATCGCGTAGCGGACGTCGACCCCGCGCGCCTGGAGCAGCTCCGCGAGGGTACGGACGTCGTGCTGCGCCTGGGCGACCGCGAGGCCGTAGCCGGGCACGAAGACGACGCGGCGCGCGTAGGCGAGCATGACGGCGACGTCGTCCGCGGTCGTCGAGCGCACGGAAGCGCCGTCCGAGTCCGCCTCCGCGCCCGCCGGCGCCGCGACGACCTTGCCGAAGGCTCCGAAGAGGACGTTGGCGACCGAGCGGTTCATCGCGCGGGCCATCATCAGCGTCAGCAGCGTTCCCGAGGCGCCGACGAGCATCCCGCTGACGATCAGCACGTTCGAGTGCAGGACGAAGCCGGTCGCCGCGGCGGCGAGGCCCGTGAATGCATTCAGCATCGAGATCACGACCGGCATGTCCGCGCCGCCGATCGGAAGCACGAACACGATGCCGAAGAGGACCGCCGCGCCGATCATGGCGATGAGGAGCCAGAAGCTGACCGCGGCCATCGCAACCGCACCCAGCGCGATCGCGCCGGCGAAGAGGAGCGCATTGCCGATTTGCTGACCGGGGTACGTGATCGGGCGCCCGCTGACGAGCTCCTGCAGCTTCCCGAACGCGATCATGGATCCGGCGAACGAGAGCGAGCCGATCAACGCAGAGAACGCCGTGGAAATCCCGCGCTCCGCGCCGACGTGACCCGCGTGTGCCCAAACGCCGTGGAACTCGACGAGGGAGATGAGCGCGGCCGCGCCGCCGCCGACGCCGTTGAACAGCGCCACCATCTGCGGCATCGCGGTCATCTTCACCTTGCGCGCGCCGACGACTCCGACCACCGAGCCGATCGCGATCCCGGCCGCCGTCCACCACCAGCCGGTCACGACCTCGTCCTTGAAGAACGTGACGAGAACGGCCCAGAGCATTCCAGCCGCACCGATCTGGACGCCGAGGCGGGCATGGCGTGGGGAGGAGAGGAAGCGCAGCGCGAGGATGAACGCCGCGATCGTGATCAGGTACAGGAGATTCGCTGTGCTCTGACTCACGACGCGTCTTCGTCGGGCCGCTTCTTGAACATCTCGAGCATCCGGTCGGTGACGACGAAGCCGCCGACGACGTTCGCGGTCGCGAGGATCACCGCCGCGAACGAGACGAGCCGCATGAAGAAGCCCGGGTGGGGCGCGCCCATGACGATGATCCCGCCGACGATCACGATCCCGTGGATCGCGTTCGTGCCCGACATCAAGGGGGTGTGCAGCAGGGTCGGGACCTTCGAGATCACCTCGAAGCCGACGAAGGCCGCGAGGATCAGAATCGTCAGCTCGGTGACGAGCTGCGCGCTCACCCGAAAGCCCCTTGTGTTTCATCACGAGCGAGCATCGCTCCCCGATTTTCGTGTTGGTAGGCGGGATTCGTGGGTGGGTGATGGAACAGAAACCGGTCGGAGGAGACATGGGTCATGCGGGCACCTCTTCCTTCCGCGTGACGCAGGCGCCGGCGGTGATCTCGTCCTCGAAATCCAGCTGGAGCTCGCCTTCGGGCGCGAGGTGCTGCACGAGCGCGGAGACGTTGCGTCCGTAGAGCTGGCTCGCGTGGTAGGGCATCGTGCTCGGGAGATTCGTCGGGCCCAGGATTGTGACGCCCTGGTGGACGACGTCTTCGTCGGGACGGGTCAGCTCCGCGTTGCCGCCCGCCTCGGCGGCGAGATCGACGATCACGGAACCCGGCTGCATCGACTCGATCGCCGAGCGGGGGATCAGCTTCGGCGCAGGCCTGCCCGGGATGAGCGCCGTCGTCACGACGATGTCGAAGCCGCCGATGCGCGTCTCGAGCTCCTCCTGCTGGCGGCGCTGCTCGTCCTCAGACAGCTCGCGCGCGTAGCCGCCCTCGGTCTCCTCGCCGACGATGCCGAGCTCGAGGAACGTGGCGCCGAGGCTCTCGACCTGCTCCTTGACCACGGGCCGCACGTCGAAGCCGGATACGACCGCGCCTAGCCGGCGTGCGGTCGCGATCGCCTGCAGTCCGGCCACCCCTGCGCCGATCACGAGCACCTTCGCCGGCGCGACCGTGCCCGCCGCGGTCATTAGCATCGGCAGGAACTTCGGCAGGCGATCGGCCGCGAGGACGACCGCCTTGTACCCGGAGACGGTCGCCTGCGAAGAGAGCGCGTCCATCGACTGCGCCCGGGTGATGCGGGGTATCGACTCCATGGCAAAAGCGGTGACGCCTCGCGAGGCGAGGCGTTCGACGCCCTCGCGATCGGTCAGCGGCTGGAGAAAGCCGACGAGCACTTGTCCTTCGCGCAAGCGCCCGACCTCGTCGTCGCTTGGTTTGCGCACCTTGGCGACGAGCTCGGCTTCCCAGGGATCGCCGAGGGTGGCGCTCGCCTCGCGGAACGCCTCGTCGGTGAACGAGGCGGCCTCGCCGGCGCCGGGCTCGACGACGACCTCGATCCCGGTCCCGGCGAGCCGGGACACGATCTCAGGCACGAGCGCGACCCTCCGCTCGCCTCGCGCGGTCTCCTTCGGCACGCCGACCTTCATGCGAGCCGAACTCTAGAGCGTTGGGGTTCAAGTTCGATCGGGTCGACCCATCATTCAGACGGGGGAGGGAACTCGCCCGTCGCCTTGAACCTCGAGGTCTGTGGGGAGCCTTGCCGCACTCTCGGCCGCGATCGAAGCGCGTGACCCATACGCGCGCGGTCACTCGTCACGCGTCACGGTCTTCGCGCAGGCGATGGCGAGGCGGATCGGGCTCGATAAGGAACGGCTCTCCGTGCTGCGCCTCGCTGCTCTCCTCCACGACATCGGCAAGCTCTCCGTGCCACCGGCAGTGCTGTTGAAGCCCGGGCCGCTGAACGAGGTCGAGTACGGCCAGGTCCGACGCCACCCCGCCGCCGGCGTGCGGATGCTTCGCTCGTTGGGCGCGCCCCGGGAGATCCTGCCGTCGGTGCTTCACCATCACGAGCGCTGGGACGGCGCGGGGTATCCCCGCGGCCGCTCTGGGAAGGAGATTCCGCTCGAAGCTCGGATCCTCACGATCGCCGACTCGTTCGACGCGATGACCTCGACGCGTCCGTACCGGGCACCGCGGCAGGTGGAGGATGCGCTTGCCGAGCTCGCGCGCTGCGCCGGATCGCAGTTCGACCCCGAGCTCGTCCAGGTCTTCGCGGCAGCGTGGGGCGAGGGCGAGCTCGACCTCCTCGTCTGGCAACAAGCCGCCGCTTCCTAGAGCGTCGACCAGACCTCGAGCTTCGACTTCGTCCGCCTGATCACCTCGTCCGTGAACTCGGTCGTGCCCGCGTGGCCGCCGAGGTCGGCCGTGCGGAAGCCTTCCGCCACCGCTTCGAGAGCCGCCTCGCGAATGGCGCGCGAGGCTTGCTCGGCCTCTTCGCCTGCATAGCCGAGGAGCGCGGCGGCGGCAAGGATCATCGCCAGCGGGTTGGCGACGTTCTTGCCCTTCAGCGCAGGGGCCGTGCCATGGGCGGCCTCCGCCATCACCGCCGTCACCTCCTCCGGGTCGTCCTCGTCGAAGGCGACGAGAAGCGACTCCGCGCCGGCGATCGAGCCGAAGAGCGGGAGGACGAGGTCGGAGAGGATGTCGCCGTCGCGGTTCAGCGACGGGATCACGAGCGGATCGCCGGCGGTGGCGACCAGCAGGGCGAACGTGGCGTCGATCAACTGCGGCTCGTACGGAACCTCGGGATGCCGCTCGGCGGCCGCGTCCATCTCCTCCTTCAGCATCCCCTCGTAGATCGGGCTGACCGTGTACTTGGGCCCGCCGAAGACCTTGGCCCCGGTCCGCTTCGCGAGGCGGAAGGCGAACTCCGCGACTCCGCGGCAGATCCGCCGCTCGATGCGCTCGGTGCGGAAGGCGACCTCGTCGACGCCGTCGCCCTCGCGCCACTCCTTCGCGCCGTAGGCGTCGCCGACCGCCATCCGGACGACCGAGATCGGTGCGTGGACGCCGCCGAGGGGCACGACTCCGGGGATGCGCCGGCCGGTCCGCACGATCACCCGCCCGCCGATCTCCTCGCGGAGAATCCGGTTCGGCGAGCCGACATCGTCCGCGCCCTCCGGCGTGATCGTCGCCGCCTTCAGGCCGAGCCCGTGCTCGCGAATCGCGGCGGCCGCTTCGTAGACGACTTTGTTCTTCGTCGCGCGACGGGACTCGAGCGAGAGGTCGAACCGCTCCAGGGCGAGGCCGAGCCCGATCACCTCCGGGTCAAGGACGCGCAACGCTTCCTCGAGGAGCTCCTGCCCGGTCTCGTCTCCTTCGAGCACCGCGATCGTCTTCGCCGCCACGCCCGGGATCCTACGATTCGACGGCCGTCCGCCTGGGCAGACGGCTCGCATGGCACGGAGAAGGGGCTGGCGGCGCAAGGGCCGCAAAAGGGCGTTTCTGCCCGAGAGCGAAGCTCCAGGCGACAGGAATCGACCGCGCGGGACGGCGCCAGTACATCTACCACCCGGAATTCCGCGCGCGGCAGGAGCAAGAGAAATTCGAGAAGTTCGTGCGTTTTGCCGAGCGCCTGCCGGACTTGCGACACGCGATGAGCGAGCACATTGAACGCCTCGGAAATACGCTCGCGGTGGCGCGTACGTCTTACGTCAGCCCGGCTGTCGTCGACCAGTACTTCGACGGGCGCACGAACGACGATTTCGGGCCACGGTATTTGCGCGTCGTCGGAGGCGATAGGGGACTCGATCTCGAAGAGCGTGCTCTGCTCGACTTGTTGCGTTCGTGGTGAAATCGCCGCGCGCGACTTGCCGCCTGAATTTCCATTCGCTTTCCGATACGCTCCGCCGACCCGATTCTTTTTTTAGAGGAGGCAATCACATGGCGCGAAAGACCGTTCTCGTTTGCGACAACTGCGGCCGCGAAGTTGGCGAGGGGAAGGGCGCCACGATGCGGCTGACGTACACCGACGCGAGACGCGGCGCGAAGCAGGCCGACCTCTGCGACAACTGCTCGAGCGGGATGCCCGGGCGCGCCGCGGCGAGACGAGGCCGCAAGCCCAAGTCGGCAGTCGGCAGGAAGTAGTCGAGGCGGGCTCGGCCCGCGTTTCACGCTCGTTCCGGCTTCTCTCCAAGACAGCGCCAGGAGCCGTCAGACCGCAGGTCTACGATAGACCGATGGCCTCCGGCCAGGGCTTGACGCTGCTCGTCGGGCCGGCGAATGCCGGCAAGGTGGCGCTGCTCCTCGACCGCTATCTGGACGCGCTCGACAGCGACCCCGTGCTCATCGTGCCGTACGGGTCGGATGTCGAGCGCATCGAGCGGGAGCTCCTCGCTCGCAGCGGCGCGCTGCTGGCAGGCCAGATCGGAACGTTCGACGATCTCTTCGAGCGGCTCGCCCGTGACGGCGGCTCCCAGCGGCCTGTGGTGACCGACGCGCAGCGCCAGCTGATCGTCCGCACCGCAGTTTCGGCCGCCTCGCTGAACGGCCTCGGGCCCTCGGCGCGGTTCACCGGCTTCGCGGACGCGCTCGGAGCCGCGCTCGTCGAGCTCGAGTCGGGCTTCGTCGAGCCGGGTGAGCTCGACGGCGACCTGGCGCACCTCTACGCCGCGTACCGGGCCGAGCTCGACCGCCTCGGCCTCTGGGACCGCGACCTGCGGCGACGCTACGCCGCCGAGCGCATCGGGGGAGAGCTCGACGCATGGGCCGGCCGCCCGGTCTTCGCCTACGGGTTCGAGGACCTGACTGGAGCGGAATGGGCGCTGCTGCAGGCGCTCGCGGGCAGGGCCGAAGTCACCGTCTCACTACCCTACGAGCCGAACCGGGCCACCTTCGAGTCGCTTCACCGCACCTCGGACGACCTGACGGCGCTTGCAGACGGCCGCATCGAAGAGCTACCTCCGCGCTACGGCGAGGTGGCTCCGCCCGCGCTGGCCCACCTCGAGCGACACCTCTTCACCGAGCAACCGCCCGCGGGCCCGCCGCTGGAAGGTGCGATTCGCTTCCTCGAGGGCTCGGGCGCGCGCGGAACGCTCGAGCTCGTCGGCGAGGAGATCCTCGAATTGATCCGGAACGGCACCGCTCCCGAGGAGATCCTCCTCGTCTGCCCCAACCTCGACCGCCACCGGGCGCCGCTGGAGACCGCGCTCGGGGCGCTGGGCATCCCGTACGCGGTGGAAGGTCGGCTGCACGTGCGGCGCACCGCGTTCGGCCAGGCGCTCCTCTCGCTGTTGCGCTTCGAGTGGCTCGGCGGCGGCCGGCACGACCTCTACGGGTTCCTGCGCTCGACGTTTTCAGGCTTCACGCGCGCGCACGTGGACTACCTCGAAGGGCGCCTGCGCGGCCGCGCGGTCAGCGAGCCGGCGCGCGTCCTCGAGGAGACTTTGAAGCTGCGCGGCCAGCCGTTGCGGATGCTCGACCGGTTCCGCGAGTCTCCCGAGCCGCTGGCAGCGGTTCGAGGCGTCGTCCGCTCGATGCTGCGGGCCGCTCACGGCCTGGAGTCGCCGCCCGTCGGCGCGGATGCGGTGCTCGACCTCCGCGCGCAGGAGGCCGTCTTCGATCTGCTCGAGGAGCTCCAGGCCTGGCTCGACCTCGGCGGCGCGCTCAGCCGAGAGGAGATCTTCGCCGCTGTCGAGCGCGCGACGATGCGGCTCGCGCGTGGAGACGAGTCGGGCTACGTCGCCGTGACCGACCTGCTCCGCGCACGCACGCGCCGAACGGAGGTCGTCTTCGTGCTCGGCCTCGAGGAGGGCAGCATGCCCCGGCGCGCACCGGGCTCGCCGTTTCTCGGCGACGAGGACCGGCGGTCGATCGATGAGCGTTCTCGCCGGTCACGCCTCACGAAGCCCGACCCGGTCTCGCGCGAGCGATTCTTCTTCTACACGGCGTGCACGCGCCCTTCGAAGCGGCTGTATCTCGTTCGCGAGGCGTCGAGCGACGAGGGCTCGGCGCGCGAGCCGAGCCCGTTCTGGGACGAGGCCCGGGCGCTCTTCGAGAACGACGACGTCACTCGCTGGACGCACCGGCGCCCGCTGTCGGCCCTCACCTGGAGCCTCGAAGGGGCCCCGACCGAGCGGGAGCGGCTGCGCGCCTTGAGTGCGCTTTCCGCTGCGCAGCCTGACGAGGCGACCGGGCTCGCGCGCGCCAACGGCTGGGAGCGCCGGCTCGACCGAGCCCGCGCTGCCTTCTCCCGGCCGACGCAGCTCACGGATCCCGTCCTGCTCGACGAGCTGCGCGGCAGGACGACGTTCTCAGTGACCGAGCTCGAGGCCTTCGCCGACTGCTCGTCGATCTGGTTCATCGAGCGAATCGTCGACCCGCGCACGATCGACGGCGAGGTCGATGCCCGCCTCCGCGGCTCGATCGCGCACCAGACGCTCTTCAAGTTCTACTCCGGCCTGCCGAAACGGCTCGGCGTCGAGCGCGTCCAGCCCGACCGGCTCGACGAGAGCCTCGCGTTCCTCCGCGAATGCCTGGTTGACGCGATCGGCAGCGGCGTCTGGATCGAGCTCGGGGAGCTCCAGCGGCGCGAGCTCGAAGAGAGCCTGTGGCGCGACCTCGAGCACTTCGTCCGCGAGGAGGCCGAGTCGCCGCTCGGGCTCGTCCCACGCCGCTTCGAGGTCTCGTTCGGCTCGGAGCGCTCGGCCCCGGAGCTCCAGCGCGGCCTCGAGATCGACGGCTTCTCGCTCGCCGGGAAGATCGACCGGATCGACCTCGATCCGTTCAGCGCGCGGGGGATCGTCCAGGACTACAAGTCCGGGAAGACCGCCCACTCGGCCGCGAAGATCGAGTCCGAGCTGCGGCTCCAGATTCCGCTCTACATGCTCGTGCTGCGCGACCTCGTCGGGATCGAGCCGCTCGGAGGCCTGTACCGCGCGCTCGCGGGCGAGCGCCACGCGCGTGGGCTGCTTCGCGCCGAGGCGGAGGACGACGTGCCCGGCTTCGCCCGCCGCGACTACCTCGACGAGGAGGCCTTCTGGGCTCAGACCGAGCGGGCGAAGGAGCACGCCGTGCACTTCGTCGACCGGATCCGCTCGGGCGGCGTCCGGCACGACCCGAAGGGCGGCTTCCCGTGCCCAGCGTGGTGCCAGCTGGCGCCGATGTGCCGGGTGGCGAGGTCGTGACGGTCGTGGAAGAGACGCGCGCCCCGAACGCGGAGCAGCTGGCGGCGATCGACGCGCCAGGGCTCGTCTTCGTCTCCGCAGGAGCCGGAACCGGCAAGACGACCGTGCTCGTCGAGCGCTTCGTCCGCGCAGTCTGCGAACGCGGGCTGCCGATCGAGTCGGTCCTCGCGATCACGTACACGGAGCGGGCCGCCGGCGAGCTGCGCGGGCGCATCCGGCGGCGGCTCAGGGAGCTCGCCCGGCACGACCTCGCGCGCGAGCTCGACAGTGCGTGGATCTCGACCATCCACGGTTTCTGCCATCGGCTGCTGAAGGCGCACCCGTTCGAAGCGGCCGTCGATCCGCGCTTCCGCGTTCTCGACGAGAACCAGTCGCGCGTGCTCGCGGGCGAGGCCTTCACCGCCGCGCTGGAGGAGTTCTGCGCGAAGGGCGACGAGGAGCGGATCCGCCTGCTCGCGACCTACAGCGCGCGGGGTCTGCGCCGAATGCTCACGGGCGTCTACGAAACGCTTCGCTCGGCCGGACGCGATCTCGTGCTCGAGGTTTCGGCGCGCCCGGGCCTCGATTCGCGGGTCGCCGAGTTTCGTGAGGCAGCCCGCTGCGTCATCGAGGACACAGCTGGAATGGACAAGGCCGAGGCGGCACGGGCCAGCGCCGCCCGCGCACTCGAGCTTCTCGAGCGTCCGCCGGCGGCCGAGCGGCTGCTCGATCTCTCCGACGTCGCGGCGCGCAGCGGCCCCCGGGAGCGGTTCGCCAGCTACGAGGAGGCCCGCCGCGCGGTGGAGCAGGCGGCCCTCGACGAGGCCGCCGCCCGCGACCGCGCCCTGCTCGAGGAGCTGCTGAGAGGCTTTGCCGACGCCTATGCCGCGGCCAAGGAGAACGAGTCGGCTCTCGACTTCGAGGATCTCCAGCTCACGGCCCGCAACCTCCTCCGCGACCACCCCTCGATCCGCGAGCGCGAGAGCTGGCGCTTCCGGTCGGTCCTGGTCGACGAGTTCCAGGACACGAACAGGCTCCAGTGTGAGCTCATCGATCTGCTCTCGCGCCCCTGGCCGGCGTCGGCTCCCGCCGGGCGAAGCCCGGCTCCGCCGCCGCCTGACGCCGCTGTCGGCACGGTGCGCTCCGGGCCCGTGCTAGAGAGCACTGTTCCCTCCGGCCCCGCACCGCCAGCGGCGCCCCAGGAGCCCGAGAGCGCATCGGCAACGCAAGTAGAAGTCTTCTTCGTCGGCGACGAGTTCCAGTCGATCTACCGCTTCCGGCACGCGGACGTCGAGGTCTTCCGCGAGCGGCGGGAAGCATCGGGCGGGGTGCTGGCCCTCACCGAGAACTACCGCTCTCGCCCCGAGGTGCTCGACGTCATCAACCACCTCTTTCAGACGGACTTCGGGGACTCGTTCCAGCCGCTCTCCGCAGCCGGGCGCTTCGCCGATCCGGCTTTCGGCCCGGCCGTCGAGCTGCTCGTCACCGACAAGGCGAGCTACAAGGACTCGGGGACGCACTGGCGCGCGGCCGAGGCGAAGCACGTGGCCGCCCGCGTGAAGGAGCTCGTCGACTCGGACGAGGCAACCCCCGGAGAGATTGTCCTCCTCTTCGCCGCCGGCACCGATGCGCGGATCTACGAGCAGGCCCTCCGCGAGCTCGACCTGCCGACCTACCGCGCGACAGGCCGCGACTACTACCACCAGCAGCAGGTTGTCGACCTCCTCGCCTACCTCCGCCTCCTGCACAACCGCTACGACGACGAGGCGCTCGTGACCGTCCTCGCCTCGCCGTTCGTCGGCGTCTCGAACGACGCGCTCATGCGCCTGCGCCGGGCGGCGGAGCGGCGGCCGCTGTTCGTCGGGCTCGAGCGATCGCTTCCGGAAGGGCTCGCCGAGCGGGATTCGCACCTCTTCCGTGCCTTTCGCCAGCGGTACGACCGCTTGGCCGGGCTCGCGCCGCGGCTCTCGCTCGAGCGGCTCTGTGAGCAGATCGTCACCGAGCACGACTACGACCTCGCCGTGCTCGCCCAGTGGGACGGGCGGCGCCGGTACGCGAACCTGCGCAAGCTCGCCCGCCTGGCCCGCTCGTACGAGGAGCTGCGCGGGCCCGACGTGGAGGGCTTCGTGCGCTTCATCCGCGAACAGGACACGGTCGGCGCCTCGGAGCTCGAGGCGGTCGCCGAGGAGGAGGGGACCGACGTCATCCGCCTGCTGACGATTCACGGCGCGAAGGGGCTCGAGTTCAAGGTCGTCGTCGTCGCCGACGCCGGCCGCCATGGGGCCGCGCGCGACGCCGACGAGATCCTCTGCCTTCCCGACGGACGGCTCGGGTTCCGCGTTGCAGATCCGGCGACCGGGATCCGGAAGCCGACCTCCGACTACCAGGAGGTGAAGGCGGCCGAGGACGAGGCTTCCGAGGCCGAGCGCCGCCGCCTCTACTACGTGGCGATGACGCGGGCCATCGACCGGCTCATCGTCTCGGGCTCGATCGACCCGGAGCGGGGCGGAGAGGAGTCGACGCCGATCGGCTGGGTGCTCGCGCGGCTCGAAGCGATGCAGCTGGACGAGGTGAGTGACGCGCCCGTCGAGATCGAGCGCAACGGTGCGCGGCTGATGCTTCGGCTTGACCGCTTCGGCGGCGAGGAGCCAGCCGCGGCCGCGCCCGAGACGGCGGTCGACGGCGATCCGCAGCTCGCGCTCTTCGCCGTCGAGGACGGCCGGCTCGCGGTTCTCGAGGCTCCCAGGCTGCCCGAGCTCGTACCCGTGCCCGAACCGCCCGCGAACCAGGTGCGGCGGCTCTCGTTCAGCTCACTCGCTCTCTACGAGATGTGCTCGTACCGCTTCTACGCCGAGCGCATCGTCGGGCTGCGCGAGAAGGCTCCGGCCCCTGCGGGGTCCGGTGATACCGGGTTGGCGGCGACCGAGATCGGGAATGCGGTGCACCTCCTTCTGGAGCAGGTCGACCTCGCGTCGCCTCGTCTGCCGGACGAGCTCGTCGACACCGTCCGTGCACGCTATCCGAGCGCGACCGATGGAGAGATCGAGCGCATCGGCGGCCTCGTCGCCGCGTATTGCGATTCGGGCCTTGCCGGCCGAATCGCAGCGCTCGAGGGCGCGACGGTCGAGCGTTCCTTCGCCTTCGAGCACGACGGCGTGCTCTTGCGCGGACGCCTGGACGTCTTCCACCAGGCCGACGGGAGGGCGCTGGTCGTCGACTACAAGACGAATGTGCTGGAGGATGCCTCGCCGTCCGAGGTCGTCGAGCGCGAGTACCGGCTCCAGCGGCTCGTCTACGCCCTTGCCTGCCTGCGGGGGGGCGCGAACGAGGTCGAGGTCGTGCATCAGTTCCTCGAGCAGCCTGACGAGATCGTGACCAGCTCGTTCACCCTCGAAGACCTGCCGGCACTCGAGGCTGAGCTCTCCGCGGCGATCGCCGCCATCCAGACCGGGGCGTTCCGCCCGACCCCGAGCGACTACGCGTGCCCGGCCTGCCCGGCGCTCGAGCTCGTCTGCGCCGGGCCGCGTCTGCGCGCTTGATGCCTCGCCGGGTCGCGGCTGGTGCGCTTCTGGCGCGCGAAAAGCAAGCCAGGCAAGGACGCAGGGAGCCCTCGTACTGGACAGTACGGGGGCGACTGAGGACGCCGCGTGGCGCCGCTTTGCAGCCGCCAGAACGCGTCGGGCGCGGCCCGGCGGGGCATTAGTGGCGCGTAGCTACGTCGCTGAGGCGCGGCGGCGGGTGGGGCCGAAGCGCGAGCGAATCGTCCCGATCATCGAGCGTCTCGCGGCCGAGCACCAGGACGCAACGATCGCGCTGCGCTTTCGCAACGATCTCGAGCTCCTCGTCTCGGTGATGCTCTCGGCGCAGACGACGGACGTGAACGTCAACCGCGTCACGCCGAGCCTGTTTCGCAAGTACCGGCGGCCCGAGGACTACCTCGCCGTCCCCGTCGAGGAGCTCGAGAACGACATCCGCCCGACCGGCTTCTTTCGACAGAAGGCGAGGGCGCTGCGCGGGACGACGCGGATGCTGATCGAGGAGTTCGACGGCCGCGTGCCGCGCAAGCTCGAGGAGCTCGTCCGCCTGCCGGGTGTCGCCCGCAAGACCGCCAACGTCGTCGCCTCGGAGCTCGGGCACACACAGGGGATCGTCGTCGACACGCATGTGCGCCGGCTCTCTCAGCGTCTCGGGCTGACGAAGCAGGACGACCCGGTGAAGATCGAGCGCGACCTTCAGAAGATCGTCCCCCGCGAGTACTGGGGCGTGTTCCCGCACCTCCTCATCTGGCACGGCCGCCGAGTCTGCCTCGCGCGCCGCCCGCGCTGCGAGGTCTGCGTTTTGCATGACTTGTGTCCGTCTAGCCGCGTCTAGTCAGCGCTACGAGCAATCCCCCGTCTTCGTCGTAGGCCGGGAAGAAATCCGCGGTCACACGCTGTGCCAGCCCGGCCCGCGTACGGAGCTCGAGCTTCTCACCGAGCCGGCGCACTCCCCATTCGCGCGCGAGCGCCGAGGGGTTCTTGCCCTCCTCGAAGCCAGAGAGGCCAAACGCCTCGATTACCTCTTGACCCATCACGTCTTCCTCGCCGTAGCCGGTGAGCTCGAAGACCCCGCGACCGACCGCGAGGATCCGACCCTCTGCGTCGCAGACGACGAACCCGGTCGAGGGCGCCGGGTAATAGTCGTCCAGGAGCTCGAACAGGAAACCGAACCCGCAGTGGCGGCAGGCGACGGCCTCCTCGGAGAATCCTTCGACGCCGTCGATGTCGACCGAGCGCTGTTTGCAGTTCGGACAGATGTACCAGGGCACGTGCCCGATCGTAGCCAGCGGCTAGGGCACTAGGCTCGCACGATCTGCCCGTGAATCTCCCTCGTCAGCGTGTCGACGTGCTCTGCGAGCTTCCTCGTCTGCTCTGTGAGCTGCGTGTTCGACTCGAGCAGCTGTTGGGTCTTTGCCGCCTGCTCGAGACTTCGCTGCGAGAGCTCCTCCCGGTGGCGCGCGTCCGCGTCGGTGTGCGCCTTGTCCCGGTCGGCCTGGCGGGTCTGCGCGAGCAGGATCAGCGGCGCGGCGTAGGCGGCCTGGGTCGAGAACGCCAGGTTGAGGAGGATGAATGGATAGGGATCCCAGGCGAACGCGGCGGCGGCCGCGTTCGCCGCGATCCAGGCAATGACGAGGAGCGTCTGCCCGATGAGGAACTTGGGAGTGCCGAAGAACCGCGCAAATGCTTCGGCTCTCCGCCCGAAGGTGTCGCCGCCGAACGCGCTGTCCAGGTGGATGTGCGGCTCGTGAAACCGCACCGGGTCAAAGGTCGTCACGATTGCTCCTTTCCGGCTGTCTTAGGAGCCTGCATTTGAGCACCGTCCTCCTCGTCGCGCTGCCCACAACGGGTATCGGCTACCTGCTGCTCGCCCTTCTGGTCGGCGGCGAATCGGCCGGCGTGCCGCTGCCCGGTGAGACGGCGCTGATCACGGCCGGCGTTCTCGCCTCACAGGGGAAGCTCTCGCTGACGCTCGTGGTGCTCGTCGCAGCAGCGGGTGCGATCGTCGGCGACAACTTCGGCTACCTCCTCGGCCGCAAGGGGGCGCGCCGCCTGCTCGAGCGGCCCGGCAGGCTCGAGGACATTCGCCGAAGGTTCCTGCGGCGCGGCGAAGAGTTCTTCAGGCGCCACGGTGCTAAGACGGTCTTCCTCGGCCGGTGGCTGCCCTTTCTCCGCGTTACCGCAGCGTGGCTCGCCGGGGCGAACCACATGCCGTGGCCGAGGTTCGTCTTCTGGAACGCCGCGGGCGGGATCGCGTGGGCGACCACGGTCGGCCTGCTCGCCTACTTCCTCGGCGAGGCGGCCTTCGCCGCGCTGCATGCTGCCGGCCTGGTCGGGCTCGCGGTCGTCGCGGCCGCGGCGCTCGCCGTCCTCATCTGGATCCGGTTCCGCTCGAAGGCCTAGATCCAGCCCTTGCGGCGGAAATAGACGACCTGGGCGATCGTCGTGACCACGATCAGGCCCCACGAGTACGCATAGCCGAGATACCAGTGCAGCTCCGGCATGTGGTCGAAGTTCTGGCCGTAGAGGCCGACGATCAGAGTCGGCACGAGCAGGATCGAGGCGACCGCGGTCAGGCGCTTCATCACCTCGTTCTGATCGTTGGCGATCTTCGCCTGGTGGTAGTCGCGCGCCCCACCGAGCAGGTCCCGGGCGAGATCGAGCCCGTCCGTGGCGCGAAGGAGCTTGTCGTACGCCTCACCGAAGGCGATCTCCACCTTGTGCGGGAAGACCTCGTGCCCTTCGAGGTCGACGCGCTGGTCGACGACGTGGTGCAGAGCCTCGCGGGTGGGGCCGAGCGCGCGGCGCACCCGCAGGATGTCGTGCCGAAGGTCTTTCATCCTCGTTCGGACGACTTCGGCCGTCCATTCGTCCACGCCGTCGTCAACCTGGTCGACCTCGACGTCGAGCGAGTCGACGGCTGCCAGAAAGGCCTCCGCGACGGCGTCCGCGAGCGAGGCTCCGATCTCGCCGGCGCTCCCTTCGGGCAGGATCTCCGCCGGGTCGAAGGGATCTCCCCGCGCCGGCGTCTTTCGCACGGTCAGGACAACCTCGTGGGTGAGGACGAGATCGACCTCCTGAAAATAGACGAGGTCCTTTTCATCGACGCACTGCGGCACGACGAAGACACCGAAGATGTACGACCTGCGCCCCTCCAGCTTCGGGCGCGGCTCGTCGTCGTGCTCGATCGGGGCGAGGAGGCGCTCGATCGCGTCCTCGTGCAACTCGGCAGGCAGGGCCTGCTCGAGCGCGTCGCGATCGGGATCGAGCAGGTCGATCCACTTGGCCATTCGGCCGAGGTTACGGCTGGGCTCGGCTAGACCTCGGCCTCTGCCTTGACGCGTGGAGCCTCGATGCGCGGCTCCTCGGCCTCGAGGCGCGGCGCGGTCGAGGCCGTCGCTTCGTGCCCCTCCTCCGCCGCGAGCAGGCGCTCCGCGTCGAGCGCGGCCATCGCGCCGGTCCCGGCGGCGGTCACCGCCTGCCGATAGACGTGGTCGACGACATCACCGGCGGCGAAGACGCCGGGAATGTTGGTGGCCGTCGAGCCGGGCTGCGTGATCAGGTAGCCGGGCTCGTCGTGGTCGAGCTGCTCGAGGAAGAGGCTGGTATTGGGGTCATGGCCGACCGCGACGAAGAGCCCCTGCGCGGGAATCTCTCTGATCTCCCCGGTGTTGACGTCCCGGATGAGCACGCCCGTCACGCGGCCCTCCTCGCCGAGCACCTCGTCGACGACGGCGTTCGTAATGAACTCGATCTTCTCGTTCGCCCGCGCCCGGTCGAACATGATCGGCGAGGCGCGGAACTCCTCCCGCCGGTGGACGACGGTTACCTTCCTGGCGAACTTCGTGAGGAAGATCGCCTCTTCCATCGCCGAGTCGCCGCCGCCGACGACGACCACTTCCTTGTCGCGGAAGAAGGCGGCGTCGCAGACCGCGCAGTAGGAGACGCCGCGTCCCTGGAGCGCTCGCTCGGAATCGAGCCCGAGCTGTCGCGCGCTTGCTCCGGTCGCCACGATCACCGCGCGCGCTCGGTACTCGTTGTCGCCGACCTCGACGCGGAACGGCCGCTCGGAGAAGTCGACGGAGGTCACGTCGTCCCTCAGGAATTCGGCGCCGAAGCGCTCGGCCTGCTTCCGGAAGTCCTCCATCATCTCCGGCCCGAGGACGCCTTCCGGGTAGCCCGGGTAGTTTTCCACGTCGCTCGTGATCATGAGCTGGCCGCCGAAGGAGATGCCCTCGATCACGAGTGGATTGAGGTTCGCGCGCGCGGCATAGAGGGCAGCCGTGTACCCGGCGGGGCCGCCGCCGATGATGATCAGCTCGCGCAGCTCGTTCTCAACCATGTTCCTCCAAAGGTCAGAGGGCCCGTTTGAGGCCTCAGACTATTCAACGAATCGGACCCCCTGCCCCTTCCCTGTTTCAGCAGGCACCGTGGAGGTCTGCGGCAATGAAGGGCGCGTCAACGGGCCCTGACGTTCACCCCTGTTCGCTAGGCGACGAGAGTCCCGCAGATGTAGAGCTTTCCCACGCGGATCTCCGACTCGTCGTAGAGGCGATGCGGCTCCCGCCTGCCCGGCCGGATCAGGTGCACCACCTCGTGCCCGCGGGCAACGAGGAGCTCCGAGATCAGCCGGCGGTGACAGCGATGCCAGGGAGTCTCGGCGCACATGAAGCACGGCGCCGGCTGCGTCATCGCCTCGACGAGCGCCGTTTGCCAATCATCGGTGGCCATCCGCGCGGCATAGCTCCGGAAGGCTCCGACGCGCAGACAGGAGAAGCGCTCCTCGCCCGGCTCCCCGGTCCGCCTCCCGCCGAGCTCGACGGCGTGGCGGTACTCGATGCCGGCCTCGGCGAGGCTCGCGGCGACCGCCGCCTGGTTGAACTGCCGATTCCGGCGAGAGCTCGGAAAGCGCCGAACATCGACGAGGGTCTCGACGGAGGCCTTGCGCAGACAGTCGACGAGCTCGTCGATCGGCCTGGTCCCGTGTCCGATCGTGAAGGCTGGGAGCGCCACGCGAATAGAATCGCCACTTCCGCGATACGGAGCGTGTATGGCAGAGACTCTGAATTGGGACGAGCTGCGCGAGCTGGCCGAGTTCCGGGCCGAGAAGGGCTGTGCGATCAGCTTCTACGTCGATCTCGACCCGAGCATCACGCCCACTGCGGGCGACGCCGATACCCGAGTCAACGCACTTCTCTCCGAGGGTGAGCGCAACGGCAACGCCAACCACCGCGGCTTGACCCATGACCAGCGGCAGGGCCTGAAGGCCGATTTCGATCGCATCCGCGACTTCTTCGAGAACGAATTCGAGCGCGACGGAGTGCGCGGGCTCGCGATCTTCTCCGCCGGGCTCGACAATGTCTGGCGGCCGCGCGCGCTTCTCGAATCGGTTCCCGACCGGGTGCGCGTCGGGCGAGAGCTCCATCTCGCCCCCCTCGTCCCGCTTGTCGGGCGCGGCGAGGGCGCAATCGTCGCCGTCGTCGGGCGCGAGCGAGGCGACCTCTTCCGCCTGCACTCGGGGCGGCTCGAGGAGATCGCCGACAGAACCGGGGACCTTCCCGGGCGGCACGATCAGGGCGGGTGGTCGCAGGCCCGCTTTCGGCGGCACATCGAGAAGCTCGTCGGAGAGCATCTCCGCGAGGTCGCCGAGACGCTCGACCGGCGCGTGCGCGCGATGCGCTCCCCGAAGGTGATCGTCGTTTCCTGGGAGGAGACTCGCGGGGAGTTCGAGGAGCTGCTCTCGAAGGAGACGCGGAACGCGATCGTGGGGTGGACGAACGCGGAGACGCACGCTTCGCCCGCGGAGCTGCTGGAGCTGACGGTACCCATCCTCGAGAAGGCCCGCGCCAAGGAGGAAGGGGAGCTCGTCGACCGCTGGCGGGAAGAAGCCGGCCGTGGCGGCCGGGCCTCCTCCGGCTGGGTGCAAACGCTCGAAGCTGCGTCGGATGCGCGCGTCGCGACGCTTCTGTACCAGGAGGGCGCCCAGCACGAGGCATGGCAGTGCCCCGCCTGCGGGCGGGTTTCGGCTGCGGGTGGCCGCTGCCCCCTCGACGGGACCGAGCTGGACCACCGCGATGACGGCCTCGACCTCGCCGTTCACCAGGCCCTTGCCCACGGCGGCTCGGTGAGCGTCCTGACGGCTCACCGCGATCTCGACCCCGTCGAAGGGATCGGAGCGCTCTTGCGATACTGAGTGCCAATGGCTTCGCTCGCGCGCGCAATCCTCGAGGAGCACCTCACCCGAGGGGATCTCGTCCCCGGCCGGGAGATTGCGATCTCCGTCGACCAGGCTCTCGCGCAGGACGCGACCGGAACCATGGCGATGATGCAGTTCGAGCTCTTCGAGCGCGAGCGCGTCGAGGTCGAGACCGCGGTCGTCTACGTCGACCACAACATCCTCCAGATCGACTTCAAGAATCCGGACGACCACCGGTTCCTCCAGGCGATGGCGGCGAGGTACGGCGCCTGGTTCTCGCGGCCCGGGAACGGGATCTGCCACTACATCCACTGCGAGCGGTTCGCGACTCCGGGTAAGACGCTGATCGGCGCCGACAGCCACACGACGATGTCGGGCTCCTGCGCGATGATCGCGATCGGCGCCGGAGGGCTCGACGTCGCCGTCTGCATGGCAGGGCACCCTTTCGAGCTGCCGTGCCCGAAGATCGTCGGCGTCTTCCTCGAGAACGAGCTCGCAAGGCCGTGGGTGCAGGCGAAAGACGTCATCCTGGAGCTGCTTCGGCGGCGGGGCGTCCGCGGAGGGCGCGGCGCGCTCTTCGAGTTCACCGGCCCTGGTGTGGCGACGCTCTCCTACAGCGAGCGCGGGACGATCGCGAACATGATCGCCGAGCTCGGGGCGACCGGCGCGATCTTCCCGTCCGACGAGGCAACGCGCGCCTGGCTCGAGGAGCAAGAGCGCTCGGAAGACTTCGTGGCGCTCGAGACCGGCGACACGGGCGACTTCGACGAGGAGGAGCACATCGACCTTGCCGAGCTCGTCCCGCTCGTCGCGAAGCCCTCGAGCCCCGGAAACGTCGTCCCCGTCGAGGAAGTGGCGGGGACCGAGCTTGCTCAGGTGTGCATCGGCTCCTCGGTCAACTCCTCGTACGAGGATCTCGCCATCGTCGGCTCGGTGCTGCGCGGGAACCGGATCTCGGAACGGCTCATCTCGGCGACGGCTACGCCCGGCTCGCGCCAGATCCTCGACCAGATCACGCAATCGGGCACGTATGTCGACCTGCTGATGGCCGGCGTGCGGATGCTCGAGCCTGCCTGCGGCCCGTGTGTCGGAATGGGTCAGGCGCCGCCGTCGGGGTCGAACTCGCTGCGTACCTTCAATCGCAACTTCCCCGGCCGGAGCGGAACCGCGGACGATCACGTCTACCTCTGCTCGCCGGCCGTCGCCGCGATCTCGATGCTGAA
>Ga0066710_100000658_pt1 | contig 22086 bp, 19 predicted proteins | sample GraSoiAngelo_159_FD_79666 | JGI IMG/M metagenome (GOLD analysis project Ga0066710, IMG submission 79666) | Grasslands soil microbial communities from the Angelo Coastal Reserve, California, USA - 14_1009_16_40cm | ecosystem: Environmental > Terrestrial > Soil > Grasslands | place: USA...
GTAACGCAAGAACACCAAAGATCATCTATGCACGTAGTTCGCATCTCGAGCGCGGCGCCCGCCAGGGTTGCGCGCGACCCTCACGGAACCCCGTGCGTGTAGCGCTCTCCTCTACATGCTGCTACGTTTCCCGCTCGGCGTGACCTCCTTCGTCGCCGCGTTGATTTTTCTCGCGTCGATTCCGGTCATGGCGGCTTCGCTGCTTTTTACGATCTTCCCCGTTTTCCTCGAAGGGACAGTGATTACGTCTTCGGAAGACGCGCTGCTGGTATCGCTCTTCGGCTGCGTCATCTTCTTGATGTCGGCGCATGTTGTGAACGGGTTGGCGGCGATCTCCAGACGGTTGGCCGTCGCTCTCCTTTAACGCCGCCTCTGCTAAACTGAAGTTCCCGCGCCCGCCACAAACGTGGTCCGCTATGCGTACCGTATCGGTTCTGCTCGGAAGTCTGTTCAGCTTTCTCTCGTTGCAGGCCCTGGTTTTTAACGCGGGTTTCTATTCCGCGGTCCTCAAGCCGGATTCGTCTACAGGCACGGTCGAGGCTTTCCTGCGCAACGAAAAACGGCGCAAAGTCGAGAATCGGAACCAGGTGTTGGCGGTCGGCGATTCCCGCAACGGCTTTTTTCCCCGTTACGCGAATGAATTGAGACCGGAAATCGGCTATACCTTCGCCACCATCTCGGTCGCCGGCACTACTCCGAGATGCTGGTACTACATGCTGCGCGAAGTCGACCCGACAACGCGCCGCTATGCCGCCATCATTATTCCGGTGGAGGATTACGACGATGGTGAGGTCTGGGAGGACTATGCAAATCGAGAGGCGGATCTTCATTTCGTAGTCTCACTTCTCAGGCTCGGCGATCTGCTCGGCTTCAGCCGCTCATTTCATGATGCCTCTCGCAGGTGGGAAGTCTTTCGCGGCGCCCTGTTCAAGGGCCTTGTCTACAAGCAGGATTTTCAGGATTTTTTGCTCCACCCAATAGCTCGAGTTGAATTCGTAAATCTCAGCCGGACGGGGTCGTCAGACTGGTTTTATGATTACGTCGGCCCCACGCGTAACATGAAGGGCCTCGGCGTCGACTGGTCTACCGGGAGAATCACGGTCCCGCCAGGAACGACACCAGAACAAAAGCTTGAGTACGAAAGACATTTTCTGCCGCCGCTTCCTCCTCAGAGGGGCCGGCGCAGCGCCTATTTACGCTCCTGGTTCGAAAAAATCTACGAGCGCTACCGGGGCTCCGGAACCCGCCTGGTTTTTATTCGTCTGCCCCGCGGCCCCATCGTACGCCCGGACCAGCCTCCCTTTAATCCGCATAGCTCCGTGCGTGAACTCGCCATGCGCCCCGGCGTCATTCTCTCGCCGGAACATTGCTTTGACTCGCTGGAACGCCCCGAACTGTTCATGGACCAGGTCCACCTGAATGGACCCGGCGAGGCGGAGTACTCACGAATGCTGGGGCGAGAGGTACGCCGCCTCTTGGGGCCACCGCGCTAGCGCATGCTCTTCCATACCGTCAAGTTCTTCCTGTTCCTTGCAGTCGTTCTGACGCTCTTTTACGGCGCGCCACTTTCCTGGCGGCGAGTGATTCTGCTCATGGCGAGCTATTACTTCTACATGAGCTGGAACCCGGTGTTCATTTTGCTGCTACTCACACTGACGGCGGTGGATTATGTGGCGGGGATATGGATCGAAACGAATAAGAAGAGGGGTTTTCTCATTGTCAGCCTGGTTGCCAATCTCGGGTTCCTGGGCTTTTTCAAATATTACAATTTCTTGTCCGACAATCTTGCCCATCTGCTGCGTTTTCCGCCGCACGCGTTTGGCCTCTCGATCATCCTGCCGCTCGGTATCAGCTTTCACACCTTTCAAAGCATGTCGTACGTAATGGACGTGTACCGGGGCGAGCAGAAAGCGATCCGCAATCCCATCGATTACGCGCTGTTTATTTCCTTTTTCCCGCAGCTTGTCGCGGGGCCCATAGTCCGCGCACGCGGGTTCTTCGGGGACCTCTATCACTGGAAGCCGCCGGGGACCGATGAGCAACTTCGCGGTGTTCTTCTGGTGGTCCTGGGGCTGGCCAAGAAGGTGGCGCTGGCCGATCAATTCGCTCGAATCTCGGATTCGTATTTTCAGAATTTGGCCGCTCATCCCGGCGTGGCTGCTGCGTGGAGCGGCGCGGGAGCATTCGCGCTCCAGATCTTCTTCGATTTTTCAGGCTACACCGACATGGCGATCGGCATGGCGCTTTTGCTGGGCTTCCATTTCCCCGTGAATTTTCGCCGACCGTATCTTGCCTCGAGCGTGACGGATTTCTGGCGCCGCTGGCACATGTCTTTATCGCGCTGGTTGCGCGATTACTTGTATATCCCCCTAGGCGGCAATCGTTACGGACGCCTGAAGACGTATCGGAACTTGATGCTCACGATGCTGCTGGGCGGGCTTTGGCATGGCGCAAACTGGAATTTCGTGATCTGGGGAGGATTTCATGGAGCGCTTCTGAGTCTCGAACGGATCATCGGACGCGATCGATTTCGTGGGGCGCCGGGCGCGCTGGTTTATCCTTTCCGCGCGATTTTCACGTTTGCTCTTGTGTGCGTCGGGTGGGTGTTCTTTCGCGCCACAAGCCTGGCCGACAGCCTCTACGTGATCCGGGAAATGTTCGCGGGCAAAGCCGGGTGGAGCGGATTCCTCATTCCCGCGTGGTTGCTCTGTTTCGTCGGTGCCTCGCTGGTCATAGCTCTCGGCGAAGAAAAGTCGGAGTGGCTCGAGCGTCTGGCGAAGGGCCCCGGATGGGCATACGCCGCCGTGATCACTGTCTTGCTTTTCTCCATCGAGCTGATCGGCGTGACGGACAAACCGGTTCCGTTCATATACTTCCAATTTTGATCCAGGTCTGCGTTCTAATACCGGCCGAACCGGTAACCCACGATCATTTTTACCAGCAGATGATCGGTGCCCTGCGTGACCCCAACCCCCACGCCGAAATTGAATTCCCACTTCGGGGACAGATTCAAATCAATCGCCGGGAGGATCTGCTGTTGCTGCTCTCGAAGTGGATCAAAGTTGCCCACCGGGCCGAAAGCACCATAGTATTCGACCCCGCCATTGATCTTTTTTGTGAAGTCGTACCCGATCTTGAAATTGGGCGAGAACTCGAAACCCCGATCGCTGTTGGGACCATGGAACGATCTGTCGAACGTCGGGTTAAACGAAAGGTACCAGCGCCCGATCTCCTTATCGATAATCGGCCGGATCTCTAAGGTCCAGGTGTCGGCGGAAAACGACTTACGCTGGTAGCCGAACTCCGACGATAGGCTCACACCCACAGGCCATTTCCATTCTTCCGGAACGCGGATCCGCGGCCGGATATGATCTCCCACCCATTGCCAGCCGTCACCCGCCCGCGCGCTTGTGAAGATGTACCATCCGGTCTCAAACCAATTGGTGAAGCCATGCGTGATCTCCACGGTCTCGTGCCAAGCGTGTTCGGTCGGCAGCACGCCGTCGATCGTCTGCTTGTTCCCCTGGAAGGTAAAGTTGCTGTGCAGTTCGACCATGGTAGCTTTACTCTTTACCGTTTCCGAAGGGTAGACCTGAATCTCGTAATTCTCCTGCGCAAAGCCCGGAATCGAAAAACAGGCGAAGATAAGAAGGCCTGCGACGTGGGCTTTCTTCATGCGCTGTTGAATGGGTTTAGCGTAGCACGGCGCCAACGGCCCGTGCCGCGCCCCGAACCCGTGATAAAGTGATCTTTTCGCCTTCCGATGTCGGTGCAAATATTCCTGCAGGGGAAACTTCTCGGCATTGACGAGTTTCTCTACGCTCCGGCCGAAAAGGACCACGACCACGTCTTCACCGGACGTTCGCACTGGATCAGCCTGCTCAGCGAGGTGCTGCCGCGGGCGCTGCTCGCCGAACTGGGCCTCTCGAAAATCCTGCTTGGATCGAGCGGCGGCGGGCAGTTTTTGGTGGTTCTGCCCGAAGAGGCCCGCGGCGGCGCAGAAGCGTTTCTCGAAGCCGCCGCGCAGGAGATCGCCGCGTTGAGCGAAGGAGCTTTGAAGCTCCTTTGGAGCATGACCGAGAATCTGGGTGACTGGAGCGACGTACGCCGCCGCCTCAACGAAGAGATGGATCGCCGGCGCGGCACCCCGGCGGCAGGCGGCCTGAGCAATGAGCCCAACGCAGCCGAATCGGCGTCCCCGGACTATTTCGCCGGCCAGCTTGGCATGAAGCTTCGCGACGCCGAATCCGCCGGTTGGTCGCCCGGGACGCCGGGACGGATCCGGATCGGCGAAGGAAAGCATGTATGGAGCCTCGCGGGCACGACCGAATCGCTGCCGTTTGCGCGCCACGCGGCGCCGAGCGACGATGGCCACGAACCCGCATCCACGTCCACGCTCGCTGCGCGGGCCACCGGGCTTGCGACCTGGGGTGTCCTGCGTGGCGACGTGGACAATTTCGGAATCCGTATCCGCCGCGCGCAAACTATCGAGGAGCACATCCAGCTCTCGGTAATGTACAAGCAGTTCTTCGCAGGCGAGCTGGAAGTGCTGTGCTCGATGCCGGAGTTTTGGCGCAAGGTGACCGTGATCTATTCGGGCGGCGACGACTTCGCGGTTTACGGCGCCTGGGATGCGCTGATCGCGCTGGCGCGCGAACTGGAGCGGCTCTTCCACCGCTTCTCGGAAGCGAATCTCAAGGATTTCGCGGGACCGGAGGGCAAGACCATCAGCATGGCTCTCGCGCTTGCGCCCGCGGTGGACGCTTCGCTCGGCGCAGTGTTCGAAGAAGCGGGGCGGCGCCTTGAAGCCGCGAAATCGGCGGACAAGGATTGCATTTGGCTGCTCGGCCGGACGCTCGAATGGAAGCAGTTTTCCGAGGCCGCCGATCTAAAAGATTCGCTGATGCGAATGATCGCCGATTTTGGCTGCTCCCCGCAGTATCTGCGTGATCTCTGCGGCATCTATCGTGAGACACAATCGAAAATGTCGCGGAGGCAGGCGCGGCGGATGGGCGGCGAACGTCCCTGGCGCTACCACCGCCGTATCCGGCGCATCCTCGGCGCGGCCCGTCAGGCGGGGCCGCAACGCACGGAATTTCAGAAAGCCCGTACCAGCCTCATCCAGGACTTGATCGGCCGGAGCGCGGTCACTGTCAAGTTGCGGCCCGCAGGTCGCGTGGCGCTAGAATGGGCGAGGCTGTCAGCGGAGTAGGACCGGCCTCCAGCCGGTCAGAAGGAAAACATGCCAGAAGAAGTACAACCCGAAGCAACCCAGACGGATGCACCACCCAAGCAGGAGCCGGCGAAGCCTGAGCCTCCCAAAGCCGAGCCGCAGAAGCACGAAGCTCAAAAGCCCTCCCAGGCTCCACGCCGCGAAGACCGGCAGCCCCGGCCCGGCGGTGAAAACCGCGGTGAGAACCGGGGAGAGCGCCGTGGCGACCGGCCCGAACGTGGCCGTGACGATCGCCGTGGCGACCGGCGCGATGCCGGACCTCGTCCTGGCGGGCGCCCCTTCGAAGGTCCTCCGGAAATCGAGCTGGAAAAACTGATCACTGACAGCCTCTATCTCGACAACCAGGCCCATGCCGTGGTGGCGCGGATGCGCGACATGGATTCCGGCACCAAAAGCCAGTTGCGGCGCCTCTATAACGCCGTCCGCCGCGCTGTGAGGGCTCCCGAGAGCGAACGCCAGCACCAGTTCGTGATGCTGCGTGCGCGGCTGGCCTATACCACGGCCAGGCACTCCTTGCGGAGCCTTGATGCGCTCGAGCGCCTGCTGCTGCAGGTGACGCGCAAAAACGACGCTCGCGGCTACGAGCGGTTCAAGGATCTGTTCGAAGCCATCGTGGCCTACAACGAATAGCCAAGAAACTATGAGCACACATACGGCTCAAACACAATTGCAACTCCTGGGGAAACTTGTCTTGTCAGGCGAGCTCCACTGCGAAACCGGACTCCACATCGGCGCGGGCAAGGGCTCGCTCGAAATCGGCGGAGCCGACAATCCCGTGGTCAAGGATGCTTTCGGGCTGCCCTATATTCCCGGCAGTTCGCTGCGGGGGAAGCTACGCTCCCTGCTTGAGAACGCCATGGGCCTGACGTCTCCCGCCGAGCTGGTCTATCTTTCGAAACGCAAGGGCCAGGAAGTTCGCATCCACCAGAGCGATCGCCCCGATGACGAAATCTGCCTGCTGTTCGGGCGTAGTCCTGGACGCGTGGAACGCGTGGAAGGCGAGGCGATCGAGACCCGCGGCGCCAGCCCTGCGCGGCTCACGATCTACGATGCGCCGCTTGATCCGGACAGCATCACGGCGCAGATGCGCGAAAACCTTGACGACGAAATCACCGAGGTCAAGAGCGAAAACGCGATCGACCGCATCACGTCCCAGGCGAATCCCCGGACGCTAGAGCGTGTGCCATGCGGAGCCCGCTTCCGCATCCGCATGATTGTCGATGTGTTGTGCGAGGAGGACAAGGCGCTCGCCGCGCGGCTGCTCGAGGGATTGCGGCTCCTCGAAGATGACGCGCTCGGCGGCGGCGGCTCTCGCGGAAGCGGGCGCGTCCGCTTCTCAAACCTGAAGCTGATCTGGCGCAACCGGGCGTTCTACTCGTCCGGTGGGGCGGAGCGAGAACTGGCTTCCGCGGCCGACCTCGCGGCTGTGCAGGCGCTGGCCAACGACGCCTCATTCGGGGAGAAGCTGGCGAACTGACCATGCCGTCCGGCTTATTGATTCGCTTGCGGCCCGCCGGGCCCTGGCGTATCGGTCCCGATTCGGGCGATCGTGATCGCGTGGACCGCATCTTTCACAGCGACTCGCTTTTCTCCGCGATTTCCGCCGCCATGTCACGCCTGGGGACGCTCGAGGAGTGGCTCGACGCAACCGTGCGCGCGCCCGAGCCGGCCGTGCGATTCAGCTCCTGTTTTCCTTTCCAGGGCGATACGTTATTCGTTGTCCCGCCGCGTAATCTGTGGCCTCCGCCCCCGTCTTCAAAAGTGCGCTGGAAAGGCGCGCGATTTGTTCCGCTCAGTGTCGTGGAAACGCTTGTGAGCGGCCATCCCATCGCCGAAGAGGGCTGGATGATCGATGGCGCCAGTGAGTGCCTGGCGCCCTTAGGCGGCTCGGGTCCTTTGCGCGTCTCGGTGCGATCGAGCGCGGCGGTGGACCGCTGGGGAGGCGCAGTCGCGCCGCACTCGAGTGCGTGCCTCGAGTTCGCGCCTTTGGCGGGACTGTGGATGACCGCCGCATTCGCGGACGGCGCCGCATGCGAACGGTGGCTACAGCCGCTTACCGGCGCACTCCGCCTGCTGGCCGATTCCGGGTTCGGCGGCGAGCGCTCGCTCGGCTGGGGCAGCTCCGAAATGCCCGAAATTCTTCAAGGAAATCTGCCCGACCTGGTGCTCAAAAACGGCGATCACTCGGCGAGTTCGGCGTATTGGATGCTGTCGCTGTTTCATCCCTCCGTGTCCGATTCCGTCGACTGGCAACAAGGCAACTACACCTTGACCACGCGTGGCGGACGCGTCGAAAACACGGGCGATCCCAAAAAACCGACGCGAATGATCGCTGAGGGTTCCGTGCTGGTGGCGGCGTCGGAGCCGCGCGGTTCGGCCACTGACGTGGCTCCTGAGAATTCTCCGCATCCTGTCTATAGAGCGGGCTTTGCGCTGGCAGTTCCGATTCCATGGAGGCACGCTCCATGAGATACCGGCTGACCTGCCTCACCCCGACACTGATTGGCGATGGCCAGAAGCTCGCGCCCATCGATTACATGGTTTGGAAAGAGCATGTGAATGTGCTCGACCAGCGCCGAATTTTTCGTTTGCTCGCAAAGGGCTCGCGTCTGGACGGGTACCTGGCTCAGCTCAAGAAGGCCGACAAGCTCGATTTCGCTTCCTGGGGAGGCTTTGCGCAGAACTTTGCCGGACGGCGCATTCCATTCGAACACGCGAGCGCCATTCCGTTCTGGGAGCGGGCCCGGGCCGAGAATCTTTTCATTCCGACATTCGCCTGTTCCGCTGCCGGGCCGTACGTGCCAGGCACCGCGATCAAGGGCGCCTTGCGCACCGGCGCCGTGTTCGACCGCTGGACAGATGGCATGATCCGCGACGTTGCCGGGCGGGTCGCGGAGGACCGCGCTCCGCGCAATCCGGCGGCGAAAGCCGAAGACGCAGTGCTGGGGGGCGCAGGAACGAGCCGAATGAAGCGCGTTGCGGCGGGGGATTCCTCGCCGGTCAGGCACGCGGGGATGAAAGTGTATCTTCTGCGCGTCGCCACGCTGGCCGCGCGCGGGTCCGGACGCTATGAACTCGGCTGGAAATCGCCGCGCGGCTCCGTGGATGCGCGCCGCATCGAAGAGAGCACGCCGATTTTCGCCGAAATGGCTATCCCCGGCAGTTCCTTCGAGGGCGCCTGGCGCGAAAAATCGGTGCAGGACCGCGCGCATTTGTTCCAGGCGTCGAATCGCTACGCCGCGGGTCTGGTAGCGCGGCATCAGGAGTACGCGCAATGGGGAGGGCTGGCGGATCTCGGCCGCGGCCTTAGCGAGCTCGAAGCGCGACTCGAGGCAATCATCCGGCGCCAGGATGCCTGCCTGCTCTCGATCGGGTGGGGCGGGGGATTCCTGGGAAAATCGGCTTATTTGAACACCCAGGATGAATCCTTCCGCAAAATCCTGCGCCAAATGCCGCTGTACCAGCGGGCGATCCAAACCGGCCTGCCGTTTCCTAAAACCCGCCGGATCGTATTCCAGGGAAATCAACCCGCCAGCCTGCCTGGCTGGATTCTGCTGGAAGTTTTCTAAAATTCGGCTCGCCTGGCAGCGTTACATGGTACTATCGATAAGTAGAGAAGAAGAGAGGCTTTAGCCCTCCGGTTCGAAAGAAAACGACGGTCCCCCAGACATGTACAATGCCTTCTTTGGTTTTTCGGAGAGCCCGTTCAGCCTAAGTCCCGACCCGGCTTTTTTCTATAGAAGCGAGCAACACGAAGAGGCACTGGCGAACCTGATTTACGGTGTCCAGGCGCGCAAAGGCTTCATTGTTCTGTCGGGCGAAGTTGGCACGGGTAAAACCACGATGCTCGAGTGCCTGCGCGATTATCTCGAGTCACAATACATCGAATTTGCGTTTATTTTCAATTCCCGCATCAGTGTCGAACAGTTTTTCGAGATGATCGCCTACGATCTCGATCTGGCCTGCACGCGTACCTCGAAGACCGAGGTTCTGTTCGCGCTCAACGAATTACTGATGGAGCAAACCCAGGACGGCCGTACCGTGGTCCTGATCGTCGATGAGGCGCACAACCTGGAGTGGGAGGTTCTCGAGGAGATCCGCCTGCTCGGGAACCTGGAAAACCGCAACGGCAAGCTCCTGCAGATCATCCTGGCGGGCCAGCCCGAACTCGATCGCAAACTGGATGCGCCGAATCTTCGGCAATTGAAGCAGCGGATCGTGCTGCGCTGCAACTTGCAGCCTTTTACGTTGCGCGATGCGGTGGAGTACATGCAATCTCGGCTTGGGCGCGCCGGTGCGCCGCCGGAACAAAACATCTTCCCGGAACAGTTGATGGCGGAGATCCACCTGCGCTCCCAAGGAATTCCTCGCGTGATCAACGCGCTCTGCGACAATCTGCTGCTGACGGCATTCGCGATGGAGACCAAAGTCTGCACGGTGGAGATGCTGGACGAAGTCTGCCACGACATGCGCCTCGAATGGCCGGGCAGCCGCCGGACGCGGTCGCGGATTTCCGACGAGTCCTACGAGCGCACGCCATACTAGCCGCTCAAGCTGCAGGCCGCCGGACCACGTTCGCCCTATCCGTTTGACGCCTGCGACGTCTAACCAATACAATCTCATTAGCTAGTTATGCATAGCTAGATAGGTACTGTTGTGGGCGCCAAGAAAAACGACATTCTGCAGGGCACGCTGGCGCTGCTGGTGCTCAAAACCCTTTCATCCGGCCGGCGGATGCACGGATACGCCATCACCGCACACATTCAAAGTGTTTCGGACCAATTGCTACGGGTGGAAGAAGGGTCGCTATACCCAGCGCTTCACCGCATGGAGCAGGACGGTTGGGTGCGGGCAGAGTGGGGCAAGACAGAGAAGAACCGGGAGGCCCGCTTCTACTCGTTGACTGCCAAGGGCAGAAAACAACTCATGCAAGAAGAGGAAAGCTGGGCGCGGCTCACCGAGGGCGTGGCGCGCGTGATTCGATACGCCTAGCACGGGAAGGTTATGGCTTGGTACCGGCGGTTTTGGAACGTCTTGCGGCCGGGCCGCATGCAAAGCGATCTGCAACGCGAACTGTCGTTTCACGTGGCGGAACGCGCGGAGGAACTGCAGGACGGCGGTATGAGCGAGGAAGAAGCCGTGCGCACCGCACGGCGGCAGTTCGGTAATTACACGGCGCAGGTGGAAAGGACGCGGGATATGGACATTTATGGCTGGCTGGAGTCGTTTGTCCGGAATTTGCGACATGCCGCCCGCGGTCTGGGGAAGACGCCCGCATTCACCGCGACCGTGGTCTTGACGCTGGCGCTCGGGATCGGCGCCAACAGCGCGGTGTTCTCGGCGATTTACGCTGTCCTGCTACGGCCTTTGCCGTTTCCCGAGAGCGATCAGCTTGTGAAGCTGGCTCAATCCCATCCCAAAATCCCGCAACCGTTTGTTGCGCCGGTCCGGCTGGAGGAATGGAACCGGCTGAACAACACCTTTCAGGCGATTACCGGTCACTATACGGAGGACGCTTCGGAACTTTCAGGCGAGCTTCCAGAGAAATTAAAGCTGGCGCTGGTGGCTCCCCGTTTTTTGCAGGTATGGGGAATCGCTCCCGCGCTGGGGCGCGATTTCAGTCCGCAGGAAGAGCGTTTCGGCGGCCCGAATGCAGTGCTCATCAGCGACCGCCTGTGGCGCCGGCGTTTCGGCGGGAATCCGGATGCAGTCGGCAAAACGCTACGCATCGGCAGGTTGGCTTATCCGATTATCGGCGTCATGCCGGCTTCGTTCCTCTTTCCCGACCGTGACGTAGACCTTTGGTCTCCCAGTCCGATGGACGCGCCTTATGCGCAAAGCCGCGAATCGACGTGGTTCACTGCGATCGGGCGTCTGAAGCCCGGGGTTACACTGGCACAGGCGCGCGCCAACCTGGCGAGCGTGCAGGCCAACCTTGGCCGCGAGTATCCGAAGACCGATGCAATGATAGGGGCCATGATCGAGCCGCTCAAGGAAGCCACAGTCGGCGGCGTGAGAAGGTCCCTGTTGATCCTGTTCGGGTCGGTTTCGCTGCTGTTGCTCATCGCGTGCACGAATATCGCGGCCCTGCTGCTGTCGCGGGCCGCGGCGCGAGAGCATGAGATCTCCGTGCGCTTTTCGCTCGGGGCGTCGAGGGCTTCGGTAGTGGCGCAACTTTTGACTGAAGTCTTGGTCGTATCTCTGGCGGGGGCTGCTCTGGGCCTGATGGTGGCAGCGGGAGCGTCGCGGGTGTTTCGCTCGTTAGCAAAAGACCTGCCGCGCATCGAAGAGATCGGGCTGGATTGGAGGATCGTGCTCTATGCGCTGGCCTGCGCGATTGCGGCGACTCTGCTGTGCGGAATCTTCCCGGCAATCCGCGGCTCACGCCGGAATCTGGCCGGTTCACTGGCGCAGGCGGGCCGTTGGCAGGTATCGCGGTACAACCGCGTGCAGTTCGCGCTGGTGGGAGTGCAGGTTGCGCTTGCCGTGACGCTGCTCGCCGGCGCGGGACTGCTGCTGCGCAGTTTTCAGGAACTGGGACGCGTGTCGCCGGGCTTCGATCCGGAGCATGTGCTTACCTTCCACATCAGCAGCAGTTGGGGCGAAACAGCCGACCAGAAAGCAGCCAGGCAGCGGGTGGACAGGATTCTGGACGGATTGAGATCCGTGCCCGGGATCGAATCGGCGGCCAACGCGCTCAGCCTTCCGGGAGTGCCGGCCCAATATCAGATTGAACTGAAAACTACGGAAGGCCGTGCGGAGTCCGAGCCAAAGATGCTCGCCCAGGGCCGGTGGGTCACTCCCGCCTATTTCGCGACGATACGGATCCCAGTGGTGGCCGGCGAGTTGTGCCGGGACGAGTCCAATACGAACACCACGATGGTGAATCGCAGTTTTGCGAACGCTTACCTGGCGGGATCCGCGGCCATCGGGCGCCACTTAGTGCAACCTGCAAACGCCTATCTGCCGCCGGGTGAGATCCGCGGGATCGTGGGCGATGCGCGGGAAACGGGCCTCGACCGCGAACCGCCTCCCACTGTTTATTGGTGTGCGGGCTCAAACCAGCCGGGCACGTATTTCCTGGTCAGGACGCACGGTGAACCGAGGTCCATGGCCGAGACGATCCGCCGTAAGATCCACGAACTCGAACCGCGGCGATCGGTATACGACCTCACGCCGCTTCGCGACCACATCTCGGACGCCTACGCGGAAAACCGGCTCCGCACTATATTACTCACCTTCTTCGCGATGACCGCCGTGTCGCTGGCATGCGTCGGCGTCCACGGAACGCTCAGCTACCTGGTGAACTTGCGTCAACGCGAAGTGGCTCTGCGCCTAGCGCTGGGCGCCGTGCGGACGCAAGTCGTGCGGCAATTTCTGGCCCAAGGACTGCGCGTCTCAGTGCTGGGCTGTATGGCAGGCGTGGTTCTCGCCGTAGCGTTGGGGCGACTGCTATCGGGGATGCTGTACGGAGTGTCCACCTCGGACACGGCTACACTCGGAGGCGTAGTTGCCATCGTGCTGGCGGTGTCGGCCTTCGCCTCCCTGTTGCCGGCAATGCGTGCCGCGCGGCTGGAACCGATGCAACTGCTGCGAGAGGAGTGACGTTGCGCAAAAGGGACATGCTTATTGCCGCGCTGGCCCTCGCGCCTTGCTCCGTGTGAACTCGCGGTCCGGCAGAAGCCAGTACGTGAGTCCTGCCGATAACGGGTGCACCAGTCCGGCGATCAGGAACAGAAGCGTGTAGGCGTAAGAGAGGTGCGTCACCAGGTATCCGGTCCCCAACTGTGCAAACATGCCGCCGATGGCGCCGCCGGTTCCGGAAAAGCCGGTCGCTGTTCCGATCTCCGGGCCGCGGAACAGGTCGATGGGTAACGCTTGCAGATTCGCGACCCACAGCGCGTGGCCGAACGTAACCAGGCAAGTGGCGGCGATCGCCATCCAGGCGGCCGGCACTACCGGCGCGAGGATCGACACCGGCATGACCGCCGCGCCCGCCAGCATGACGAATTTGCGCGCCCGCGGCAGCGTCCAGCCCGCGCGCATCAAGCGGCCTGACCACCAGCCGCCAAGCACATAGCCGATACCGCCGAAGACGAACGGCACGAAAGCGTACTTGCCGACCGCCGCCAGGTCGAAGCCGCGTTGCGTACGCAGGTATTGTGGCAGCCAAAAGATTACGAAATAGATCACAGGGTCTGTAAAAAAGCGTGTCAGGATCAGGGTCCAGCAGCCGCGCATGCGAACCACGTGCACCCAGTTCACCTTTTCCGCGGCGACCGCTTCCGCGGCCGGCGCGATCTGTTCGCGGATCTTCACGAACTCCGATTGCCGCAGGAAGCGGTTCTTGTGCGGCGGCTGATATAGGATCAACCACAGCACCACCCACACCACGCCGAGGGCGCCGGTGAATACGAATGCGGCCCGCCAGCCGTAGCGGAGCGTCAGGAACGCCACCAGCGGTGGCGCGATCAGGGACCCGAGCGAGGAGCCGGCATTGAAGATGCCCATTCCCAGTGCACGCTGGGAGGGTGCAAACCACTCCCCCACGGCTTTCGCTGCCGCCGGCCACGCGCCGGGTTCACTCAGCCCTAACATGAACCGGTAGGTTGCCATGGACCACTTGCCCACCGCCAGGGCATGCAGCATCTGCGCGATCGACCAACCCACGATGAACACGGCGAAGCCCCGGCGGGTCCCAAGACGATCCACCACGTAACCCGAGCCGGCGTACATGATCGCGTAGGCGAGAAAGAAAAGGGTCAGGATGTGCGAATAGTCCCGCTCGGTGAGACGAAAGTCTCGCAGGACATCCACCGAGACAACCGCCAGCGCCTGCCTGTCGGCGTAGTTGATGAGTGTTGCTCCGCAGAGCATAGCGGCAATGATCCAGCGAAGATGAGGAATCGTCATGTGGTGGCCAGTAGCAAGAGGGACAATGCTTTCGATGAATGATTTGACCGTCCCATTCTCCCGTTTCACGCCGCGCGCAACGATCAAGACCGGAACCATTCTAGCCGACCTTGCCAGCCGGACCAGGTCTCCGTCAAAAACTGGCTTTGCGTTCCGTAAAATGAATTCCTGGTGTCCTCACGGCCTTGGAACCAGCTAAAATAAAAGGGAGTGAGTATCGAAAAGACGACGGAACCGGGCACCCTTCCTATTCCGGCTCCCGAAGCTGCTGTCGAAGAAGCCCAGCTGGAGCCGCCACGCGGAACAATCGCAGAGTGGACCATCACGGTACTGCTTTTGCTCTTCCTGACGACGACGCTGGTCCAAGCCTTCGTCATCCCTACTGGCTCCATGGAAGACACGCTGTTGATCGGCGATCATCTGCTGGTCGACAAGCTCGCCTACGCGCCCGCGGGGCCGGTGAGCAAATTCGTGCTGCCCTATCGGCCCGTGAAGCGTGGCGACATCATCGTGTTCCGCTATCCGGTAGACATCCGCCAGACGTTCGTCAAGCGCTGCATCGGCGTGCCAGGCGACCGGATCCGAATCATCAACAAATCCGTATATCTGAACGGCGTGAAGCTGGACGAGCCATACAAGTACCATAAGAGCGACTACATCGATTCCTATCGCGACAATTTTCCGGGCGAGCCTAATGTGACTGTCGACACTGGCGCGATCGACATGCTGCAACATCACGTGGTGAATGGAGAATTGGTGGTTCCGCCGAACTATTATTTCGCGATGGGCGATAATCGCGATTCATCGCTCGACAGCCGTTACTGGGGTTTCGTGCCTCGCGATAACATCATCGGCAAGCCCCTGATCATATATTGGTCTTACGACGCGCCCACCAACCAGCTGAGCAATTCTTCAATCAGCCTCGACCATGTGGTCGATCTGGCGCAAAACTTCTTCTCAAAAACGCGCTGGCGCCGCACGTTCATGCTGATTCACGGTTACCCGATCAAGTAAACCTGTCATGAAAAAGTTCGCCGACTCGACGCGGGACTTCATTACCGAGTGGTCCATCAATATTCTGATTCTGCTCTTCGGGACCACCACGCTGGTGCAGGCGTTCATTGTTCCGACGCCTTCCATGGACACGACCGTGAGAGTAGGCGACCATCTGCTGGTGGACAAGTTATCTTATGCGCCGGCGGGTTCGTTCACTCGCCATTTCCTCCCGTATACCGAGCCCAAGCGAGGCGACATCATCGTGTTCCGCTACCCGATGGACATCCAGCAGAACTACGTGAAACGCGTAATCGGCGTGCCGGGCGATCATATCCGCATCATCGACAAGGTGGTGTACTTGAACGGCAAGCCGCTCCAGGAGCCTTACGTGCAGCATATTTTCCCGGGAATCGAGCCCTATCGCGACAACTTTCCTTCCGCGCCGTGGGGACCGGTGGTCGATCGCGCCCGGGCGATGCTCGAGCAAAATGTGGTGAATGGCGAGCTGGTAGTGCCTGCAGAACACTACTTTGCGATGGGTGACAATCGGGACAACTCGCTCGACAGCCGCTACTGGGGCTTTGTGCCGCGCGAGAATATCATCGGAAAGCCGCTCGTGATTTTTTGGTCCTACGACGCGCCCACCGAGGATTGGGTCGACTACAACACGAACCACTTCGTCGACCTGGTCCAGCATTTTTTCACCAAGACGCGCTGGGACCGCACGTTGAAGCTGGTGCGCGCGTATCCGATCCAATAATGGCGCGATGTCCCACCTGTATGGACTGATCCTCGCCGGCGGGCGCGGCACGCGCTTCTGGCCGCGAAGCAGGCGGCGGCGGGCCAAACAGGTGCTCCGGTTCTTCGGCGAGTCCTCGCTGATCCAGGAAACGGTGGCGCGTCTGAACCCGGTGGTTCCGCCGGACCGCCTGTGGATCATCACAAATCAGCATCTGCGCGCTGAAATCGTGCGCCAGCTTCCCGAGGTGCCAAAGCGCCAGATACTGGCCGAACCCGCGCAACGCAATACCGCGCCGGCAATCGGGCTGGCAGCGCACATTCTGGAATCGATCGACCCCGAGGCAGTTATGGGAGTGTTTCCGGCCGATCATGTCATCCGCCGCCCCAGGGAATTCGTCCGCCTGTTGAATCCGGCATTCCGCGCGGCTAAGGAAGGGAAGATCGTGGTGCTCGGGATCCAGCCTCGCTGGGCCGAGACAGGCTACGGCTACATCGAGTTTCCCGAGGATGTGAAGGCGGGAAAGTGGGAGCCCGTGAGTGTGCTGGGTTTTCGCGAGAAGCCGGACGCTGCAACCGCGGCACGATTCTTGGCCGCGGGAAACTTCTATTGGAATGCGGGAATGTTCTTCTGGAAGGCATCGGTGCTGTTGGATGCGCTACGGCGGTTTCTCCCAAGCACGGCCGCGTTGCTTGACAGTTTGCCCGCTTTCGGCGCCAGCCAGTTCCATTCCCGGATGGAGGAGGTGTTCCCGCGCTGCGACAACATCTCGATCGATTACGCTGTGCTTGAAAAGGCGTCGAACGTAGCGGGTGTTGCGACGGCGGATGTCGGCTGGAGCGACGTCGGAAGCTGCAACGCCGTCTACGAACTGCACAAGCGGGACAACCACGGGAACGCTGTTCGGGGGGAAGCGCTGATCGAGTCGAGCTCGGGGAGTTACGTGGACTCGGAGAAGCTGGTGGCGCTGCTGGGAGTGAAGGACCTGATTGTCGTGGATACGCCGGACGCACTGCTGATTGCCGATCGCGCCCGCGCGCAGCAGGTGGGCGAGTTGGTGAAGCGGTTGGAGAAAGCCGGCCGCGAGGATTTATTGTGAACCGGCGGAAGGGTCAACTCGCGCGGCCTTCGCTTTTTTCAGTACTCGTTTCAGGATGGTGATCCCGCGGTCGGCTTCGCGCTCCGTCACAATATACGGCGGCAGCATGCGCAGCACCGTCTCGTGCGTGCAGTTGATGAGCAGGCCCTGCTCGATCGCGTCGAGTACAATCTGTTTTCCCGGAATGTCAAGCTCGACACCGATCATCAGGCCGACGCCGCGGATCTCCTTGATGAACGAATAACGTTTCGCCAGCTCCGCGAGGCCATTGCGGAAATAAGCCCCCATGCGGGTGATCTGCGGCAGCAGCGTGTCAAGAATGTCGAAGAATTCGAGCGCCACGCGGCAGGCCAAGGGCCCGCCGCCGAACGTGGATCCATGCATTCCGGAGCCGATGGACTCCGCGGCGCGTTCGTTTGCGGCGATCACACCCAGAGGGATGCCGCAGGCGATCGGCTTGGCGGCGACCATGATGTCCGGCAGCACCTGTGGATCCAGCAACTGATAGGAGAAGTACGTGCCCGGCCGGCCCACGCCGCACTGAATCTCGTCGAAGATCAGCAGCGCGTTATGGCGATCCGCCAGCTCGCGCGCTTTTCGCACGAACCCGGCGCTTAGCGGATGAATGCCGCCCTCGCCTTGCACCAGTTCGAGCACGATGCCCGCGGTGTGATCGTTCACCACCTGCTCGAGCGCGACGATGTCGTTGCGCGGCACGAAATGCACGCCGGTGAGCAGAGGCTCGAAATCGCTGCGATACTTTTCCTGGCCGGTGACCGAAAGCGCGCCGCATGTCCGGCCATGGAACGAATCCTCCAGCGAGACAATCTGGTGCTTGTCGGGACTGATTTTCCGGCCATGCGAGCGAACCATCTTGATTGCGCACTCGATCGACTCGGCGCCGGAATTGGAAAAAAACACCCGCGCGAGTCCGCTTGCTTTCGCGATCCGGCCCGCGAGCGGGCCCTGGTATTCGTGATAATAGAGATTCGAAACGTGCAGGAGCAGTCCCGCCTGCTCACGGATCACCCTTGTGAGCCGCGGATGGGCGTGGCCCAGCGCGTTCACGCCGATTCCGGCCAGCAAGTCGAGATAGCGCTTCCCGGCAGCGTCGTAAAGATAACAGCCCTTGCCGCGATGCAGCACCAAAGGGTAACGCGCGTAATTCTGCAGCAGGTACTGCTTTTCCAGATCGACAACCGAGGGTGCGATGGCTGGTTCCATTTCTCCATAATAGCGGCTCGCCGGCTCTGGCAGCCCGGTAAAGCTGTTAGACTGAACGGCGAATTGGTGTAATGCTCCGCTACGCCGCGGTTGATATTGGTAGCAACTCCACACGCATGCTCGCGGCCGAGGTTTTGCCCGGCGCGCCTCCCAAAACCCTGGCCGCCGCTCGCGAAGTGACGCGTCTCGGTGAGAGCGTATTCCGCGAGGGGCGCATCAGCGGGCACGCTGTGGAGGAAACGATCCGAGTGCTGGCGCGCATGGCGGAGGTGTATCGCAGGCTGGATGTGATCGGTGTGCGCGCCGTCGCCACCAGCGCGGTGCGGGACGCAAGCAACCAGGCCGAGTTTCTTTCACGGGCGTCGGCTGCGCTAGGCGCCACGGTCGAGATCATCTCCGGCCGCGAAGAGGCGCGGCTGATCCACCAGGGGGTTATCAGCCGATGGCCGCAGCAAGACAAGCGCGTGCTGATGATCGACATTGGAGGCGGAAGCGCGGAGATCATCGCCAGCCAGGAAGGCCGGTTGGTGGACGCCGTCTCCAAGCCGCTAGGCGCGTTGCGGCTGCAGGAAATGTATCTGCACGACGACCCACCAACGATGCGCGAACTCCACCAGATGACTGAGTTCATCGACCAGAAGCTGGGGACGGCCGTCGCTCGAATGGGTACGGGGTGGGACCGTGTGATCACGACCTCGGCGACGGCGGCCGCAGTGGTGTGCGCCGTAAACCGCGTGTCTCGTGCGCGCCGGGACCAGGCGGACCGCCTGCGCGCCTCCAGTGCGCGGATCAGGAAGCTCTTTGAGAAGCTCGCGGCTCTTGACCTTGCGGGCCGCCGGAAGATCGACGGGATCGGGCCACGGCGCGCTGAAATCATTGTTGCCGGCGCGGGCACCCTGTTGCGCCTATTGGAGCGGTTTCAGGTAGCCTCGGCGTATTACTCGGCGGCGGGCGTGCGCGACGGCATCATCGCCGACATGGCCGCGCGTGGCGTGGGAGGCGAGCTCGCCCGGCTGACCGGCGAACAACGTAAAGAGGTGGAACGTGTGGCGGCGCGGTTCGGCGTGGCAAACAGGCATGCGCGCAAAGTGGCGGGATTCTCGCGAACCCTGTTCGCGCAGCTGCGTCCGCTTCACCAGTTGCCCCTGGCGTACGGGCGCCTGCTCGAAGCCGCCTGCTACTTCCTCGATACCGGTCATTACATCAACGATTCCGGGCACCACAAGCACGCCTATTACATCGTCGCCAACGTCGACTTTTCCGGCTTCACCAACCGCGAGCGCGAGTTCATCGCCAACTTGTGCCGGTATCACCGCAAGGCGATGCCGTCGCCGGCGCATGCCGAATTCCAGTCGCTGGCTGCCGACGACAAACGGGCTCTTACTTCTCTGATCCCGATCCTCCGTCTGGCCGATAACCTGGACCGCAGCCGGGACCAGGAAGTAGAGCTTGCGGCGTGCGACATCTGCAACAGCCACGTGGCAGTGACGTTGAGATCCTCGCGCGAGCCCGATTTGGCAGAGTGGGCCGCGTCGCGAGTGTCCGATGTGTTCCGGCAGATTTTCGGCAGGAGTCTTTTCGTTAGATACGAACGAGGATGAGTACAGGTATTTCTGCAGTTTTTAATGCCCGCGGCTGCCCCCGCCGCCGCTCGAACCACGCGCGCCTCCGCCACCACCCACAGACCCAAGGGAACCGCCACCGCCCCCGCGCGGCCCGCCGCCGGACGACATTCCCCCGCCGGACGACATTCCGCCCCCGGACGACATGCGGCCGCCGCTCGGCCCAACACTGGAGATCGCGCTCCGGGGCGCCACCGTGTACCCGACACTGCGGTCGTAGTGCGGCGTGGTGTTCACCACCGAGCGCCCGGCTGTGCTGCCTGCTCCGCCACCTCCGTATGAATACGCGGGGGCGTAAACGTAGTAATAAACAGCGCGCGGGCTGTAGAAATACCAGCCGAATGGGCTGTAGTACATCCCGCTCATCGGGATGAAGGTGAACATCCCGTACCACGGATTCCAGGCCCAGTTGCTGCTTGTGTATCCCATGCCGCCGGCCGCCTTGGCCGCGGAAATGTTCGCCTGCGCCAGGTATTCAGCGCGCCGCGAACTCCAGCGATAGAAGGCATCCGTCTCCTTGGTATCGAAGTTCCGGGCGCTCAGCACGCCGCCGAATTCCACTTCACGGCCCTTCTTGGCGACGATCGTTTCGGAGCCCGACGTAACCCGAGCCTCGCCGTCGTAGACGCGCAGCCGTGCCGGATCGGCGTCAAACCGATACAGGCCTTTCTTCAGCAGAGCGATCTGCGCATCGTGGAGCAGCACGGTGATCGCGTTGTCCTGGAGTAACTCGCCCACTTCGATCAATGCCGAACCGGAAACAATCTCCACGCGGGTGTCGTCGAGCTTGTTCGAAACCATGCGGAAGGAGCTGTTCTCGTCCAGACGCAGAAAGACGCCGGGAGTCAGCAAAACCTCGGTTGGCGCACCTTCTACGGCGAGGGTCTGTCCGGGCTTCACGTCGGGGAACTCGCCGAATTTCGGCTGAACGCCCTTTCCGTCCAAGGTGGCCTTGCCTTCCACGTAGTGGATTACGCCGGAATGCGCCGAGATCACAGACTGTGCCCACGCGGAAGTCGCCCAGACCGCCAGCAGAACGAGCGAAAGTCTCCTGAGCATGTGGGACCTCCTCTTACATTGTAATCATGCGCTCTTTCCAGACGGGCGTCAAGGGCCTCAGGTTTCATATATTTAGAGATGTGAGCCGGGGTCTGGTTCTCGTATTTTTGATTGCGTTGGCGCGCGCCCTGGCGGCGATGCCTCCCACGTTCTACGGCGACGTCCTGCCGATCCTTCAAAAGCGGTGCCAGGAATGCCACCGGCCCGGCGAAATGGCCCCGATGCCGTTCGTCAATTACCCTTGGGCGAAGGCGATCCGCGTCGCCGTGCTCACCCGTAAAATGCCGCCGTGGTTTGCCGACCCTTGCTGCGGGAAGTTCGCAAATGACCGATCCCTTACCGCCGGCGAAATCGCGACTCTGGCCGCCTGGGCCGACTCCGGGGCAGGGCAGGGAGAACAGAGAGATGCCCCTCCGCGTCCCCGTTGGCCCGCCGGATGGAACCTGCCCTCGCACGACGCAGTCATCGAAATGCCCCGTGCATTCGAGGTCCCGGCGGAGGGCGCGGTCGAATACCAATACTTCATCACGCCGACCGGCTTCAACGAAGACCGGTGGGTTCAAGCGGCCGAAGCGCGCCCCGGCAATCGCGCGGTAGTGCATCATATCGTGGTCTATATCCGCGAGCCGGGCTCGACCTGGACACACGGCCCGACCAAAGCCGATATCCTCACCGTCTACGCTCCGGGCAGCTCACCGGAGATGTGGCCGCCCGGTATGGCGAAGCTCATCAAGGCCGGCTCCGATCTGGTGTTCGAAATCCACTACACACCGAACGGCAAGTCTGCTTCGGATCGCATCCGCGTGGCTATCCGGTTTGCGAAGTCGCCGCCGGAGAAGCGTGTTCTGACGCTGCAGATGGCGAATGAGAAATTCGTGATTCCCGCAGGCGCGAGCGACTACCGTGTTACGGCGTGGGGTACCCTGCCGAATGACGCATTGCTGCTCGGCTTCTTTCCGCATATGCACCTGCGTGGCAAAGCCTTCGAGTACACGCGGGTCCGTGACGACGGCCAGCCGGAGACCCTGCTTAAGGTAAACCGCTACAACTTCTACTGGCAGCTTTCCTATCGTCTGGCGACTCCGATGCCGCTGGCGAAGGGCACCAAGCTTGAATGGATCGCGTGGTTCGACAACTCGCCGAATAACCCTCGCAACCCGGATCCATCGGTTGACGTGCGATACGGCCAGCAAAGCTGGCA
>Ga0066710_100000659_pt1 | contig 22084 bp, 20 predicted proteins | sample GraSoiAngelo_159_FD_79666 | JGI IMG/M metagenome (GOLD analysis project Ga0066710, IMG submission 79666) | Grasslands soil microbial communities from the Angelo Coastal Reserve, California, USA - 14_1009_16_40cm | ecosystem: Environmental > Terrestrial > Soil > Grasslands | place: USA...
GCACGGCGGCTGCCGCGCGACGCCTTCCGCTCCCGACCTCGAGCGCCCGGCAGAAGAGCGCGTCACCGGCGAGGAAGACGGCGACGCCGCCGCCGAGGAGCCCGGCCCGCGCCCAGCTCAGCTCGCTGAACGGATGGGCGATCGCGGCGCGCTCGGCTGCCGCGATGGCGACGATCCCCAACAGCAGCGGCAGGTGCCAGTACCCGTAACCGTGCAGCGCCGCCCGGGAGCGGCGCGGCAGCGGCATGGCGGCCAACGAACGCTCCGCCCGCTCGTCGTCGCCGCTGCCGAAGTAGAGCCACCAGAGCCCGGCGCTCAGCGCGAGCCCGAGCGCCGCCACGAGGACGAGCGCTCCGTCGACGGCGAGGTGCGACGCGCCGATTCCGATGGCGACGATCGACTCTCCGATCGCGATCAGCACGACGAGCCCGTGCCGCTCGACGAAGTGCGCGGCCGCGATCTCGAAGCCGCCCTCGCGCGCGCGGCGGATCTTCGGCGTCAGCCACTCGAAGAGGAACGCGACCGTCCAGAGGACGTACTGCGCCGCGCCGCCGAGCGCACCGCCGACCACGAGCACGATCGCGGAGGCGAGGTTGAACGGCGCCAGCGTCAGGATCGCCCGCGCTGCGCTTTGCGAGGAGGCGCGCGTGAAGAGGGTCGAGTGCACCGAGACGATGACAAGGTAGGCCAGCCCGAACGCGAGCCCGCTGCTCGAGAACGCGTGGGGGATCGCCAGCGCGAGGACGAAGTAGCCGGTCATCCCGCCGAGCAGCAGCAGCCGCCGCTGGGCCGTGTGCGCGCTGACCGCGTTCGTCATCCACGCGTAGCCGCCGTACATCCACCAGATCACGCCGAGCATCAGCACGACCTGCGCGAGGCCGCGCCACGTCGGCGACTCGTAGAGGACGGTCGTCAGCTCGGTGATCGTGAAGACGAAGACGAGGTCGAAGAACAACTCGAGCGTCGTGACCCGCTTCGTGTCGGAATCGGCCGCGGCCATGACGCGTTTCTACCGGTTGGAGAGCGATGCACGCGATCACCCCGCACATCGTCGTTCGCGACGCGGCCCGCGCGGCCGAGTGGTACGCGAGCGCGCTCGGCGGCGAGGAGGCCGGGCGGATCGAGGTGCCCGGCGGCAAGCTGATGCAGGTCGAGCTGCACTTCGGCGACTCGACGGTGATGCTCGCCGACGAGTTCCCGGACATGGGCGTGCTCTCGCCGCTTTCGATCGGCGGGACGGCGACCGTCCTGCATCTCGTGGTCGAGGACGTCGACGCGGTCTGGCAGCGGGCCGTCGACGCGGGCGCCGAGATCCGGCAGCCGCTCAGCGACGTGTTCTGGGGCGAGCGCTACGGGCAGATCGTCGACCCGTTCGGCCACCGCTGGGGGCTGGCACAGCACCTGCGCGACGTGCCGCGCGACGAGATCCAGCGGGCCGCGACGGAGCTCTTTGGAGGCTGATGCGCTGCAAGGGCCGGACGGCTCCGGCCCTCGCGCGCTGGGGACTGACGGCCTATCCGGTTGACACCGGCGGCCGCACGAACTTGTGGTGCATCCCATGCGAACGGCGCGCCGACGCGCCGGGATACGCCTACTTCGCGGCCAGGTGGGATCGGACATCCGCGAGCGCCGGCGGGTCGGCGCCGGAGCGGCCGACGCACAGCGTCGCGACCGCCGTCGCAAACCTCAGCGCGTCCTCGAGGTCGGCGTCGTCCAGCAGCCCGAGCGCCTCGGCCGCGAGCCGGTCGGTCTCCCAGAGCCGTCGCAGGAGCCCGGCGGCGAACGCGTCGCCGGCACCGACCGTGTCGACGACGTCGACGGGCGGCGCGGCGACCTCCGCGCGGCCCAACGTGCTCTTGGCGACTGCGCCGTCGGCTCCTCGTGTCAGGACGGCGAGCCGGACGCCGCGCTCGAGGAGCCCGTCCAGGACGGCCTCCGGCTCCAGCTCGGGGTAGAGCCATGCGGAGTCGGCGTCGCTGAGCTTGATCACGTGCGCGAAGCCGGCCCACCGCTCGAACCGTGCGCGGTACTCGTTCGGCTCGCCGAAGACGGCCGGCCGCACGTTCGGATCGACGACGATCACACGCCGCGGCGCCTCGCGCTCCATCAGCGCCTCGATCGCCGCCGCCGGTGGATCGGTTGCGAGCGCGAGCGTCCCGGCGTAGACCGCGACGACCGCCGCGTCGAGCGCGGGCAGGTCGGAAGGAGTGAGATCGGCGTACGCGGTGCCCACGAGATAGAAGGTGAAGGAGTGGCCGCCGTCGCCGGTGTCGTCGACGACGGCGAGCGGCGTCGGCGCCTCGCCGCGGAGCAGGTAGCGGTCGTCGACGCCGCTCTCGGCGAGGCAGGCGGCGAGCAGCCGCCCGAACGGATCGACGGAGATGCGGCCGACGAAGCCGACCGGGACATCGAGGCGCCCGAGCGCGATCGCGGTGTTGTACGGGCCGCCGCCGGGATGCGGGCGGAGCACCCCGTCGGAGAAGACGAGGTCGATGAGCGCCTCGCCGGCGACCACAATCATCGCCGCACCCGGATCTCGCCCGAGCCGCGCTCCACGAGGCGGGTGGGTAAGACGACGTGCTCGCGCGGCGGGCTCGCCCCGTCGAGCCGCCGGAAGAGCAGCTCGGCGGCGGCACGGCCGATCTCGACCGGATCGTGCGCGATCACCGTCACCGCCGGTTCGAGCATGTCGGCGAGAAGGAAGTCGTCGTAGCCGACGACCGCGATCTCCCGCTGGCGGCCGACCGCGCGCAGCGCCTTGACCGCGCCGACCGTGAAGTAGTTCTGTGCGGAGAGGAGCGCTGTCGGCGGGTCATGGTCGCGAAGGATCGCAGCCGCGGCCTCCTCCGCGTCCTCGATGCTCGCCAGCCCCGTCCGGACGATCGCCGGATCGGGCTCGACGCCGAGCGCCGCCAGCCCCTCCGTATAGCCGCGCAGCCGAGCGTCGGCGGTCGTGATCGACACGTCCGCCCCGAGGAAGCCGATCCGCCGGTGCCCGTGGCGGCCGAGGTGCTCGACGGCGGCTCGCGCGCCGCCGAGGTCGTCCGCGGTGACGGTGTCCGCGTCGAGGAAGCGCGGCGGCCGGTCGACGAAGACGAGCGCCGTCCCGTGCCGCACCTCGGCGAGCAGATAGCTGTGATCCGGTCCCGCGGGGACGACGATGATCCCGTCGACGCGGCGGGAGCGGAACTCACTGATCAGCTCTCGCTCGCGGTCCGCGTCCTCGTCGCAGCTCCCCGCGAAGACGAGGACGCCGCGCGCACGGGCGTAGTCCTCGACCGCCCGGTGCAGCGCGGACATGAACGGGTTCGCCACGTCCTCGAGCACGAGCCCGATCGTCGCCGTCTTCGGGTTCGCGCGGCGCAGGGTCGCGGCGTTGACGTTGTGCCGGTAGTCGAGGCGGTCGATCGCGGCCTGAACGCGGGCGGCCGTCGCTGGGCTGACACCGGTCTTGCCGTTGACGACGCGCGAGACCGTGGCGAGGCCGACCCCGGCGAGGGCCGCGACGTCGAGCATCGTCGGACGTTGGGCTAGCGATTGTGGCAACGTTTTCTCGTCCGATCTCGGCGTTTACGAGACGACACCTTGACAGAAGCGATAACGTTTTCATAGCCTCCCACTCCTACCGGGCATCCCCCGAAAGGAGAAGCAACATGCGACCGAGGCGCGAGAGGGTTTGGCTGTTCCTCGCCGTGGCTCTGGTCGGCGCGACGACCGTGATGGCGGTCGCCTCAGCCGGCACGGCGTCCAAGCACGCGACGATCAAGGTGGGGCTGATCACGAAGGACGTGACGAACCCGTTCTTCGTGAAGATGAAGCAGGGCGCGACCGCCGCTGCGAGCAAGGCCGGCGCGCAGCTGATCTATGCCGCAGGCAAGAGCAGCTCCGACAACGCGAGCCAGATCGCCGCGATCGAGAACATGACGACCGCGGGAGTGAAGGGAATCCTGATCACCGTGGCGGACGGGAAGGCCGAGAACCCCGCGATCGCCAAGGCGCGGAAGGCGGGCGTGCTCGTGATCGCGCTCGACACGCCGACCGTTCCGAAGACCGCCACCGACGCACTCTTCGCCACGAATAACCTGAACGCCGGCATCCTGATCGGGAAGTACGCGCGGGCGGTCACGAAGGGGAACACCGTGACGATCGCGATGCTCGACGAGCACGCCGGCTCGTCGGTCGGAGCGCTCCGTCACAACGGCTTCCTGCAGGGGTTCGGAATCAAGGGCAGCGACTCGCAGATCGCGTGTGTGGCCAATGGCCAGGGCCAGGTGGCGCCGTCGCAGACGGCGATGGAGAACTGCCTCCAGAAGAACCCGGACATCGACGTCGTCTACACGATCAACGAGCCGAGCGCGGCGGGCGCGTGGACCGCGCTGAAGAGCGCAGGCAAGTCGCAGAGCGACGTGACGGTCGTCTCCGTGGACGGCGGCTGCGCCGGCGTTCGGAACGTCAAGGCCGGCATCATCGACGCGACCTCGCAGCAGTACCCGCTCCTGATGGCCTCGAGGGGCGTCGCGGCGGTCGTGCACTACGCGAAGACAGGCAAGAAGGTCTCGGGCTATACCGACACCGGCGTGAACCTGATCGCGAAAGTGCCCGCGCCGGGCGTCCCGTCCAAGAGCGTCGCCTACGGGCTCGCGCACTGCTGGGGGTAGGAGAGAATCCGCCTAGAGCTGCGACCGGGGCGCATCGAGCGCCCCGGTCTCTGTCTAGATGACGACGACCGAACCAGTCAGCGAACGCCCGAGCACGCGCCCCACCGCGCTCCAGCTTGCGCAGCGCGTCGCGACCGCGCCGACCGTCGGCCCCGTCGTGGCGCTCGTCGCGACGATGGCGTTCTTCTCGCTGAAGAGCGATCGCTTCCTGCACGCGGAGAACCTCTCGCTCGTCCTGCAGCAGGTGATGGTCGTCGGCGTGCTCGCAGTCGGCCAGACGCTCATCATCCTCACGGCCGGGATCGACCTCTCGGTCGGCACGGTGATGGCCGTCGGCCAGATCGTGATGACGAAGCTGGCGATCGCGAACGGCGTCCCGGCGATCCCCGCGATCATCCTCGGGATCCTGACCTGCGTCGGCTTCGGGATCCTGAACGGCGCGCTCGTGACGGGCGTACGGCTTCCCGCGTTCATCGTCACACTCGGCACGTTCAACATCGCGTTCGCGATCACCCACATCTACTCGAACGACCTCACGTTCACCGGACTGCCGAGCGAGATGCTCTTCTTCGGCCGCACGTTCAGGCTGTTCGGAGCCGACTTCACCTACGGCGTCATCCTGATGCTCGTCGTCTTCGCGGTGACGTGGTACGCGCTCACGCAGACGGCCTGGGGCAGGCATGTCTACGCCGTGGGCGACGACCCGGAGGCGGCGCGCCTGACGGGGATCAACATCAACCGGCTGCTGCTCGGCGTCTACACGATCGCGGGACTCACCTACGGCATCGCCGCGATGCTGCTCGTCTCGCGCACCGAGCTCGGCGATCCGAACGCCGGCCAGACGACCGAGAACCTCGACAGCATCACGGCCGTCGTGCTCGGCGGGACGAGCCTGTTCGGGGGCCGCGGCACGATCGTCGGAACGCTGATCGGCGCGGTGATCGTGGGCATCTTCCGCAACGGGCTGACGTTGATCGGCGTACAGGTGATCTACCAGTATCTCGTCACCGGAATCCTCGTCATCCTCGCCGTGTCGGTCGACCAGCTGACGCACCGGAGGCGGCTGTGAACGACGTTGCGCCGATCCTCGAGGCGCGGGGACTCGTCAAGAGCTACGGCCACGTCCTCGCGCTGAGAGGCGCTGACCTCGAGCTCTATCCGCAGGAGATCCTCGCGATCATCGGCGACAACGGCGCCGGCAAGTCGACGCTGATCAAGGCGCTCTCGGGCGCGATCCAGCCGGACGAGGGCGAGATCCTGCTCGACTCCGAGCCCGTGCACTTCCGGACCCCCCGCGACGCGCGCCGTGCCGGGATCGAGACCGTCTATCAGGATCTCGCCGTCGCGCCGTCGCTCGACATCGCGTCGAACATCTTCCTCGGCCGCGAGGTACGTCGGACCGACCCGCTCGGCCGCGTGTTCCGCATGCTGGACAAGCGCACGATGCGGCGCGAGGCCGCGCGGCACTTCGCCGAGCTGAAGATCGGCGTCCAGTCGATCACGCAGCCGGTGGAGGACCTCTCCGGCGGCCAGCGCCAGGGCGTCGCGGTGGCACGGGCGGCGACGTGGGCACAGCGGGTCGTGATCATGGACGAGCCGACCGCGGCGCTCGGCGTGAAGGAGACGCGACAGGTGCTCGACCTGATCAGCCGCGTCCGCGAGCGCGGGCTGCCCGTGATCCTGATCAGCCACGACATGCCGAACGTGTTCGAGCTCGCCGACCGGATCCAGATCATGCGGCTCGGCCGGCGCGTCGCCGTCGTCACTCCGCAGACCCATACGATGTCGCAGGCCGTCGCGATCATGACAGGCGCCGAAGCCGCATGACCTACGTTCCCGCCGACAACCGCTACGACCGCATGCCCTACCGCAGGTGCGGCCGCTGGGGGCTGAAGCTCCCTGCGATCTCGCTCGGCCTCTGGCAGAACTTCGGCGGCGACACGCCGCTCGAGCACGGCCGCGCGATCGTCCGCCGCGCCCTCGACCTCGGAATCACGCACATCGACCTGGCGAACAACTACGGGCCGCCGTACGGCTCGGCCGAGGAGACGTTCGGTGCGATCCTCCGCAAGGACCTCGGGCCGTACCGCGACGAGCTCGTGATCTCGACGAAGGCCGGCTACGACATGTGGCCGGGACCCTACGGCGACAGGGGCTCACGCAAGTACCTGCTCGCGAGCCTCGACCAGAGCCTGCAGCGGATGGGCCTCGACTACGTCGACATCTTCTACTCGCACCGGGCCGATCCGGACACGCCGCTGGAGGAGACGATGGGCGCGCTCGACGCTGCGGTGCGACAGGGCAAGGCGCTCTATGTCGGAATCTCGTCGTACTCGCCGGAGCGGACGCGCGAGGCCGCGGCGATCCTGCGCGGGCTCGGCACGCCGCTGCTGATCCACCAGCCGTCGTACTCGATGCTGAACCGCTGGATCGAGGACGGGCTGCTCGACGTGCTCGAGGAGGAGGGGATCGGCTGCATCGGCTTCTCGCCGCTCGCGCAGGGACTGCTGACGGACAAGTACCTGGGCGGGATGCCCGAGGACTCCCGGGCGGCGCGCGAGGGCTCGTTCTCGTCGGCGATGCTCACCGACGAGACCCTCGACAAGGTGCGCGCGCTGAACGAGATCGCGCAGCGACGCGGGCAGAGTCTCGCGCAGCTCGCGCTCGCGTGGACGCTCCGCGACCCGCGCGTCACGTCGGCGCTCGTCGGCGCGAGCAGCATCGAGCAGCTGGAGACGAACGTCGCCGCGCTCGACCGGCTCGACTTCACGGACGAGGACCTCGCGGAGATCGACCACTACGCGACGGACAGCGGCATCAACCTCTGGGCCCAATCGAGCGCCGTCTGACATTCGAAGAAGCTCTCTCGCGCAGCGGCATCAACCTCTGGGCCAATCGAGCGCCGTCTGACATTCGAAGAAGCTCTCTCGCGCACCTGACCCAGTTTGTGGCTCTAAGCCACAAGCGCCCTCAGGCCCGCGGCGCGAGCCGATTCGGGACCGTGATCCACTTTGTGGCTCTGAGCCACAAGGACGATCAGGCTCGGGGCACAGTCGTGCCGGGTCTGACGGGCAGCGGCTGCGGCTGCTCCACCCGCGACTCGATTTCGATCACCCGCCGTTCGTCGGCCGCCCGCAGGACGCTGCGCGCGACGTCGACGACGTGCAGCGCGAGCCGGCCCGACGCTCGGTGCGGCCGGTCTTCCGCGATCGCCTCGACGAGATCGTGCAGGCCGAGGCCGCGCGCGTCGGCCTGTCCGCGTGAGCCGAACGGCGCGTCCTGCCAGTCGCCGCGGCCGAGGCGAATTCGCAGCGGACCCTCGAACGCGTTCGGGTCCGGCAGCGCGAGCGTCCCTTCGGTCCCGTGGATCTCGAGGTCGCACACGTAACGGTCGACCGCGTCGAAGCTCGTGACGAGGCTCGCGGTGACGCCGCCCTCGAGCTCGAGCGCGGCGAACACGTGCGTCGGCGTCGTCACCGCGAAGCGCGTGCCGGCGCGCGGGCCCGTCGCGATCGCCCGCTCCGCGGCGCGCGTCGACGCGAAGCCCGCGGCGCGGCGGACGGGGCCGACGAGCGCGACGATCGCCGTCAGGTAGTACGGGCCCATGTCGAGCATCGGGCCCGCCCCGTCGGCGAAGAAGAGCTCGGGGCTCGGATGCCAGGCGTCGGCGCCCGTGACGAGCATCGCCGCGCTGACCGAGAGCGGCACGCCGATCGCGCCCTCCTCGAGCAGCGCGAGCGCCGACTGGTACGGGCCGCCGAGGAAGGTGTCCGGCGCACAGCCGATCCGCAGTCCGAGCCGGTCCGCCCCCGCCAAGAGGTCCGCGGCGTCGGCTGTCGTCGTGGCGAGCGGCTTCTCCGAGTAGACGTGCTTGCCGGCGGCGAGCGCCTGCCGCGTGACGGGCGCATGCACCGCGGGCGGCGTCAGGTTGAGGACGACGTCGATCGCGGGATCGGCGACGAGCTCGTCGACCGTCGTCGCCTCGAGTCCGTGCTTCGCCGCGAGCTTCCGGGCGGCCGCCGCGTCGATGTCCGCGCAGGCCGTCATCTCGAAGGAGTCGAACGCGGCGGAGTTCTCGACGTAGTGGTCGCTGATCACACCGCAGCCGACGATCCCGACGGACGCGGGCCTGTTCACGCGGCCTCCTCCAGCATCAGCTCGAGTGCGACGAGCGAGCGGCGCGCGGCGTCGAGTTCCGGCCCGTCCGTCTCGTCCTGCTCGACGAGCAGCCACTCCACCCCGGCCCGCACGGCCGCCGGCGCGACGCGCTCGTAGCCGACCGCGCCGTCGCCGACGGGGCAGAACGAGCGCTCGCCGCGCGTGCGGAAGTCCTTCACGTGCACGAGCGGCCCGCGGCCGAGCAGGTCGACCGGATCGGCGCCTGCCCACCACGCCCAGCCGGCGTCGAGCTCGAGGAAGACCTCGGGCGGGAGCCGGTCGAGGAAGCCCTCGCGCACCTCGGCGTCGTGGTTGTGGAAGCCGAGCTCGAGCCCGCGATCCGCGGCCGCCCGCGCGGCCGCCGCGAGCCTCTGCAGCGACTCGTCGCCGAGCTGCGACGGATCGAGCCAGCTGACGACGAGCCGCCGCCACCCGATCGCGCTCGCCTCCTCCGCCAGCTCGTCGAGCTGCGACTCGACCGCGTCGAGCGAGGCGTGCCTGCCGCAGGCCGGCAGGCCGAGCCCGCCGAGCCAGCCCGCGACCTCCGCCGGCTCGCGGCCGTGCAGGTCGAAGAGCTCCACGCCTTCGTAGCCCATCGCGGCGACCTCGCGCACCGTCGCCTCGAAGTCGCGGGCGCACGCCTCGCGCACTGAGTAGAGCATCAGGCCGACGCGCGCCATTCCTGCTCCCCGCGCGCCTCGGCGATGAAGTTCCGGTACCAGTAGAAGCTCCCCTTCGGGACGCGCGCGAGCGTCGGGTAGTCGATGTAGACGATCCCGAATCGCTTCCAGTAGCCCTCCGCCCACTCGAAGTTGTCGAGCAGCGACCAGACGAAGTAGCCGCGCACCGGCACGCCGTCGTCGACCGCGCGGCCCACCGCGGCGAGGTGCTCGTCGAGATACGCCTGCCGTTCCGGATCCCTCACCTCGCCGTCGTGCCCGCGCACGTCGTCGTACGCCGCGCCGGTCTCGAAGATGTAGATCGCCGGCGGGTCGTAGTCCGTGCGGAGCCGGACGAGCAGGTCGTGGAGGCCGTCGGGATAGACCTCCCAGCCCATCGCCGTGAACGACCAGTCCGGGTCGCGGACGAGGATCGGCCGGTCGCCGTCCGGATCCTCCTGCACGAGCTGGCGGAAGTAGTAGTTCGCGCCGAGGAAGTCGAGCGGGGCGGCGATCGCCTCGAGGTCGCCTTCCTCGACCGGCGGCCCCTGCGGCGCGAAGTGCTCCACCATGTCGTCGGGGTAGCCGCGGCCGAAGAGCGGATCGAGGTACCAGCGGTTGAACGACCCGTCGGCCCACCACGCCGCCTGCCGGTCGCCCTCGGACTCGCTCGCCGGGTAGGTGTGCGTGAGCGCGAGCGCGATTCCCACCTCGGAGCCGGGCGATTCGCGGCGCAGCACGTCGACGGCCCAGCCGTGCGAGAGGAGCACGTGGTGCGATGCCGAGAGCGCGTCCTGCGTGCTCGTGCGGCCGGGCGCGTGGACGCCGAGCGCGTGGCCGAGCCATGCGACCACCCACGGCTCGTTGTGCGTGATCCAGTGCTTCACGCGGTCGCCGAGCCGCGACGCGACGACCTCCGCGTACTCCACGAACGCTTCCGCGGTCGCACGCTCCGGCCACCCGCCCGCGTCCTCGAGCGCCTGCGGAAGATCCCAGTGGTAGAGCGTCGGGAACGGCTGGATTCCATTCGCGAGCAGCTCGTCGACGAGCCGGTCGTAGAAGTCCAGGCCGGCCGCGTTCACGCGCCCGCGACCCTCGGGCAGGATCCGCGGCCACGCGATCGAGAAGCGGAACGCATCGAGGCCGAGCCGGCGCATCAGCGCGATGTCCTCCGGATACCGGTGGTAGAAGTCGCACGCGACCGCGCCGCTCTCGCCGTTCCTGACCTTTCCCGGAGTCGCGCAGAAGCGGTCCCAGATGCTCTCGCCGCGCCCGTCCTCGGCGGCCGCGCCCTCGATCTGGTACGCCGCGGTCGCGGCGCCCCACAGAAAGTCGGTCGGAAAGTGATTCGCCATGTCTTCCTCAGGTCGTTGGTTGGCGGACGAAATGGCCGGGCCGGGCCTCGACGAGCTCGCCGTCGGTGCTCGGCCTGCGCGCCCGCACGAGCAGCTCGCGGTGTCCGCCGGGCTCGGGACTCGGGACCGCGGAGAGCAGCAGCTTCGTGTAGGCGTGCAGGGGGTCCTGCAGCACGTCGTCGGTCGGCCCCTGCTCGACGATGCGCCCCGCGTACATGACGAGCACCTCGTCGGCGATGTAGCGCGCGCTCGCGATGTCGTGCGTGATGTAGAGGAACGCGATCCCGAGGTCCTTCTTCAGATCGGCCATCAGGTTGAGCAGGCCGATGCGGATCGAGACGTCGAGCATCGAGATCGGCTCGTCGGCGAGCACGACCGACGGCTTGACGGCAAGCGCTCGCGCGATGGCGACGCGCTGGCGCTGGCCGCCGGAGAGCTGATGCGGATACTTCTGCGCGATCGTCGCGGGCGGGACGAGCCCGACCGTGCGAAGCAGGTCGTGCACGACGGCGTCGACGTCGCCGCGCGACGCGATGCCGTGGATCCGCAGCGGCCGCTCGAGGTGGTGCTGCACCTTCTTGACCGGGTTCAGCGACGCGAACGGATCCTGGAAGATCATCTGCACCTCGGACCGGTAGCGGCGCAGCGCCGTGCGGCTGACGTCCTCGCCGCCGAAGAGGATCGAGCCGCCGCTCGGCGAGTACAGCCGCGAGAGGAGCCGCGCGACGGTGCTCTTGCCGCTGCCGCTCTCGCCGACCAGGCCGGTGATCGTCCCCGGCCGCAGCGCGAACGAGACGTCGTCGACCGCGCGGACCGGCGGCCGGCGCCCGAACTCCTTCGTCAGCCCGCGGACCTCGAGCGTCGCCGCGGCTGCTGCAGTCATGGCCGCTCCTCCACGAGATGGCACGCGACGAGGTGCCCGGGAGCGATCTCGCGCAGTCGCGGGCGCTCGTCGGTCTGACGCGCATAGAGCCGGGCGTCGGTCGGATCGCAGTGCGGGCAGCGCGGGTTGAAGCGGCAGCCGGAAGGAGGCGCGGCCATGTCCGGCGGCGAGCCCGGGATGCCCGCGATCCGCTCGAGCGGTCCGGTCAGCGGTGGGAAGGAGCGCATCAGCCCGACCGTGTACGGGTGTCGCGGGTCGCGGAACAGCGTCTCACCCGACGCGAGCTCGATGACCTCACCCGCGTACATGATCGCGATCCGCTCGCTGAACTCGACCAGCAGCGACAAGTCGTGCGTGATGAAGATCACGGCGAAGCCGAGCTCGTCCTTGAGCTGCTGGAGCTCCTGCAGGATCTCGCGCTGCACCACCACGTCGAGCGCGGTCGTCGGCTCGTCGAGGACGATCAGCTCCGGCCGCAGCGCGAGCGCCATCGCGATCACGACCCGCTGGCGCATTCCGCCCGAGAGCTGGTGCGGATACGCGCGGACGCGGTTCCGGTCGATCCCGACGAGCTCGAAGAGGTCGCCCGCCCGCTGGAGCGCATCCGCCTTCTTGACCTTCTCGTGCGCCTTCAGCATGTCGACGAACTGGTCGCCGACGCGCATCACGGGATTGAGGACGTCCATCGCGCTCTGGAAGACGAGCGACACGTGGCGCCAGCGGAAGCGGCGCAGCTCGTCCGGCTTCATCGCAGCGAGATCCCGTCCCTCGAAGAGGACGCGACCGCCGGCGAGCTGCGCGGGCGGCTTCAGGATCTGGAGGATCGCGTTGGCGAGCGTGCTCTTGCCGGACCCGGACTCGCCGGCGATGCCGAGCGTCTCGCCCGGGGCGAGCGAGAGCGACACGCCGTCGACCGCGCGCACGACGCGGTCGCGGAGCGCGTACTCGACCGAGACGTCATCCAGCTCGAGCAGCGTCCGCGTCGCGACCGCGCTCACGTGCGGCCCTTTCCGAGCAGCAGTGACCGCCACGCCCGCCGGTGCGTTCGCTCGACGCGCAGCCGCGGGTTGCTCACCTCGTCGAGCCCGGCGAGGATGAAGACGAGCGCGGCTACGGTCGTCGCGAGCGCGAGCCCCGGGAAGAGGAACGGCCACCACTCGCCCTGGAGCACGGTCGAGTTGACCTGCGCCCAGTAGAGCGTGACGCCCCAGCTCGTGTGCTGCATGTCCCCGAGACCGAGGAACTCGAGCCCGGCAGCGGTCAGGATCGCGACGTAGAAGACGAGCACGAAGCCGGCCGCGATCCGGCTGACCATGTTCGGCATGATCTCGCCGAAGATGATCCGCGGCGTCGACTCGCCCGCGACCTTCGCCGCCTGGACGAAGTCGCGGTTGCGCAGCGAGAGCGCCTGCCCGCGCAGGATCCGCGCCTCGAGAGCCGCGAGGGTCAGGCCGATGATCAGGATCATCGTCAGCGACCCTCGCGTCTTCAGGTAGCCCGACACGACGACGAGCAGCGGGATCGTCGGGATGACGAGGAAGACGTTCGTGACGAAGTTGACGACGTCGTCGATCCAGCCGCCGGCGTAGGCGCCGAGGATCCCGAAGGTCGTCGCGAGCACAGTCGACAGCAACGCTGCGCTCGCGCCGAGGATCAGCGACGTCCGCGCGCCGAGCACGACCTGCGAGAAGATGTCCGCTCCCTGGTCGGTCGTGCCGAAGAGGTGGTTCCACGACGGCGACTGGCGCGAGTCGATCAGCGAGAACGCGTTCGGGTCGTGGGTCGCGATCAGGGGCGCGAAGACCGCGACGACGATCATCGCCCCGAGGACGATCAGCCCGCCGCGCGACTTCGGGTTCGAGAGCAGCAGCCGGACCCACTGCGGCAGGGGCGCGCGGCGAAGCCGGCCCTTCGGCGCCGGAGCGGTCAGCGGCGGCAGCTCGGCCGGGAGTGCCTCCTGCTCGAGGACGTCGACGGTGAGGGGCTGGATCTGCGACATCGTCAGCCGGTCCGCACGCGCGGGTCGAGGACGAAGTTGGCGATGTCCATGATGAAGTTCGCGACGATCACGGTGACGGCGAACACCAGCAGCAGCGCCTGCGTCAGCGGATAGTCCGCGCCGAGCGCCGCCTGCTGCAACGTCAGGCCCGCGCCCGGATAGCTGAAGACGAACTCGATGAAGACGAGGCCGCCGACCGCGGTCGCGAACTGCGCGGCGAAGCCGTTCAGCGGCGGCAGAATCGCGTTGCGGCCCGCGTAGCGCGTCATCACGCGTGTGTCGCTCAGCCCCTTGGCGTGCGCCATCGCGACGTAGTCCTCGGCGATCGTGTTGATCATCACCGTCCGCATGTTCAGAACCCAGCCGCCGGCGTAGACGAACATGATGATGAGCACCGGCAGCTCGGCGTGCCGGACCGCACTCGAGATGAACGTCCAGTTGAATCCGGGTGTCACGGCGCTGTCGTACGCGTGCTGGATCGGGAACCAGCCGGCCTTCAGGCCGAGGAAGTAGACAGCGACGAGCGACGTGAAGAACGCCGGGAACGCGCCGAGCGACATCATCGCCGGTACCACGAAGTTGTCGACGATCCCGCCGCGCCGCCACGCGGCGACCATCCCGATCGCGATCCCGAGCACGAACGCGAGCAGGAACGCGACCCCGACGAGGGCGATCGAGTACGGCAGCGTGCGGCCGATCACCTCCGTCACCTTGGACGGGTAGTTCGAGGTCGAGATCCCGAAATCGAACGTCGCGACGTGGCCGAGGTATTTGACGTACTCGCTGCCGAGCGACCCCTTGCCCCCGCCGAGGAGGTCGCGATAGGTCTGGACGATCCCGGGGTTCGACTGGATCTGCGCCGGCGAGAGATGCGCGAGTACGCCGCCGACCGGGTCGCCGGGCATCAGCCGCGGCAACAGGAAGTTGAGCGACACCGCCACCCAGAGGGCGAAGACGTAGAAGAGGAGGCGACGGAGGAACCAGCGCATGACCGGTACGACGGAGTATCACCGGCGGGCGGCCGCGTGGCCGCCCGCCGATGGTCGCGGGGTCAGAGTCCGGCCTGCCCGCCCGGGCTGATGCGGGTCAGCGAGAGGACGTTGTCGGGGAACGTCGTGAAGATCGGGTCGCCGTAGAAGTTCTTCGGTGACGCGAAGCCGTGGAAGTACTTCGTGCTGTAGGTCGACCAGCGCGGAGCGACGAACAGCGGGACGATCGGCAGCTGGTCCAGGAAGACGGCCGCCACCTGGTTCGCGATCTGCTTCTGCGCGGCCGGGGCGAGGGTCACCTTCCACTTGTTGAGGAGAGCCGTCGCCTGCGGATTCTGGAAGTGGATCCAGTTCCCGGTCAGCGTCGCGTCCTGGCCCGACGGGACGTACGCGTTCTGATGCATCCACTCGAAGAAGTACCCGTACGGCGAGGCGTTCGAGGCGATCGGCCAGAGCAGGGTCGGGTTCTTCGTCGCGGCCGCGTTCGGATACCACGAGTTCCAGTCGGGCTCGAGCTTCGTCTGCGAATCGATCCCGATGTCCCTCAGGTTCTTGGTGATGATCTGCAGCGACGCCACCCAGTCCGACCAGCCCGAGATCACGTGCGGGTCGACCTGGACGGGGTTGCCCTTCGGGTCGAACAGCTTGTTGCCCTTGTAGGTGAACCCGTTGTCCGTGAGGAGCTTCTTCGCCGCCGTCGGGTTGTACGTCGCGAGCTGCTTCGCCTCCGCCTTGACCTTCGGGTCCGTGAACCACGTCGGGAAGAGGCCGTTCAGCCCGGTCGCGTCGGCGGGCGGCGCGTAGCCGTACTCGCCGAGCTTCGACACCTGGTTGCGGTCGATCGCCATCGAGATCGCCTTGCGCAGCACCGGGAGGCTGTACGGGTACTGCGTCGTGTCGAGCATCAGGCTGTGCGGGAAGGCGGTCGTCGCGTAGAAGGAGTGGTAGTGCGCCTTGTCCTTCGCCACGTACGCCGACTCGACGTTCGGCACGAAGTTGTGCGTCCAGTCGGCCTGGCCGCTCTGGATCAGGAGCAGCGCGGCATCGTTCGAGCTCGCCTGCACGTATTCGACGCACGGGATCCTCGGCATTCCGGCCTGCCAGTAATGGGGGTTCTTCGAGAGGACGTAGTCCTGCGTCGTGAACCGCGTGATCCTCGTGAACGGACCCGAGCCGACCGGGTTCGGGTTCGTGAACGTCGCCGGGTCGGCGACCTTCGACCAGATGTGCTGCGGGACCACGAAGATCCGGTTCAGCGTCGTCCCGATGAACTGCGAGTCGGGCGTCTTCAGGTTGATGAGGACGTTCGAGCCCTTGCGGCTGATCGAGACGACGTTCGTGCCCGGCCGGAAGAGCCCGAGCTGGTCGAGGAACTTGTCCTGCTTGCCGGCGGTGAGCGTGTAGACCACGTCGGCGGCCGTCAGGGGCTTGCCATCCGACCACTTGACGCCCTTCGCGATGTTCAGCGTCAGCGTCTTGTTGCCGTTCGACCACTTCCAGCTCCTGGCGAGCCACGGGTACTGGTGCCCGCCGCCGACTGCGGTCGTGATCATCAGCGGCTCGTAGAAGGCGCCTGCCACGACAGCCGTGCTGGGCAAGTTGGCGCCCAGGTACGGGTTGAAGTTCTTGACGAAGGCCGGGTCGCCGGAACCGGTCATGACGAGACACGTGTGCGCGGCTGCGGCCGCTGAACGGCTGCCGCTCTTCGCCGCTGCGCCCTGGACGGCGAAAGCGACGAGGAGGGCGGCCACCCCCGTGACGCCTATCGTCCGCAGTCCGACACGGACGGAGCGATCTCGACTCTGCATACCTCTTCCTTTCGGGGCGGGAGAATGCGGTCTGTGGCGGAAACGGTTAACACATTGTTTCAGCCAAGTCAAGGCTTGGATACAGGCGGCTCGGCTCGATTGAGATTCGTTCGCGCGACGTTTCTGTAACCGTTTCCGGGAGAATCTGCTTGAATAGCGGCATGGCTCAGCCGGAACCGGCGCAGGGAGCAAAGGCACGGTCGACGATCCGCGAGGTGGCGAGCGCCGCCGGGGTCTCGATCGCCACCGTCTCGCGCGTCCTCAACGGCCGGCCGGACGTCGCCCCGGCGACGCGGGACGCGGTGATGCGCGCGGTGCGCGACCAGGGGTTCACGACCAACCGTACGGCCCGTGCGCTCTCCGGCGGCCGCACGGGCTTCGTCGGCGTCACCCTGCCGCTGATCGAGGCGGCGTACTTCGCGCGCATCCTCGCCGGGACGGCCGAGGCGCTCCACGAGCAGGACATGCGCGTCGTGCTAACCCCGACGCTGCACCTCCACGACCGCGCCGTCACGTTGCTCGACCGGCTGATGCACGGGACGACGGACGGCGCCATCCTGATGCTGCCGGAGGAGACGAACGAGGAGCTGAAGGCGCTCCGGCGGCTCGGCTACCCGTTCGTCGTCGTCGACCCGCGCGAGCCCCTCGACGAGGGCATCCCCGCCGTCTCCGCAGCGAACGCGTCGGGCGCGCGCGCCGCGACGCAGCACCTGCTCTCGCTCGGCCACCGCCGGATCGCGGCGATCCTCGGCGTCGCGGAATGGACGGCGAGCGTCGAGCGGCTGCTCGGTTTCCGCGCCGCGCTCGCCTCGGCAGGCGTCCTCGCGGACCCCGCGCTCGTCGTCGAGTCCGACTTCTCGATCGAGGAAGGTGAGAAGGCCGCGGCCGCGCTCCTCGATCTGCCGGAGCCGCCGACCGCGATCTTCGCGTTCAACGACAACATGGCGATCGGCGCGCTGCGCGCCGCGCGGGCACGCGGCCTGCGCCTGCCGGAGGACCTCTCGGTCGTCGGCTTCGACGACTCCGAGGAGGCGGCGATCGTCACGCCGGCGCTGACGACCGTGCGCCAGCCGCTCGCCGAGATGGGTCGGATGGCGGCGAGCCTCCTCCTGCGGCTGCTCGAGAACCAGACCCTGGAAGCCCTGAACGTCGAGCTCGCGACGCGGCTCGTCGTCCGCGACTCGACGGCGCCGCCGCGGCCGTGATCTGGCGGCCGGTCGTCGTCGGGTTGCTCCTCGTCGCCGGAGCAGGCGGCGCGACTCGGGCGCCGTCCGGCTTCACGGTCCACCGCCTCGTCACCGACGGCGCCGACCGCCAGCTCGTCAACTCGTGGGGGCTCGCCGCGAGCCCGACGGGGCCCTGGTGGACGGCGAACGAGGCGCGGAACTCGAGCACCCTCTATTCCGGCTCCGGCGTGAAGCAGCTCCTGACCGTGGCCGTCGAGGGCGGGCCGACGGGCGTCGTCTACAACGGCACGCACGGCTTCCGCGTGTCGGGCGGCGGTCGCTCCGAACCGGCACGGTTCATCTATGCGGCGGAGGACGGCACGATCCGCGGCTGGTCGCCCGTGGTGCCGCACGGATGGTCGCGCGTCGCCGAGCTCGCGGTCGACGAGGGCGGCAGGGCCGCGATCTTCCGCGGGCTCGCGATCTCGACCGCACGTCCGCTCCGGCTCTACGCGACCGACTTCCACAACGCCCGGGTCGAGATGTTCGACGCGCGCTGGCGGCGGATCGACCGCCCCGGTGCATTCGTCGACCACAGCATCCCCGCCTGGTACGCGCCGTTCGGCATTCGAACGATCGAGCAGCGCGTGTTCGTGAGCTACGTCTGGCGGGCGCCGCCGGCCGGCAACGACAGCCCGACCGGGGGGTTCGTCGACGAGTTCGACCTCGACGGGAGGCTCGTCGCGCGCGTCGCGCGGATGGGTCCGTTGAACGCGCCGTGGGGGATCGCGCTCGCCCCGTCCGGCTTCGGCAGGTTCGGCGGCCACCTGCTCGTCGGCAACTTCGGCGACGGGCACGTGAACGCCTTTCGCCGGCACCGCGACGGGACCTGGACACACGCGGGCTCGCTCTCGGACCGGCGCGGCAGGCCGCTGGCGATCAACGGACTCTGGGGACTCGCCTTCGGCAACGGGGCGATGGCCGGTCCCCGCACGACGCTCTTCTTCGCGTCCGGCCCGCATCGCTGGCGCGACGAGACCGAGTCCGACGTCCACGGCCTCCTCGGATCGATCACGCCTTGACGTAGCGGCGCAGGAACTTCGCGCCGTCGCGTGCGAGCTGCTCCTCGCTGTGGAACATCTTCCGCCAGATCTTCGTCGCGCCGGCGAGCTCCGGCAGGGCGTCGCCGAACGCCTCGACGAAGACCCAGCCGTCGTAGCCGATCTCGTCGAGTCCGGCGAACGTCGTGTCCCAGTCGACCTGCCCGCGGCCGGGCGTGGAGCGGTCGTTCTCCGAGGCGTGGACGTGCACGAGCACGTCCTTGCACGCCTGGAGCGCCGCGCGCAGATCCTTCTCCTCGATGTGCGCGTGAAACGTGTCGTACATCGCGCGGCAGCGCGGATGGTCGATCTCGCGGACGAGCTCGGCGAGATCGGCCGCCGTGTTGACGAGGTACATCTCGAAGCGGTTCAGATACTCGACGACGAGCGTGACATCCTTCGTGTCGGCGTATTCCGCGGCGGTCCGCAGCCCTTCGACGGCCCACGCGCGCTCGTCCGGGGTCGGCGGCTTGCCACTGAAGACGCCCACGGGTGCCTCGATCGGGCCGCAGACGCTCGGCGCGCCCATGGCTGCGCACGCGTCGACGGCGGCTTTCGTCCCTTCGAGCCCGCGCGTCCGCACCTCGGGGTCGGGACTGATCGGGCTGTCGGCCTCGGTGCGCGCAGTGACGCCGAACGGCGCGAGGCCGAGGTCGCGGAGCCGCTCGCCCAGCTGTTCGTACTTCTCGGTCTCCGCGTTGAAGATCGGCACCTCGATCGCCTCGTAGCCCGCGTCCTTCAGCATGGCGAACGTCTCGTCGTACTCCCTGCCACTCACGTCGGTCGACCAGAGCAGCATGTTCATCCCGAGCTTCACGCTTGCCTCCTTTGCGCGGCGTCGACGTACGACTCCGGGTAGCTCCCGACCGCAGTCCACCCGCCGTCGACGTAGAAGAGCTGCCCCGTGACGTAGGACGCCTCGTCGGAGGCGAGGAAGACGCAGGGTCCGACCATCTCCTCCGGCTCGCCGACGCGGCCGAGCGGGATCAGCGGGCCCCAGATCTCGAGGTACCGAGGGTCGTCGGCGAGGTTGCGCTCGACGTTCGTCGCGCCCGGGGCGAACGCGTTGACGCGGATCCCGCGCGGCGCGAGCTCGACCGCGAGATGCCGCGTAAGCGAGTCGATCCCGCCCTTGCTCGCGCCGTACGCGGAGAGGTTCTTCATGCCCCGCGCACCGACGACGGAGGAGACGTTGACGATCGAGCCGCCCCGCGGCATCAGCTTCGCCGCTTCGACCGAGCAGAAGAACGTTCCCTTGAGGTTCGTGTCGACGACCTTGTCCCACGTGTCCTCGTCCGGATCGTCGACGTCGACCCAGCCGGTGATCCCGGCGCAGTTGACCAGGACGTCGAGGCGGTCGAGCTGAGCGAACATCTCGCGGACGTGCTTCGGCTGCGAGACGTCGCAGCGGAGTGCTAGCCCGCCGGACGGCTCGGCCTCGTCGAGGTCGGCGACGTGGACGAGCGCGGCCTCGGCGGCGAGGCCCTGCGCGAGCGCTTTGCCGATCCCGCGCGCGGCGCCCGTGACGAGCGCGGCCTTTCCCTCCAGCCTCATTCCGTGACGGCTCCGCGCGCCGCCGACGAGACGATGCGCGCGTACTTCGCGAGCACCCCCCTCGTGACGCGCGGCTCCGGCGCGCGCCACTCGGCGAGGCGGACGGCGAGCTCCTCCTCCGGCAGCTCGACCTCGAGCGTGCGCGCGTCGACGTCGATCGCGATCGTGTCGCCGTCGCGGACGAGCGCGATCGGCCCGCCGCGCGCCGCCTCGGGCGCGACGTGGCCGATCATCAGCCCGCGCGTCGCGCCGCTGAACCGGCCGTCGGTGACGAGCACGACGGAGTCGCCGAGCCCGCGGCCGACGATCGCAGAGGTGATCGACAGCATCTCGGGCATCCCGGGCGCGCCTGCCGGGCCTTCGTGGCGGACGACGACGACCTCGCCCGGCTGCACGACGCCGTCGTACACGGCTTCCTTGCACGACTGCTCGGAGTCGAAGACGCGCGCAGGCCCGCGGTGCGTCGGCTTCTCGTGCCCGGCGAGCTTGACGACGGCGCCGTCGGGCGCGAGGTTGCCGCGCAGGATTCGCAGCGCGCCGCCCGGCTTGAACGGCTGCGCCGCGGGCGCGATCACCTCGCCGTCGGGATCGGGCGCTGCGGCGGCGTGCTCCGCGATCGTCCGCCCGTCGACCGTGGGCGCGTCGCCATGCAGGTGCCCGAGCAGCTGCTTCATCACGGCGGCGGTGCCGCCGGCGCGGTGCAGATCGCTCGCGACGAAGCGTCCGCCGGGCGTCAGGCTCGCGACGACGGGCGTCGAGGCCGAGAGACGGTCGAAGTCCTCCAGGGCGAGGTCGATTCCCAGCTCATCGGCGAACGCCATCAAGTGCAGCACGCTGTTCGTCGAGCCGCCCGTCCCGGCGACGCCGACGATCGCGTTCTCGATCGCCTCGCGCGTGACGATCTCCGAAGGGCGGATGCCGCGCGCGACGACCTCGAGCGCCAGCCGTCCCGCCGCCTCCGCCGCCTCGGGCTTCGCGGGATCGGTCGCGGGGATGCCGCCGAGCCCGATCGGCCCGAGTCCGAGGAAGTCGACGGCGGCCGCCATCGTGTTCGCGGTGAAGTGTCCCTGGCACGCGCCGAAGCCCGGACACGCGTCGCGCTCGAGCGCGTCGAGCTCGTCGTCGGAGATCTGGCCTGCCTCGTGCGCGCCGACCGCTTCCCAGACATCCTGGATCGTGACCGCCTTGCCGTTGTGCGCGCCGGGCGCCATCGCGCCCGAGTAGAGGACGAGCCCCGGGACGTCGAGCCGCAGCAGCGCCATCACCGAGCCGGGGACGGTCTTGTCGCAGCCGACGAGGCAGACGAGCCCGTCGAGCGGCTGGCTCCGTCCCACGAGCTCGATCGAGTCGGCGATCACCTCGCGGCTGACGAGCGACGTCCGCATCGTCGGCTGGCCCTGGGTCAGGTTGTCCGAGACGGCGATCGTGTTGAACTCGACGGGCGTTCCGCCCGCGGCGCGAATCCCGGCGGCGACGTGCTGGGCGAGGTCGCGCTGGCCGAGGTTGCACGGCATCGTCCCGGTCCAGGTCGTCGCGATCCCGACGATCGGGCGCGACCAGTCCCGCTCGGAGAGCCCCATCGCCCGCAGGTGCGCGCGGGCGCCCGCACGGCGGGGCGACGAGACGATGTCGGCGTTCGCGAGCGGGCGCTTCACGCGCCGATCCTAGCCCGCGGCGGTAGCGCACCTGTCGGGACATGCCCCAGTACCTGGTACGTGCCGGGTACCGGGACGCGTCCATTGCGGCCCTGGCGCC
>Ga0066710_100000660_pt1 | contig 22070 bp, 20 predicted proteins | sample GraSoiAngelo_159_FD_79666 | JGI IMG/M metagenome (GOLD analysis project Ga0066710, IMG submission 79666) | Grasslands soil microbial communities from the Angelo Coastal Reserve, California, USA - 14_1009_16_40cm | ecosystem: Environmental > Terrestrial > Soil > Grasslands | place: USA...
CGAGCGCCGCGAGCGTGGCGCCGGCCGCGGCCGCCGCCCGCCTGGCCTGCTCCTGAACGCCTCCCCTCGTCATTCGACGGCCCGCGGCACCGGCTGGATCCCGTTCACCACCCAGTCGTCGTCGCGCGGCTCGAAGGTCACGCGGTAGGCTTCCTGACTGCCGCGGAAGAACGTGAGCACCGATCCCGCTTCCTCGGTGCCGGGCGCCACGCGCCATGCTCCTTTCGAGCGATCCCACTGGTACTGGTTCGCCAGCTCGATCAGGCCCGGATCCCTGACGAACGCCGCGGCGGTCGGCGACCCGTGCTGCAGCGCCTCGATCAGCCGCACGAACGTCGCGTAGGTGGACGGGATGTCGCGATCGTAGATGCGCTGGAAGCCCGAGGGGCGCCACCGGAACCGATGCTCGCGCGTCATGTGCGGGCAGGTGTTGCACTCCTCGAAGCCGCGCGGCGTCTGGAACGTACGCGTGACGAGGTCGGTCACGGTGTCGCCGGGCGTCTCGAACCCCCCGGTGCCGAAGCCGCCGAGCGAGTCGGCTCCCAGCGTCTGCGCGAGCTTCCAGCGCGTGTCCTTGGGCTTCCGCGACCACGCCATCAGCACGGGTTGCTGGCGTCCGCCGCTCGGGCGGGCGAACAGCCCGGCCACGCGCACCGGGATCGGGTTGGGCGAGGACTCGAGGCGGGTCTCCGACACGGCGCCCAGCAGCCGCATACCGCGGCCCTCGACCTCCTGCATGCGCACGTTCGAGCCGTCGCACCAGAAGAAGGCCGGCCACGAGCCGCGGCCGGGATCGGAGCGCACGAACACGTTGACCATCATGGCGCACGGGCCGCCCGCGGTCTCGACTCCCACGCCCAGGGAATCGAGCAGGTCCTCGGTGCGTGAGCCCCAGGTCGCGGGCGGGAGCCCGATCAGCTCCTGGCGCACGATCTGGAGCGTGAGCGTGGCCGCGTGGGCGTCATCGGACTGCGCGTCCCAGGCCTGCTGCACGTCGTGCAGCATCTGCGCCGTGGAATCGGGCGACACGCTGGAAGCGCTGCCGCCCTGGTCCTGCACCAGCGTGGCCTTGCGCGTGCAACCTCCGGCGGCCAGCGCCAGCGCCGCGAGCGCGGCCAGGAACACCGCGCGCCTCACCGCCTCGAACCCGCCGCGGCCGAGGCCGTGGCGGCATGCTTCCAGTCCTCGATGATCCATCGTCCGTCCTTCTGGGTGAATCGGACCAGGTAGTGCTCGGTACCCCGCGAACCGCGGAACCGGAACTGCAGCCAGGTCGGCCAGTGCTCCTCCTCGGTCAGCTCCAGCTTCCAGGTGCCCGGCGACCGCCGCGTTCCCCACCCCAGGCCCAGCGCTTCCGGGAGGCGGGCCGGCTCGGCGAGCAGGCGGGCCGCGGCGGCCGAATTGTGCTGGGCGAGCAGGTGAATGAACAACACGAACACCGCGTACGGCGTCTGGACCAGGCGACTGTCCTCCAGCGCGAAGCCGGCCCTGCGCTCGGTGAAGATCTCCTCGATGACCCGCTTCGGGCAACTGGTGCAGGGCTCGAACAGGGTATCGGGCGGAGCCTCGGACCAGGTCACGATTTCCGGAACGCCGTCACCGTTGACGTCGTCGAACGCGATCTCGTAGGCGTCGCCGAAGTCCGGGCCGTTCCCGGGGTACTGGCCGACGCGCCAGAACCCGCCGTCCGAGGTCAGGCGGAACAGGAAGAACTCCGTGGGCCCGGCGCGGGTGCGGCTCTTGGCGATGACCACCCATTCGTAAGGCGCGTTGGGGTTCCCGTTCCACCACGCGCGCATCCTGGGTTCGCGACCACCCTTGAGCTCGACCCCCTGCTCCTGGATGCGGTCCCCTCGAAACCAGAACATGAATCCCATCGCGTGCGCGGAGGCGCGAAACGGGTTGAGCACCACGATCAGGATGAACGCCGGCAGCTCCGGATCGCTCGTGAGTTCGGTGTCGAAGCCCAGCGAATCGAGCGCGACCTCCACGGCCTTCGCTTCGGCGGCGTGGGCGCGGCCGAGGTCGGCGAGCCAGCGCGCGGCGATCGCGCCGACGCGGTTGTAGGGCAGGATCGTCACGGAGTCGATCACATCGTCGGTCTGGGAGCGGAACGCCGCGCGCGCCTCGGCGGCCCAGTCCTCGAGCGAATCGAACGTGCTCGGCACCCAGGGCTTGACGCGCGGCGATCCGTGCGCGGGAATCGCCGGCGGATCGGGGCGGGACGTCGGGGCCGTTGCCGTGGCGGCGCTGTTCGGCGTGCCGGGGCGCACCGGCCGAGCGACCGCAGTGTGCGGCCATGTCATCAGCAATGCGGCAACGAGCGGCGTGACGCGACGCAGGCGACCCCTCATCGCTTGCTTGCAATCGGCCGCTGCGGGCCGGCGGTGCGGTAGTAGTAGATCCGGACTCCCGATCCGCCTTCGAGCGGAGCGTACGTCAGCGGGAGGAACGACTGGAGCGAGTAGTCGAAGAACTGCGGATGGCGGCGGATGCGCGACTGGATCTGGGCGGCCAGGACATCGGAAACGAACCAGACCCTGGAGTCCGGGCCGAGCACTCCGCCCGCGAGCCGCGCGTTCGTCGGCGGAATTCCGGTGTAGTGGGCGTCGCAGGGGACCCACGGCGAGCTGTTGGCCCACAGCTCGGGGTAGCGCGGCGTGGGCAGGTTCGGATCGCCGCCTGCCATGAGGATGAAGGCGTCGGCGACGACGATCCCGGTGTCCAGCGCGGCGAGACCGAAGCGTTCGACGCCGGTGAGAATCCCCGAGCTACTGAGCAACCCGCAAGTCCAGAGATGGCTGCGGTTGTCCCAGGTCGCGAAGTCCAGCACGGGCACGAGCATGGAATCGATGGGCGTGCCTGTGGGCGCTACGTGGAACCTGAACACCGGCCCGGCGGCCTCGTCGCCGGTCTCAAGGTTGGTCACCCGCACCTTCCAGTACAGCTTCGCGCCGCCGGCCCACCGTGGCGACGGCAGATAATAGGCCGCGCTGGTCGTGATCGGGGACATCCCCTCGCCCGCCACCTGCCCCGAGTCCGGACCGACCCACACGCGATATTGCACGCTGCCGGCGTTCGCGTCGGTCCCTCGCCAGAACAGACCGGCGACGGGCGATTCGAGCTCCCGCCCGTCGGCGGGCTCGGGATTCTCGATCCTGCGCACCGAGATGGTCGTGAACTGCCAGAAGTAGGTGGTGTCGAGCGCCGCGCCGTCCGCGGTGTGAACGCGCGGCGTGAGCTCGACCGTGTGCGTCTGGCGGAGACCCAGGTCCCCGAACGGCCGCAGCACGATCGTGTGCGCGGAGTCCCGCAGCGAGACGCTCACGGGGATGCGGCGGGTATCGACCTTGAGGAACACGGTCGTGGGAGTCACGGTCGAGGAATCGAGCGGCTGCTGGAACCGCGCCCAGATCGCGGTGTCGTAAGGGACGTGCGTCGAGCGCGCGGCGGGGTGCACCTCGACCACCTGCGGCGGCAGTCGGTCCAGCGGCGCCGGGCCGGTGGGGTCCTTGTGCCCGCAGCCCAGCACGAGCACGGCCGCCGCGAGCGGTACCACGCGCCGGAACGGCATCACCGGATCACCACGAATCTGCCGATCTGGTGCCCGAGCGGCGAGTCGACGGTGAACAGGTAGATCCCCGATTCCACCTCCTGCCCGTTCCGCGACACGAGGTTCCATGCCGCTTCCCCGTCCCCGTGCGTGCCGTCGTGCTCGATCGACGCCACCCAGTCCCCCGCCACCGTCCAGATCTTGATCGTGGCTCGGGCCCGCGGCAATCCCATGAAATCGATGTGACGCGTGAGCTGATCGCCCAGCACCGCCGGCCGCTGCCACGCCTCCGAGGCCCGGAACGGATTCGGCACGACCCACACGCCGCCCGCCCGCGGCTTGGCCGCGGCGTGCGGCTGCACGATCTGATCGAACGTGGGCGTGAACGGGCTCTCGAACCGCTCGGTGTGGATCAGGCCGCGGCCGATGTCCAGGTCCCGCTCGAACACCGTCGTCACCACGTAGGCGTAGTCGAACCCGTTCAGCACCGCGGAGTCCGCCGCCACGTAGCGCCCTACCGGATACAGCTTCTGCTCGTACAGGATGCGCGTGTAGTCCAGCGTGGTGTCGGTGATCGCGGCGAGCGGGGTTTCGCCGTTTTGCGTCCGCGACCCGAACGCGCCCCACAGCGCCCAGTTCTCGCGCGCCGGGAGCAGGGACTGGCGGTTGCGCCAGTCGAGCAGCTTGTACACGCGATAGCCGGCGAACCGGGTGCCGGGGTAGCCGGTGAGCCCCGCCCTGAGCAGGACCTCGGGCCGGTTGTCCCACTCGACCCGCAGCGCGTGGTCCTGCGTTCGCACGCGCACGTCGGGGGCGATCGGCAGCTCGCCGGGATCGAGCCAGTACTGCCGCGTCTCGTTGCCGTCGACGCCCGTACAGATGTCGCAGTCGGCGTCGGTCCAGATGCACTTCCCCGACGTGTAGAGCGTGGGGATCGGAATGGCTCCGGAATCGGGGCCGAACTTGTCCGCGCAGTGCGGATCCCAGACGAACGTGACGCCGGGCGGGGCCGCGATGCACGACTCGTGGCCCTCGCGGCCGGTGTCGCCGTTGAACCACTCGTCGGGCAGAATGGGCGGTATGGAATCCGGAATCACGTTGTACGTGCGGCCGTGGTGCAGGACCGCGGCGTTGCCCATCAGCGTCTCGAGGCTGTCGCGATCGAGCGTGGCCACGAGCGCCACGTCGAAATCCAGGCTCTGGCCGGGCGCGAGCGTTGCGAACGGCCCGCACGACACGAGCACCAAGTAGTCGTCCAGCACGTCGGTGACGGCGTTGCGGAAGGTTCCCGCGAGTGCCGCGTAGCGGTCGCGGTCCACCGAGGGCAGCCCGCCCTGCCCCGGGATCCGGCTGTGGGCGAACACCGAGGTCCTGAACGAGACGCGGGCCGGGGCGCGCGCGTAGCTCGCCACCGGCGGGATGAGCGCGAGCGGGTCGGTCGTGTGCCGCAGCGGGACCACCGCGACGGCCGGCAGGTGCGGATCGAGCCCGTCCACCAGCACCGGCAGCCGCTGAGCGAGCCGCGACGTGCAGGTGGAGAAGCCGCACGGAGGCCTGCTGCTCCTCCCCGTCCCGCACATGCCCATGACCGAGAGCGCGTAGGTGCCTTCCGACACGATGCGCGAGTAGCTCGCGAACTCGATGCGGTCGTTCAGGTGCCCGGTGCGATCGTTGCGCCCGCGGGAGTCGAGATCCGCCATGAGCCCGATCCGCACGTCGCGCAGCGTCTGATTCCCGTGGTTCGTGATGTGGAACGACAGCCCCGCGATTCCGCTGTAGCCCGGAGCGCTCCAGGCGTAGGTCTCCTGGTGCACCGAGAGCCCCAGCGGCTCGTGCGCCTCGCCGGTCTCGGAGACCACGTAGCGCGACTCCGGCCGATCGTCCACGTAGTCCGCCGCCATCATCTGCTGCGCGAACACTCCCATGTCCTCGTCCACCTCGCCGTCCCCGTCGTCGTCGACGCCGTTCGGCAGCTCCTCGTCCACCTTGCCGTCGCCGTCGTCGTCCACGTTGCGCAGCGTGCCGGGCGTGCCGTGGTTCGCGACCCGCACCCGGTCCGCGGGGTCGAGCGTGGGGCGCCACTCCAGCAGCGGTCCCCCGGACACACGCGTCTCCCCGGCCGCGTTCACGGCGCCCACCCACAGCTCCGCATGGTTGAGTGCCTCGTATCCCGAGCCGGGAGGGATCTCGAACGACGGATCGAACGACAGCCCCTTGTCGAGGAACGCATTGCCGATGATGCCCGCGTTCGTGACGCGGAGCGCGAAGCCGCCGGCATTGAGCACCGGGCCCTTGTCCTCGATGTCGAGGATGGCATGGGAGACCGACGCGCGTGCGATCAGCAGCACGGCGGCCAGGAGAAGACCAGCGAAGGGCTTCGAGGGACGCAGAATGAGAGCCGTCCGGAGGGGGAAGGGACAGGGACAGGGGTGGCTCGAGTAATGATCTATTCTAGGCCCGCGACAGCGCACCGGCAACCGTTTCGCCCGCGGTTTCGCGCGCCGGCGGCCACCCGCTAGCATGAGGCGGATGTGCACCTTGATCCTCGGCCGGGATGTGCTCGGCCCCGGCGTCACGCTGCTCGCCGCGAACCGCGACGAGGATCCCGCGCGGCCTTCCGACCCGCCGGGAATCCTGCTCGATTCTCCGCGGGTGGCCGGCGGGCGCGATCGGCGGGCTGGGGGCACGTGGCTCGCCGTGCGGAGCGACGCGGCGGTGGCGATGCTCAACCGGCGCCCGGGACCTGCGCCTCCGCCGGCCGAGCGCTCGCGCGGCCTGCTCGCGCTCGACGTGGCGGCGGTCGCGGAATCCGGGGGCCGCCTGCTGGACGCCGCCCGCGAGGTCGCGCTCCGAGCCGTGGCGGCCGCGAGCTACGCGCCGTTCACGCTGGCGTTCGTGGCTCCCGACGCGGCGTGGATCCTGCGCTGGGACGGCCACGCCACGGTGGCCCAAGTCCCGCCCGGGTGGCATGTGCTCACCCACGCCGAGCTCGACGACGCGCACGAGCCCCGCACGCGGCGGCTGCTGCGGGAGCTGGAAGGCTGGGTGCCGCAGTCGGGTGCCGACGCGGAGCGCGGGCTCAGAACGCGGCTCTCCGCCCACGACGATCCGCGCGTGTGCATTCACGAAGGCCCGGTCGCGACGGTATCGTACTCGCTCGTGACGCTGGCACCGGAGGGCGTCCGCTACCTGCACGGGGAAGGCCGCCCGTGCGAGCAGCCGCTGCGGGACTGGACGCACCTCCTCCGGTAGGCTTGCCCGAGACGGGCGGCGTGCACCGCTCGCCGGGCGCATCGCATGGATGAGGCCGCAGGCTTCGGGATTTTCCCGGCCCGCGGGCCGAGCAGGGGATGGGTGCACTTGGCTGAGCTCTCGGGACAGACGGCGTTCATCACCGGCGCGAGCCACGGGCTGGGGCTCGCGATCGCGCGGGAACTCGCGCGCGCGGGCGCCGCGGTGGCGTGCGTGGCCCGCCCCGGCGCCGAGCTCGATCAAGCCGTGGGCGAGCTCGAAAAGGTCGGCCGCGCCTTCGCCGCCCCTGCCGACGTCACCGCCGCCAGCGACATCGAGCGAGCGGTGGCGAGCACGGTCGCTCGCTTGGGCCGGCTCGACATCGTGGTGATCAACGCCGGGACCTGGAAGGGCGCTCTGCTGCACGAGACCTCCGAGGAGATGTGGGACTCGCTCATGGCGCTCAACCTCAAGGGCGCGTTCCTCACGCTCAAGTCGGCGCTGCCCCACCTGATCCGCGCCGGCCGCGGCACGATCGTGGGCATCGCCTCGCTGGGAGCGTGGGTCGGCCAGCCGGGCCAGGCCGCCTACGCCGCGAGCAAGTGGGGCCTGCGCGGGCTCTTCGAATCGACGGCGCTCGAGGTGAAGCCGCACCGCATCCGGGTGAGCCTGGTCTCGCCCCACAACATCAACAGCGCGGGCCTCGCGATTGCCCCGGGGTCCGAGGAGCGCGACCGCAAGCTGGAGCCCGCCGACATCGCCTCGCTCGTCGCGTGGATCTGCGCCGCGCCGGATCACGTGTCGGTCGGCAACGTGACGATCTGGCCGCTTGCGGCGGGGATCACGGGCGGATGATGGCCGGGCGCCTGCGATGGGCGTTCGCCCGGGGGTGACGGGCCGAACGCCGCGCAATCGCCGCCCTGGCCGGGCCGCGGCCGGCGGCTCCGGGCCGGCGCTAGCGGGGGCCGCGAAATTCCATGGCCGCGCCGCGCCGCGCTCGAATAAACTGCGGCTGGCCATCGAATCGGGATTTCTCTTCGAAGGGGAGGTTGGGATGGAAGCAGGATTTCCCGAGTGTCGGAAGTGCAACGACGGCGTGCTGCTGCCGCTGTCGGACTACGGGCGCGACGGCGCCCCCATCAACTACAAGGCATGGGTCTGCAGCAATCCCGCCTGCGGGTTCAACGTTCGCATCGACAACGGCGAGATCAGCCTGGGCCGCACGATCGGGATCTCCAGCAAGTGATCCCGGGCCGGACCGGGCCTGAGCTTCACAGGGCGCGCGCATGAGGCGCGGCGGGTGATCCGCGCGATCGTGTTCGACCTCGACAACACGCTCGTCGACTTCATGAAGATGAAGGCGGACGCGGTCACTGCGGCGATCGACGGCATGATCGACGCTGGCCTCGAGCTGCCGCGCGAGGCGGTGCGCTCGCGCATCGATGCCATCTACCAGGAGCAGGGGCTCGAATACCAGAAGGTGTTCGATCGGCTGCTGGAGAGCGAGCTGGGCCACATCGATCCCAAGATCCTGGCATCGGGGATCGTGGCCTACCGCCGGGCGCGTGAGTCGGCGCTGGTGCTGTATCCCCACGTCCAGATGACGCTGCTGGAGCTGATCAAGCGCGGCATCAAGCTGGGTGTCGTGTCCGACGCGCCCCAGCCCCAGGTCTGGCTGCGGCTGTGCTCGCTCCAGCTCCAGCACGTGTTCGATGCGGTCGTGACGTTCGACGACACGCGCGAGCACAAGCCGAGCCCCGCGCCGTTCCGCCTGCTGCTGGAGCGCCTCGGCGTGGGGCCGCGCGATGCGCTGATGGTGGGCGACTGGGCAGAGCGCGACGTCGTGGGTGGCCGCAGCCTGGGGATGAAGACCGTGTTCGCGCGGTACGGCGACACGTTCGGCACCCTGCATTCCGGAGCGGACTACGACATCGACGACGTGTTCCAGCTCGTCGCCATCGTCGACGAGCTGAGTGCAATTCGCGGACAGTCGCCGTAGGCTGCGGAGCCGGCGCGTTCCGCGATTCCAGCGGAACCGCTCGCGACGCACAGGCGAACCTTCGGAGGTCTCCATGACAGAGGGAAAAGTGAAGGCATCCAAGGTCAAGGTGTATCAACCGCCGGAGGGCTCGGGCGGGCTCGACGGCCTGTTTCACGTGTACATCTACGACGTGTTCAATAAGGCGTTCGCGGCCGGCAAGTCGTTCGACACCGTGGAGAAGGCGGTGTCGTTCCAGCGCCACGAGCAGGAGCGGATCTACGTCGAGCAGGAGGCCGATCCCGCGCTGTTCGACCTGCCGTTCATCTCCGCGGATCCCGACCTGCTCGCGCGCGTGGCGCGCGACGCCCGCTATCGCGCGCAGCTCGAGAAGGATCTCCAGTCCGAAGCGTTGAACCGCGTCCGGCGCCGCTGACGCTCACCCCTTGAGGCTCGTCACCGCGGAGGAGATGCGCCGGCTCGATCGCGCCACGATCGAGCGCGACCTGGTGCCCGGTGTGACGCTCATGGAGCGCGCCGGCCTCGGCGTCGCCGAGGCCGTCGAGCGCCACTACGGACCGACGCTGGGGTTCCGGGTGCTGGTGCTGTGCGGCACCGGCAACAACGGCGGGGACGGGTTCGTCGCGGCCCGCGAGCTCAAGCTGCGCGGCGCCGAGGTGCATGCCGGCATCCTGGGCGATCCCGGCCGGGTGCGCGGCGACGCGCGCGCCCACCTCGAGCGCCTCGAGGCCGCGGGGATCGAGCCGGTGCCGGTGCGTGACGAGGCCGCGCTCGAGCGCTTGCTCGCCTCCCGGGACCGGTTCGACTTCGCCCTCGACGCGCTGCTCGGCACGGGTGCGCGCGGCGTCCCGGAGGGGATCATCGCGGCCGGAGTGCAGGCGATGCGCGACCTCGACGACGCGGGAACGCATGTGATCGCGGTCGATCTGCCGACCGGCGTCAACTCCGACACCGGCGAGATCGCCCGCCGCGCGGTGCGCGCAGATCTCACCGTCACGTTCGGGTGTCCCAAGCGCGGCCACTGGCTGTATCCGGCGCGCGCTTTCGTGGGAGCGCTGGACGTGGTGGACATCGGGCTCGCGCGCGCGTTCGCGGCCGACGACGATCCCGGCCGCTGGACCGAGATCCCGAGCGCCCAGGACATGGCGGCGCTCGCGCCGCGGCGCTCGCCGCGCGCGCACAAGGGCTCGGTGGGGCGAGTGCTCGTGATCGGCGGATCGGCGGGGCTGATCGGCGCCGTGGCGCTGGCCGCGCGCGGCGCGGCGCGCGCCGGGGCGGGCTACGTGATCGCCGCCGCGCCGGCGAGCCTGGCCGACGTGCTCGCCATCAAGCTCACGGAAGAGATGGCGCGGGCGATGCCGGAGGGCCGCACGCGCGCGCTGGGCCTCGCCGCGCTGGGCCAGCTCTTGGAGCACGCCGAGCGCGCGGACGTCGTGACGCTGGGTTCCGGCATGTCGCGCGATCTCGAGGCCGGCGACCTCGTCCGCCGGCTCGCCGCCGGCATCGAGAAACCAGTGGTGATCGATGCCGACGGGCTCAACGCCTTCGCCGGGCGCAGCGTCGAGATCGGGCGCCCGCCCGGCGCCGGCGCCGGAACGCCGGGGCGCATCCTCACTCCGCACATCGGCGAGATGGTGCGCCTGACCGGGGCCGACCCCCGGGCCATCGAGCTCTATCGCATCGACGTCGCGCGCGAGTGGGCGGCCACGTGGAACGCGGTCGTCGTGCTCAAGGGAGCGCCGACCGTGACCGCGGATCCCGGCGGCCACGCCACCGTGAACCCCACCGGCAATCCCGGTCTCGCCACCGCGGGCACCGGCGATGTGCTGTGCGGCGTGATCGCGGCGCTCGTGGGACAGGGCCTCGCTCCCTACGACGCCGCGCGCCTCGGCGTGTACGCGCACGGCATGGCCGGCGACCTCGCGGCGGCGGCGCTGGGGCAGCAAGGCATGTGCGCGGGCGACGTGATCGAGGAGCTGCCCCACGCGCTCAAGGCGCTGGCCGCGATTCGGGACGAGGCGCTGGAGCGGCGGTGACGGCAGCGCGGCCGGTCCCCCGCGGGCGTTTGGACGGCCTGGATCCCGGCGCGCGTACGCCCGCGCCGAACGGCGTGCGGCGCGCCAGCAAGTCCCGGATGCGATCCCCGACCGGGGTCGCGAAATCGTGAGGGCGAATCGTCGGAATTACAGGTGGGGCTGGATCTTCGCGAGCAGCGCGGGCTTGGGGTACGCTCCAATCAGCGTTTCCACCGGATCACCGTTCTTGAACACGATGAGCGTGGGAATACTCCGGACCCCGTAGCGGATCGAGACTTCCTGGTTCTCGTCCACGTCCACCTTGACCACCTTGAGGCGACCGTTGTATTCGGTCGCAATCTCTTCGACGGCCGGGGCGATCGCACGGCAAGGTCCGCACCAGGCAGCCCAGAAATCCACGAGGACGGGCACCGGCGACTTCAGCACCTCGGCCTCGAAGTTCTGTTCGGTGACGGCCACGGCATTACCCATAGAAGCACCCCCTGACTCACTTTAGGATGTTGGCGAAGCAAACGTTCGGATGCCGGGCGAGAGGGAAACGATCCAGCAGCTTTCACGGCCTTCCTTGAGGATAGAAAGCTGTTCACGAGGCGTCAACCGCTCGCGGCTCGCCCCGGGCGGCAGCCGCGCCCAGGCCAACCATCGGACCCGCTCATGATTCCGCTTCGCGACGAAAACCCTTCGAGCACCGTGCCGGTCGTCACGCGGCTGGTCGTGGCCGTGAACTGCGTCGTGTTCCTGTACGAAATCCTGCTCGGCCCCGACCTGCGCCAATTCACGATGACGTGGGGGCTCGTGCCGCAGCGGCTCACCGCGGCGTTCGTCACCGGCGAGGAGCCGGTCACGGCCGGGATCGCGACTTTGTTCACCTCGATGTTCCTGCACGGCGGCTGGGCCCACCTGATCGGCAACATGTGGTACCTGCTGATCTTCGGGGACAACGTGGAAGACGTGCTGGGAAAGGGGCGGTTCCTCGCGTTCTACCTGGCGAGCGGGGTGATCGCCGCGCTCGCCCAGTACTTCGCCAACGCCAGCTCCGCGCTGCCCACGGTGGGAGCGAGTGGAGCGATCGCGGGGGTGCTGGGCGCCTACCTGGCCCGATTCCCCCGCGCGCGGGTGGTGACGCTCATCCCGCTGTTCCCGTTCTTCCAGGTCGCGGCGTTGCCGGCTTCGCTCGTGCTCGGTCTGTGGTTCGTGTTCCAGTTCTTCAGCGGCGCTCTCACGCTGGCGTGGTCGGTGCACGGCGGCGTGGCGTGGTGGGCGCACGTCGGCGGGTTCGCGTTCGGATGGCTGGCGATGCACGTCGTCAAGCGAACCGACGCCGACCGCTGGATCGGGTGACGGCCCTGCGCTAGTGTTCGTACGCAGAAGTTCGCTGTCGCACCGAGGGCGCCGCAGCGGCGCCTCGCCCCCGGGCGATCAGCGACAACCTGGAGGATGCGGGTGCGCCAGGATCTCGACCGCCTCATGCAGCAGCGCGGGCTCGCCGGGATGGTGGTGTTCGCCAACGACCGCTACTGCCCGGCGATGTACTACGCGGCGGGGCGCAAGTTCCATCGTGCGATCTATTTCCGAACGCCCAGCGGGCGGTCGCATCTGATCGTCGACCCGATGGAGCGCGACGACGCGGCCAAGACCGGCGTCGAGTACACCACGCTCGCGCAGCATCGCTGGATGCAGCGCATCGACGCCCACGGCCCGGCAGGCGGTCACGCGGACCTCATGGCCGAGATGCTGGGCACGCTCGGCATCCGCGGCAAGATCGCGTTCCTCGGCGACCTCGACGCGAGCTTCGCGTTCGAGCTGCTGCACCAGCTGCTGGCGCGCGCCGAAGGGATCGAGATCGATCGCACGCACCCCGACCTGCTCACGCTCGCGCGCGCCACGAAGGACGCGGGCGAGATCGAGGCGATCCGGCGCGCCTCGCAGTCGGTGGTGCGCGCGTACGCCAAGCTGCGCCAGCACCTCGGCACGCTCCGGCGCGACGGCGACCGGTTCCGGAACGGCGGCGGCATCGTGACGCTGGGGCAGCTCCGCACGCTGCTGCATCGGGAGTTCCTCGCGGACGAGCTGGAAGGCGGCGAGAGCATCGTGTCGCAGGGACGCGATGCCGGCGTGCCGCACAACCGCGGCAACGACGCGGAGCCGCTGCGACCGGGGACGCCGGTGATCGTGGACATCTTCCCCGGCGAAACGGGCGGCGGCTATCACAGCGACTTCACGCGCACGTTCTGCATGGGCCCCGCCCCCGAGCCGCTCAAGCGGCTGTACGACGACTGCCACGCGGCGTTCCGGGCGGTGATGGACACGCTCAAGGTGGGCGAGGAGTGCCGGTCGTACCAGGAGAAGACGTGTGACGTGTTCGAGGCCCGCGGCCACGCCACCGTGCGCAGCAACCAGACGACGGAGGAAGGCTACGTGCACGGCCTCGGCCACGGCGTGGGGCTCGCGGTGCACGAAGCGCCGCGGCTCGGCGGCCCGCCGAGCAATACGCAGACGCTCGAGCCCGGCATGGTCGTGACGATCGAGCCCGGGCTCTATTACCCTTCGCGCGGGCTGGGGGTGCGCATCGAGGACCTGGTCGTGATGCGCCCCGATGGCGGCTACGACAACCTCACGCCCGGCCCCTACGACCTCGAGATCGAGCCGAGCTCGTGAAGCGCCGTCACTTCGAGATCGCGAACCCTCCCGCCGCCGAGCGCGCGGTGCTGGTGGGGCACGCGGCGCGCGACCACGGAACGCGCGGCCGGGCGCTGGACGAGCTGGCGCTGCTCGCCGATACCGCCGGCGCGCAGGTGCTGGGACGCCTGACCCAGCGGCGCGGCGCCGTGCATCCGCGGACGTTCATCGGCAAGGGCAAGGTGGAAGAGCTCAAGTCGCTGGCCGCGGAGCGCGACGCGGACCTCGTGATCTTCGACGACGACCTGTCGCCGGCGCAGGTGCGCAACCTCGAGAAGACGCTCGACCGCAAGGTGATCGATCGCTCCGAGCTCATCCTCGACATCTTCGCGAGCCGCGCGCGCACCCGCGAGTCGCGGCTCCAGGTGGAGCTCGCGCAGCTCGAGTACACGCTGCCGCGGCTCACCGGCATGTGGAAGCACCTGGAACGCCAGGCGGGCGGCATCGGCACCCGGGGCCCGGGCGAGACGCAGCTCGAGACCGACCGCCGGCTGGTGCGCGAGCGGATCGCCAAGCTCAAGCACGACCTGGAGAGCGTGGAACGCGAGCGCGAGACCCAGCGCCGCCGCCGGCGCCGCGAGTTCCGTGCCGCGCTCGTGGGGTACACCAACGCCGGCAAGAGCACGCTGTTCAACGCGCTCACCCGCTCGCACGTGTTCGTCGAGAACCGCCTGTTCGCGACGCTCGACGCCACCACGCGCCAGATGGTGAGCCCCGGACGCCAGGTGGCGCTGATCACCGACACGGTGGGCTTCATCCGCAAGCTGCCGCACCATCTGGTGGCGTCGTTCCACAGCACGCTCGTCGAGGCGATCGAGGCCGACGTGCTGCTGCACGTGGTGGACGCGTCGGATCCCGACTTCCGCGGGCAGATGCTCGCGGTGGACGGGGCGCTGGAGCAGATCCTCGATGTGCCGCGCCCCACCGTGCTCGTGTTCAACAAGTGCGATCTGCTGGGAGACGAAACGCTCGCGGTAGGGCTGCGCGCGGAGTTCCCCGGCTGTCACGTGGTGTCGGGGCGCACCGGCGAGGACCTGGCGTCGCTGCGCGACCACGTCTGGCAGCTCGCGGCCGAGAATGCCATCCCGCGCGCCTCCTAGGCTCCGGTCGAATCCAGGTCGTTTGCCCTGCCGCTGCGTCCTGCGCTGCGCCTTGGCGGCGCCTTGCGTGCTCCGGCTGCGGCGCGGCTCACCCTCCGAGCAGCCGCATGAGCCACTCGTGGATCGGTCCGACGAGCGCCGGGAACACCTTCCACGCAGCCAGGAGCCCGAGCATCGATCCCGCGGGTCCCAGGCCGCGCATGACGCCCGCGAAGCGAGCCGGCAGGAGGATGCCGACCGCGGCCGAGCCGTCCAGCGGCGGCAGCGGAATCAGGTTGAATATCGCGAGCAGCACGTTGAGCGAGATCAGCACGGACAGGGCTCGAGCGGCGAAGCTGGGCAGCTCCGCGCCGGCGTAGCCGGGCGCGGGAATGACGAGCGCGGACCACGAATGCGCGCCGGGAGCAGCTTGGAAGACGCCCGACGCCATGCCGAGCTTGATGGCGATGAGCGCGAGTGCCGCGAGCGCGAAGTTGCTCAGTGGTCCGGCGGCCGCCATCACCGCGGCGCGACGCGGATGTAGCCGGGCCCACTCGGAGTCGAAGGGTGCGCTCGCCCAGCCGATCGCCCACCCGTTCGCGATCGCCGTGACGAGCGGCAACACGAGCATCCCGATCGGCTCGCGCCGGATGTGAGGCCACGGCGACAGACTGGCCTGGCCACCCCGATACGCGGTCGGATCGCCGCCGCGCAGCGCCGTCCAGGCATGCGCCGCTTCGTGAATCGTGGTGCTGAACACGAACGCGGGAAACCAGTAGAGCAGCCCTTCGACCGACAGGCGATTCATCGCAGCGCTCGCTCCGTGCTCGTGCGGCGCGGATCCGCAGCGAGCGGTGGCCGCAGCGACCACGCTGCGCCGGTCGAACGCGCTTCGCTTGTGCCGCGCCGAGGGCGGAACGAAAATGCCCACCACGGCACGTCGTCCGCGTCCGCTCGTTCATCGGAGGAATCCATGCGCACCACCGGCCGCACCGGCGCTGTGGCTGTGTCGCTCGCCACGCTCGCAATGCTTCTCATCGCACCCGAGGCTTCGACCGAAGAGAAGCCCCCCATCGAATGGCAAAAGGGACCGGTGACGGCCGACCTCGGCGGGCACGCCCAGCTCCAGGTCCGGGAGGGCTTCCTGTTCACGGGCAAGGCCGGGGCCGCCAAGCTCCTCGAGCTCACCCACAATCTCGTCGGCGGAAACGAGGTCGGAGCCGTCGTGCCGGCCGGTTCCGGTCCGGAGGACTCCTGGTTCGTGGTGTTCGAGTTCCACGACGTGGGATTCGTGAAGGACGAGGAAAAGAACAAGATCGACCCCGATGCGCTCCTCAAGACGATTCGCGAAGGCACGGAGCAGGCCAACCAGGAACGGCGCAAGCGCGGGTGGGAGACGTTCTCGATCGCCGGCTGGCAGCGTCCGCCCTACTACGATGCCGCGACACACAATCTCACCTGGGCCATCCGTGGTGAAAGCGACTCGGGCCAGGTATCCATCAACCATTCCGTGCGCATCCTGGGCCGCCGGGGGACGATGAACGTCGACCTGGTGCTCGATCCCGCCCAGTACCAGCAGGCCGTGCCGCGCTTCGAGTCCATGATGGCGGGCTTCGAGTTCAAGTCCGGGAACCGCTACGCCGACTTCGTGAAGGGCGACAAGGTCGCCGCCTACGGGCTCACGGCCCTGATCGTGGGAGGCGCGGGCGCCGTCGCGCTCAAGACCGGGTTGCTCGCGCGGTCGTGGAAGCTGCTGCTCGGGCTGTTGATCGCGCTCAAGAAGCTGATCATCGTGGTGATCCTGGCGATCGGCGCGTTCTTCAAGCGAGTGGCGGCATGGTTCCGCGCCCGCTTCGCACGGCGCGACGAGACCGTGACGAGCCCGGTGGACGACTCCGGCGCTCCTCCGGCGTGATCCGATCGCTCGAGTCTGGTCGAGGGCGGGTTGAGCGAGATCGGCACGCTGTTCCTGGCGCTCGCGGCAATCTACCTGCTGGAATGCCTGGTGTGGGCGCCGGGATGGGCGCACGTGTTCCAGGCGAGGCCCGCGGGCTTCTTTGGTGCGCCGCTCGAGGTGTTCTCGGTGCTCGGGGGCCGGTGGCGCGCATGCCTGGCGAATGTCGTTCCCGGCACCGGCGGCGTCATCATGGCGGAGACCGAGCCGCCTCCGATCGCGCCGGCGGGGGTGTGCACGTGCGCATGGCGCGCCGGGGCCACGGCGGGCTCGCTGGCCTGGGAGGCGCTCGAGGAGGTCCGCGCCGACGGCCGTGACGTGCGTGCTCGCGCGGGGGTGATCGCGCGCACCGCCACGACCGCGTTCGCGCGCGACCTCGCATCCTGGGTGCGCGAGGTCGGCCGGCTCGCACCCGAGCAGCGCGCAGGGCGCATCGAAGCCCGGCTCCGGCAGATGCTGAGCACGCGCGCCGCCCGCCGGGCGCTGCGGCGTTATCGCTGGTGCGCGCGCGGGCTCAAGTGGCCCGTCCGGCTGCTCGCCCTCGCGATGTTCGTCGCGCTCCCCATCGCGATCGCGCGACGGGGGCTCGGGGCCTGGCCGGAAGCGCTGCTCGTTCTCGCGCTCGCGATCTTCGTCGTCGTCGACTGCGGCAGGCGAATGCGCCGCCTGGGCCTCGCGCGCGAGGTGCCGGCCCACGCCGCGATGATGTCCCTGGCGCCGCCGGCGGCGATCCGTGCCGATGACCTCGCCGGGCGCGAGCTGTTCGCCGGACTGCACGCTCTGGCGGTCGCCCGTGTCGCCTGCGCGGAGGATGACGCGAGAGCGCTGGTCGCGACCGCGCTGCGCGCGCTCGAGTATCCACTCCCGGGCGAGGGCGAGCCGTGCTGCGAGGCCGCCGCCTGGCTGCGCGATGCCTGGCGCTCGACGCTGCACCGATGGGTGAGCGAGGAGTACGGGTCGTGCGCCGCCTTCATCGGGCCGCCCGAGCCGGAATCCGAACGGGCGCGAGCCTACTGTCCGCGATGCCACCAGCAGTTCTACCGCGCCCAGGCGGAGTGTCCCGATTGCGCCGGGATCGCTCTCGAGCCGTTTGCCGCTCCCCGCGAATAGTGCCCCGACACTCATGCCGGCCAGCGGTGCGGGCGGGGATCACTGGTTTCCGCCGCCCCGGTCGTGCAGCGCGATCACCTGCTCCAGCGACACGTCGCCGCGCTTCGCGCGCATGCGCCGAGCGAACGCGGGGTCCACGCCGTGATCCCGAGCCGCGACGAGGCGGGTGAGCGCCACGCCCTTGAACCCGGCGCTCGCCATGCCGGAAATGTAGCCCGCGTCGACTCCGTGGTCGCGGGCACGCAGCAGCTCCTCGAGCGGGACGTGGTGGTAGCCGGCGGCCTCGAGGCCGCGGATGTACGCGGGATCGACGCCGTGCTCCCGCGCGCGGATGAGATCGGCGAGCGTGCCGAGCCGATACCCGAGGGCGCCGAGACCCTGCAGGTACTCGAGATCCACGCCGTGATCGGCCATCGCGAACAGCGCCGTGACGCGGGGAACCGGGTATCGCTGCGCGCGCAACTCGTCCAGGAACGCCAATCCCAGATCGGCGATCGCCAGGCGCGCCTGCTCCGCTTCGGTCGGGGCGTCGATGCCGCGGGCGGCAAGCTCGCGCCCGAACGCGGGATCAAGCGTGAGCTCGAACGTGCCGGCGCCGGTCTCGCCGTCGATCTCGCCGTGGCAGGCGAACGTGCCCGCATCGCGACGCAGCGAGAACGAGACGTGGTGGGCGCCCGGCGCCAGGTCGCTCCCCGCGAGCCCCACGAGCCGATCGAGCCGCACGGTCGCGGAGTGCCACGGCCGCGACTTGCCCGGCCCGGCCCCCCGCAGCGAAATCCTGAGCACACCCGGCTCGCCGCCGGGATCGAGGATCCACTGGCCGCGTGTCCAGACGGGCGCGCTCGGTCGCGCGGCGAGCGCGGTCGCGTACGCGCAGGGCGCCACAGCCAGCGAGAAGAGGGCAGCCGCGACAGCGAACAGCTTTGGCGAGAGTGGCTTCACGAAGCTCCTCACTGGCCGGCGGGGCCGAGCGACGATGGATTGGACGGCGATCGCACCTGGACGCGCCGCGGCCACACATTGGCCGCGGCTCTGCTCTGCGCCTGTCTTGGCCAAGCGTACGTCACGGCTGGCGGGGCGCAACGGTCCAAGTGCGGGACCACGCCGCGTCCAGCGTTCCCGCTGCGGCGTTGGTGAGACCGTTCCGGTATGCTGCTCGCGTGATTCACGTGACCTCCCCCTCGCTCCGCACCCTGCGTTTCGGGCACAGCCCCGACGCCGACGATGCCTACATGTTCTACGGATTCCACACCGGCGAGGCCTCGATTCCCGGCTGCCGGGTGGAGCACGTGCTGGAGGACATCCAGAGCCTCAACCGCCGCGCGCTCGACCGCGCCGATCTCGAGATCACCGCGGTTTCCGCCCACGCCTACGCGTTCATCGCCGAGCGCTACGCGGTGCTCGGATGCGGCGCCTCGATGGGGATAGGCTACGGCCCCGTGGTCGTGGCCCGCGCGCCGCGCACGCTCGACTCCTTGCGGGGCCGTCGCGTGGCGATCCCCGGGCCGCTGACCACCGCCGCCCTCCTGCTCCGGATCGAGTGCCCCTCGGCGATCCCCGTCGAGGTCAAGTTCGACCGGATTCCGGCAGCCATTGGCGCGGGAGAGGTCGAGGCCGGCGTGATCATTCACGAGAGCCAGCTCACGTACCGCGAGGAGGGGCTGGCCAAGGTGCTCGACTTCGGCGAGCTGTGGCGCGACCGCGAGGGGCTGCCGGTGCCGCTCGGTCTGGACGTGGTGCGGCGCGATCTCGGGCCCGAGCTCATGCGCGCGGTGAGCGCCGGCTTCCGCGCCAGCATCCAGGCCGCGCACCGCCACGAGGACGAGGCGATCCGCTACGCGCTCCAGTTCGGCCGCGGCCTCGATGTCCCGAGGGGCAAGCAGTTCGTGCACATGTACGTGAACGATCTCACGCTCGAGATGGGCGACGTGGGCCGGCGCGCCCTAGGGAACTTGTACGCAAAGGCCGCGGCCGTGGGCGCCATTCCACAGGAGCCGGAACTCGAAATCGTGTAGCCGGCAGGCGGAAAACGCGACTGCCGCGCTTCAGAGTCGGCGCCGCTGCTAGCGCTGTGCGCTGCGACCGGCGCTCTGCCGCTTCCACTCCTCCAGCCACTCCCGCGCCGCCGTCACTTCCTCGGGCGTCAGCGCGTGGCCCCCCTCGTGCCACGAGAGCGTCACCTGCGCTCCCGCACGCCGCAGCAGCTCGGCCAGCGCCAGCGCGCTCTCCGGACGCGCGATCGGGTCATTGCGGCCCGCGCCGATGAAGACGCGCGTTCCTGTGAGATCCAGAGGCGTGTCGGGCACGAACGGCACCATGGGGCTGAACAGGGCAGCTCTCCACAGCACGCGCGGCCGGAGCAGCAGCAGGCTCGCCGCGATGTTGGCGCCGTTCGAGAAGCCCACCCCCACGACGCGGGCGCCGTCGAACTTGTAGTGCGCGGCCGCCGCGCCGACGAACTCCGCGAGCTCGTGGGTGCGCTCGATCAGGTCCGGAACGTCGAACACGCCCTCGCGAATCCGCCGGAAGAACCGCGGCATGCCGCCCTCCAGAACCTTGCCGCGCGGGCTCAGCATTCCCGCGGCGGGATCGAGGAGCGCACCCAGAGGGATCAAGTCGTGCTCGTCGCCGCCCGTGCCGTGGAGCAGAAGCAGCGTGCTGCTGTCGGGAGCCGTCCGAGGCGGCTCGTAGCGATGGACGAAGCCGAGATCCGAAACCGGGTCGCTCAATGAGATCCTTCAAGGGACTGATCTTGGATGGCGCGACGACGATTGGTGTTGCGACACGTTTGCGAAGGCGCTCCGAGATCGCTGTTGCGGCACTCCATCGGCCGAGGCGGCCTCGTCCTTACGTCAACGCAGCACGGCGATTCGCTTGAGCAGCGCCCGATCGCCGACCTGGACGCGGGCGAGATAGACCCCGGCGCGCGCCGGGCGTCCGTCCGCTCCGGTGCCGGGCCACTGGATGCGCCAGCGACCGGCGGAAAGCTCCGTATCCGCACCGCGCCAGATCTCGCGTCCGAGCAGGTCGAACACCCGAAGCTGGACGCGAGCCGCTGCCGGCAGCGCGAGCCCGAAGTCGACGGCGCCGCGGCTCGGATTGGGCATCGGACTCGAGAGCTCGAGCGCGCCGGGAACGAGCGGGATCTGATCGACCGAGCCGCTCGTGATCACGAACGAGTCCATCGGGGCAATGGCCATGTTCCCAGAGAGATCGACGGCGGTCACGGCGTAGAAATAGCGCGAGTGCAGCGCAAGCGAGGGCAGCATCACGACGTGACCGGTGTCGGCCGGGGCCGGAACGACGACCGAATCCGGCATCGCGAGGCTCGGGCCGTAATGCACGACGCCGACCGTGGGCTCGTTCGTCGCCCAGCGCACCCACGCGAACCCGCTCAGCGGCTCGGCGCTGGGGTTGCGAACGAAGGACGGCGGCGTCGTGTCGGGCACCGGCCCGGAAACGATAGTGAGCTGGCGGACCACCGCATTGTTGGCCTCACTCACCTCCACGATCTGGCCCAGCGTGTCCGCCACGAGGCGCAGAGTGTGGACGCCGACCGAGAGCTGGGGCGGAATCGAGATCGCGAGCACCACGCTGTCGCGCGCGCCGACGACCGTATCGCCTTGCGCCAGCGCGATGCCATCGCAGCACAACGTCCAGCGCGACCGCGGCGCCGCGATCCCACCGAGATTCCGGATCGCGAAGCGGTAGAGCGTCGGCGATCCGACCGCAGGCGGATCGGGCGTCGTCACGATCGCCGAAGGCATCAGGTCGATCTGGGGGAACACCTGGATCTCCGCAGTGTCGCGCAAGCCTCCGGTGTCGTTGATGTAGAGCTTGATGGCGTAGCTGACGCCCGTGCCGTCGTCGTGGTTGTGCATCACGAAGAAACCTCCCGGCTCGGGGCACGAGTAAAACGCCGGGTGCACGTGGTTGTTGTGGTGCAGATCCACCTGCCACAGATGCGACAGCAGGCTCGTCGACTCCTCATCGTCGGTGGATCCGGAGCGCAGCCATACCGTGTCGCCTTCCGCGAAGAACGCGTGCGAAGCGGGAGCGGCGATCGCCGCATGCGGCGCCGTATTGATGCCGGTGAACACCGATCCGCCGCCGAAGTCATCGAGGCGAGCGCCGCTGGCGCCCGCGAGGTCGAGGCCGATCCGGCCGCCGCTCGTGTTGAACGCGAAGCCGTCCAGCGTGAACTCGCCCAGTGTTTCGCGGTTGCGGAACACCTGCAGCACGCCGGTGTCGTAGACCCGCGCCCCGAACACGTCGCCGTCCGCGAACGTGACGGAGGACAGCGTGCCCTTCACCTTCCAGCCCGTGCTCGGCTGGTTCGCGGAGACCTCCACCGTGTGGAGCGTCGCGTCGTAGCGCACCTCGATGCCGCCGTTCGAGAAGCTCGTGCCCTGGACCTTGAGCAGCAAAC
>Ga0066710_100000662_pt1 | contig 22069 bp, 15 predicted proteins | sample GraSoiAngelo_159_FD_79666 | JGI IMG/M metagenome (GOLD analysis project Ga0066710, IMG submission 79666) | Grasslands soil microbial communities from the Angelo Coastal Reserve, California, USA - 14_1009_16_40cm | ecosystem: Environmental > Terrestrial > Soil > Grasslands | place: USA...
CGCGCCGGAGGCGCCAGCGCCTATCTGAACGAGCGTGGGCTGCGACTCTTGGCCATCCTGGACGAGGTTGCCGCTGACCACCACACGACGGTGGCCGCCGTGTCGCTCGCCTGGCTGGTGGCCCAGCCAACGGTGGGCGCGGCCATCGCGAGCGCGCGAACGGTAGAACAACTGGCCGACCTCCTTCCCGTGGCCAGCCTGAAGTTGACCTCGGAAGAGCTCGCGCGACTGCGGTCGGTCTGAGGAGGAGTCATGCGTGCACTGTTGAACGACTAATTGGGCACCATGCGCGAAGTGTGGAGCATCCAGCAGCGCCCGGCCTTCCTCACGGCCGTTCTCTCGACGAGGACGGGCCTTGCATTCGCGGGCGACCTCGGCCGCTACTTCCGGCCCATGACGTGAAGACCGGCAAGGTCCTGTGGCAGACGCGCCTGGGCACCTCTGTACAAGGGTTCCCGATTTCGTTTGCCATTGCGGGCAGGCAGTACATCGCCGTGCCGACCGGACTGGGCGGGGGCAGTCCGAGATAGGTGCCCCGGACCATCTCTCCAGAGATTCGGCACCCGTCTACGGATAACGCGCTCTACGTGTTCGCCCTGCCAGACAAGTGACGCCGGCGGCCTGGCATGCCGACAGGTCCGCTACTGTCCGCCAACGAACGCTCGTGGCACGGTCTTCCTCTCGCAACACCGCCTCCGCTGCTGTCGTATTATCGGTCGGCATGCCCTTCGACTCGTGGAGCGACTCCCTCGCGATGGCTTTTGCCCTGTTCGTGGCGGGGACGCTGCTCGCGGTCGGCGCGCTGACGGCCTGGTGCGGCTGACCGCAGGCTGGTTGAGTGCGGACGGCGGGTTGGGTAAGATGCCCCATCACTTTCAGGAGGAAGACGTCCATGCGTGTGATTCTTGCCGCATCCGCGATCGCTGTGTCCTTGGGGTCGTTCTTGGTTTACGCGCAACAGCAGAACCAGCCGCAGCAGCCGATGAGTTTTTTCATCACGAGTGTCGGCGTCGGAAACGGCGCCAACCTGGGGGGGCTGACAGGTGCTGACGCACACTGCCAGAAGCTGGCGACCGGCGCCGGCGCGGGCAACCGTACCTGGCACGCCTACCTCAGCACACAAGGCGCCAACGCGGTCAACGCGCGCGATCGAATCGGGAACGGTCCGTGGTACAACGCCAAAGGGGGCCGCGTCGCGCAGAACCTCAGCGACCTGCACGGTGACACGCTCGACCAGGCCCGCGTCGGCAATACCCTGACCAAGGCGACGGCGCTCACCGAAAAGGGCGATCAGGTGAACGGCGTCGGCAGCCAGCCCAACGTGCACGACATGCTCACCGGGTCGCAGCCCGACGGCCGCGCGTTCACCGACGGCGCCGATCACACCTGCAACAACTGGACGAGCGGGGGCATGGGCACCGCCCAGCTGGGGCATCACGACCGGACCGGCGGACCGAACACCTCGTGGAACTCCGCCCACCCGAGCCGCGGCTGCAGCCAGGAGAACCTCGTCAGCACGGGCGGCGCCGGGCTGTTCTATTGCTTCGCGGCCAACTAGCGGACCGGCGCACAGCGGAACTGCGCAGTCTCGAGTTGTGAGCGTTGAGTCACCTCAGAACTCATGACTCACAACTCATGACTGCGGAATGACTGTGGAATGACTGCGAAATGGCTGCGAAGCTGGTCGACCGACTGGCGGGATTGTGTCAGGCGGTGCGATCTTTTCGATCGCAGACGAGGAAGCTCAAACCAGTCCAGCTGACCGGATGCGGGCTCCGGCGTTCGGCCTTGCGCCGCTCCTGGACATCGGATGACGCCTTGGCCTTCCGGCGCTCTCGAAGCCTGCGGTCCCACACCACGTCTGCCGCCCCCTTGGGCACGAACACCTTGTAGAGATCGTCGAACCGTTGAAATTCGCCCCGCTTGACCACGATTCGAACCATACCTGCTCCCCTGGAACCGATAGTTCGCCTCGTCCCACTTTAGCGCCTTTCGCAATGAGCCCGCAAAGCGCCGGCGCCGATTGCGCGTCAAACCGTGAATGGTCGTAAAGCTCAGACGGCAGTGGCGTGAAACTTCCTCCGGCAATATGATCGCCGAGCGATGGACGCCGCCTTTCTCAGGAAGCTCGCCTCCGCCCTCCGGCCCGACGCGCTGCTCCACGACGCGACCGAGCTCCTCACCTACGAATCCGACGCGCTGCAACACCTTCGCGCGACGCCCGGTGCCGTCGTGCTGCCCACGTCGGTCGAAGAAGTGCAAACCGTTGTGCGTCTCTGTCACGAGTCGGCCGTGCCGTTTGTGGCTCGCGGGCATGGCACAGGACTCTCGGGCGGCGCGCTGCCGCGATCCGACGGAGTCTTGATCGTGCTGTCGCGGATGCGAAAGATCCTCAACGTCGACATCCCCAACCTGCGCGTGACCGTCGAACCCGGGGTCACCAACCTCGAGATCACAACGCGGGTCTCGGCAGACGGGTGCTACTACGCTCCGGACCCGTCGAGCCAGATCGTGTGCTCGATCGGAGGAAACATCGCCGAAAACTCCGGTGGCGCGCACTGCCTGAAATACGGTTTCACCGTGCACCATGTGCTCGGCGTGGAGGCGGTACTCCCCGACGGTGAGCTCGTCCACCTGGGCGGCGCGACGCTCGACGTGCCGGGGTACGACCTGCTGGGCGTCCTCGTCGGCTCCGAGGGCACGCTCGCCGTCGTCACGAAGGCAACGCTGCGACTCCTTCGGCGGCCCGCCGCCGTGTTGACGCTGCTCGCCGGGTTCAACTCCACCGATGAGGCGGGCGAGGCCGTCTCGGCGATCATCGCCCACGGAATCGTCCCGGCCGCCATCGAGATGATGGACCGGCTCACCATCCAGGCGGCCGAGGCGGCCGTTCATCCGGGCTTCCCGGACACCGACGCCGTGTTGATCGTCGAGCTCGACGGTCCGCAGGCTGAAGTTGACGAGCGGTTCGCCACCGTCCAGGCGGTGTGTCGGGAAACGGGCGCAACGTCGCTCGAGCTCGCCCGGGACGCGGCGACACGTGATCGAATCTGGAAGGGTCGAAAGGCTGCGTTCGCGGCAATGGGGCGCGTGTCGCCAAGCTATTACGTTCAGGACGGTGTGGTGCCGAGGACCAGGCTACCGGAAGTCCTTCGGCGCATTCGAGACCTCGAAGCCCGATCCGGCCTGCGGATCGGCAACGTCTTCCACGCAGGCGACGGCAACCTGCATCCCTTGATCTGCTACGACGAGTCGATTCCCGGCCAGGCGGCGCACGCCGAGAGCGTCGCCGCCGAAATCCTGCAGTACTGCATCGAGGCTGGCGGCACGATCACCGGCGAGCATGGTGTCGGTGCCGACAAGAAGGCCTACATGCCCAAGATGTTCGCCGAGACCGATCTCGACGCCATGCAACTCTTGCGGTGCGCATTCGATCCGACAGGCATCTGCAATCCGGGGAAGGTCTTCCCCACGCCGCGTCTCTGCGGAGAAGTGCCAGGGCCGTATCGGCAGCACCCGCTCGAACACGCCGGACTGGCGGATCGGTTCTGATGACGGTCCTCGAGCCCTCGAACCCGCACGCGGCCGCGGCCCTGCTGGCTGAGGCTGGTCGGGCGGGAACATCCCTTCGGCCCAGAGGATCAGGTAGCAAGCAGTCGTGGGGCGATCGCCCGGCCGGACACGAGAGGTATCTCTCCACCCTTCAGCTCTCCGGCCCGATCCACCACTATGCCGGCGACCTCGTCGCCACCATCCCGGCCGGAACGACTCTGGCGACGGCCAATGTCGTGCTCGGACGCGAGCGTCAGTGGCTCCCTCTCGATCCACCCTTCGGTGACGCGGCCACGATCGGGGGCATCGTCGCCACCAACGACAGCGGCCCGCGTCGCCACCTCCACGGCGCGGCGCGTGATCTCATTGTCGGTATCGAGTTCGCCCTGGCCGACGGACGAATCGCGAAGGCTGGAGGCCGCGTCGTGAAGAACGTGGCCGGCTATGATCTCGCGCGTTTGCTCTGCGGGTCGTTCGGGAGCCTCGCGCTCATCACGTCGGCCACGTTCAAGCTCGCGCCGGTCGCGCCGTTTTCGGTCACTCTGTCAGCCGAGCCGCAAGACGCCGCTCGAGCCTGTGCACTGGCTCTCGCCGTGGCTGCCGCTCCGCTCACCCCATCGGCCATCGAGGTCGAAGCACCGTCCCCTCGACTGCTGGTCCGATTCGAGACGACTGAGGCTGCCGCCCGCCAGCAGGCAGAGTCCGCACGCCGGCTCTTCGACCAGGCGGGCGCCCCCGCGTGCGTCCACCTCGACGAGGACGAACGGACCCTCTGGCGTCTTCACGAGCGGCGCGTCCAGGAAGGAGGGGACGTCTTGTTCAAGGTCAGTGTCCTGCCAACGGATCTGGCAAGCGTGTTCGCGCAGCTGGATCAGACGCCTGCCTCAGTCACGTGGTGCGCGGCGGGGCGAGCGGCCCTTGGACTGCTCCTGGTGCGGCTGGCGGGTGCTCCCGAAGTGCTGAGCGACCTCGTCTTGCGCCTTCGGGCTCACGTGGCCAGCCGGGGAGGACACCTCGTTGTGCTTCAATCGCCTCCGCCAGTCCGGGCACGGGTAGACCCCTGGGGGGAACTGGGACATGTCTCCCTGATGCGGGCCGTGAAGGCTCGCTTCGATCCGCACAACGTCCTCAGCCCCGGCTGCGGCCCGGGCGGCATATGACCGCGCCCGGCGCATTTGCACCGCTCGCCGAGCTGACTCCCCTGATGGACAAGTGTGTCCATTGCGGTTTCTGTCTGGCGACCTGCCCGAGTTACGTGCTGCTCGGTCAGGAGATGGACTCCCCCCGCGGCCGAATCTATTCCCTCAGGGCTGGCGTTTCGGACCGGCTCCAGCTCGGGCCCGCGGTCGTTCAGCATTTCGACACCTGTCTCGGGTGCATGGCGTGTGAAACCGCATGTCCCTCGGGGGTTCGCTACGCGCCGCTCATCGAAGCCGCGAGGGCGGCCATCGAGCAGCATCATCAGCGTCCGTCTCTCGACCGCTGGTTCCGTCGGCTTCTCTTTTCGGTCCTGCCGTTTCCTTCCCGTCTGCGAGTCATGGCGCTGCCCCTGGCTGTGCTTCCAGCGCTGCGGCAATGGCGAGGCCTTCTGTCTCGCCTGCCCAGCAGACTTCGGAACCTCATCGAGCTGGCGCCGACCGTCACCATCGCGCAAGCAATGGCGGAGACACCGGAGCGTACCGCGGCGCAGGGCTCATTGCGGCTGCGCGTGGGCCTCGTCACCGGCTGCGTCCAACGTGCGTACTTTGGCGAGGTGAATCGGGCGACTGCACGGGTCCTCTCAGCTGAAGGCTGCGACGTCATCGCGCCCCGCACGCAAGGTTGCTGTGGCGCGCTCTCTCTCCACGCAGGCGACCCAGCCGGTGCCAGACAGTTCGCTCGCGCCCTGATCGAAATCTTCGAGCGAGCCGGGGTGGACGTCGTCGCGGTCAACGCGGCCGGCTGCGGTTCCGCCCTCAAGGAGTACGGACATCTCCTTCGAAACGACGAACAATGGTCCGGGCGTGCGGCGGCCTTCGCCACCAAGGTTCGCGACGTGACCGAGATTCTGGCCGGGCTCGAGCCTCGCGCGGTGCGCCGTTCGACGCCCTTGCGGGTGGCGTATCACGACGCTTGCCACCTGGCACACGCTCAAGGAGTCCGGGCCGAACCGCGTCGCGTGCTCCAGTCGATTCCAGGGGTCACCATCGTGCCGATAGGCGAAAGCGAAATTTGCTGCGGCAGCGCTGGCATCTTCAATCTCGTTCAGGGTGAAATGGCCGCCGAGCTCGGTCGGCGCAAGGCGTCGCATATCAGCGAGGCCGAACCCGACGTGGTTGTGACGACGAACCCCGGGTGCATACTGCAAATCCAGGCCGCGGCACGGAGCAGAGGGGATCGCTACAGGGTTCTGCACATCGTGGAGCTTCTCGATACTGCGCTCGACGGGCCTCAGACAAGACCGTAGCCCTTCTTGTACGGGGGCCTTAATACTGATAAAATGCCAGTGCCTACGTGAAGACCCGTAACCCATTCCGGCTCAGATTTTTCTGGCTCCTTCTCGGCGCCCTTGCCGTGGTGGTGCTGGCGCCGTACGGGTGGGGACCCGTCTATTCCTTTCCGGAACCGCGGGTCTTCTCAGGGGATCATTTCTTCAATCCTTACGGTGCCCCCCCCGGCGCCTGGCAGCGGGCAAACTTCCATGCCCACGGGCGAGCCTGGTACGGCATCACGAATGGCCGCCAGTCCGATCATGAGGTCGTGACCCGCTATCGCGAGCTCGGGTATTCCGTCCCGGGAGTCTCCGATTACCAGCATATCGCCGCCCAGCACGGCGTCCAGGCGTTTCCCGTTTACGAGCACGGCTACAACATCGGCAAGCATCATCAGCTGGCGATTGGCGCCCGCGCCGTGGACTGGTTCGATTTCCCGCTCTGGCAGTCCACCAGCCATCAGCAGTTCGTGATTGACCGCGTCAAGCGCAAGACCGATCTCGTTGCGCTCGCCCACCCTGGCGCTCGGGGTTCGTACTCCACCGAGGAGCTCCAGCAGCTGACCGGCTACGATTTGATCGAAGTCGTCAACGGCCCCTTCGTGGCCGACGACGCCTGGGATGCGGCGTTGTCGACAGCCCATGCCGTCTGGGGCGTCGCAGATGATGACACTCACGATCTGACCGATCCCCACCGGACAGCCGTGGGTTGGAACATGATTGATGCGGCGTCTGGATCGACCAGTGACATCGTGGCCGCCCTCAAGGCGGGTCGATCGTACGCCGTCTCTCGAACCGGCGCGCTCGATGCGGCGCACGTCACGACGCTCAGCGGTGTCCGGGTCACCGACGGCCGAGTGACCGTGACGTGCGCCGGGGCGCCTGCAACGTTCTCCTTCATCGGGCAGAACGGAGCCATCCGCCGGACGGTCAAGGACGTGACGAGAGCGAGCTACACATTCGCTCCAGGTGACACCTACATTCGCACCGTGATCGAGTCACCCCAGACCGTGCTCTATCTGAACCCGGTCATCAGGTACGACGGCGTCAGCATCCCGTCACCCCCAGCCACCGTCGATGCGGCCGGCACCTGGCTTCTCCGGGCATCGTCAACGCTGGCCGCTGCAGCCTTGGTGATTACCCTGGCGCGACGCAGGCGACCGGTGCTGCAAACCGCGGCGCGTCCCATCCTGGCCGACATCAAGCGGAATACCGCGTGACCACCGGCGCGAGTCGCCGGGCAGGCAGCACGGCTATCGCTGTCTGGCTAGCCGTAGGTGCGCTCACGAGTCAGACCGCCGCACAGTCCAGTCAGCAGGCATCTGAACAGGCGGCCGATTCGGCCGGAAGGCCGCCCGTTGATGCGCCGCACGTGGATTCGCCGCTCTCGTCAAGCTACCCCGATGACACATGGCGCGACCTGCCCCTGAACAGCCCTTACGAGCTCGCCGAGATGCTCGAGCCGACGGCGATTGTGGACCGGTTCACCGGGGGCGGCCTGGCCATCGGGCAGCCGATCAGGGTCGGCGGGTTCTCAGGGTCGTGGAGCCAGACCCTGTTCCGAATCGATGGCGTGAACGTCACGGACCCGACGGGATCCGGTACCCCACTGCTCTTCCCCGAGCTTTCGTGGTGGCGGCTCGTCCGCGTCGACAGCGGCACGATGGCGCTCGATACGAACGCGCCGGGTGTCAGCTTCGATTTCCAGCCGAGGATGCCGACTGCGCGCTGGGCTCGCGAGGTCTCCGGTTCGACGTCACACTTCTTTCTGACGGGAAAAGAAGGCGACACCCCGCCGGCGCCCATCGCCAGGCTCAACGGATGGGACCAGGCCTCGATCCTCGCGAGCGGCCCCCTTGTCCCGCAGAAACTCGGCGGCGTGTTCGGTGCGGCGTTCTCACGGGCCTCCGAGTACCGGCGGGCTGAGACGCTGCCAGTCGATGAGCATGCCCTGGCGGCGTTCGCGCATCTGGTCGCGACGCCCGACGACGAGAACCAGATTCGGGCGGTTGCGCTCGTGCAGCGGGTTGAGTATCCCTTCGACCAGGGTGTGCCTTTCGGTCAGCCTCAAGCCTCAACCGCCGATACGTCGGTCCACTTGCAGGGCGTCTGGGAACGGCAACGGCCCCGTGGGTCGTTGTGGCGCGCCATCGGGGGATACACCCGGCGGCAGCGTACACCGGACTTCGACCCCACGACTGGCGCCGTGCTCGAACGACTGGTGGACGGCCCCGTCGGACCGTTCGCGTTTCTGTCGCCCGCTGCGACCACGTCATGGACGCTCGGCGCAGCCGTCGATCAATCGCCGGCCCGACGTGTTCATGCGCTGGTCGCAGGGGCCGACCTCACCGGTGGGTCTAGCGTGGCCTCACCCGCCTTCGGCGGAACCGTCGGCGAGCTGGTGAACGGCGCGCCGGCCCGTCTGTGGGTATTTCGCAGTCCCGGAACCACGTCGGCACGACACAAGCACACGTTTGCCGGATGGGTTGGGGACCGAATGACGCTCTCGCCGACCTTGCAGTTCGAGGCCGGGCTGCGTATCGAGTCGTGGAGCGGCTCTGCCGACCGGGCCCTGGACGGCGTGACCTGGTGGTCCTGGCTTCCCCGGGCATCTGCCCGATGGAGTCCAGGCGGGGCGTGGCAGGCGGTCGTCTTCGGCGGTTACACGCGGACGACCGATCGGCTGTTGCTCGACTACCTGGCGGTTGGGGATCCCGCAGCCTCGACCGCGGACGTCTATCGGTGGCAGAACACCACGCCGGTTCCCCTGTCGTCGGCCGTGCGCGGACCGCTCGTCGCCCGTGTGGGGCCCGGGACAGCCGGCGACGCAGCGTTCAGCGCCATCGACTCGAACCTCCGCCAGCCGACCTCCGATGAGGTCGCGGTCGGCGTCGAGCTTCGCCCGCTCTCGAAGCTGCAGGTTCGGGTCAGGGGCTTCGCGCGCCGCGTCCAGAACCTGCTCGCGCTCGTCGATTACGGCGCTCCGGTCGAGACCGCCTATTCGGTCTTCACCGTCCAGGATCCGGGCGGCGATGTGCTGAATCCCCAAGACGATCGCCTTGTGTCGGTCTACAACCGCCTCCCCGCGTCCTTCGGCGCCGATCGGTACGTACTCACGAACCAGACGGGGGATGACGACACTGCAACCTACAAGGCGCTCGAGATCTCCCTGCGGTTCGAGACTGATCGTTTTCTCCTGTTCGGAGGCGGTGCCGCAGGCATCGCCGAAGGGCCGGCGGGCAGCCGTGGGTTCGGGCCGATCGAGAACGACCAAGCCACGATTGGGGAGCTCGGCGCCAACCCGAACGCCGTCACGTTTGCCCGTGGCCGGTTCTTCACGGACCGCGCCTTCACGGGAAAGCTGGCGATGGTGGTCAAGCTGCCGTCCGAGATGCGACTGGGCCTGATCGCCCGCTACCAGGACGGCCAGCCGTTCGCGCGGATGTTGATCTTGACGCTGAACCAGGGAACCGAAGCCGTGCGGGCGTTCGCCAACGGAGATTCCCGCTTCACCTTCGTGGGCACGCTCGATGCCCGTTTTCAGAAGCGTTTCGTGTTCGGTGACCGGACGCTCACGCTGCTGGCCGACGCCTACAACGTGCTCAACCTCTCGAACTCGGTCGAGGAAGACGTCGCCGCCGGACCGAACATTCGCCTGAGCACGGCGGTTCAGCCGCCGCGCTCGTTCCACGTCGGACTACGGGTGGGATTCTAATCGGGCTTCAGGCTACAGGCTTCAGGCTTCAGGCTTCGGATCGGGCGTCGGGCTACGCCAACGCCCGACGGGATTCCCACCACGCTTCGAATTCCTTGAAAGCGCGACCGAGTCGCACGGGCTCGGCCAGCCGGTCGGTCACGACCTCGGCCGTTTTGTACCCGTTGCCGGTCACGCACACGACCACCGATTCGTCCTTCCTGATGACGCCGCGCCGGACGAGGTCTATGGTCGCCGCGAGCGTCGTCCCTCCAGCCGGCTCGGTGAAGATGCCTTCGGTCTCTGCGAGCAGTCGAATGGCTTCCACGATCTGGGTATCGCCAACCGCCGATCCGGATCCACCCGTCGCACGCACGGTCTGAATGACCTGGTAGCCGTCGGCCGGATTCCCGATGGCGATGGACTTGGCGATCGTGTCCGGCTTGACCGGCTCGGGGTGATCGAGCCCGGCTTCGAGCGCGCGAACGACGGGCGCACAGCCGGCCGCCTGCGCGGCGTGAATGCGAGGCAGCTCGCCAGCCACGAGCCCGATTCGGGCCAGCTCGCGGAAGCCCCGCGCGATGCGTGGCAGGAGCGTACCGCCGGCGACAGGGGAAACCAGGTGGCGTGGATAGCGCCATCCGAGCTGCTCCACCACCTCGAACCCCAGGGTCTTCGCACCTTCGGCGTAGTACGCGCGCAGGTTGATGTTCACGAACCCCCAGCCGTACCGGTCGGCCACCTGCGTGCAGAGCCGGTTCACATCGTCGTAGTTTCCGGCAATGGCCAGGATCGTCGGACCGAAGATAGCGGAGCCGAGGAGCTTTCCGGCTTCGAGGTTATCGGGGATGAAGACCGAGCATTCCATGCCAAGGCGGGCCGCATGGGCGGAGACCGAGTTCGCGAGGTTGCCGGTGGACGCACAGGCCAGGACGTCGAATCCGAGCTCCTTCGCGCGAGTGGCCGCCACTGAGACCACACGGTCCTTGTAGGACAGCGTCGGATGGTTCACCGAATCGTCCTTCACGTACAGCTCGCCCAGCCCGAGACGTGCAGCCAGCCGATCACACCGAACAAGTGGAGTGAACCCGGAGTGAAATCCGGTCAGCGGCTCGCCGGTGATCGGCAGCAGCTCGCGGTAGCGCCACAGGTTCTTGGGCCTGGCGGCAATCTCGTCACGCGTGAGCTTGATGGAGTCGTAGTCGTAGAGGGGTTCGAGCGGGCCGAGGCACTTGTCGCACACATAGACGGCGGTGGTTGGACAAAGGGCCTTGCAGAGGTGACACTGCAGTCCAATGAGGGCGCTCACCGCGTCCTCACGTCGGTTCGAGCCGGTCCGGGACTATTGCCCGATGTCTGAAACGAGTTGAGCGCCACGGCGACCCCCTGGGAGATGCCCGGCGGCGACTATAACAGAGGTCAAAAAATCGAAGCAATGATTTTTATCAATACATCTACATTCGTAGATATATAAGCGCCGGCCGGCGGCTAGGCCGAGCACTCGCCTTCCATCACCTCGGGTGCGAACTCGCCGGTCTCGGCCAGGTCCACGAAGTCGAGCGGCACCGCGTCCTCCGCCGACAGCTGCTGCAGGTCCCTCAGCTCCTCGCTCACGCGCTCGAGGTCCATGCGCTGGAAGAAGGCCGGCGCCGACTCCCCGTCCCGTTTCTCGCGCTGATAGAACGCAATCAGCCGCTCGACGGTTTCGGGGATGCGCCGGGCTGGAATCTTCGCAGCCGTCCGCGCGAAGGTGGCGCGCTCCAACGTCGTGCCCCCTCCCACCATGACGAAATACTGGGGAACTGCCCGGCCACCGAGTCTCCGGACGCTGCCCTGGAACCCGATCGTCGCGATGTGGTGCTGGCCGCAGCCGTTGGGACATCCACTGATCTTGATATGGGCGCCGTCGGCGGCCGCAACGAGATCCGGCCGCGCGCGAAGATGCTCCTCGAGCAGCCGTCCGAGACCGCGCGACTGGGTCACGGCGAGCCGGCACGACTCGGCCCCGGGGCAACTGGTGACATCGGCCACGCTCGACGCCTCTGCCTGCCCCAGGCTGGCCGCTGCGAGGCGACGGTACAACTCCCGAAGCTCGCCGACCGGCACCCACCGGAAGACCAGATTCTGGTCGGCCGTCACCCGCACGGCGCCGTCGCCGTACGCGCGGGCGAGCTCGCCGGCCACACGCATCTGTTCCGCCGTCAGATCGCCCAGCGGCACCGTGGCGGTTGCAATCATGTACCCGAACTGCTTCTGAGGTCTCACATTGGTGGACCGCCACCGACCGTACGCCTCGTCGCCTGGGAGAAAGACCGGCACGATGGTCGGCGTGAGGCCGGGCCCAATTGGCTGCGCGGCCGCGACGCGCGACACGATCAGGCTCGGCGCGGGCGCGTCGCCCCGCTCTGCTGCCGGCGCAGCTTCGGCCTCCGCCGGGTCGATGGTCAGAAGCGGCACGCCGCCTTCACTGCGACACCACGCGAGCTCGCGCTGATATTCGTTCAGCCAGGCGTCCCAGCCGAGCGCCTTGATCATGAACTTCATGCGATTGCGCTGTTTGTGCTGGTAATCGCCGAGCCGCTGGAAGACGCGCAGGACCGCCGTGACGACACGAAGGATCTCGGCGGCGGGCAGGAAGTCGTGCAGGAGGCCCGCCGACTTGCACATCAGGGCCGTGCCTCCGCCGGCGAGCACACGGAAGCCGCGCCCCTGGTCGGGTCCACGCTGGGCATGGAACGCCAGATCATGAATCGCGAGCACCGCGTGGTCCTCGGGGCACCCCTCGAAGGCAATCTTGAACTTCCGCGGCAACGTCGAGCTCAGCTTCTGCCGGAGAAAGTAGCGCGTCGTGGCTTCGGCGTACGGGCTCACGTCGAACAGCTCGTCGTGTGCCACGCCGGCGTACGGACAAGCCGTGATGTTCCGGATTGAGTTGCCGCACGCCTCCCTCGTCGTGAGTCCGGCATCCGCCAGACGTCGCATCGCGGGTTCGACATCGTGAAGCTTGACGAAATGGAGCTGGATGTTCTGGCGGGTCGTGATGTGGCCGAAGCGGCGGGAATACTGCTCGGCAACTTCGGCGAGGGCCCTGAGCTGATCGGCTGTCAAGACGCCTTGCGGGACCTTGATGCGCAGCATCTGGGCGTCGAAGGTCTGCCGCTGACCGTAGGTGCCTCGAACCAGCCGGAACGTGCGCCACTGGTCCGGCGTCAGCTCGCCGCGCTCGTATTTTTCGAGGGTCTCGACGAACTCGTCGATGTCCGCTTCGCTCGCAAAGGACAGACGCGCGCGACCGTGGGTATTCATGCTCTCAGTCAATGACATGGCCTCTAGCCCAACCCTTCTGCTGGGATCGTCTGCGCGGGAAGATCCACCAAGGCGAGCGCCGCGACGTCGCCGACGACGATAACGGACGGGCCCTCGCCTTCGACCGTGGCGAGTCCCCGGGCGACCTCGTCAAGCGTCCCGCGCCACGTCTCCTGCTGCGGCAGCGATCCGCTCGAGACGACGGCAACGGGCGTCGCCGCCCGCCAACCGAGCCCGACGAGGACGGACGCGAGATTGGCCCGCCGCTCTCCGCCCATCAGCACGACCAGCGTCAGGCGATTCGCGGGAAGCCCGGCGACCAGACTCCGGAACGCTTCCACATCGTGGCCGCTGACGAGCAGGCAGGCCGACGCGAGGCCCCGGTGGGTCACCGGAATCCCCGCGAGCGCGGGCGCCGCCAGCGCGCTCGTCACGCCGGGCACGATGTCGAACGCCACACCGGCGGCCTGGAGGGCCTGCGCCTCCTCGCCGCCTCGACCGAACACGAACGGATCGCCGCCCTTGAGGCGCACGACGCGCCGGCCTCGTCGAGCCGCGCGGATCATGATGGAGTGAATCTCAGGCTGCCCGAGCGCGTGGCGGCCCGCGCGTTTGCCCACGAAGAAACAGTGCGCGCGCCGGGCGAGCGCGAGCACGCGGGGATCGACCAGCGCGTCATACAGGACGAGATCCGCCGCCCGCAGCCGTTCGACCGCCCGGCGTGTCAGCAGCGCCGGGTCGCCAGGGCCCGCGCCAACGAGCGAAACATGTCCCCTCAGCGCCACGCGTCCTCCTGCTCGTACAGCCGGTTCAGCGCCTGCAGCAACAGCGGCCGGCGCTCGACCATGGGTACGCCGTCACGCCGCCAACGTAGCCGTTCCTCACGCGCCACCGCGATCCACGCGCCCAGATCCGCGGGGAGCACGGCGTCCAGCGCTTCGCGGACGAGCGCGGTCAGCGCCGGAGCGTTGCCGCTTGTCGAGACGGCAATCGTGACGCCCTCGCGCCGGACCACCCCACTCAAGAACGCGCTCGCGTTCTCCGGATCATCGGCCGCGTTCACAAACACGCGCCGGGGCGCCGCGGCCTCGGCCACCGCCCGGTTGACGGCCTTGGTGGCCGCAGCCACGACGAACCAGGCTCCGTCGAGGTCCGAGGGCTCGAACTCGCGCTCGTGTATCGACGCGCCCGTCTTCCACATCTCCGGGTCAACGGCGGGCGCCACGACCACGACGTCGGCCCCCGCCGCGACGAGCTGGGCGAGCTTCGAGCGAGCCACACCACCGCCGCCGACGAGCAGCACGCGGCGACCCGTCAGATTGACGAACAAAGGCAGCAGTTCAGGCATATCAGCCTATCTCCGATGCGACGCGGGCACAGGAACAAAAAAGGCCCGGGAAGCTTTGACCTCCCGGGCCGTTCTTCGTTCAGGAATCGTTCTGACTGCTAGAGGGTGCCCGACTGCGATGCACCTGCACGAACGGCGCGGGAGCGTTGGGTGGTGCAACAGCGGCTACAACAGGCGCACGACCAGGCAAACACCTCTTAACTACTACTCCCTTCGACGCTTGGCGTCAAGTCGTCGGCCGCCGGGTTTCCCGGTAGACTCAATCGATGCGCGGCGAGTGCCGCTGGCTCGCGGTCGGACTCCTCATCGTGGCGGGCGCCGGTGAGGCCCTGGCGCAACGCCTGCCGGCGGACGTCGTACCGGACCACTACGATCTGACCTTCGACGTGGACCTGGCACGGGCGCGCTTCGAGACCACCGAAACCGTTCGCGTGCGTCTCTCGGCCGCCTCGCGCCGTATCGTGCTTCACGCGCTCGACCTCGAGTTTCAGGATGTGGCGGTCGAATCGCTGGGAATCCGTCAGAGCGCGTCGGTGGCGCTCGATGCCGCCACCCAGACGGCAACCCTGACTGTGCCGAGCGACGTGCCGGCCGGTCCCGCGGAAATCCGGATGCGGGTGAAGGGCCGACTGGGCGAACAGCTCCGCGGCTTCTATCTCAGTCGGGCGAACGGCCGGCGCTACGGTGTGACCCAGTTCGAATCAACCGACGCGCGACGCGCCTTTGCCGCGTTCGACGAACCGGCGTACAAGGCCACCTTCGCCATCACCCTGATCCTCGACCGCGGGGACAACGGGATCTCGAACGGCCGGATGCTCTCCGACACGCGGGGACCTCGCGCCGGACGGCACACGATCCGGTTCGCCGAGACGCCGAGGATGTCCACGTATCTCGTGGCGCTCGCCGTTGGCAATTTCCAGTGTCTGACGGCCACCGCCGATCGGCTCCCGCTCCGCGTCTGCAGCACACCCGACAAGAAAGATCTTGGCCGGGTGGCGCTCGACGCGGCGCAGCAGATCCTCTCTTTCTACAACCGCTACTTTTCGATCGCGTATCCGTTCGAGAAACTGGACCTGGTGGCGGTTCCCGATTTCGCCGCCGGCGGCATGGAGAACACGGCCGCGATCTTCTTCCGCGAAGCCGACCTCCTCACCGAGACGCGCTCGGCGTCGGTCGCCACGGTCAAGCGGATCTGGTCCATCGTGAGCCACGAGATCGCGCATCAGTGGTTCGGCAATCTCGTCACGATGCGCTGGTGGGACGACCTCTGGCTCAACGAAGGATTTGCCACCTGGATGGAGAAGCGCCCACTCGCGGCTCTCAAGCCCGAGTGGAACACGTCGGTGGACGAGGCCGCCGAAACCGAGGTCGCGATCGACGGCGACTCGCTCGCCACGACACGCGCGATTCGAACTCCGGTCGAGACACCGGCGGAAATCGAGGAGGCGTTCGACTCGGTCGCGTACGAGAAGGGGGCGGCCATCGTGCGCATGCTCGAAGGCTACCTGGGTCCGGAGCCGTTTCGCCGCGGCGTCAACGCGTACCTCGAGCGCTACGCCTACGGAAACGCCACCTCTGAGGCGTTTGCCGCGGCCATGACTGACGCAACGGGACGGCCCGTTGATCGGATCCTGTCGAGTTTCATCACCGAACCGGGCGTACCCGTTGTCCGCTACACCGATGGTTGCATCGCGGGTCGCCCAGAGGTCGTCCTCTCTCAGCAACGCTTCCTGTTCCACCGAGCGCCGGCCGGCGCCACATCCACCACGGCCTGGACGATTCCCGTCTGCACCAGGACGGCCACGTCCGGGACGGGGTCCTGCCTCATTCTCGGTGGCACCTCGACCTCGGCATCGACGCCGCCGGGCCGCTGCCCATCCTGGACGCTTCTGAACGCTGGCGCGCTCGGCTACTACCGTACCGAGTATCCGCCGGCGATGCTCCGGGCTCTCGCCGCCGACGCAGAATCGCGGCTCACGCCTGCCGAGCGTCTGTCGCTGCTCGGCAACGAATGGGCACTCGTGAGGGAGGGGCGGCACAACGTCGTGGACTACCTGACGCTCGCGGCGGGATTCAGCGGCGAACGGTCAAGTACGGTCCTGACGGAGCTTGTCAGGCGCTTTCAGTTCATCCACGATTACCTGACGACCGACGCCACCCGGCCGCTGTATGAGGGCTACGTCCGAACGCTGCTGCGACCGCTCTATTCGGAGCTCGGGATCACCGCCGCAGCCGGCGACGATGATGAGCGGCTTGCGCTGCGGGCGACCGTCGTCGAAGCGCTCGGCACGGCCGGGAACGATCCGGATGTCGCAAGGCAGGCTCGCGACCTGCTCAAGGGTTCCCATGCTCGCTCCATGGCTCTCGACCCCACCACCACAGACGCTATCGTTGCCGTCGCTGCACGGCGAGGCGATGCGGCGCTCTGGAACAGTCTGCGGACTGCGGCGCATCGCGCCAGGTCGCCGGCCACACGCGAGCGGTATTTCAACGGCCTGGCCAGCTTCGAGGATCCGGCCCTGGTCGAACGCGGGCTCAACGAGGCCCTCTCGTCGGCATTCCGTAGCCAGGACACCGGCCTCTATCTGGCCCGGTTCCTGGGTAATCCCGCCACCAACGGCCGGGCCTGGACGTTCCTGAAGGCACACTGGGATGCCTTGTCACCCAAGATCAACGTCGCCCTCTCCGACGTCCGGGTGGTTGAGTCGCTGGGATCGTTCTGTGACGCGGCCGCGAGAGAAGACATCCGGTCGTTCTTCCGGACGCACCTGCTCGGGAGCGCGTCTCGCACGGTCGATCAGACAATTGAGCGAATCGACGGCTGTATCGCCACACGTCAGAAGCAGACGCCCCGGCTGACGGATTGGCTAAGCCTTCGAACGAAGCTGTGACACGGCGGGGTGCGCCTCGAGGTAGGCGCGCCACGGAAGCTCGGTGCCGACCGAGATGCCGATGCGCCGATCCCACACCACGTTCGGCGCCACGATCTGGCGATCCTCGATGAAGAGTCGGTCGCCCATGAAATCGAGCCAGTTCTCCTGCAGCGTGATGCCCATCGCCCTCGTCAGGTTGCCGGGTCCGCGACACAGCTCGTGCGACGACATCCTCGAGGACCCTCGGGGCCGACGTCCTTTTCGGCCGCGCGCCCGACGGCGTCGCATGAGGTCGATACCTTCGAGTGGGTCGAGCGCCCGAAGCAGGACGGCGGCCGGGAAGGGCTCGGGCTCGGTCACAACGTTGACCAGGCAATGGATGCCGTAGTTCAGGTATACGTAAGCCCGGCCCGGAGGGCCGTAGAGGGGACTGTTACGTTCGGTTCTGCCGACCGCGGCGTGGCAGGCGGGATCGCTCTCCCCAATGTAGGCCTCGACCTCGACGATCACCCCGCTGGTGACGACGCCGCGATGCCGGTGAACGAGCACCTTGCCGAGCAGATCGGCCGCGACTTCGAGCGTCGGTCGCCGATAAAACGATCGAGAGAGCTTCACGGTGTGCCGCCGATCGCCGCCCCGCGGCCTATCGGCCCGTTGCGTAGGCGTGCGACCGGCCCTCGGCGAGCGCCGCCCGCAAGTACTGTGCGGTGTAGCAGGCATCCACAAGGGCGACCTGCTCGGGCGTGCCGGCCGCAACCAGCCGGCCGCCTTCTTCGCCGCCTTCTGGGCCAAGGTCGATGATGAAGTCGGCGGTCTTGATCACGTCGAGGTTGTGCTCGATCACGAGCAAGGTGTGGCCCGCTTCCAGGAGCTTCCGAAAAGCGGTCAGCAGCTTCGCGATGTCGTCGAAGTGCAGGCCGGTTGTCGGCTCGTCGAGGATATAGAGCAGGCGTTCCCCTGCATGGGACGACAGGTGCGCGGCGATCTTGATCCGCTGGGCTTCGCCCCCCGAGAGAGTGGTTGCGGGCTGACCCAGTCGCAGGTAGCCCAAGCCAATCTCGTCGAGGACCTGGAGCCGCCGCAGCACCTTCGGTGAACTGCTGAAGAAAGCGAGGGCCTCACGAACCGTCAGGTCCAGCACCTGGTGAATCGTCCGACCCCGGTAGCGAACCTCCAACACCTGGGGCTTGAAGCGCTTGCCGTCACACTGATCGCAGGGCACGAACACATCGGCTAGAAACTGCATTTCGACGCGAACCTCACCCTCCCCCTGGCACGCCTCACATCGGCCACCGGGGACGTTGAAGGAGAAGTGGCTCGCCGTCAGCCCTCGTGCCCGCGCGTCCTTGGTGCCGGCGAAAAGCTCGCGGATGGGATCAAAGGCCTTCAGGTAGGTCACCGGATTGGAACGAGGCGTGCGGCCAATCGGCGCCTGATCGACCAGCACCGCGTCGCTGATCATCTTGACGCCTTCGAGCTTGCGGAACTGACCCACGCGTCTGTCCCAACCGCCCTTGGCCCGTTTGATTGCGGCATACAGGACGTCGTGCACGAGCGTCGACTTGCCCGAGCCGCTGACGCCTGTGACGCAAGTGAGGGTGTTCAGCGGAATGCTGACATCGAGGTCCTTCAGGTTGTGCTCACTCGCGCCGCTCAACCGGATCTTCTGCCCGGAGCCCCGCCGGCGGCTGGTCGGTACCGGAATCGCGAGCTCGTGGCGGAGGTACTTGGCGGTCAGCGATCGCGGCTCCTGCACGAGGCCGTCCATGGTTCCGGAGAACACCACACGCCCGCCCTGCTCCCCGGCCCCGAGTCCCAGATCCACGACGTGATCCGCGACCTTGATCATGTCGGCATCGTGTTCGACGACGATCACGGTATTGCCCTGGTCGCGAAGCTGCCGGAGGATGTCGATGAGCCGCAGGTTGTCCCGCGGGTGAAGACCGATCGACGGCTCGTCGAGCACATACAACGTGCCGACGAGCGCCGATCCCAGCGACGTCGCCAAATTGATGCGCTGGGCTTCGCCACCCGACAGGGTCGAGGACAATCGGTCCAACGTCAGATAGTCGAGCCCCACATCGCTCATGAACGACAGCCGGCGGCGGATTTCCTTGAGCACCTTCTCGGCTATCGCGGCTTCCTTGTCGGTGAGCGCCAGGTTGGCGAAAAAGTCCTGAGCCTGGCGGACGGTCAACCCGGCGACGCGGTCGATCGTCATCCCCGCAACGCGCACGTCCCTGGCCTCACGACGGAGGCGCGCGCCGCCGCAGTCCGGGCACGTCAGGTACCCGCGATAGCGGCTCAGGAAGACCCGTACGTGCACCTTGTACTTCTTTCGCTCGAGCCACCGGAAGAACCCGCGGATCCCTTCATATTCGTCGTCGCCGTCCACCACGAACTGACGCTCTTCGTCGGTCAGCGCGGTCCACGGAACGTCGAGCCGGATCTTCGCCCGCCGCGCGGCCCGCTTCAGCCCGGCCAGCTGCGCGCGATAATGCGGCTTGCTCCACGGCTCGATCGCGTTTTGCGCGATCGACTTCGTGGAGTCGGGCACGACCAGATCCATGTCGAGCTCGATGATGTTGCCAAAGCCGTGGCAGGTGGGACAGGCGCCGAACGGGTTGTTGAACGAGAACAAGCGAGGCTGGGGATCCTCGTACATGATGCCGCAGGCACGGCAGTCGAAGCGTTCAGAAAATTGATGGCCGACTGAGATGGGTGCAGCCGGCGCCGCACCTTGCCGATCAGATCCGGCCGGCCACTGAACGGCCCACGCCGCACCGCCGCCTTCCCGGTAGGCGGTCTCGATTGAGTCGGTCAGCCGCTGCCGTGGATCCTCGGTCCCGAGCTGGACGCGATCCACCACGACCTGGAGCACGGCCCGTCCGGCCAGCGAGACGGGGTCGACCTCGTCGAACGATACGACGCGGCCGTCCACGTAGAGACGGCGGAAACCTTTCTTCAGCAGCGATTCGATGGCCAACGCTGTTGCCGCCGCGTCGCCGCCGCCTGGAGGCTCCACGCGCGTGTCGGGCTCGCCCTCGTCTGTGGCCTCGCTCAACTCGTCGACGTCCGGCCCGCCCTCGCGCCGGGCCAAGGGTGCCGCGCCAACGACCAGGAGGTCGAACCCCACCAGCAGGCGCGTGCCGGTCGGCAGCTCGCCAAGCTGCCGGGCCACGACTTCGGCGGTCTCGCGCACGACCTCGCGGCCGCAGATTCGGCAGAACGTGCGGCCGACGCGCGCAAACAGCAGGCGCATATAGTCGTGTATCTCGGTCGTCGTGCCGACCGTCGACCGGGGATTGCGGATGCTGTTCTTCTGGCGAATGGCGATGGCCGGCGCTATGCCCTCGATGCGGTCCACATCGGGCTTCTCCATCCGCTCGAGAAATTGCCGCGCGTAGGCCGACAGCGACTCGACATACCGGCGCTGGCCTTCCGCGTAGATCGTGTCGAAGGCAAGCGAGGACTTGCCAGATCCGCTCACGCCGGTCACGATAATCAGCGCGCCGGTCGGCAGCGTCAGATCGACGTTCTTCAGATTGTGCGTGCGCGCGCCCCGGACGATCAGAGCGGCGGCTTGAGCGGCTTCGTGTGCAGACGTCTCGGACATGCGCCTACTGTGACGTTTTTCGAGTTCAGCCTAAACGACGATCGTAACCCAGCGGTTGAGGCGAGGCAAGCACGCGCCATGAAACTCTTCAGAGAACCTCAGTCACCATTTCGACCAGCCGACACGAGCTCGTTCACCGGAACCGCCCAAACGAAGCTGCTGGCCAGCGATGCCGCAGTTCACGTCTATCAGGTCCGGTTCGAGGAGGGAGGTCGCACCAACTGGCACACTCATTCAGGAGTCCAGTGGCTCGTGATCACGGACGGCCGCGTGCGCGTCCAGTGCTGGGGCGAGCTTCCGCACGACCTCGACGCCGGCGACGCCGTCGTCTTCGCGCCCGGTGAAAAGCACTGGCACGGCGCCGTATCTGGCTCGTCGGGATCTCACACAGCGGTCAACATCGACGTGACAACCACATGGCTCGAGCCGGTCAGCGAAGAGGACTATCGGCGCTCGAGCCCGGCCAGGTGACTGCGGGCGTTCCGGAGCTCGCGGACCGCCTCGGCGCCGCCCGGCGCGTCACTGCCCTCACCGGCGCCGGCGTCTCGGCCGCGAGCGGAGTCCCGACCTTCCGCGGCGCAGACGGACTGTGGCGTCACTTCAGCGCAGTGGACCTGGCCACGCCGGCCGCCTTCGCGAGAGACCCCCGCCTGGTCTGGGAATGGTACGGCTGGCGCCGCGAGACGATTGCCAACTGTCAGCCCAACGCTGCGCACGATGTGCTCGCTGCGTGGACCAGACGGCAGCCTGCGTGGCGCGTCGTCACCCAGAACGTGGACGATCTGCATGTGCGCGCTGGGACCCTCGATCTCATCCGCCTTCACGGGTCCATTTGGGAGCTCGCCTGCAGCAGGCCCTGTGCGACCTCTCCAAGACGATGGCGGGACGATCGGGTCCCTTTGCCCGATTCGCCGCCGCGCTGCGCGTTCTGCGGTGCCCTCGCGCGCCCTGCCGTGGTCTGGTTCGGCGAGTCTCTCGACGGCGAGGTGCTGCGACAAGCATCCGAAGCCACCCGGTGTGACGTCTTCCTGACGGTTGGCACCTCCGCACTTGTCCACCCGGCCGCCGGCCTCGTGGACCAGGCGCGCCTTTACGGTGCCTTTACCGCCGAGATCAACCTGGAAGCTACACCAGCCTCGGCATCGGTGGACGCGACCATTCATGCCCCCGCCGAGATCGTGTTGGCCGAACTCGAAGCCCTGCTCCGCCA
>Ga0066710_100000663_pt1 | contig 22065 bp, 19 predicted proteins | sample GraSoiAngelo_159_FD_79666 | JGI IMG/M metagenome (GOLD analysis project Ga0066710, IMG submission 79666) | Grasslands soil microbial communities from the Angelo Coastal Reserve, California, USA - 14_1009_16_40cm | ecosystem: Environmental > Terrestrial > Soil > Grasslands | place: USA...
GGGCCGGGTACGACAGCGGGCCGGTGATGACACCGGCCCGCCGCCAGGCGCCGCTATGGTTTCAGCTCACGGTGAGCGAGTCACCGGAGACGGTCACCGTCTTGGGGGTCAGTGGCTTGGTCGCCGGCCCGTTCTTCACCGAGCCGTCGGTCGCGCTGTAGTTGCTGCCATGGCAGTCGCAGTGGATGACGTTGTTCTTCACCGACGCCACCGGGCAGCCCAGGTGGGTGCAGGTGGCGCTGAACGCCTTGAACTGACCCGCCGCCGGCTGGGTGACCACCGTGTCGGTGTTCGGGAAGATCTTCCCACCGTTGACCGGGATGTCCGCGGTCTTGATCGGGTCGCTCGCGCCGCCGCCGCCACCGCCACCGGCGCCACCGGTTGCGCCGCCCGTTGCGCCGCCCGTGGTCGGCGTCGTGGTACCGGTTGACCCGCCGTTGTCGCTGCTGCCGCAGGCGGCCAGGCTGACGGCCACGCCCGCGGCGCCCGCGCCGGCCAGGAGGGCCCGGCGCGTGGTCGTTGCGTTGTCGTCGTTGGGCAGCCCCATGCTGTCTCCGTTCCGCCGAAACGTGCCGATGTCGGGACACACGACAGTCTGCCCGCCGTGGTTCACCGGCGCGCTGCGGCGGCGCGTTTCACAGGAGACTTTGACGCTGCACGTTTGACCGGTTTCGTACCGTTGCCGGTACCGTTTCCGTTGCCGCCGTTCGCCTTCTCCGCCCGCGCGGTCGCGTCGGCGCCACCCTTCGCCCGGCCCTTCAGCCGCAGTACCGGCCGCAGGAAATCACCCGTGTAGCTGTCCGGTACCTCGGCCACCTCCTCCGGGGTACCGGCGGCGACGATCAGCCCGCCCCGGTGCCCGCCGGCCGGCCCCATGTCGATCAGCCAGTCGGCGGTCTTGATCACATCGAGGTTGTGCTCGATGACGATCACCGTGTTGCCCTTGTCGACCAGGCTCTCCAGCACCTTGAGCAGCTTGCGGATGTCTTCGAAGTGCAGCCCGGTGGTCGGCTCGTCGAGCACGTACACGGTCCGGCCGGTGGAGCGCTTCTGCAGCTCGGAGGCCAGCTTGACGCGCTGCGCCTCGCCGCCGGACAGGGTCGGCGCCGGCTGGCCCAGCCGCACGTACCCCAGCCCGACGTCGACCAGCGTCTTCAGGTGCCGGTGGATCGGCGGGATCGCCTCGAAGTAGCCGCACGCCTCCTCGATCGGCATGTCCAGCACCTCGGCGATGGTCCGCCCCTTGTAGTGCACCTCCAGCGTCTCCCGGTTGTACCGGGCGCCCTTGCACTCGTCGCACGGGACGTACACGTCGGGCAGGAAGTTCATCTCGATCTTCTTGGTGCCGTCGCCGGCGCACTCCTCGCACCGGCCGCCCTTTACGTTGAACGAGAACCGCCCCGGCCCGTACCCGCGCACCTTCGCCTCGGTGGTCTCCGCGAACAGCCGGCGGATGTGGTCGAACACGCCGGTGTAGGTGGCCGGGTTGGACCGTGGGGTGCGCCCGATCGGTGACTGGTCGACCCCGACCACCTTGTCGACGTGCTGGACCCCGGAGACCCGGGTGTGCCGTCCGGGTACCAGCCGGGCGCCGTTGATCTGGTTCGCCAGCACCGCGTACAGGATGTCGTTGACCAGCGTCGACTTGCCCGACCCGGACACCCCGGTCACCGCGATGAGCTGGCCCAGCGGGAAGCGCACCGTCAGGTTCTTGAGGTTGTGCTCGCGGGCGCCGTGTACCACCAGTTCCCGGCCCGGCGTCTGCGGCCGGCGGATCGGCGGTAGCGGGATGCTCGTGCGCCGGGACAGGTAGGCCCCGGTGATCGACTGCTGGTTGGCGAGCAGCCCGTCGAGCGGGCCGCTGTGCACGATGTGCCCGCCGTGCTCGCCGGCACCCGGCCCGATGTCGACGATCCAGTCCGCCGTCCGGATGGTGTCCTCGTCGTGCTCGACCACGATCAGCGTGTTGCCCAGGCTCTTCAGCCGGACCAGCGTCTCGATCAGCCGGTGGTTGTCGCGCTGGTGCAGCCCGATCGACGGCTCGTCCAGCACGTAGAGCACGCCGACCAGCCCGGAACCGATCTGGGTGGCCAGCCGGATCCGCTGCGCCTCGCCGCCGGACAGGGTACCGGCCGGGCGGTCCAGGGACAGGTAGTCCAGCCCGACGTCGACCATGAAGTGCAGCCGGGCGTTGATCTCCTTGAGCACCCGTTCGGCGATCATCCGCTGCCGGTCGGTCAGCTCGATGGTGGCCAGCAGCTCCGCGCAGTCGCCGATGGACAGCGCGCACACCTCGGCGATGTTCTTCCCGGCGATCGTCACCGCGAGGATCTCCGGCTTGAGCCGGGTGCCGCCGCAGGCGCCGCACGGGATGTCCCGCATGTAGCCCTCGTACTTCTCCCGCGACCAGTCGGACTCGGTGTCCGAGTGCCGCCGCTCGATCCACTGCACCACGCCCTCGAAGCCGGCGTAGTACGAGCGCTCCCGGCCGTACCGGTTGCGGTACCGGACGTGCACCTGGTCCTCGGCGCCGTACAGGATCGTCTTCTGCGCCCGGTTCGACAGCGCCCGCCACGGCGTGTCCAGGCTGAACCCCTCCTGCCGGCCGAGCGCTTCGAGCAGCCGCAGGAAGTAGTCGAAGGTGTGCCCGCTGGTCCAGGGCTGGATCGCGCCCTCGTTGAGCGAGCGCTCCGGGTCGGGCACGATCAGCTCCGGGTCGACCTCCTTCTTGGTGCCCAGGCCCGTGCACTCCGGGCAGGCGCCGTAGGGCGCGTTGAAGGAGAACGCCCGCGGCTCCAGGTCCTCGATCGCCAGCGGGTGGTCGTTGGGGCAGGCCAGGTGCTCGGAGAAGCGCCGCTCCCGGTGTGGGTCGTCCTCGTCCAGGTCGATGAAGTCCAGTACGACGATCCCGCCAGCCAGGGCCAGCGCCGACTCGATCGAGTCGGTCAGCCGCTGCCGGGCGCTGGCCTTGACGGTGAGCCGGTCGACCACCACCTCGATGGTGTGCTTCTCCTGCTTCTTCAGCTTCGGCGGCTCGGTCAGCGGGTGTACCACGCCGTCGACGCGCGCCCGCGCGTAGCCCTTGGACTGCAGCTCGCCGAACAGGTCGAGGTACTCCCCCTTGCGGCCCCGCACGACCGGGGCGAGCACCTGGAACTTGGTGCCTTCCGGCATGGTCAGCACCCGGTCGACGATCTGCTGCGGGGTCTGCCGGGAGATCAGCTCGCCGCAGACCGGGCAGTGCGGCTGGCCGGCGCGGGCGAACAGCAGCCTCAGGTAGTCGTAGACCTCGGTGATCGTGCCGACCGTCGAGCGCGGGTTGCGCGAGGTCGACTTCTGGTCGATCGACACGGCCGGCGACAGGCCCTCGATGAAGTCGACGTCGGGCTTGTCCATCTGGCCCAGGAACTGCCGGGCGTAGCTGGACAGCGACTCGACGTACCTGCGCTGGCCCTCGGCGAAGATCGTGTCGAACGCGAGGCTGGACTTCCCTGACCCGGACAGGCCGGTGAACACGATCATCGCGTCCCGCGGCAGGTCCAGGTTGACATCGCGCAGGTTGTGCTCCCGCGCGCCCCGGATGATCAGTCGGTCGGCCACAGCCGCTGCTCCAAAGGTCGGCTAGTTGGACGGCGCAGAGAACGCCGCGGCAACTCTAACCGCGCCCTCTGACAGTTTCCCTCACCCTGCGGGGCGACGGGGGCCGCCGGCCGCGCGCCGCTGCGGGTACCGCTGCTTGCTGGCCGCCCGGCGGCCTTGCCAGGACAGCTCCCGGCGCAGCCGGCGCCAGCTGTCCAGCCGTCGCGCGGACAGGTCGCCGTTGGCCAGCGCCCCGCGCACCGCGCAGCCGGGCTCCCGCTCGTGCCGGCAGTCCCGGAACCGGCACGCCGCGGCCAGCTCGTCGATGTCCGCGAACACCAGCTCCAGGCCGTCGGCAGCCTCCTCCTGCAGGCCGACGCCGCGTAAGCCGGGGGTGTCCAGCACCGCGCCGCCGCCGGGCAACGGGATCAGCGCCCGGTGGCTGGTGGTGTGCCGGCCCCGCCCGTCCGCCCGCCGGATCGCCTGGGTGACCATGACGGTCGTCCCGGCCAGCGCGTTCACCAGGGTCGACTTGCCGGCACCGGACGGGCCGAGCAGGCCCAGGGTGCGTCCCCGGCCGATCATCGGGCGCAGCCGGTCCAGGCCCGCGCCGGTCGGCGCGCTGACCGCAATCACATCGGTACCGGGAGCGAGCTGCTCAATCTGCGCCACCACCCGCTCCGGCCGGCGTACCAGGTCGGCCTTTGTCAGGATCAGCACCGGCTTGGCCCCCGACGCCCAGGCGAGCGCGAGCAGCCGTTCGATCCGGCCCGGGTTGGGCTCCGGGTCCAGCGGCTCGACAACTGCGGCATGATCCACGTTTGCGGCCAGCAGTTGGCCGTGGGACTGGCCGCCGGCGGTCGCGCGGACGATCAGGGTACGCCGGGGCAGCACCGCCTCGATCGTGGTGCGGTGGTCCGGCCAGGCGCACAGGACCACCCAGTCGCCGGCGCACGGTAACGCCAGGGGATCGCGGGCGGCCTGGCCGAGCAGGGTACCCCCGACGCCGGCCCGGGCGGCGCCATCAGCGGCCAGCAGGGCACAGACCCCGCGGTCGACGCGGGTGACCCGCGCGGGCCGGTACCCCGGCCGGTCGAACCGGGCGTACGCGGCGGCGAAGCCCGCGTCCCAGCCCAGCGACGCAATATCGAGTTCCATCGATTTCCTTGTCGGAGAGCTGCTACCTTGCTGTTGCGGCGGTGGCGCCGCGTCGACCCCGGGACACCGCTGCCACCCCCCTCCCGACCCCCGACTCGTCGCGATCGACGGTATGCGGCGCCGCGCGCCGGGGAAAGGCAATAACAGGTACGGTCAGGATCGTGAGTGGAGCGAGGCGCGGCGGCGCACCAAAGCGCCTCGCGGAGCGGCCGGGAGATTCAGTGAGCGCTGATCCGCTGGTACTGCTGGATGACGTGGAACGGGCGACCAGCCGGCTGCTGGCCACCGCCGGGAGCCTCGACGCCGACCCGTCCGCGCCCTCGCTGCTGCCCGGCTGGACCCGCGGGCACCTGCTCACCCACGTCGCCCGCAACGCCGACAGCCTGGTGAACCTGCTCACCTGGGCGCGTACCGGCGTGGTCACGCCGCAGTACCCGAGCGCGGGGCAGCGGGAGGCGGACATCGCGGCCGGCGCCGACCGCCCGTGGACCGTCCTGGTGGCCGACGTGCGGGACAGCGCCGACCGGTTCGCGAAGGCCGCCGCGATGCTGTCCGCCGGGGACTGGGCCGCCCACCTCGACCTGCCCAACGGACCGCAGCCCGCGGCGCTGGTCCCGTGGCGGCGGCTGCGCGAGGTCGAGGTGCACCACGTGGACCTGGCCGGCGGGTACACCGCGGCGGACTGGCCGGCGGCCTTCACCCACCGGGTACTCCACGAGGTGGCCGCAACCCTGGACGGCGTGGCGCTGACCGTGCGCCCGGACGGTCTCGGGCACCGGATACCCGTCGGGGCCGGTGGGTCGCCCGAGGTCAGCGGCCCGGCGTACGCACTGGCAGCCTGGCTCACCGGCCGCGCCACCGGTGACGGCCTCACCGTCGACCCGCCCGGCCCGCTTCCCCCGATTCCCGACTGGACCTGAGGACATGGACGTCCACGAACTGCCCGACCTGACCATCACCAAGTTGTCCGTCGGCCCGATGGACAACAACGCCTACCTGCTGCGCTGCCGCGCGACCGGCGAGCAGGTGCTGATCGACGCGGCCAACGAACCGCAGCGCCTGCTCCGCCTGGCCGGCGACGGCGGCCTCGCCCGGGTCGTGACGACGCACCGGCACTTCGATCACTGGCAGGGGCTTGCAGCGGTACTGGCGGCGACCGGCGCGCGTGCCGTCGCCCACCCGGACGACGCGGCGGAGCTGCCGGCGAAGGTCACCGAGCCGGTGGTCGACGGCGACACGGTACCGGTGGGCACGTGCGTGCTCGAAGTGATCCATCTCGTCGGGCACACGCCGGGGTCGATCGCCCTGCTGTACCGCGACCCGGCCGGCGGCCCGCACCTGTTCACCGGTGACTCGCTGTTCCCCGGGGGTCCTGGGCGGACAACGAATCCGCAGGACTTCACGAGCCTGATGGATGACCTTGAAACCAAGGTCTTCGGCCGGCTGCCCGACGACACGGTCGTGTACCCGGGACACGGCGCGGACACGACGCTGGGCAAGGAACGGCCGGCGATCCCGGAATGGCGCGCCCGCGGCTGGTAGCCGCGAAGCCCGATGACGAGGCGGCGGGTGGCGAGATCTTGGACGCTTCTACCCCTTGCAGGGGGTGGACGCGTCCAAGATTCGGGTGATGCTAGAGCGCGTCGGCGAGGTACGCCTGGACGCTGTCCCAGTAGCTGACCGCGCTTTCCAGACGTGCCGCCTCCGTCGGCCCGCTCGCATCAGCGGCGGCCACGACCGCGGCGTCGCGCCGGTGCCGCAACATGTTCTCCGCATACGACCGCGCGTAGGACCTGATGTAGACGAGCTGCGTGGTGTTCAGTCCGGTCCGGTCGTACAGCGGCACGGCGCCGGCGATCGCCAGGATCTCACCGGAAAGCTGCGCACTTCCGGAGCGCTCCTGAGCGTCCTCGATCCGGGCGAGCCATTCCTTGAAATCGCGGGTGAACGCTTGTTGCGCCGCCTCGAACACCCCGACCGGGTTCTGTTCCGGCTTGCGTCTACCGAAGAGAGACACGCCGTCGCTCCTCCTGTCTACTGGCCGTCGAGGAGTCTGCGGCGGGCGGCGCGCTCCCCGCGCCACAACGCCGAGCCATCACCGACTCCCTCCGCGCGGAATGCTCCGGTGTCGGTCACTATGGCATTCACCGCCTGCGGCCGCGTCCGCTGTACGGCTCGGCATGTCGTATGCACGCCGAATCGGAGAAGCACCAATGCCCACGGGGTACCCACCGGTCGGTGATGGAGGTGAAACCGTATCGGTAGTTGATTCCGCCGCGACGCGCGGCGCTAACCCGGCCAGTGTGCCGGGCGGGTCAGCGCGGGCGGCAGTTTCGTTGCGGTGTCCCCGGTCGCGGCGTCCAGTTGGGACTGGGTCAGGAAAAGCGCCCGGCGCAGGTCGGCACCGCGCACGTCGGCGCCGCGCAGGTCGGCACCGGTCAGGTCGGCGAGGCCGAGATCGGTGCGGCGCAGGTCGGCGCCGATGAGGTACGCGCCACGGAGGTTCGCGGCACGCAGGTCGGCTGCGCGCAGGTCGGCGCCGATGAGGTCGGTACCGCGACGGTCGGCGCCCCCGGTACCGCGCACGAGCGCGCTCGCCCTGGACAGCAACACGTTGACGGTGTCCCGGTGCCCGGACACGTCGAGCGCCACGAGCTCCTCCGGGGTGCCGCCGGTGAGGCGCCCGGTCTCGTCGAAGGCGCGGCGCAGCTCACCGTGCACCGGGGCGGCGACCGGCAGGGTGAGCGCTTCGGACAGGTACCACAGCAGCTCGTGCAACTGCCGCATGACGCCGAACACAGCGAACATCCGCGATGCGGTGTGTGGTGCCTGCCGCCAGTCCCGGCCGCCGAAGGTGACCTGGGCGACCTGCTGGCCGGCGCCGAAGCAGTCGTAGACGGTACAGCCGGGGAAGCCGCGGTCGCGCAGCCGGTCGTGGATGGCGCACCGGAAGTCGCCCTGCAGGTTCGGGCAGGGCACACCGGCCGGCTTATCGATCGCGAAGTCGACGGACCCGGAGAACGCCGGAGCGACGCAGCACAGCGCGAAGCAGCGCGCGCAGTCCGCCCGCAGGCGGTGGCGCGGTTGCTCGGGCACCGTGTCAGTGTACGAAGGCGCCGTCAGGCGGCGGACGCGCGATGCAGTACCTCCTCGGTCGACAGCGGGCTGCTGGGGTGGTAGCTGAGACACAGCGGCGAGCGCAGCTTGCGGAACTGCGCACCCTCCGCGGCCAGATAGAACTCACCGGTACGCAGGCGGGAGATGTCGGGTACCGTGCTTCCCTTGGCCAGGGCCATCTCCTTGGCCGCGCTGATCTGCGCCGGGCTGTTGAGAAAACCGAACAGCTGGGTCGCGGCGTTGCCCGGGATGCGGTTGTGCAGCGCCTTGGGTGCCTGGGTCGCGAACACCAGGCCGAGGCCGTACTTGCGGGCCTGCGACGCCAGCGCGATGGTGCTGCGCGTGCACGCGGTCATCGGTCCGGACGGCGCCAGGGTCTGGGCTTCGTCCATGACGAACAGGCCGCCCAGCGGGCGGTCCCCGGCCGGATGCCGTTTGATCCAGGAGAACAGTGCCATCTGCAACTGGTTGGTGAAGCTCTGCCGCTGCTCGTCGGAGGGCAGTCCGATGAAGCTGATGACCGAGATCCGGGCGCGCTTGCCGGGCGGTGCGGTCAGCAGCACGCCCGGATCGACCGGGGTACCGGCACCGCCGAACAGCGGGTCGTTCACCATCGCGGCGGTGAGTGTCTGGGACAGGTCCAGGGCGAGCCGGCCCGCCGAGCTGAGCGCGCTGACCCCCTCGGGCAGGTCGGCGAGGAAGTCCACGAACGCGTCCAGCCCGCCGCTGCCGTGGCGGGCGAAGTGGGCCAGGGCTTCCCGCAGTACCGCCTGACCGCGCTCGGCCTTCACGGTGTTGCCGTCCACCTTCGCCTTCGGTGCGAGCGTGCCGACCGCCGCGTCGATGGCCGCGGCGAGCTGGTCGGGGTCGTCGCGCACCGACGCGAAGTCCGGCAGCGGCTGGAAACTCAACGGCCGCCCCGCGGTGCGCCGCGGCGTCCACACGACCACGTCGGTCGCGGCGAGGTACCCGGCGGCCCGCTGGGCATCGCCCGGACCCCACTGCGCGGGCGGTTCCGGCCAAGCGTCGCCGAGCCGGGCGAGGTCGTTGTTCGGGTCGAGGACAATCGAGGACACGCCGTGCAGGGCGCACTCCTCCACGAGCCGGCGGATGAGCACCGTCTTCCCGGAGCCCGATCCCGCGAAGATCGCGGTGTGCTTGCGGAACGCTTCGAGCGGTACCGTCACGGGTGTGCCGCTCTCCGCGTCGCGACCGAGCGCGATCGATGCGGGATCGCGCGGTTCGACACCGTCGGTCGGTTCGGGAACCCGCGCCGGTTCCGCAACGCGCGCCGGTTCGGCAGCGGCGTCGGCGAGTGCCTCGGTCAGCAGGCGGGTACCACTCGCCGGTTGCCTTGTCGCCAGCCACATCGGCAGGTGCGGATCGCGTTCGGCGCGCATCCGGTCCAGCGCCTCGAAGACGGCCAGGTCGTCCTCGTCGACGGTGAGGGTACGCCCGCCGGACTCGGACAGCTCCCGCAGCGCCGCGCGCGTCTTGGGGCCGTGTGACCACTCGACGTTGCGGAGAATGAACAGGCGCCGCCGGGTACCGCCGGCACGCAGCCCGGCGAACCCGCCCGCCGCCTGCAGCCGGACCAGCGCGGCCCGCGCGTGCGGGTGGGCGATGGCCCGGAAACCCCAGTGGATTTCGTCTTCCAGCTCCTCGTCGAGGGTGCGGCGCAGCCGGCCGTGCAGGGTCGAGGTGCCGTGCGGCAGCCCGTTCTGGCTGTAGACCGACGAGTCCGCGCCGCGCTCCTCGATCCAGGCGGTCAGGCCCGCCGAGATCAGGCGCGGCATCGCGGCGTCCTCGGTACCCGCGGCCAGCGCCGCCGACACGTCCGCCTGCTTGCGCAGGTCGGCGAAGCGCTGGTCGAGCATTGCCAGCGACGCGGCGGTACCGTCGGCCGCCGCGGCGTCCGCAACGTCCACAGTGGACGGTACCGGTGCCTCGTCGTCGAGCCGCTCCAGTTCGGTGACCACACCCCGGTCCAGACAGGCGCCGATGTGTTCGTCGACGCGCTGGATGAGCCCGCGCGGCGTGAACTCGACGGCATCGGCGAAGGCCGCCGGCCGTACCGGCCAGGTGGGGTACGGCGGCGTGAAGCCGACCTCCGCGAACGGTACCGCCAGCCGCCTGGCGATCAGCTCTGCACCGACGGTGGGACTCGGGATCAGCCGCAGCTGTACGACATTGCGGAACCGGTCGGCGGCCGTGTTGACGGCGGAGTTCTTTATCAGATGCCAGGACTGCGGCAGGCAGGCCACCACGCAGAGGGTTCGCGAGGCGACCTCGCGCAGGTCCATGAGGCCGTTCGCCACCAGGTCCAACTGCCGGTCGTCGCGGACACCGGGCGAGTCCTCGTTCTGGTACACCAGGCTGCCGCCGTACCGGGCGACCAACGCGTCGATCTGGTCGACCGCGACGACGCTCGGCCCGGTCAGCGCCAGCAGCCGGAACAGGTCGCCGATCAGCCACTGCGGCGGCTTGCGGTCGCGGTGCTGGATTCCCCAGCCGATCCGCTCGCCCGGGTCGGTCTCCTCCCGGCCCTGCAGGTACGCGTACCCGACGTCCTGCGCCTGGATGTCGCGCGAGGCCCGCAGCACCAACGCGCGCACCGTGTCGTAACAGTCCGCGCCGAGCTCCGGCCACCGGCTGCGGAACGCCGAGACGAAGATGGCGAGGTTGTCCGGGGAGATGCGCATCTCGCCCGCGATGAGGTCCTGCTGGCTCGCCGCGAAGCCGAGCTCGGCGGCGAGCCGGCGCAGCAGCACCTTCAGCTGGCTGTCCGAGGTCTCGGTGACTCTGGTGAGTCCGTCGAGGACACAGTGCAGGGTGCTCGACCAGAAGTCGACACCGTCGTGCAGAGTCACCAGGAAGAAGTACCCGTGCCGGCGCTGCGCCTGTTCCCGTACCCAGCCGAGCAGATGCGTCTTACCGGCACCGCGCTGGCCCTGGATCGCGATGCCCATCGGGCTGGCGGAACCGCGCTCGATGGCGGCGATGCCGGACAGGACCGTACGGGCGGCGTTGCCGTGCATCCCGTCCACGTGGTATGCGGAGTGCTGCCACACGTCATCCGGCGTCGGCGCCCAGTCGAACGTGACGCTGCCCAGCGCCTCCAACGGGTCCACCGGTCACCGCCCTTCGATCGCGAGCAGATGCTTGAACTCACCACCGATCCGGACCGCCGCCTCCCGGTCGCGGGCGTTGAGCGACGACTGGTCGGTTTCCGGAATGAGAATGACGTCGGGCTGCCGTACCAACTGCTTGAGCGCGGCGTCGACGGCGGCCGCCGGCACCCCGGCCAGCTTGTCCCGCAGGTCCGCCAGACTGACCCACCCGCCAGGCTCGCGGACCAGGCTGCGGTAGGTGTCCCGGACGAGCGACTCCACATCGTCAGGCCCAGCTCCGAAAATCGCGCTGAGGTCGCCGCCGTTCCGGCGCAGGTACCGGTCGAGCCCGCCCAGCACCGCATACAGCGCGCCCACCAGCGGCGAGCCCATGCGCGGCGCCGGTGGTGCGGCCCGCAGTTCCTCGGCGCACCGGGCGGCGCCCTCCTTGGTCAGCTCGTGGGCGAACGGCCGGACGGTCTCGTCGGTCGTCACGAAGCCCATCCGGTTCAGCGCGCCTCTTTCCTTGCCGTCCAGCCGGAAGCGCGCGATCTCTTCCATCTCGTTGTTGGACATCCGCCCGCCTCCGGCCATGAGCACCAGCAGCGCCGCCCGCGCCTTCGGACTGAGCTTCTCGTCAGACATTGGTCAACCTCTCTGCGCCGACCTCGCGTCGGTAGTTGATGAACCGTTCGAGTTGCGACAGCACGAGCGTCAGCTCGTACCGGATCTGCGCGTTGGTGAACCGCAGCACGGCGAACCCGTCAAGCTGCAGCCGGACGTCGCGCCGGCGGTCGGCTTCGAACTGCACGGCGCCGCGGTGTTCCGGACCGTCGAGCTCCACCACGCACCGCTCCGCCGGCCAGATGAGATCGACCAGGATCGGTTGGCTCAGCGGATTGCGTTGGTACGTCTCGTTCCACGCCCGCCCGTGCGCCCACGGTTGCCGGGCCAGCGCGGCCTCCAGCGCGCATTCGGTCGGGCTGTCGGCGCGCGGGCGGCCACGGATCGCCGGTACCGCGGCCACCGGCGGAACCGGCCGGACCGTTCGCGCGGCCGCGGCGGCGACCTCGACGACCTCCGCGGGCAGTTCCACGGTGACCCGGGTGACCCGGTCCGCCGCGGCCCAGCACGCACCGGCCAGCCACACGCCGGCATGGCCGTGCCGGACGAACCACTCCGCGGCGCAGACGAGCACCTCGACCGCGTCGGCCGTCGGCTCGGCCGGCGGATAGACGACGATGGCCAGACGTTCGCGGTGACAGCTGCGCGCGATGACCCGTACCAGACCGGCGGCCCGTACCTCGGCGGTGAACGGCTGCCCACGACGGCTCCCGGTACCGGCCCGCTCGGCGAGATCGGCCAGGAACGGCCCGAAGTGACCGGCGCCCGGCTCCGCCGCCGGGCCGGACGAGACCGAACCGGCACCCGCCGGGCCGGACCACAAGCGCAGGGCGAGCGTGTCGAGTTGGTCGAGGAGCGCGGTGACTGTTTCCGGTACCGACGACGGGTGCTCCGGCAGATACGTCACGATCGCCGGGCCGTCCGCCGGCTGTACCCGCAACGCCAGGTCGACCGCTGACTCGCCGGCTCCCCGCAGGTGCACGACGCGGTCCGCCGGTACGCCCGCCCAGCAGCCCGTCACCGCGAAACTCCTCACCTGCAGCCCCCGACGATTCTTTTCGATTCGTCCTGCTGGTCACAAGAAACGTTGCGATGGCGAGCAACGGCGATCGATGGTGCGCCGCATCCGTTGGTACGGCGGCGTCCACCGGTCCGGACAACCCGTTCCGGATCGTATCGGAGTCGGCTGCGTCGCCGTGGTGATTCAGGTCGACGGCCGCCACCGGCGCAGCCCGAGCACGAAAGTCACCATCGCCGCGCCGGCCAGTCCGCATACCCCACCAGCACCGGCTGGGCCAGCAGCATCGCCTGCCCCAGGATCGCGGCCAGCACCGCGAGGTACATGGGATTGCGCGAGCGCGAAGAACACCGCGCTGCCCGTGGCCGCCGTCATCCTGCGCACGCCTGACATCGAGCCACGCTGTGCGGATGCAGACCGTCCCCGACGGGCTCTACGGTGGGCCGCATGAGTAGTGACGATCACCCGTGGGAACCGCCGCTCGCCGGTACCGAGGCCGAGCACCTCGCCGGCGCGCTCGACCGGCTGCGCGCGACGTTGCGCTGGAAGGCCGACGACCTCGACGCGGCCGGGCTGCGGCTGCGGATCCCGACCTCGACGCTGACCCTCGGCGGGCTGCTCAAGCACCTCGCCGCCGTGGAGGACTACACCTTCACCACCAAGCTGTCCGGCAAGCCGGTCGGCGAGCCGTGGGACGCGACCGGCTGGGACGGCAGCAACGACTGGGAGTTCGAGTCCGCCGCCGACGACACCCCCGAAGAGCTGTACGCGCTCTACGACGGCGCCGTCGAGCGGTCCCGCACGCGGTTCGCAGCGGCCCTCGCCGACGGCGGGCTCGACCAGCTCGTCCACACCGGGTGGCCGGACGGTCGCCACATCAGCCTGCGCCGGCTGCTCTGCGACCTCATCGAGGAGTACGGCCGGCACACCGGGCACGCCGACCTGCTCCGCGAGGCCGTGGACGGCCGGGTCGGCGAAGACCCGCCGGACGGCTGGCGCCCGGTGTCGGGCGCCTACAAGCTGACGAACAACAGGTAGGCCGCCGCCGCCGAGCCGAGCAGGGCGGCGCTGTAGCACACCGTCGCGATCGCACCGTCGAACCGCGTCAGCTTCAGCCCGTCCTGCAAGGTGTACCGGAACCGGTGCGCCGCATGCACCAGGCACAGAAAGCAGACGGCCAGCAACGTCAGCCGGGTCAGCGGAAACCGCAGCACCGCGAGCAGGTGCGCGTGGTCCGGCGCGCCGAGCAGACCCAGCGGTACCACGACGCCGAGCAGGATCAGCAGCGCCGGCAGCACCAGCGCGGCCACCATCCCGCCGCCGCTGAACAGCAGCCACACGAACGGTTCCGGGGTATCGCGACCGCGCTGCGCCACCTACCCCACCACCAGCCAGACGAGCACGGCCGACACGACCAGCCAGGCGAGGTACAGCGGCCCGAGCAGCAGCCGCGGCGGTACCCGTCGCCCGCGCACCTGCACCACCATCGCCTGCGGGGTGAGGTTGATGAACGTCACCGTGTGGTACAGCAGGAACGCCGCGGTGACGACGTTCAGCACGATCGCCCACGGGCTGGCCGACCAGTGCAGGAACCGTTGGTACGCAACGGGACCGCCGGCCACCGCGCGGATGAGCAGCAGCAGGTACACCACCGCCCAGCCGACGAACAGGCTGGACAGCTCGCGCAGCACGAACAGCGTGTACGAGCGCCGGCTCAGCCACCACAGGACGCTGATCCGCGGCTTGTACAGCCGCTGGGTCGTCACGGCGTCTCTCCGTTCGCTCCGCGGAGCGCTCTGGTGCGGCCTCTTCCCTCGTCGCTGCGCTCCTCAGTCCAGACGCCGCCGCGCTCCGCTGTGCTCACCGCGTCTCTCCGTTCGCTCCGCGGAGCGCTCTGGTGCGGCCTCTTCCCTCGTCGCTGCGCTCCTCAGTCCAGACGCCGCCGCGCTCCGCTGTGCTCACCGCTGCCCCCACGGCATCAGCAGCTTCTTCACCGCCGCGGTCGCCGCGGTCAGCTTGTACCGCTGGATCGCCCCGGCCGGGTCGACGCCCTTGGGACAGGCCCGGGAGCACTCGCCGACGAACGTGCAACCCCACACGCCTTCCGGCTGCGACAGCACGGTCAGCCGCCGGTCCGCGCCCTCGTCCCGGGAGTCCAGGTTGTACCGCTGGGCGAGCGCGATCGCCGCCGGCCCGAGGAACTTGTCGTCCAACCCGTAGACCGGACAGGCCGAGTAGCACAGCATGCAGTTGATGCACATGCTGAACTGTTTGTACTCGTCGAGTTCGGCCGGCGTCTGCAGGTACTCCCCCTCCTCGACGGGCTTGTCCTCGTCGCGGATCAGCCACGGCTGCACCGCGCCTAGCTTGACGAGGAAGTCGGTGAGGTCGACGACCAGGTCGCGGATGATCGGGAAGTTGGCCAGCGGTTCGATGCGTACCGGACCCGGCGCGTAGTCGGTCAGGAACGTGCCGCAGGTCAGCTTCGGCTCACCGTTGACCCGGGCACCGCAGCTGCCGCAGATGCCCATGCGGCACGACCACCGGTACGACAGGGTGCCGTCGAGCTCGTCCTTGATGTAGTTCAGCCCGTCGAGTACCGCCCAGTCCTTGCGCAGCGGCACCTTGTATTCGTCGAAGGTCGGCCGGTCCTCCTGCTCCGGCCGGTACCGGGCCACCTGCAGGGTGATTTCCTCGGGCACCCGCTCACCTCCCGTAGACCCGTTCACCCGGCGGCCACCGGGTGATGGTGACCGGCCGGTGCTCCACCCGCGGGGTTCCGTCCGCCTCGCGGTACACCAGCGAGTGGGCGAGGAAACGCTCGTCGTCGCGTGCGGGGAAGTCGGTGCGCTGGTGCGCGCCGCGGGACTCCTCGCGGCGCAACGCGCTGTGCACGATCGCCTCGGCCAGGTCGATCATGCCGGTCAGCTCCAGCGCGGTGGTCAGTTCCGTGTTGAAGGTTCGGCTGGCGTCGTCCAGGGCCGCCACGGCGGCCCGTTCCCGTAGCTCGCGCAGCTTGTCCGCGGCCTTGGCCAGGGTGTCGCCGTCGCGGTAGATGCCGGCCGCGCCCTCGATGGTCGTCTGCATCTCGGTGCGGATCGTGGCGATGCGCTCCCGGCCGCCGCGGCCGCGCAGGTCGGCTTCCAGCCGGCGTTGCTCGTCGGCGGCCTGCGCCTCGACGGCGGACCCGGCCGGGGCGGCCGCGCCGGCATAGGCGGCCGCCGCGGTACCCGCACGGGCGCCGAACACGAGGCACTCCGGCAGCGAGTTGGAGCCCAGCCGGTTGGCGCCGTTGATGCTCACGCAGGCCGTCTCCCCGGCCGCATAGAGCCCGGTCAACGCGGTGGCGCCGTTGATGTCGGTGTGCACCCCGCCCATCATGTAGTGCACCACCGGCCGGACCGGTACCAGCTCGTGCACCGGGTCGATGTTCTCGTACTTGTGGCACAGCTCGCGCACGAACGGCAGCTTGGTGTCGATGAGCTTCTCGCCCAGGTGCCGCAGGTCGAGGTGGACGACCGGACCGTACGGCGTGTCGATCGTGCGCCCCTTCTCCTGCTCCTTGACGAAGGCCTGGGACAGCCGGTCGCGCGGCCCGAGCTCCATGCTGCGCAGCACCGGCCCCGGCGACGGGGTGCCGAGGTTGTAGTCCTGCAGGTACCGGTACCCGTCCTTGTTCAGCATCCAGCCGCCCTCGGCACGGGCCGCCTCGGTGATGAGGATGCCGGTGAACGGCAGCCCGGTCGGGTGGTACTGGACGAACTCCATGTCCTTGAGCGGCGCGCCGGCGTGGTAGGCCAGCGCCATGCCGTCGCCGGTCTTGATGGCCGCGTTCGTGGTGAACGGGAAGACCCGCCCGCAGCCGCCGGTGGCCAGGATGACCGCCTTGCCGTAGATGGCCTCGACCCGGCCGGACATCAGCTCCAGCGCGACGACGCCGCACACCCGGCCGTCGTCGACCAGCAACCGGGTCACGTGCCACTCGTCGTAGCGCATCACCGACGGGTACTTCAAAGAGGTCTGGAAAAGGGTGTGCAGCAGATGGAACCCGGTCTTGTCGGCGGCGAACCAGGTGCGCATCTTCTTCATGCCGCCGAACGGGCGTACCGCGATGTGCCCGTCCGGTTCCCGGCTCCACGGGCAGCCCCAGTGCTCCAGCCGCAGCAGCTCCCTGGGCGCCTCGGTGATGAACGCCTCGACGGCGTCCTGGTCGCACAGCCAGTCGCCGCCGGAGATGGTGTCGTAGATGTGTTCCTCGATGGTGTCGTCGGCGCCGATCACCCCGGCCGCGCCGCCCTCTGCGGAGACCGTGTGGCTGCGCATCGGGTACACCTTGGAGACGATCGCGACGCTGAGCCGCGGGTCGGCCTCGGCCACGGCGATGGCGGCGCGCAGCCCTGCGGCGCCGCCACCCACGATGACCACGTCGTGGATTGCGCTCATAGGCTCATACCGGGTGCCCCGACTGCTCTTCCCAGAAGATCTTGCCTTCCTTGCGGCCGTGCTTGACCGCGGTGGCCGTGACGCTGCCGTCGTGGTACTCGTGGCGGGTGCGCCGGCAGCCGCACTCGTAGTAGCGGACCCACACGGCGAAGCCCTCGCCGTCGGAGTCGCGGTAACTCTCGCCGCCCACGGTCTTACCGCACGGCGCGGGTTCGGCGTCGAATGGTGCCCGTATGCCTACCATCGCTGACCCCCTAACCAGGGGCGGTGCAAACGTGTACCTAGATTGCCACTCGCCGCACCCGGACGGAAGGGGCGCCGGGCGGCTTATGCTGCGGTGGTGGCCGACTGGTACCGGCACACCGTCGTCGGGCAAGGGCGGCAGCCGCTCTTCCTGCTGTTCCTCGCGTTCGTCGTCACCTTCCTGTTCATCCGGTTCAGCGTGCGCATGATCCGCGCCGGGGTCCGGTGGTGGCCGGGCAACGTCAAGCCGGGCGGGCTGCACGTCCACCACGTCGTGTTCGGTGTGGTGTTCCTGCTGATCGCCGGCGGCGGCGGGTTCAGCCGGATCGGCCAGACCGCGCCGTGGGCACAGATCTTCCCGGCGCTGTTCGGCATCGGCGCCGCCCTGGTGCTCGACGAGTTCGCGCTGATCCTGCACCTCAAGGACGTGTACTGGACCGAGCAGGGGCGCACCTCGGTCGACGCGGTGTTCCTCGCCGGTGCGGTGTGCGCGCTGCTGGTGCTCGGAGTGGCGCCGTTCGGACTGGAGGGCACGCGTGACCCGGACCAGCCGACGGGCAGCCTCGACTACGTCTTCACCATCGTGATCAACGGCTCCTTCGTCGCGCTCACGCTGCTCAAGGGCAAGTACTGGACCGGGCTGCTGGGCCTGCTGGTGCCGCTGTTCGCGATCGTCGGCGCGATCCGGCTCGCGCGGCCCCGTTCGCCTTGGGCGCACTGGCGGTACAAGCCCGGCTCGCGCAAGGACAACCGGTCGCGCGCGCGGGAGGTGCGCCACCATGCCCGGTGGGTACGGTGGCGGCTGCGGGTACAGGACGCGCTGGCCGGCCGGCCGTCAATCCATCCCGGATAGTGCCGCGCTCAGCCGGGCCGCCCAGTCGTCACTGTGGATCACCCGGCCGGTGTACGCGTCGCGCAGCATCCGCAGCGCCGGCAGCCGTTGCGCGGCAGAACGGTACGGCGAGCCGGCCGAGTCGGCATCGGAGTAGATCGCCGACACCCGGAAGCCGATGAGGTCCAGCGCCCGGTTCAGCGCCACCGCCTCATCCGCGGACCGCGCCCGGTACACGTAGCTGGCGTGGTCGGTCTCGTTGAGCACCTCGTAGACCAGCGCGCCGGACTCGGTCAGGCACAACGCGAACGCCAGTACCGTCGGCCGCCCACCGGTGGCGGTCAGCGCGCCGTAGTCGGTCGAGGCGGGCACGAGCAGGCCGCGCCGCACGTCGGCCCGCGGCCGGATCGCGTGCGGCGCGCCGGACGCGGTACCCAGGAACTGCAGCGCGAGCATCGACCCGTACGCCTGGAACGGGCCGTCGAAACCAAGACCGCCGGAGACGATCCCCGCCGACAGCATCCCGCCCAGCCCCGGCGCGAACGAACCGGCGCCGCCGTCGTGCTGGAACGCCGGCGTGACCGACGGGTCGGCCCAGGGCTGCACGCCGACCGCGTCGCGCTGCACCGAGACGGTCTGCTTGAAGCCGATCCACAGCTCGCCCAGCTCGGCGAGGGTCGCCAGGCAGGTCGCGCGCTCGGGCAGCGTGGCGGCCCCGACCAGCGCCGGCCAGATGGTCGGGTTGACCGCGTCGAGGTCGCGCCGGGCGGCGGCCACCCCGTCGCGCAGCCGGCCGGCGACGTCGCGCAGCGCGAGAGCGCCCAGGCCCGGCAGCAGCGCGCCGAGGAAGGCCGAGGTGCGGCCGGCGGCGGTACCCACCCGGTCGCGCAGCAGGTCGGTGAACTCCGAGGTGCGCCGGGCCAGCCGGGACACGGTCACCGGTTCCCGCCCGGCCACCTCGAGCGTCAGCCGGTACCCGTCGAGGAAGACCGACCTGATGAACGGATACGGCAGCTTGTCCGGTTCCCCGCGCTCCGGCAGGGTGACCAGCGCGTCGTCGTAGAGCCGCAGTTCCGCCGGCGCGTCGTCGACCGCGCCGGGGAACACCTCCGGCCGGCCGACCCCGTCGAGGAGCAGGTCCCGGACGGTACCCTCGGTGCGCGCGTCGCGCAGCTCCGCCAGCACCTGCCCGCGCAGCCGGCCGAGCTGCAGCAGGTCCAGCGTGGGGCCCTCGCGCAGGACGAGCCGGATGCCGTACTCCCCCGGCTCGCCGATCTCCACGACATCGGCCGGCGCGACGCGCAGCGGCTGCCCGAACGCCGGCGTCACGACCAGGGCGCCGGCCGCGAACTCGACGGCGCCCTCACCCTCGTCCAGGAGCCGCCCGTCGGCGGCGGTCAGCCGGAAGCGCATCTCAGACGGTCGCGGTACCGCACTCGGGGCAGTACATCCCGGTCGGGCCGAGCTGGGTACCGCAGCTGGTGCAGAACTTCTTCGACGGCGTGGGCGCGGCGGCGAGCCCGGTGCCGCAGTGCTGGCAGAATTTGCCGCCCCCGGTCTCCTGCTGGCAGGACGGGCAGCGGGCCACCGCGGTGTCCCGGTAGTTGACGTCCCTGGTCCAGTCCACCTGCTGGATCTTCTGGTTGAGCTGGCTGACCTGGGCGGCGGCCTGCATCCCCGCGATCTCCTGGTCCAGCCGCGGGGCGCACTGGGTGCACAGGCCGCGCTCGCCGTTCCAGCAGACCTGCTCGCAGACCCACTGGCCGCAGCGGTGGCACTGGTTGAAGTGTGCCTGCATCTCCTGGGCGGCCTTGCCGAGCGCCTTGTCGCGGGTCGAGCCGCGGGTGCCGTCGCGCAGCCACTCCGCGTCCCAGCCCAGCTGGGACGCCTTCTGCCCGACCTCGCCGCCGAGCAGGTCACCGCCCATCTTCAGCAGCCGGCCGCCGAACCCGGTGACCGAGTGCTGGAAGCTGGACGAGTACCCGTTTCCGCAGCGCTGGCAGAAGAACTCGAACTGGTACCCCTCGCGGGTCGAGTGGTCCTGGTAGTTGTTGGTGAAGAAGACCATGTCCGCCACGCCGGTGATTGCACTACATGATCGAGGATGTGCCGCGGGACTGTCGGAATGCCGACCCGACGCATCGATCGCAACCGACCGGCCCGGCGCTCGTTGGACCTTGTGGAACCCTCGACCCACCCCCGACCGAAGGACCACCGGGCGACATGTCAGTTGAGCCGGTACCCCCGCTGACCGCGGCGCTGAGCTGCGCGGTGCTGTGCGCGGGCGTGGCCGGCGTGGCGTCCCCGCTGGTCGCCGTCGGCGTCGCGGTGGGCCTGGCCACCGTGGTCCACGCCGCGCTGCTGGTCCGTCACGCGCTGGCCATCCATCGTGAGCCGGCACCTGGGCTGGATCAACAAGGCGGCGCTCGTCCGCAGGAGCACAGCTTCGGCCCGTGCCGCGGCGCCGGCTTCCTGGGGCTTGCGGTCCTCGCCGCGGGTACCGCCGTCGTCGCGGCCGTGGCCGTCGTGGCGGACGGGCAGGCGACCGGGCCGGCCGGCGCCCGCGTCCTCACCGGTGGCCTGCTCGCCGCCACCGCGCTGTTCGTGCTCGGGCTGCTTCTGCTGCCCGGCGCGGCGCCCGGACCGCTGGCCCGGCTGCGCCGGCTGCTCGACGGGCTCGGGGTGGGGGTCAGCCTGCTGTTCACGGTGTGGCTGCTGACGCCGGGACACGGTACCGGTGCGCTGCCGGCCACGGTCGCGCTGCTGCTCGCCGCCGGGCTGTCCATCGCCGTGGTGACCGGGCTGCGCGCCGTCCGGTACCGGCGGGCCTCGCTCGCCTGCTCCGGCGGCGCGATGCTGTCGATGCTGGGCCTGGCCGGCATGGCGCTGGCGTTCCTCGGCAACGGGCAGCCGGCCGGGCTGCCGGTCGCCGCCGGGGCGATGGTGTTCGGGCCGGTGCTGTCGTGGACCGGCGCGCGCTGGGCGGGTACCGGACCCGACGACGCCGACGACTCCTCCGGGTACCCGATCCTCGCGGTACCGGTGGGTGCCGCGCTGCTCACCGCCGGGTACCACCTGCTGCGCGGCCGGTCGTTCGACGACGTGTCGATCGGGCTCGGTTTCGTGGTGGTCGTCGCCCTCGCGGCACGGGAGGCGTTCGCGGTGGCCGACATCCGCCGGTACGCGCGGCGGGTCGCGGTACAGGGCGCGCACTTCCGGTCGCTGGTGTCCGGCTCCTCCGACGTGGCCATGATGCTCGACGCCGACCTGGTGGTGCGCTGGCAGTCCCCCGTCGCGGCCCGGCAGCTGGGCCTGTCCGACCAGGACGTGGTGGACCGGCCGTTCGTCGCGCTGGTGCACCCGGACGACGCGGACGCGGTACGGGAACGGCTGGTCGCGATCCTGGCCGGCCCGCAGCGCCCGGCGCTGATCGCCGCCCGGCTGCGCGACGGCTTCGGCCGATGGCGGGACACCGAGTCCACAGTGGACGATCAGCGGTCGGTACCCGAGGTCGGCGCGCTCGTGGTACACGTCCGCGACGTGGGCGAGCGCCGGGAGCTGGAGCGCAGCCTGGACCGGATGGCGCGCACCGACCAGCTCACCGGCCTGGCCAACCGGCACCGGCTGACCGGTACCGTCGCCGCGCTGCTGCCCGGCGGCGCGGTGCTCGTCATCGACCTCGACGGCTTCACCGCCGTCAACGACCTGCACGGCCAGGAGGTCGGCGACGCGGTATTGGTCGAGGCCGCCCGCCGGCTGCGCACCGGGGTCGACCCGGCCGACCTGCCCGCGCGCCTGGGCGCCGACGAGTTCGCGGTCGCCACGCAGGGACCGCCGGTGCGCACGTTCGCGCTGGCCAGCCGGCTGCTGACGATGCTCTCCGAGCCGTACCCGCTGCCCGACGGTACGGTGCACCTCACCGCCTGCGTCGGCATCGCCGA
>Ga0066710_100000664_pt1 | contig 22041 bp, 24 predicted proteins | sample GraSoiAngelo_159_FD_79666 | JGI IMG/M metagenome (GOLD analysis project Ga0066710, IMG submission 79666) | Grasslands soil microbial communities from the Angelo Coastal Reserve, California, USA - 14_1009_16_40cm | ecosystem: Environmental > Terrestrial > Soil > Grasslands | place: USA...
AAGCCCCGGCCGCCGTCGCCGGCAAAGACTCCAGAGACGCGCGTGCGGATCGGCCCCTGACCCAGTACGCAGCGCCTACAGTCGAAGGCTCATAGCCGCTCGGAGCGCACAATAGGAAAAGGGAAGCCGATCTCAGGCTAGAGTCCGGCGCTGATGAAACTGTCCAGGTGCTCGAGAGCGGGCTCGAGGACTGCGCGCTCGGCCGCGTAGCAGATTCTCACCGACCCCTCTCCTCCAGCGCCGAACGCTGAGCCCGGCGCAAGCCCGACGCGTCGCTCGAGGAGCAGCCGCCGGCAGAACTCGATTGAGTCGTCCAGGCCGTCGATCCTGGGAAAGGCATAGAAGGCACCTCGCGGTTCCGGCAGGGTGACACCAGGCATTTCCCGCAGCGCCGTCACACAGAAGTCCCGATTCGCCTTGAGGCTCTCGATCATGCGGCGAAGCTCGCCCTCGCCGTCGGCCAGCGCGGCTCGTGCGGCGACTTGCGCGAAGGTGGCGGCGTGGGACACGAAGAACTCGTTGAGCTGGGCAACCTTCGAGCCGAGATCGTCGCGAGTGACGAGCCACCCGACGCGCCAGCCGGTCATGCAATACGTCTTCGAAAAGGACTGCACGACGTGGACAGCGTCGTCTCGGTCACAAAGTCGGAGAATCGACGGCGCAGGATCTCCGATCTCAGAGCCACCGTAGTAGATGCGCTCGTAGACCTCGTCTGCCAGCAACCATAGGCCGCGTTCGCGGCAGAGCTCTAACAGCCGGCGCTGTTCGTCGACGTCGGCAACCCAGCCGAGCGGATTCGACGGCGACGTCAGTATGACGAGGCGAGTCCGGGCGCTGATGGCTGCACCGAGCGCCGCGAAGTCGATCTCATACCGCTGACCCGCCAGCCTGAGGGGTACGTCGACGGGACTGCCGTGGGAGAGCGCGATGATCGAAGCGCTGTTGGGCCACGCGGGTGAAAGGACGATCGCCTCGTCGCCGGGGTCGATCACCGTGCGAATTGCCAGATGTAGCGCTTCGACTCCCGACGCTGTGATCACGATCTCGCGCTGGGGGTCGAGCTCGACGTCGTGGAGTCGACGGTAATGGTCAGCGATCTCGCGCCTCAGCGCGGGCAGCCCAGCGTTCTCTGAGTAGAAGGTGTAGCCCTCCTTCAAGGCACGGACTGCGGCCGCGACGATGAAGCCTGGGGTGGGAAGGTTCGACTCGCCGAAGTACAGGCGGTGGACGCCGTCCATCGACATCGCGAGCTCAGCCAGTTCGCGAATCCGCGTGTACGGGACGTTTGCGAGCGATGCCGCGAACGGTGTCAGGTCGTGGCTCCGAGTGCGTTCGCCCAGATCTCGCTGCCGCACCTGAGTGCCTTCCGCCGGCTCAGACATGTGTCTTGACCGAATTAAACACACGGAATCGCCCGAGACACGGCGGTTGGCGATCGACGAGCCACACGCGCCGAGCTAGCCTGAGCCGGGCGTGGAGGCTCGAAGCGACCGGGGCGGCTTCTTCAGGGAGATCCTGCGCACCGCCGCTGAGGTCGCGCACGAGGTCGGTGCGGCCGTCCGACCGCCCGGTTCGCCGTGGTCCGCTGCGGAGCCGGAGACCGAGCCCTCGGTTGAGCCGAGGCCCGTGCCGGCAGAACCCGTGCGCCACGACGCATCGCTCGACAATCTCAGCCGCCTCTGCCAAGCGGTTGGGCTCGGGGCGCGCCTCGCAGAGGTCCGGGCGCTTGCGCGACGAAGCCTCCGCCTCACCCTCGCCGGGACGCAGACAAGCCCGCTGGGCGGCTCGCGGCTGGGCGGTGCGCCTGACCTGCCGCCCGGCTTCCGCTGGCCGACCTGGAATGGTGAGGAGCTTGTCTTCCTGGGACAGATCAGGCTCGAGGACGTGACGGCCGTCGACCCCACCGCGTCGCTCCCGGCGGAAGGCCTGCTTCTCCTCTTCTATGACACGATCGGCCAGCCTTCGGGTCTGGATCCGGCACATCGCGGAAGCTGCCGCGTCATTCTCTACGAAGGCGACACAAGCCTGCTCGAGCCCGCGCCCGAGCAGGGCTGGTTCATCGAGCAGCCCGTCGAGCTCTCGCTCGAGCTGACACTGCCACGATCTTCGTCGATGCTCGTCGAGCAGCTCGACCTCGAATTCGCGGAGGGCGAAGCCTGGGAGATGCTCCGAGAGCGTCTCGCCCAGCTCCAAGGCGTCGAGCTGGAGGAACGTGGGGTCGAGACGCTCGCGTTGCACCGCCTGCTCGGCCACCCAGAGGAGCGGCGGCCCCGCATGGAGCTCGAGTGCCAGCTCGCCTCCCGGGGAATCGACTTGAGCGAAGGAGCAGGTGACGTCGATCCTCGGGCCGAGCAGCTCGAGCCGGGGGCGTCCGAGTGGCGCCTGCTCGTCCAGCTGAGCTCGGACGACGAGGTCGGGTTCTACTGGGGGGATGGCCTCGGCAGGCTGTACGTCTGGATCCGCGAGCGGGACCTCGTCGAGCGCGACACCGCCGCGGCGTGGGCACTCCTCGAGCAGCTCTGATCAGAACCGAACGAGGCCCCCGTCGACCAACACCGACTCGCCGGTGACGAACGAAGCCTGGTCGGAGGCGAGGAAGGCAACGACGGCCGCGATCTCCTCAGGCCTCCCGGCACGGCCGAGCGGCGTCTCGTTCGCGGCTAACGCCTTCGCCGTTCCCAGAGGAACGCCCTCGAGGCGAGCGACCGTCGCGTCCAGCTCATCCCACATCGGCGTGCTCGTGACGTGGCCGGGACAGCAGGCGTTGACTGCGATCCCGTGCGGGGCGAGCTCGACGGCGAGGCTCTGCGTCAGGCCGAGGACCGCGAACTTGCTCGCCGCGTAGGCTGAGATCAACGCAGCTCCGCGGCGACCGGCACCGGAGGAGCAGTTGACGATTCGACCACCGGACCCCTGTTCGATCATCTGCCGAGCCGCCTCGCGGCAACCGAGGAACATTCCCCTGACGTTGACCGCGAAGACTCGGTCCCAGCGCTCGACCGAGGTCGTGAGCACACTGTCGAGCTCGATCACGCCTGCGTTGTTGACCATCACGTCGAGCCTGCCGAAGCTGCTGACGGTCTCGGCCACGCAACGCCGCACGTCCGCCTCGATCGACACGTCGCCGGCAAGCGCGAGCGCCGTCCCGCCGGCACGCGTGATCGCAGACGCCGCCTCGGAGGCGGTCTCCTCGTGACGGGCGAACACGGTCACACGCGCGCCCTCTTCGGCGAGCCGGCCGGAGATCGCACGCCCGATCCCCCGCGCACCTCCGGTCACGATTGCGACCTTGCCCTCGACGAGACCCGTCATCGACGCGGATTCTCGCGCACGACGGCGCGGCCGTCGTAGACTCACGCCGAAAGGAGACTCCATGTCAGCGACCGCGACACAGGAGAAGCTGTCGCGCCTCACGCGCGACAAGATCCACCTCTACTTCGACGCGAACCAGGAGCCGGCGATCCGCGTCCCGTCGGGGGCCCGGCTCCTCGTCGAGACCGAGGACGCCCACATGGGCTCGATCCGCAGCGAAGGCCACGTCTACGCCTCGCTCGCCGAGGTGTTCGAGCGCCTTGGTGGCGCGAATCCGGTGACCGGGCCGATCTACATCGAAGGCGTCGAGCCGGGTGACCTCGTCTCCCTCACCTTCGAGGACATCGTCCCGGGCGCAGTCCAGGGCCAGGGCTACACGGTCCTCACCCCGGGCCTGGGCGGGCTCGTCTCCAACTACACACTGCAACCCGCGCTCGAGCCGCGGACTGTCATCTGCCCGATCCGAGAGGGCAAGGTCTTGTTCCCGACCAGCAAGGGCACCGTCGAGATTCCCTGCAGCCCCTTCCTCGGCACGATCGGCGTGGCGCCGGCCGGCGAGAGGCGCCTCTCCTACCTGCAAGGGCCGGAGTTCCTCGGCAACACCGATTTGCCCTTGAACGGCGTCGGCGCCACCGTGGTCATGCGTGCCAACGTACCGGGCGGACTCATCTCCTTCGGCGATGCTCATGCGGTCCAGGGCGACGGCGAGATCTCGGGCGCAGCGATCGAGTGCCAGTCGGACGTGACGGTGCGCGTGGAGCGGATCCCGAGGAAGCAGGCCCAGTACATCGCGCTGCCGCAGGTGAACACGCCCGAGGCGATCGGCTCGATCGCCGGCTTCACGGGCGTTCACCTCGGCGACGTCGTCCGCGCCGCCTACATCGACGTCGTCCAGCGGCTCGTCCAGTTCCACGGCTTCGAGCGCGACGAGGCCTACCTGCTCGCGTGCCAGACCGCGCGCGTCCGCGTCGGCCAGATCGTCGATCCGCTCTACTGCGCCGCGGTCACGATCGAGCGCAGGTACATCGAGTGAGCGACAGGAAGGAGGTGATCCCGGCCGAGCGAGGGCCGCATCCGCTGCCCTGGCCGTACTCGCACGGGATCAGGGTCGGGAACACACTCTTCGTCGCCGGCCAGGTGGCGCTCGACGAGGAGCTGCGGATCGTCGGCCCCGGTGACGCGGAGGCACAGGCCCGGCAGACCTGGAAGAACATCCAGAAAGTGGTCGAGGCTGCGGGCGGCAAGATCACAGACGTCGTACGCGTCACCACCTACGTCGCCGATCTGGCCGACGTCGAGGCGATCCATGCGGTGCGGCGTGAGTTCTTCCCGGACGGCGACTACCCGGTCGCGACTGTTGTCCAGGCGGCCAGGCTCGGCCTGCCCGGTCTTCTGCTCGAGACCGAGGCCTTCGCAGTGATCGGCTGCTCGTAGGCGCGTGCCGTACCTCGAGCTTCGCGACGGGCTGCCGCTCTACTACGAGGAGCATGGGGAGGGGAGCCCAATTGTGCTGGTACCCGGCTGGACGATCACGACGCCGTTCTGGGAGCGTCAGGTCGACGACCTTGCGTACGACCACCACGTGGTCACGCTCGACCTTCGTGGCGCCGGCAACTCCGGCAAGACCCCGGAAGGGCATTCGCTCGCGAGCTACGCGGACGACCTGGACGAGCTTCTGCGCGGCCTCGAGCTGTTCGACGTCACGCTCGTCGGCTTCGCGATGGGGGTCTCGGTCTCCGCCCATTACCTCGTTGCCCACACGAACGAGCGGGTCGCGCGATTCGTCTGGGTCGACCACAGTCCACACTTCTTCGTCGCCCCGGGCTGGCCGTACGCGCTCTTCGGCGACCTGACGCCGCAGAGACTCGAAGAAACGCTGCGACGCCTCTGGCACGACCGCCCGCAGGTGACGCGCGAGCTGCTGGGGGTGATGTTCGCTCCCGAGGAGGCATGGATGCTGCCGGAGCTGATGAAGACGCCGACCGAGGTCGCGACGGCGATGCTCGCCGCAGTCGCCTCGGTCGACCTGCGCCCGATGATGCCCCGGCTCGATCTGCCCGTGCTCCTCGTCAACGGCCGCCGGAGCGTCGTCCCGTACGAGGTGGGCGGCTGGCTCGAGGAACACCTCCCGCGTTCGCGCTGCATCGTCCTCGACGGCGGCCATGCGCCATTCTGGGACGACGCGGCCGCCTTCAACACGAGCGTGCGCGAGTTCGCCGCCGGGCACCACGTCCGATGAAGCTGACCGAAGGAATCCATCTCGTCGGCTCGGGGAGCCTCGGCTTCGATCTCACCGACAACTTCGACTGCCACGTCTACCTCCTCGACGGGGGCGACGAGCTCGCCCTCGTCGACGCCGGAGCAGGGCTGGGCGCGGAGGCGATTCTCGACAACGTTCGGCGGGACGGCCTCGATCCAGCGCGGATCCGCCATCTGATCCTGACGCATGCCCACGGAGACCACGCTGGTGGCGCCGCGACGCTGCGGAGCCTGCTTTCCGGGCCGACCGTGTACATCTCGAAAACCCGTGCCGAGGCTCTGAGAACAGCGGACGACGAGGCGATCAGCCTGAGCGACGCCAAGCGCGCGGGCATCTACCCGCCGGAGTACCGCTTCCAGGCTTGCGACGTCGACGTCGAGCTGGACGACGGCGACGAGATCGCCGTCGGCAGGCTAACGCTGCGTGCTCTCGACACGCCTGGCCACGCCGACGGCCACACGTCGTTCTTGCTCGAGCACCGGGGGCAGCGGAGTCTCTTCGCCGGCGACGTCGTCTTTCACGGCGGGAAGGTCCTGTTGCAGGCGATCCACGATTGCCGGCTCGACGCGCTGATCAGGTCGTTGCGGAGATTGCGCAGCCTCGAGGTCGACGGACTCTTTCCGGGACACCTCGCCTTCTCGCTCGCCGGTGGGCAGCGGCACATCGAGCGCGCGAACGAGGTGCTCGACCGACTCCTGATCCCGGAGCAAGTGGTGGGGGCTTGGTAGCGCCGACGTGACCGCCGGCCACGTAGGCTCGCGGCCCGGAGCCTCTTAGAGGTAGTCGCGGATGAACCCGACCGTGTGCTCGACGACGTGTCCCGCCCAGTCGGACGCGAGTAGCCGCGTGCCCTGATCCTCCACCGGCGGCGACTCGAGCACAGCCCAGCCGATCGTGCGTCTCAGCACCTCCGAGGCCGCGGCGGCCGCGGCTTCGTCGAGCCCGCCGACGAAGATCAGCTTCGGTGCCGTCGCCGCCCGAACTGCATCCGGCCGCAGACCGTCGAGCTCCATACGCGGCGAGTAGAGAACGATCGCGTCAACTTTGCGCGTGCCGCCCGCGGCGAGCGCAGCGGTCGCTCCGGCACCGGCGCCGAGCAGATAGACGCGCCGTGCCCCCTCAGTCCGAGCGAACCGGACCGCCGCGAGGACATCCGAGGGCGCGCGACGGGGTTCCCACGGGTCGTCCGAGGCGCCGTGCCCGCGCAAGTCGAACGATAGGACGCAGAGGCCGAGGCCGATCAGGTCCCCGACCAGCGGCCGCCAGGCATCGAGGTCCTCTCCCTCGTCGTGCACCAGCACGGCCCATCCGCTCCCGAACCCGAAGCGCAGGCCCCGGAGCTCGAGACCGCCGGCTGCCGGGAACGCGACAGAAACGGTTTGCGCTTGCAAGAGGCGTAGAGGATACTTGTCACGTCATCGACCCGGACAGCGTTCACGGTTATGAAATCACCCGGGGAGCGGAGGTGAGACCTTTGGAGGAGCAGATGGATTCCGTCGAGCGGCTCGTCGATGCCTACCGCCAGGGCGGCATCTCGCGGCGGGAGGTCGTGAAGCGAGGGGCCGCGCTCGGACTCACGGTTTCGGCGGTCTCAGGCCTGCTGGCAGAGGCGGCCGGGGCGACGGTCGGGCGGGTCGGCGCGAGCGCCCCCAAACAGGGCGGCACTCTGAAAGAGGGCTACGACCTCGACTTCTCGCGCATGGACCCGATCGCGACCACCTGGTACGACCCCGGCTTTTACGCGCTTTACAACAGCATCGTCGACAAGGATCCAAAGGGTCGTATCGTGCCCGACCTGGCCACGGGCTGGAAGTTCTCGGCGGACGGCCTGACCGCCACGTTCAACATCCGCAAAGGCGTCCGCTTCCACACGGGCCGGCCGCTGACCTCGAAGGCGATCAAGGAGGTCTACGACGCGATCGCGAACCCGAAGAGCGGGTCGCCGCTGCGAAGCCTTTGGGAACCCGTCGCGAAGACGCTCGCACCCAACCCGCAAACGCTTGTCATCAAGCTCAAGCACCCGTACTTCAACCTGCTGAACGTCGTCCAGACCGGCTACTGGGCGATCGTGAACACGAAGACCCGGAACAAGGTCGGGGCAGCGGAGTACGGGAAGAAGGTCATCGACGGCACGGGCCCGTTCCGGTTCGTCGAGTGGGTGCCGGGGGACCACGTCTCGGTCAAGCGCTGGGACCAGTTCTCCGGGTCGATCGTTCCGTACTTCAAGAACAAAGGGAAGGCCTACCTCGACGGGGTCCGCTGGATCGCGATCCTCGAGGCGGCGCAGCGGGCAACCCGCATCGAGACCGGCGAGATCGACACCCTGCGCGGCCCGAACTTCCCCGACGTGCCGCGACTGAAGAAAAACCGGAACCTCGTCGTCACTGAGCTCAAGGAATGGTCCGGCTACGTCTTCGGGCCCAACTTCAAGAAGACGCAGCTCGGCTTCGACGACCTGCGCGTGCGCCAGGCGATCTCGGCCGCGATCAATCGCAAGGCGATCGCCGACAAGCTGTTCTTCGGGCTCGCCGAGCCGATGTTCGGCCCCGTGACGACGGGCGATGCGAACTACAACCCGGCGGTCGAGAAGTACAACCAGTACGACCCGAACAAAGCGAAGTCGCTGCTGGCCGACGCAGGCTGGACGCCGGGCTCGGGGGGCATCCTCGAGAAGAACGGCCAGAAGATGTCCTTCACGATCACGATCCAGGCCGAGACATTCAACCAGCAACTCGGCGCTGCAATTCAGGATCAGTTGCACAACGTCGGCATGGACGTCAAGGTCGAGGCCCTCGATCGCGGCACGTACTTCAACAAGCTGTTCGCGGGTACGACCGACGCGTGGATCTTCTTCTACCTGTGGCCCGTTCCCATTGACGTCGTGAGCCTCTTCGTCAACAGCGCCAACGCCGACGGCAAGGGGCCGGACTGGTCGAACGCGAAGATCCCGGAGGTCGACGCGGCGATCAACAGATGGCTGAACGCGAAGAATCAGGCGCAGCTACGGGCCGGCAGCCAGGCGCTGCAGCTCAAGGTCGCGCAGCTCCTCCCGATCATCCCGATCGTCAACCGGAGGGCATTCTGGGTGCACAGGAAGAATGTGCACGGCTACCTGGTGCACCAGTGGAACCTCTATCCGCACTACACGGACGTGTGGCTGTCGTAGGCAGGTCTGGAACGAACGCGGAAGCGGCCCGCGAGGGAGTCCTCCGGGCCGCTCCCGTCGACTAGGACGGACGGCTCGGTTGATTGCGTACTTCGCTCGCCGTAGCGCCTACATGGCGCTCATCCTCATCCTCTCCTCGATCGCGATCTTCTACTCGCTCCGCTTCGCCCCCGGCGATCCGACGGGGACCTCGCTCAACCCTCTCACGATCGCCTCGGTCCGCCAGCACATTCGCCACGAGCTCGGGCTCGACCGGCCCGTCTACAGGCAGTATTTCGACTACGTCGGCAACGTCTTCCAGGGCGACCTGGGCCACTCGCTCGTGACCGGCGCCTCGATTGGCGAGCTGCTCAAGACCCACGGCAAGAACAGCCTCATCCTCGGCTTCACGGCGCTCGCGCTCTCGTACCTGATCGCTGTCCCGCTCGGCGTGCTCGCGGCGGTGAAGCGGAACTCGTGGCTCGACCAGCTTTCGATGGGGGGCGCCGTCCTGGGCATGGGCATCCCCAACTTCTGGCTGGCCCTCCTGCTCGTCTGGCTCTTCTCCCTTCAGCTGGGCTGGCTTCCGTCCGCCGGTTGCTGCTCGGTGAGCCAGCTGATCCTCCCCGCGGTCGTTCTCGCCGCCGAAGGCACCGCTGTGACCATGCGGATGGTGCGCGCATCGATGCTCGAGCAACTGAACCAGGAGTTCGTGCGGACGCTGCGCGCCAAAGGCCTGCCCGAGTGGCAGATCGTCGGGCGCCACGTGCTCCGGAACGCGCTGATCCCGGTCATCTCACTGACGGGACTGAGGCTGGGCTGGATCGTCGGCTACACCCTCATCGTCGAGACGATCTTCCAGAGGCCCGGCGTCGGCTTCCTGCGCGTCGACTCGGTCCTCCGGCGCGACTACCCGGTGGCGCAATTCTTTGCTCTGCTGCTCGTCTTCTTCGTCGTCAGCGCGAACTGGCTGGCCGAGATCGGCTACGGCCTCGCGAACCCGCGGATACGGAGGGCGTAGGTGTCCGCCTACCCCGAGGAGCGCGTGGCCTGGGAGCAGCAGGTCGAACGTCTGCGTCAGGAGCGGCCGACGCCGCTCCGAGACGCGTGGTACCTCCTCTCCCGTAACAAGCTCGCTCTCGTAGGCTCGCTGCTCGCGCTCTTCTTCGCGCTGGTGGGCCTCTTCGCGCCGATGCTCGAGCCGCACAGCCCTGCGCGGCAGGACCTGTTCAATACGTTCGAGCGGCCCTTCCACTCGTGGCACCACGTCCTCGGCACCGACCAGCTAGGGCGTGACGTGTTCAGCCGGTTGCTCGAAGGCATCCGGATCTCCATGGGTGTCGGACTGTTGACGACGCTCGCCGTTCTCGTCGTCGGCACCGTCGCCGGTATGGTGGCCGGCTACTACCGCGGCTGGATCGACACCGTCATCAACGGCTTCGTGGAGATGGTCTGGGGTTTCCCGCTGATCCTGGTCGCGGTGATCATCGCGGGGGCGATCGGCCCAGGCCTTACCGCCGTCATCGCGGCCGTCGCGTTCATCAACTGGGCCGGCTTCGCGAGAATCGTCCGTGGAGAGGTCCTCGCCCTCCGCGAGAAGGAGTTCGTCGCGGGAGCGCGGGCGCTCGGGAAGGGCGACGTCGAGATCATGGTGAAGCATCTGCTGCCGAACGTGATCGGGTCGGCGCTCGTGATGGGCTCGTACTACGTCGCCGTCGCAATCATCGTCGAGGCAGGGCTCTCGTTCATCGGGTTGGGCGCTCAGCCGCCGACCGCGAGCCTCGGCCAGATGGTCGCCGACGGGCGCAACTACCTACAGCTGGATCACTGGATCGCGACCGTCCCGGGAATCACGATCGTCCTGGTCGTTCTCAGCCTGAACCTGCTCGGGGACGGGCTGCGGGATGTTCTCGACCCTCGTCTCAAGCGGGAACGCTGATCGACGCCGCCGACACGGTCCTCGACGTCCGCGACCTGCGAACGTCCCTTCATCTTCGCGGCGGTCCGGTCGACGTCATCCGTGGAGTCTCGCTGTCGGTGCGCGAGGGCGAGACCGTGGCGCTCGTCGGTGAATCGGGGTGCGGGAAGACGATGACGGCGCTCTCGATCCTCAAGCTCGTCCCTGACCCGCCCGCCAAGATCACCGGCGGCGAGATCCTGCTCGCAGGACGCGACGTTCTCCGCATAGACGAAAGGGAGATGCGCTCCCTTCGCGGCGACAGGGTTGCGATGGTCTTCCAGGAGCCGCTTACCTCGCTGGATCCCGTCTTCACGGTCGGCGACCAGCTTGTGGAGGTTGTCCTCGCCCACCGCGGCACGAGCGAGGTGGAGGCACGCGCGCTCGCGCTCGAGGTGCTGAACGAGGTGCAGATGCCCTCCGCTGAGCGCAGGCTCAAGGCGTACCCGCACGAGCTCTCGTGCGGCCTCCGCCAGCGAGTGATGATCGCGATGGCCCTCATCCTCGATCCGATGCTGCTGATCGCCGACGAGCCGACCACGGCGCTCGACGTGACGATCCAGGCTCAGATCCTCGACCTGATCCGGGTCGAGCAGGAGCGGCGGAAGCTCGCGGTGCTGTTGATCACGCACAACCTCGCCGTCGTCCGGCAGATCGCCGAGCGCGTCGCCGTCATGTACGCGGGCGAGATCGTCGAGGCAGCGCCGACCGACGAAATCTTCGAGAATCCGCGCCACCCCTACACCCAGGGCCTGCTCCGCTCGACCCCGACCCTCGACGAGCAGCGCGAATACCTCGTCGACATTCCCGGACGTGTCCCCGATCTCCGCCTTCCGCCCCCGGCTTGCCTCTTCGCGCCGCGCTGCTCCTTCGCGCTCGCTCGCTGCTGGCAGCAGCAGCCGCAGCTTGCCGACGACTCCGCCGGGCACCTCCTGCGCTGCTGGAATCCCCAGCAGTTCGCGGCGATCGAGCGTACGGAGGCCTACGACGCAGAGAGGTAGTGCAACGCCGTCAGCGCGTAGATCCGTGCGGCCTGGACGACGTCGCTGACGGTCACGTACTCGTTAGGTCGGTGAGCGAGCGGGAGCAGCCCGGGCCCGAAGGCCGGGATCGCCGGGATCCCTGCTCGCGACCAGTGCGATCCGTCGGTGAACCCGGGCATGACCCCCATTGGGATCTCCCGGCCGAGCACCGTCTGGGCAGCCTGCCGGGCGGCACCGACGAGTTCGTGCGTCGGGTCGATTTCGCTCGGTGGGAACCAGGCGAGCTCGGGTACCCACTCTGCGGCCACGTCCAGCTCCGGGTCCTCCGCGCGCAACCGCCCGAGGAAGCGCTCGACGCTTTCGCGTAGTCCCTCGAACGTCATGCCGGGCACGGTGCGAACTTCGACACCCGCCTCGGCCTCGCCCGGATAGACACCCCAAAAGATCCCACCGCGCAGCGTGACCCCCACGTTGAGCGTCGCACCCTCCGGCAGCTCGAGCTCGTCGGAGAGGCGGATCAGCACCCTCGCGAGCTGCACGCTCGCGTTCACCGCCGGAAGGCGGTCCGAGAGGCTCGAGTGCATCTGGGTGCCGCGAACCACGACCCGGAAGCAGGAGATCCCGCGAGAGGCGACGGCGAGGTACTCCCAGGCCGACGTGAAGCCCGTAGGCTCGCCGACGAGGACGGCGTCGCCCGTCACGGCACGCGTCTCGGCGAGGAAGCGCGCCCCGAACACGCTGCCCGCCTCCTCGTCGGCGCTCAGTACAAGCCTGAGCGTGCCGGCGAGATCGGCCGCCTCGGCCAGCGCGGCGCCCGCGTAGATCATCGCCGCCACCGCGCCTTTCATGTCTGTCGAGCCGAGTCCGTAGAGGCGGCCGTCGCGGATCACGGGGTCGTACGGGCCGGTCTGCCACGCACCCTCGTTTCCCGGTGGCTTCGTATCGAGATGACCGTTGAGGATCAGCGTCCGAGGTCCGGTGCCGACCACGCCGACGCCGTTCGGACGCTCCTCGGCGCAGGCGATCGTGGTCAGGTCGCGATAGCCGACCGCGGCCATCGCCTGCTGGACGACTGCGGCGATTGCCCGTTCGTCTCCCGGCGGGTTCGGGCTCGGGGTCGCGACCAGCTCGCGCGCGAGCTCGACGCAGGCGCCCTCTCTCGCCGCGAGCGCAGCGAGCACGCTCGACTCAGGCGAGACCGAATGCCTCCTCGTAGCTGGGACCACCGGTGCCTTCGACCCAGTAGCGCCGCGCCCACCCGACCCCTTGCCAGGACTTGACCGTCCGGGGCGCGATCTTGAACAGCCAGCGCGGCTGGTTGAGCGTCGGCTCGAGGTACTTAGGACCGTTCTCGCCCAGATACCGGTACGACATGCGCGTCGCGATCTCGGTCCACTTGCCCCCGACGTTCGGCTCCTCGACCAGCTCGGCACGTCCGTCGGGAACATGCACCTTTTGCATCGTCGACGGCTTCTCGATCACCAGCGACACCCGCGGGTCGGCCTTGAGGTACTCGGCCCACCGCGAGCGCTGGCGCGGGATCACCCAGAATGCGCCGTCGCGCCACTCTTGCCAGCAGATTGCGACGTAGGGGGATCCGTCCGGCTTCAAGCACGCGAGCGTGGCGTTCACCGGCTCCTCGAGGAACGCGTCGATCTCCCCTTCGGTCATGCCGCGGACCTTGCCGCGCCAAGTGTCTTTCGACTCCTTCAGCTCCTGGCTCATCTCAGTCTCCTTTCCGGACGCCGAGGCGCCGGTATGTCTCGTCGACGTCCTCGATCAGCTTGGTCATCCCCTCCTCGATCCAGCCGTAGAACTGCTCCCCGAGCTCGGCCGACGAGCTGCGCGGGTCGCCCCAGACACCACTCCGGAAGGCAGTCCAGACGCTGCCCGGATGCGTCTCGAAGTAGGCGAGTATCGTGGGGAAGGACGGGGCTTGGAAGTCCGGGAAGTCGGGCCACTCCTCGACGGCCGCGTCGAGGTCTACCAGCTCGGGTCGCACGGCCATCACCGCGCTCGTCTCGCCGACGTTGGCGTGCAACCCCGAGTCGAGGCTCAGGTATTCGTGGAGCTGCTCCGGGGGCAGCGCTTCCCAGTACGAGACTCCCCAGGCCCTCGTCCCCTCGGGAAGGCGGGTCGAGACATTCATGCACGCAGTGATGATCGGCGGGTAGTTGGTGTAGTGGCCGTTGACGAACACGATCCGGCGGAAGCCGGCCTCTGCGAGCGAGTACGCGACGTCCTCGATCACCGACATGAACGTCTGCGACGTGAGGTAGGCAAGCCCGCGGAAGCCTCGGTGCCCGGCCGAGATCCCGTAATTCACGGCTGGAGCGACGAGCGCTCCGACGCGGCCGGCGACGCGCCGGCAGACCTCGGAGGGGATGATCACGTCGGTCGAAAGAGGGCTGTGCGGCCCGTGCTGCTCGGTCGAGCCGGTCGGTACGAGGACGAGGTCACCGCCGCCGTCGAGGTACTGCTCTACGTCGGTCAGCTTCAGCTCGGCCAGCAAGACGGACGGTCGCTGCATGATCTCCCCTATCCCGCGAGCGCCTGCTCGAGCGGCGCGTAGTTGAAGCAGGCGACGTAGTGGTCCTGCTCGATCTTCTCCAGCCGCGGAACCTCCTGCCGGCATCGTGCGATCGCCCGTGGGCAGCGCGAGGCGAAGCGGCACTGCACCGGGATGTCGATCGGGCTCGGGATCTCGCCCACGAGCCTGACGCGGCCGTTCGTCCCGCTCCGCTTCGTCGTAGTCGGCACGGCCGACAGGAGCGCCTGGGTGTATGGGTGCAGCGGATTTGCGTATAGCCGGCTCTTCGGCGCGAGCTCGACCAGGTGGCCCAGGTACATAACCGCGACCCGGTCCGCGATGTGGTGGACGACGCTGAGGTCGTGCGAGATGAAGAGGTACGTGAGGCGGAGCTCACGTTTCAGGTCGTGCAAGAGGTTGAGGATCTTCGCCTGGATCGACACGTCCAGCGCGCTCACCGGCTCGTCGAGGACGACGAACTCCGGGCCGACTGAGAGCGCCCGGGCGATGCAGATCCGCTGCCGCTGGCCACCGCTGAACTCGTGCGGGAAGCGATCGAGCACGTCCGCAGACAGGCCGACGAGGTCGAGAAGCTCGGCGACTCGCAGCGCCTTGCTCCTGCGGCCGTCAACGCCCTCGATACCCTCGCTGATGATCCGGCGGACGGAGTGACGCGGGTTGAGCGACGAGTAGGGGTCCTGGAAGACGATCTGCACCCTGCGCCGCAGCCGCCGCAGCTTCCGCCCGGTGAGGGCGAGAGCGTCGCGCCCCTCGAAGAGGATCTCACCGCGCGTCGGCGCGACGAGGCGGGTGAGCAGCCGCGCGACTGTTGACTTGCCGCTGCCACTCTCACCGACGAGTCCGAGCGTCTCTCCGCGCAGAATCTGCAGGTCGAGATCCTCGACTGCAGAGAGCACCGAGCGCCGCTTTGCGAGGAAGCCTGTCTCGATCGAGTAGAGCTTGGTCAGGCTCCGCGTCTCGAGCAACGGCTCGATCGCGCGAGCCGCAGACGGCTCATCGACGCTACGCAGCACCGTGCTCATCGCATCGACGCCCATCCTACTTCGTCCTCTCTCCGGGGCGGCCAAAAACGGCCACGGGCGGGCTACGCCAGGTAGTCCTGCAGGAACAGAACGATCAGCTCGCGTACCTCTGCACCCCAGGAGGAGCCGAGCAGGTCCGTTCCCTGAGCGTCGACGGGTGTCGAGTTCAGCGTCGCGAAGCCGATCGACCTTCGGAAGAACTCGTCGGCCCGCGCCGCTGCCCGGTCGTCCAGCGAGCCGACGAAGATCAGCTTCGGTGCCCTCGTTTGCTCAAGGCCGGCGCGTCTGCTCGCGCGGGGCGACAGCGCTACGAAGGCACGGATCGGGTAGTTCTCGGCGGCCACGACGGCTTCGCCTGCTCCGATCCCGGCGCCGATCACGTAGAGCTGCCGGGCGCCGCGCGAGCGTGCGAACCGGAGCGCTGCCGCCACGTCTGCGCGCACTCTGCTGACGTCGCGCGGCCCGTCGGAGGCGCCGTAGCCGCGTAGGTCGAAGGCGAGCGCGCGGAAGCCCTGCCGTGATAGCTGCACGGGAAGACCTCGCCACGCTCTCGAGTCCTGACCCTGGTCGTGGACCAGGATCACCCAGCGCCCGCCGTGGCCGTACTGGCGGCCGCGGAGAAGCAGCCCACCGGACGAGCGAAACTCGACATCCGCCGTTTGCTCTACTGCTCGTGAGACTGAAGCCGTCGTTCCGGCTGGGCCGGTCAAGCCGATCGCGATGGCGAGTGTGAAGGCGAACGCGAAGAACCCGAGTCTTCCCAGGGCTGAGAGTGTAGCGTCGGATCGGTTCGAGCTGTGATCCATACACCCGGGTCAGGCTGCCTTTCGTCCGCCGCCTCTCGTGCGGCCCACTCCGTGCGTTGCGGAAGGGTGCACGTTGTCGTACAGTCGGTATCGGATACATGAGTGCCGTTCAGGAGTGTGAACCCAGCGCCCCCGAGTGGACACGAGAGGCAGAGTCGTGAGAATCGTCTCTCTGCACGGTCGGCCGATTGACCCGAGCACGTTCGAAGACGTCGCCCCGTTTCCGGTGCAACAACCGCGGTGACGACGCTGGCAGTCGCGCGAGCCGCCCACCCTGTCAAATCGGCCGACCGCGTACTCGACATCCTCGAGCTGCTCGCGGCCGAGCCGGAGGGGCTCACTCTTTCCGAGATCGGTCGAAGGCTGGCCATCGCTCGCTCGAGCGCGCACGGACTCGTCCACACACTGCTGCAGAGGGGCTACCTGCGACAGGAGAACGCGGGCAGCAGAAACTTCAGGCTCGGCGTGCGGCTGATTCAGCTCGGGCTCAACGTCGGCGATCGCCTCGAGCTCCGCTCGACCGCGCGCCCTGTTCTCGAGCGGCTGGTCAGCACCACGCACGATACGGCGCTGATCGTGGTGCCCGAAGCAGGTGAACTGCTCTTTCTCGACAAGGTCGTGAGCGAGACCCGCGACGTCCGTACAGATCCCCGTTCGAGCGCGCCACGACCGCTTCACTGCACGAGCATCGGCAAGGCGCTGCTCGCGGCGCTCGACGACGAATCAGCGGCGATGATCGTCGAGAGCGCCGGGCTGCCGCCTGCCACCGAGTTCTCGATGACGGATCTGCAGGCCCTGCTCGACGATCTGCAAGAGACCCGTCGGCGAGGCTACGCGATCGACCGACAGGAGGCCGTGCTCGGCGTGTGCTGCGTGGGTGCGCCGGTACGCGACTTCACGGGGCGCCCTGTCGGCTCGATCAGCCTTTCGACCGTTCGCGAGTTCTTCGACCCCGAGACCACGGGTCCGTGGGTCGCGGAAGCCGCCGTCGAAATCTCTCGCGCCATGGGATGGGACGGCGACCTGGGGGCACTCTACGAACCGGTCCCCGGGTCGGCCGAAGTCCTGCTCAGCGAATAGAGGGCTCTCATACGGGTGCGGACGACGTCCGCCGGTGTGAGCTCCTCCCTCGAGGGGCAGCGGTTGGCGGCCAAGATCGGTCGTCCGTCTAGGTTGCGCCGATGACGGTGAAAGGCGGCCGTAGCTCAGTGGTCAGAGCCGCGGACTTCTAATCCGCCGACCGTCAGGGCGCGAATCGGTGCTACCAGCGTGCTACCTGGTTATGAGGGTTCGATTCCCTCCACCCGCTCTGGAGTTTCGGCTCTCGCGGGGCCGCGTCCTACCGCGGGTCGGAGTCCCAGCTTCTCGAGGTCGTCGACACCGAGGCGGATCGAGAAGGAGTTCGCCGCAATCGTCCTCGAGGGGAACAGGCTCGCCGGCTTTACTGGCAAGCCGAACTCGAAGCTCGTCTACGAGCCGACGATCGGCTGCGCAAAAGCGGCTCTTGGCAAGCGGAAGGTGCGGGAGTTGGAGGCAGCGGCCAGCGGAGGCACCAGACGCTCGAGCTAGTCGAGGCGTCGAGGGGGGCTCTGTGGTTGTTGGACCTACCGCCTCTAGACTCGCTTGTGTGCGTCTCGAGAACAGCTTTGAGGTCGCAGTGCCTGTCGACGCCGCTTGGCGTCTGCTGAACGACGTTCCGAGGGTCGTGACGTGCCTGCCCGGCGCGACGCTGGTGGCGGTCGTTGACGATCATGCATGGAAGGCGAATCTGCTGGTCAAGCTGGGGCCGATCGCGCTTCAGTTTGCGACGGATATCACGCGCGAGGAAATGGACGAGGGGTCGGGCCGTGTCGTCCTTGCGACGAAAGCGCGGGAGGCACGCGGCAAGGGAGGCGCGCAGGCGACGATCGAGTCCAGACTCACTCCGCGGAACGGCGGCACGCGAGTCGACCTGGTGACCGACCTCTCGCTTCAGGGCGCCGTCGCCCAGTATGGACGTGGGATTGTCGCCGACGTGGCGTCCCGCCTGACGGCCGAGTTTGCCGGATGCATCGCGGCGAGGCTGGACGAGTCCTCGGCACCGGCTCCGTCGCCGGACGGCGGGCAAGCGCCGATCGGCGGTCTGCGTCTGCTTTTCGGTGCCGTTTGGCGGAGGCTGGTCCGCCGGTCTAGGACTGAACGATAATCGCCGCCGGCCCGGCATCGTCGTGCCGACACGGGATGGAGGGATCATCGTGGTCGGTGACGAGACGGCCGGACCGCAGCACGGAGCAGTAGGCCTCGATGTGCGGATCGCCGAAGTCGACGTTGCACCGCACGATCGCCACGCTCTTGTACGCACGACCCGTGCGGACACAGGCGACCCAGTGGAAGGCGAGATGCCTCGCCGTCAGGCGCGCGGTGAGGAGGCGCTTCGCGACGTTCGGCGTCGCCTCGCTGAGCGTGTTCGTCGGAGCGCGGTCAACCGCTCCGCAGCCCATGAGAAGGAGAATCGCCGCGGTAACGATCGCGGCCTTCACGGTGTGAGGACGACCTTGGTCGCCTGGCGCGAATCGAACAGGCGGTAGGCCTCCGCCGCCTCGGCCAGAGGCAATCGGTGCGTGACAACGGGTGTCGGGTCGAGATCGCCCGATGCGATCCGAGCCAGGAGCGCCTCACCGTCCTGTGTCGGATCGCCGATCGAGAAGCGGAGGGTCAGCTCACGCTCGAACATCAGCGCGTTGTCGAGCGGGAAATCGGGCTCGAAGTGAGCGCCGACGACCGAGACGGTGCCACGGCCACGGGCAAGACCGATTGCCGCTGTCAGCGCTTCGGGCGACCCCGCCGCCTCGATCACCACGTCCGCGCCGAGACCCCCCGTCGCGGCAGCGACAACATCGGCGGCTTGCTCAGGGGCGACGGCTGTGGCCCCGAGCCGCTCGGCAAGCCCGCGACGTGCCGCGACTCCGTCGACCGCGATCAGCTTTCCGGCGATCCTTGCCGCACACATCACCGCCATCAGCCCAACCGGCCCGCACCCGACCACGGCGACCACGTCACAGGCATGCACGCCCCCGTGCTCGACGGCGCCGTACCCGGTCGGGAGGATGTCGGCAAGGAAGACGGCCGCCTCGTCCGACACTCCATCGGGGAGCGGGCGCAGAGCGCGATCGGCGTGCGGAACCCGTACGAGCTCGGCCTGACCGCCGTCGAGCCTCGGGTATACGCCCGAGTACCCGAAGAGCGAGCGTCCCTGGCACTGAGTGACGCGCCCAGCTGCGCAGGACGCGCAGGTGCCGTCCGAGATCATGCTCGTGTTGACCACGCGCTGGCCAGGTCGCAGCGTCTGCACGTCCGGCCCGACCTCGACGACCTCGCCCGCGAACTCGTGCCCGAGCACGGTGCCTGCCTCGAATCCGGGCGTCAGGCCGTGAAGAGGGAAGAGGTCGGCTCCGCAGATGGCGGTCGCGCGAACGGCGACGACGGCATCGTCGCTCGCCATGATCGCAGGATCGGGAACGTCGTCGACACGGACGTCTCCGGGGCCGTGCAGGACGACCGCCTTCATCCGGCCGGCTGCTCGATCTCGACCAGGTAGCCGTCGGGGTCGACGCAGAAGAAGCGGCACCCACCCCAGGGTGGCTCGTAGGGCTCCGCGAGAAAGCGAACTCCTGCCGCCGCGAGCCGCTTGTGCTCCCTCCGGGCGTCATCGACCTCGAGGACGACGACAACGTTCGTCCGGGACGCGTCGTCAGGCGCCACCATCGAGACACCTGGCCGGTCGTCTGCGTCGTGTCCCTGCTCGGCGAGCGAGAGCCGGGTTCCGGCGAGTGAGAGGGTCGCGTACGGTGGATCCTCATACACGGTCTCGACGTCGAAGCCGAGGCGGTCACGGTAGAAGGCGACCGAGCGCGCGACGTTGGCGACGGCGAGGATCGCTCCGGCCCGGCTCGCCATCAGTTGTGCGACATTCCACCGTCGACGACGAGCAGCTGACCGGTCACCCAGCCCGCCTCCTCGGAGGCGAGGAACGCGACCGCTGGGGCGATGTCGGTCGCGACCCCGCGGCGCGGGATGCACTGGAGCGTCTGCACGAAGTCGAATGCGTCCGCATGCGGGCTCGCGAGCACGCCTTCCGTCTCGGTCAACCCAGGCGCGACGGCGTTCACCGTGATGCCGTACTTGCCGATTTCGCGTGCGAGCGCGCGCGTGAACGCGAACACGCCGCCCTTCGACGCTACGTAGTGGGCGAGGTTCGGTGTTCCGGCGAGGATGACGTTCGATGCGATGTTGACGATGCGGCCGTAGCCGGCGTCGCGCATCGGCTTGTGTGCGTAATGGCAGGTGAGGAAGACGCCGTCGAGATTGACGGACATGATCCGCCGCCACTCGGCGAAGGTCACGTCGTCCCACGACGTGAAAGGCACGATTGCCGCGTCGTTGACGAGCACGTCGAGCCGACCGTGCTCTGCGACCGTGTCGTCGATCAGCCGTTTGACGTCGTCCTCCTTCGAGACGTCGACCTTCATCGTGGCGCCGTCCTGGATGTCTGCCGTCACGACAGTGGCGCCCTCCGCTGCGAGCTTGTCCGCGATCGCTCTGCCGATCCCCTGCACCGCCCCGGTGACGATCGCCACCCGGTTGTCGAGTTTCCCCATCGTTCCTCCTAGACCTCGTAGAAATCGGGCGCGTGCTTGTACGTGCGCCACTCCTCCATGTCGTGGGAGAAGAAGATCTTGGCGCCGTGCTCGTGGGCGAGAGCCTTTACGTGCCGGATCGAGCGGACGCCCGCGACGGGGTCGTTGTGGAAGCCCGCCTGGATCTCCCGCTCGAGCGCCGCAGGCGTGTAGGTGACGTCGAAGGCGAACAGAAGCGGCGTTGCACCCTGCTCTCCCGTGACGAGGAGCGAGTAGTGCCCGACGGTGTGCCCCGGCGTCTCGTGGAGGTGCAGCCCTCTGGCGAGCTCGAAGTCACCGGTCACCGGCACGAAGTTCGCGCTCTCGTAGTCCCACGACTTGTCGGAGTAGCCGAAGAACTCGAACGGCTCGTGGTTGCGCGCCTGCGCGAGCTCCTTTGCATGGATGACGTGCTTCACCCCGGTGCCTGCGAAGAGCTGGTTGCCGCCGACGTGATCGATGTGCAGGTGCGAGTTGACGACGGCCGTTACGTCCCCGAGCTCGAAGCCGCAGGCCGTGAGCTGCGCCGGGATCGTCTGCTCCACCGTTTGCTCGGGGAGCTCGAACGGGAGCACGCGGTTCATGTGGTCGAGGTCGATGCCGGTGTCGAACAGGAACAGACCGTCGTCGTGCTCGATGAGCACGCTGTAGACGGGAATCCGGACCTGCTCGCCGGGAACGTTCCACATGAGCTGTGTGTGCTCGATCACGATCGACCCGTTGTCGAGAATCCAGATCTTCATCGCCGCCTACGCCTCCAGTGCCTTGCGCACCGCGACCAGCCGTCCGGCCCGGCGGGCGCGGAGCTCTTCGATCTGCTGCGGCGTGTAGTCGTAGATCCCGCCGCCCGTCTTCATCCCCAGTCGTCCCTGGTCGATGAGCCCGCGGATCGTCGAGGACACGTCGTCCGCGGTCGACAGGTCGCGGTTCAGGTACGAGCCGACCGCGTTGTAGATGTCGAGACCGGCCATGTCGAGCAGCTCCATCGGGCCGATCACGGCGAGCTTGTAGCCGATACCCCAGCGGACGTTCAGGTCAAGCCCCTCGGGGTCTATGATCCCTCGGTCGACGAGGTCGAGGCACTCTCGGAGGATGGCGTAGAGGATGCGGTTCTCGACGAAGCCGGGCACCTCAAGCTCGACCACCGGGTGGTAGCCGATGCGTCGCACGAGCGCGGCGGTCGCGTCGACCGTGTCCGAAGACGTCTTCTCTCCGGGGATGACCTCGATCATCGGGATCAGGTGCGGTGGGTTCGACCAGTGCATGCCGACGATGCGGTCGGGGCGGGAGCAGACCGATGCGATCTTCGTGATCGGGATCCCCGAGGTGTTCGAGGCGATGATCGTGCCG
>Ga0066710_100000665_pt1 | contig 22029 bp, 19 predicted proteins | sample GraSoiAngelo_159_FD_79666 | JGI IMG/M metagenome (GOLD analysis project Ga0066710, IMG submission 79666) | Grasslands soil microbial communities from the Angelo Coastal Reserve, California, USA - 14_1009_16_40cm | ecosystem: Environmental > Terrestrial > Soil > Grasslands | place: USA...
AAAAACTCCAGGCCCACCTGCACATAAGCCCGGTCGTGCTTGAAGAAAAGGGTTTTCATGATTCGGGAATCCAGTGTAGCCGTGGACCGAGAAAAGAATGGATTGCGTGCCAGCTCAAAAGGCCGAGCCGAAATCGGGTAAGCCCCGGTCCTGAAGATATCTGTCGAATCCAGGGCGTTAATAGGCCGTCCGCTTCCGAGAGTCAGAATGGGTGCGAGCGTGACATGCTCCAGAGCATCCCGCAGCCACGGCGGAGCGCCTCTCCACTCTTCCACCGGCAACTCAAGCAGGGCGCTGGCGGCCAGCCGGTGAGCCTGGTGCTGGCGAGAATGCGCCCAGTCTTTCCGCATGTTGAAAGGATCAAGAGGTTGTTCATCGAAGTCGGAGGCGTCGTCCCAGCTTCGTCCCCCGTTGTAAGCCACCAGAAAAGACAGCTCTTTACTCATCCTGCGGTTCAGAGACACGGAGGCTCCGTTGTACTCTGATCGCGACGTTTGTTCGAGTTGATAGAGCGCCGGCAACGAGCCGGTGAGGTTCCGAACTCTGGGGAGATGGAAACCTCTTACCCGGCTGAATTCAGCGGTCAGCGTTGTGTCCTGACCTAGGCTGCGTTCTACACCTGCCGTGAATTTCAGGCTGTAAGTGGTGGGAAAGTCAGAATCCGGACGGTAGATTGAAGGTGAAACTCCTGGGATCGGTGCCGCCAGCGAGCCTCCCCTGGAAAGCCCGAAGGCTTGAGCTGCACCTTCGCCTGCCAAGTATTGTTCGAATCCTTGGAGCCCATTTTTCTGGGCTGCATCGTTCAGGAAGGCCAGAGGATAGCGATCAAAAAACAACCCAGCTCCCGCCCGTAGAACCCAGGGAGCATTATTGCGCGGCCGCCAGGCCATGCCCAGACGGGGTGCCAGGTTTCGGTTGGAAGTGGAGAATCCCGCGGGCAAGAGTTGCTTGTCGTAGCGCAACCCGGCCTCGAGGGTTAGGCCGGGATGTGGCTGCCATCGATCCTGTAACCAAAAACCCAGAGGGATTGTCGTCAGGTGGGTTCTTGGATCACCGAAAGCTTGGATGAAAACATCGGGAGTGCCCCTGAGAAAATCCCCAAGGGTCGGAAAGACCAAGATGCCTCCAAAACGATTGGCCAATCGTGAGCTGAGGCGAACCCCATGAAAGCTGCTACCCAAGCTTAGCTGATGGCTCCCGGCGGTGAAATTGACTCCCTCCGCCGCCTCGTAATGATCTTCAGTTCGTGCCGAATCCAGCCGGTAGGATTGGCCGAGCGTGAGAACCCCCGGGATTTCGAGCATTGCTCCTTGTGCGTTTGGGCTGAGGTCAACAGTTCTTCTGGCGATCTGCACTCGCAAATCACTTACAAAATGCGGCGTGGGAACATAAATCCATCCTGCTACCCAAGAGTGATCTGTGGTCAAGCTGCTGCCGCGTGCGGAGCGGTCGGCAAAATTGTCTACTCCCTGTACATCATGAGAAATTCGGCTGTGTTAAAAGGCGTAGCGGGCCGAAAGGCTGTGAGCCGTGCCGACCTGGTGATTGGCTTTGAAGGAAAACTCGCTTTGGGCAGAGCCGGCAGGAAACAGTCCGCGCTCAACTGACCTGGTAGCCGAACCGGAATACTTCGGTTGCAACAGCGCGGCATTGATGGAATCGAGAAGATCTTCAGGCGTCTCGGACCACTCCTGGCTGGATTCCCATTCCTGTTCAAAGGCGGTGGAAAAGAAGGTGCGATCCTTTCGAATGGGTCCATTGATAGAGGTCCCGGGTTGGTATCGCCGGAAACGTGGTCTGGCGGGTGAAAGCGCTTCCGGGTTGCGCGCATTGAAAAGCTCATTTTGAGTAAAGAAGGTCCAGTCACCGTGCCAGGTATTGGTCCCTGACCGGGTAACCATATTCACCAGGCCGCCTGCCGCGCCCCCAAATTCTGCTCCGACGGCCGTTCCGGAGACACGAAACTCCTGGACCATCTCCAGTCCGACCGCCACCCGGTTTCCTCCCGGCGTTTCATCCCGATTGTCGACCCCGTCAATCGAAAGGCTGTTGTTCCGGCCTCGCAGTCCTCCAAAGCTAAAGCCGCTGTCGTTAGTGGCGTTGCGTACGCCAGCGGCTGACCTCTGACTATTGGAGCCACTCGACGGCACCACGGCTGGAGCCACCAGAACAAAGTTCAAGTAATTGCGATTCTGAGCTGGTGTCTCTTCGATTCGATCATAACCCAGGGCCACGCTGGAAGTGGTTGCCGAAGTCTCAAGCGCCTCCGGCTGCTCCTGGACATCCAGGCTTGTGACAACTTCCGCAGGCTTCATGACAATGTTCTGGACAACCGTCTGCCCAACCGAAACCAGAAAGGGTTTGACCAACACGGTGGTGAAACCCTGTTGTTCCAGGCGAAGAGAATATTTGCCAATAGCCAACGAACCAAAACGCAACTGGCCCGTTTCGTCACTCTCGGCCATGCGCACCGCGCCCGAATCCTGTTGCGTCGCGGTCACCCGAGCCCCCACAATGACAGCGCCCGTGGAGTCTCTGACGCTGCCTTGAATGGCCCCGGTTGGCAAGGGAGACTGGGCAACTGCTAACAGCTCGAGGAATATTGCAAAAAGGCATGCCCACGAAAACTTTGTCATGACTCCCAACACTGGCCCCCACCCCATGTCGGGTGCGCAGCCTTTCACGCACCTCACTCCGATCCATTTTGAAAAGTCGCACCCTAACTCTTGTAGCATTCCCGTTCACTCCTTTGATTTCAAGAGATGGTCGTTCTCTTTCAGGAATTTTTGAATTTCTTCTGCAAAGGCTAAGAGTTTCGACCATTGCTCCTTATAGAGCGTGACAGGGAAACGGCCCAGGCCATAGACAGACAGTCCTCCCTTTTCGCTGACTTTGAGAGAAAGCTGGCCTGCTCTCCTACTTTTCAATGCCGTGTTTTCGGCTTCGAGCCGTGCCAGCTTGTGTTCAAGAGTTTCTTCCATAAGATCCCTCCTTGTGATTGACTTGCGTCAGGTCTGAACGGATGCAGCTCCATACTCCCGGCGTAAAGGTTTCATCTTAGATGAAAAGTTGAATTTGGGGAATGTTCTCCCTATGATGACGGCTAGCTTACGGATCATGACGGCTACCTTTCGCTGAATTCCATTTAGGCTAAGGAGAAGACATATGTTGCTCGGCAGGCTCAAGGCACTTCACGATCTGGCACCCCTGATTCTAAGACTCGTGCTGGGTCTTATTTTTATTGTCCATGGTCACCAGAAGCTCTTCGGCGAGATGGACAAGTTTATTGGTACGGTCACCGGCAGACTGGGAATGCCCATGTTTATGGCTTATGTGGCAGCCTTTTCAGAGTTTGGGGGTGGGATCCTTTTGGTCCTCGGACTGTTTACCCGCTGGGCTGCCTTGTTTATCTCGGGAGTGATGGTTGTTGCCATAACCAAAATCCATTGGCACCAAGGACTGGTAAAGGGTTACGAATTCCCACTCAGCCTTTTGGCTGGAGCCATCACGTTAATGATTCTAGGTGGCGGATGGATGTCGGTCGACAAGACGCTGGTTAAGAAGGAATGGTAGAAAGGGAGAGCTGGATCGGGCTGACGCCTTTGCGCGAGGCAGAGAACCTGACAGCGCGGCGTCTCTTGGACTGCTTCGCCGTCGCTGAAAATATCCCGGCTCGAGGCCTCGTCGGCGGAGATGGGGTTGTGATACAAAACGGTCCGAAATTGTGGAACGCTCCCCCGGACTGCTACCCTATTGGCGACTGTATGCTGAATGTTGGGCCTGGTTTCATACTCTTGTTATTAGAAAGCAGTCAACTCGGTCATCCAGGAGCGTGTACCGTGGTTGAAGCCATTCCGTATACAAGTCTCCAAAGCGTGGTCCTGCAGGGAACTTGACAGAGCACAGAATTATGCTAATCTCTTTTCCAAGTGTCTGGTGCCACGATTGGTAAACTACCGTTACAGCAAACAACTATCAAAGAATTGAGTACTGAACTATTAAATTATGTGGAAATATGTTCCCTTCGCCTTCAAGAACTCGCTTCGTAACAAAAGGCGAACAATTTTGACCATTGCCAGCATCAGTATTTCCCTCTTTCTGCTGGGAATGCTGGTGGCCGTCTACCATGCCTTCTACTATCGCGAGGCTCCCCCCGAACAAGCTTTGCGTCTGGTGGTACGACACCGTGTGTCCCTTACATTTCCATTGCCTGAATACTACGAGCAACGCATCCGGCAGATTCAGGGGGTCCGTGAAGTCTGCCCCGTTTCCTGGTTTGGCGGGATTTACATCGACAGGCGTCCCGAACATTTCTTCGCCCGTTTCTCCGCCGACCCGGAAAGAATTTTCCTGGTGCATAGCGAATTTAAGATTTCCCCGGAACAGCTCAAGGCCTTTCAATCAGAGCGAACAGCCGCGGCGGTAGGCAAATCTCTGGCGGACAAGCTAAACCTCAAGCTAGGTCAGAAGATCACGATCAAAGGCGACATTTATCCGGTAGACGTGGAGTTGACCATCCGTGCCCTTTTTGAGAGTGACGTTAAGGGGAGCGACTATGTCATGTACTTCCATCGGAAATACCTGGAAGAATCGCTAGCCGCAGCGCGCCGAGGCACGGTGGGAACGTTTGGTGTTTTGGCCGACTCGCCGGAATCCATTCCTCGTATTGCCCGCGAAATAGACGAGATGTTCCACAATTCCGACAGTCAAACCAAAACCGAGTCGGAGCAAGCGTTCCAATTGAGTTTTTTGAGCATGTTAGGAAATGTGAAACTTTTCTTGCTCAGCATTTGCGGCGCCGTGGTATTCACCATCCTGCTGGTTTCAGGAAATACGATGGCAATGTCAGTGCGCGAACGAATCAAAGAAATTGGGGTGCTGAAAACGCTTGGCTTTACGACGAGTCAGGTGCTGCTGATGGTCATTGCGGAATCGGTGATTATAGCCCTGGCGGGTGGCATGCTCGGCTGCGGGCTGGCCTCCGGCGTGTGTCTTTTGCTAAGCGGAGCACAATTGCCTTTCATGCCGCTGGGTCTGCCTATGCCACCGGTGGTGCTGACGATAAGCCTGGCCGTGGCCTTCGCCATCGGGTTTTTCAGCTCCGTTGTTCCCGCGTTGAACGCCTCGCGCGTCCCCATTACCGAAGCACTCCGACACATTGGCTAGCAGACATCTGTCGCCTTAACAAATCCCAAATCCCTTATGGCTATTCCTTTCTCTTACAACTTTCGCAATCTACGAGTTCGCAAAACAACCACGGTGATGACGGCCTTGGGGATTGCTTTGACCGTGGCGGTGCTGCTGGGCATCATGGCGATGGTGGTGGGACTAAATGTAGCTTTACAGGCCACTGGCCACCCTCTTCAGATGATTGTGGTAAGAAAAAACTCCAACTCGGAACTGGGAAGTCAGGTGGCTCGAGAAGCTCTCTTGAGTATTAAATATAAGGATGGAATTCAGAAATTCCCCAATGGGGAACCCATGGTTTCCGGCGAGATAGTGCGCGTGATCAATCTACCGCGCAAGAATAATCCGGAGGGAGCCAACGTGAACATACGTGGGTTGTCGCAACTGGGGATCGAGATGCGGCCAGGAATACGTTTGGCTGAGGGAAACTGGTTTGAACCGGGTCAGCGTGAAATCGTGGTTGGACAATCCATCGCCTTGCGTTATGTTAATGCGGCCTTGGGTGATACACTCCGTTTTGGTAGAGGCGACTGGAAAATTGTAGGGGTTTTGGACGCCGGGAAAACGGCCTTTGATAATGAAATCTGGGGGGAACTGAACCAGATCGCTTCAGATTTTAATCAAAACGAGACTCTCTCTTCGGTATTGGTGCGTGCCACCGATCCCATTGCGTTAGAGGCTCTAAAGAATAGCATGGCCGATGATCAGCGGCTCTACCTGGACGCGAAATCGGAAGTCGAGTATTATTCGCAACTCACTTCATCCGCGGATCCTGTCAAGTTCCTGGGAGTTTTTGTCGCTATCATTATGGCAATCGGAAGCAGCTTTGCCGCTATGAACACCATGTATGCGGCGGTGGTGCGGCGGGCTCGGGAGATTGGCACGTTGCGAGTTCTGGGTTTTTCACGAGGCAGCATCCTGCTTTCATTTGTGGTTGAATCACTTTTGCTTTCCCTCTTGGGAGGATTGTTTGGAGTATTGCTGGTCATACCGCTCAACGGTCTGAAAAGCGGCATCGGCAATTTTGGCACGACCTTCAGTGAAATTGGTTTTGATTTTCGCATTACGCCGTTCATCGTCCTGGTGGGGATCGCGTTTGCGACGATTATGGGTATCTTTGGAGGTTTGCTTCCTGCTAGAACTGCGGCTAAGCAGGACATCTTGAATGCACTTAGAGAGTTGTAGGGACTATGCCTACGGAGACCAAGAATCTCGATCAGGATCTAAATAGTTTGCGCATCGACCGGAGCCGGCGGCGGGAGCCCGAAAGGCCCTCCAAATGGGCGACTCGATGGATTATAGCCGGTGTGGCGGTCTTTATTCTCTTGGGCGCTGCGGCGACACTGTTTCGGTTGACCAGCCAGGCTACCGAAGTGGAGACCTACCGGGTGACGGCCAAAGGCAGTCTTTCCGGTGATGATCCTGGTGTGATTCTAAATGCCGCCGGATACATCGTGGCCCATCACAAGATTCAGGTAACGCCCAAGGTGATGGGAAAGGTGGACTGGATAGGCGTGGAAAAAGGAGATTTTGTTAAGGAGAGTCAGGTGATCGTGCGCTTTGAGGACGCCGAATATCGTGCCCAGCTTGAGCAAGCCAACGGTAACCTGCAAACCCTGCTCGCCCAGTTGAAAGAATTGGAAAACGGGTCTCGTCCCGAAGAAATATCGCGCTCCAAGGCGGATCTGGAACAAGCTAAGGCGGATTTAGAAAATGCCCGGATCAACTTGGAACGGGTCCAAGGTCTGTTTCGGGAAAAAGTCGCCCCTCATCAAGATCTGGATAATGCTCAGGCCCGTTATGATGCCCAGAAAGCCAGAGTGGAGGCTTTGACAAAGTCTTACGAACTGGTGTTCATCGGTCCACGTCAGGAGCAGATTGAGGCCATGCGAGGCCGGGTCGGGCAAGCTCGCGGTGAAGTGGCCCTGCGGGAAACCTATTTGGATGCGACGATTATTCGTGCTCCTATCACCGGCACCATCCTGGAGCGAGCCGTCGAGAAGGGTGAGTTAGTGACAACCATGTTTGTGGGGGAGAGAGGCGCCAAGGGATACGTGGTTTCCATGGCGGATCTAAACGATCTCCAGGTCGAACTGGATATCAGTCAGGACGATTTTGCCAAGCTGTTTATGGGGCAAAAGGCCACCGTCACAACCGATGCTTTTCCAGATCGAAAATATGATGGCCAAATCGCCGAGATGTCTCCCGAAGCCAATCGACAGAAAGCGACGGTTCAAGTGAAGGTTCAAGTCCTCAAGCCCGATAATTATCTCCGTCCCGAAATGAATGCCCGGGCGGCTTTTCTGGCCAAAGAGATTCCCAAAGGAAAAGGTCAGACTGTCGTTCCGCCCCAGATCATCATTCCCGCGGCCGCGATTCGGGACAGTGGCGGCAAGAAATCCATTTTCATTGTTTTGGAGGGTAAGGCTACCGAGAAGTCGGTCAAGCTGGGGAACCCGACCTCGAAAGGGGTCGAGGTTGCTGACGGGCTGATTGGTGGCGAGGAGATTGTGGTTAATCCGCCGCCCAATTTGAAAAATGGGGATCGAGTTTTGGTGAAGCAGAAGCAGGGATAGCACAGAAAGGGGAAAGACCAAAGGAACAAGGCGAAAGGAAGCTGAAAGCTGAAGTCAATTATGGAAAATAATCTCGTTATCGAAACGGTTGATTTACACAAAGAGTACAAGCGCGACGAATTTCAAGTCATTGCCTTGCAGAATGCCAATCTTCAGATTCACAAGGGTGAATTTGTGGCCCTGATGGGGCCCTCGGGGTCTGGTAAATCGACCTTGCTCTACCTGATTGCGGCCATTGACCGGCCCAGCCAGGGTCGCGTTCGTGTGCTGGGTCAGGATCTACAGCAACTCAGCGACAAAGAGATTGCCCACTGGCGCAATGAACATGTTGGGTTTGTTTTCCAAACGTTTAACCTGATCCCGGTTCTGACGGCCAGAGAAAATGTGGAACTGCCACTGCTCCTCACCAATCTTAGCAAGAAGGAAAGGATCGAACACGCTGAAACGGCTCTTAAGCTGGTGGCCCTGAGCGATCGCATGACTCACTATCCGCGCCAGCTTTCGGGTGGCCAGGAACAACGGGTGGCCATTGCACGGGCCATCGTGACCGACCCGGCTTTGATTCTGGCCGACGAACCTACCGGCGACCTGGATGCCCATTCTGCCCAGGAAGTCCTGACCATTCTGACCAAGCTTAACCAAGAGCATGGCAAAACCGTTGTCATGGTGACTCACGACCCTCATGCCGCCCGCTACGCCAGCAAGATTCGCTATCTTGAAAAAGGGGAACTTCTACCGGAAGGAAGTCCTCCGCCCGCATAACCATCGTTGATTATCGATTGCGGATTGCAGATTAGTATCCTCGTTCCTGTTCCCGCTCTTGGTGCCTTGCTGGAGCTCTTTGCGCCCTTGGCGTCTTCGCTTCGATTGCGGGCCTGTTGCCCTGCCGTTTCGCTGTGTCTCTGCAGCTTTAATCCGCAACTTCCCTATGGCACGCTTGGACGCTATTTCAGTCTTACTGGTTGAGACTCAATCCTCTGCTAACATCGGTTCGGTAGCCAGGGCTATGAAGAATATGGGTCTGCGCCAGCTCACGTTGGTCGATTGTCAAACGGATTTAACCCAGGAGGCCTATCAACTGGCCTGTGGGGCCGACGATGTCTTAGACAACTGCCGGCGGTCAGATTCTCTAAGGGAGGCCCTTAACGGCTTTAGCTTAAGTGTAGGAACGAGTTCACGACGAGTTGATTGGATCCCTACTGCTTACAAACCGAAAGAGCTGGCGGAACAGCTGGCGGAACTGTCAGAGAAGCAGAAGATTGCTCTGGTGTTTGGTCCGGAACGAACAGGACTGACAAACGAACACTTGCAACATTGTCAGTGGCTGGTGACAATTCCTTCTAATCCAGAATTCGAGTCCATGAACCTGGCACAAGCGGTGGCGATTGTCTCTTATGAAATCTTCCAGCGTTTGGTTAATGTGTCCTTGGGAAGGGCCATGGAAATGGCGCGTCTGGACCAGGTGGAGGGATTTTTCGAACATCTACAAGACTGCCTGGCAGAAATCGGGTTCCTTAACGAGCAAAATCCTTCGAAGATAATGTTGACCCTGAGACAAATTCTCGGCCGAGCCTCTTTGGAGGAGCGCGATGTAAGCATTCTCAGGGGGATTCTCAGGCAATGGAGCTGGTATGTCGGAAAGATCCGAAGGGAAAGGCAATCAAGACTCCGTCAAAATTATTGACCACTTCAAAACTGCAGGAAAGCAGAAGAGAGAGTGCGAATGATGTTGCTGGTATCGAGCGCTGGCTAGCCTGCGCCGTGGAAGATCAGCTGCCCTGCCGACGCTCAAATCCGCCATAGCTCTGGCCCCTGGAATTGCTTTTGGTAAATTCTCGTCCCTTGTTCTCCCTCGCCTTGGCTTCACTGACTACCAAGTTGCGTCCCTTGAAGAGAAATCCGTTCAGACGCTTGATTTCCCTTGCCAACTCTTCTTGCGAGGAAACTTCAACAAAAGCAAAACCGCGCGACCGCCCGGTATTGAAATCGGTGATGATTTTGGCGCTTTCGACTTTGCTGCCCTCGCTAGCGAACAGCGCTTCTAATTCCTGTTCTGAAGCCTGATAGGAGAGATTCCCAACATAGATTCGATAAGGCATAGAGTTCCTTTAGCTCTGATGAGCTGCCCCAAAATTAGAAAAGTGACTCGACTATGGGTAAGCAACGTCATGTTCCTGTCGTAGTGGCTGCCTCGACCGGACCGGCCGTGAATTCTTGGTGAAATTGCGGAGAGCGAAAAGGCGGAACGGATGGTGACTTTTCTTTGAAGCAAGTTCTTCGCCTCAAAGCAGGCGGAAACGGAAGCCAACCGAAATCCCTTCAATCCCCCCAAGGTATTCGAAACCCGGTTAGATGAAGCTCAACTTAAAGCTCACATGGCTTAAAGATTCGTACCACAAGAAAGTAAATCGTTAGATTTTGTTGGAAACACTATCCTAAACCTTTTCGGTTGTCAAAGAATATTTTGCAAAGCCGGTGGCGTCGCAGGTCTTGGCGGTGAGATTCTCCTCCAGTTCAGGCCTTACTTAAGACCGGCTAATCTGGCAGCTTACTATTGAAATCAGGATTATCAATTTTACATTCAAGCGCAAACCCATTATACTTTTTTGTTTTGATGTAGGCCGAATTGCCGGTTGGGTGGGCCTTACGGCCTGATTCGAATCAGAAGGTAGCGAGCAACCTCAGACCGCCAAGGGTCGGGTCTCCTCAAGCAGCTGACCCCTCACCCGGCCTGGTGAACGCTTATCAAGCGTTCACCCCTCTCCCGAGGGGAGAGGCATGGGAGCTTTGAGAAAGCTCCCTGGGTGAGGGGACGGCAGGTTAACAAAACTTGAACAAAGTTTGACCTTCGTCGCCACCAAGTAATCCTAGAGTCGATCTCGCAAGTTTAAGGAGTGAACATGAAACTGGCCAAACGAGTGAGCCATCTCACCAGTTCCCCTACTCTGGCGGTGATGGAAGAAGCGGCTCGGCTTCGCGCCGAGGGCAGGGAAATCATCGATTTCAGTGTTGGAGAACCTGATTTTAATACGCCGAACAACATCAAGCTAAAGGGGCATGAAGCCATCGATAAGAACTTTACGCGATACACAGCAGCGGCCGGCATTAAGGATTTGCGGGAAGCCGTGGCCCTCAAATACAAAAACCAGTACAACGTGAATTATTCCCCGCAGGAAGTGGTCATTTCCTGCGGGGCCAAGCATACCCTTTTTAATCTCGCGTTTGTCCTGTTTGAGGAAGGTGACGAAGTGTTGCTGCCCGTTCCTTATTGGGTGACGTTTCCAGAGCAATTGAAAATGGTCGGTGCCACTCCGGTGGAGGTCGACACCCACGAAAATGATCACTTCATTCTGCGTGCCTCTGCTCTGCGGGAAAAGATAACCCCTCGCACCAAGGCCATTATTGTGAATACACCTAACAATCCGACGGGCGCTGTGATTCCTCCTGAGGAAGTCGAGAGAATCGTGGATTTGGCTCTGGCGCATAATCTCTTCATTATTTTTGACGAATGCTATGAGTATTTTGTTTTCGATGGGAACGAGCATGCGTCCCTTGCTCGCTTTGCTTCCAAAGCCAGACATCTATCAATACTGGTCAACACCGCCTCGAAGACTTACGCCATGACGGGTTGGCGTATCGGTTATCTGGTCGCCCCTCAAGAGATTGTCAAGGCCATTAATGATTTGCAGAGTCATAGCGCCAATCCGGCGTCCATTTCACAAAAAGCAGCAGTAGAATCGATTCTAGGTGCGCAGGATTCGGTGAAAATCATGATCTCGGAATACGAAAAACGCCGAAAGTTCGTGGTGAAGCGGCTTAACTCGATCAACGGCTTGACCTGCTCCAGTCCCGGTGGAGCGTTCTACGCGTTTCCCAATGTGACCCGATTCCTGAAGGGTTCAGGAGTCACTGATTCTTTGGAGTTCTCCAGAGTCCTGCTGCGCCAGGCGGGTGTGGCGGTCGTTCCCGGTTCGGCCTTTGGCAAAGACGGGCACGTTCGGATTTCCTTCGCCACAAGCATGGAGAACCTGGAAAAAGGCTTAGACCGCATGGAGAAGGCCCTGGCCCAGATCTAAAGTAGAAAGGAGAAAGACAGAGGTAACAAGGACGCAAGAAGTGCCATGGAGAGCAATTGCTTTTTAGGAGGGGCTCCCTGCCTGGTGCGGCTGGGCGGGCAGTCAAGTTTCCAGGAAACCACCACCTCATCCCGAAGGTATGAAAAAATTGAGTTGTAACGTAGATCTGAGCAGCCTTACCCATGAAGGCTTATCACCCAAGTTATGCACAGGCGAGCGATCCCCTCACCCCCGATGGGGGCGAGGGAGAACCACTAATACCTACTCCCTCGCCCCCACCGGGGGAGAGGGTGGCCACAGGCCGGGTGAGGGGGCTGTTGCTGACAGCGAGGGGTTTAAGAGTTCCATTCCTTGGTTGGGTGCATAAGTTGGGTGTCAAGCCTTCATCGTCTGTCCCACTGGGGGCGAGGGCGAACGCTTGAGAAGCCTTTACAAGCGAGGGTGGTCGCGGAGGCCGGGTGAGGGGTCTCCGCCATATGAGGTTGCTCGCCTTGTTCCTTTCGGCTTTCTCGGTATTTTATGACCTGGTTTAAAGAAAAGGTGTTCGTTTCGTCCGGGGCCAAGCAGCTCTTGGGCGAAATTGTTCGAGTCCTTCAGGAGCTGTTTAATTATCCGCACTGCGCCATTCTGCTGGCAGACAGCTCACAAGAGCTACTCTATGTTGTTTCCTCCAGTGGCTATCGCAAGCGAGTGTTGCACAATTTTCGGATTACCATTGGTAAAGAGGGGATTACTGGATGGGTTGCCAAACACAAAAAACCTCTCTACGTGCCGGATGTTCGCAAGGATCCTCGATACATTGAAGGAGTGGCGCACGGCCGCTCGGAGATTGCCGTTCCTTTGCTTATTGGGAAGAAACTCATTGGCGTCTTGGATGTAGAGAGCCAGAAGCTGGGTGCTTTTACCCGGAGAGACTTGAAGATCCTCTCTCTGTTTGCAACCCAGGCGGCCGTGGCGATCCAAAATGCGCAACTTTACGAGCAGGAGCGGAAGAAGTCAGCCCAGCTTCGTCTTATCAACGACGTGAACAAAAAGATGGCCACAACCCTGGACCGGGACAAGCTGCTACCGGTTTTGGTGAAATCGATTCAGAAGAATTTTGACTATCACCACGTCATGATTTTGCTCAAAGAGACCGCAGATGAACTTGTGATGAAAGCCCAGGCGGGCCGGTTCTCTTCCATTATGTTAGTGGGATATCGACAGAAAATAGGGGAAGGCATCATAGGCGCTGTGGCCAAAACCGGCCGGACCATCCTGGCCAACGACGTCTTCAGGGATTCCCGTTACTCCAGGGTTCACAAATACACCCGGGCAGAACTTTGCGTTCCTATCAAAATGGGCAAACAACTAATTGGGATCATTAATGTTGAGTCCGACCAATTACATGCCTTCGACCAATTTGATCAGGAGATACTGGAGACCATTGCGGACCAACTGGCCAATGTCATTAAGAATGCCAAGGTATATCAAGAGTGTAAACAGGCCAAAGATTATTTGCAGAAGCTCATCGAAAGTTCCAGCGACGCCATCACAACGGCTGATAATCTAGGACGCCTGATTTTTTGGAGCAAGGGTGCGGAGGAAATCTTTGGTTACAAAGCCAAGGAAGTGCTGGGCAAGTCGGCCACTTCATTTTACGCCAGGGGAAGAGAAGAGGCCAGGCGGATCATGTGGCAATTGCTGAAAAAGGGAAAGCTAAAGAATATTGAAGTGGAATACCTGGGGAAAAACCGGAAGAAGATCTTTGCCAGCCTTTCGGCGTCTTTGGTCAGAGACGAGCGTGGCGCCGTCTCCGGCTCTCTCGGAATTATTCGGGACATTACTGAGTACAAGGTTCTAAGTCAACAGCTCCTCCAATCCGAGCGGCTGGCTACCATCGGACAGCTTTCCACCCAGATTGCCCACGAAATTATGAACCCGTTGTCCTCGATCAAGATGAACATTCGCATCCTTTCCAAACGGGAGGGGCTTTCAGCCAACGACCAACGCCGCTTACAGATCGCCAATTTTGAGATTGAACACCTGGAAAAGATTCTACAGAACATTTTCGACTACTCCAAATCGCTTCAGCTCAATTTCTCTCGGGAAAATCTTAACGAAATCCTCGACAAATCTCTTCTCATGGTGCAAGACCGATTGGAAGAAAAGCAAGTAATGGTGACGAAGAAATACGATCCCGGCTTGCCTCCCGTTTCGTTGGACCTGGTGCGGATGATGCAAGTTTTTACTAATCTCTATCTCAACGCGGTTCAAGCCATGGAGCAAAAAGGCAAGCTCAAGGTCACGACGGGGCAGGCACAGATTAATGGAACTGCCTTTCTCAAAGTTTCTATAAGCGACAACGGACCCGGCATCCTGGCGTTGCATCGTGTGGCCATTTTCGATCCATTTTATACGACCAAAAGTGATGGGACGGGATTAGGCTTAACGATCGTGAAGAAAATAGTGGAACAGCACAGAGGTAAGATCGAACTCGACAGCCGGGTAGGACTATATACGAAGTTCAACATTTTGTTGCCGGTGAAAAGGGGAAGAATGACACAGGGAACGTGATACGTGATGCGTGAAACGTGACAGGTGAAACGTGACGCGTGAAACGTGAGCCCGCAAGATTTTGTTTTCACGTTTCACGCATCACGTGTCACGTATCCTACTTTGTTATGCACAAGATTCTGGTTATTGATGACGACAAATCCATTTGTGAATCGTTGAGCCTTTATCTCAGTGAGGAGGGATTCTCCGTGGGGGTCGCTTATTCGGCCCAGGAAGGTTTGCGAAAGAGTCAGGTTGAAACGTGGGATGTGATCATACTGGATATCCTGCTTTCAGACGCAGACGGCTTGGATGTTTTGAGCGCGATCAAAGAAAGAGATCCAGACACCAGCGTGATCATGATCACTGCTTTTCACGATATGCCCACCACTGTCAGGGCGATGAAGTTGGGAGCGGTCGAGTACATTCATAAGCCCCTGGAAATTGATGAGCTTCAGGCCGCCATTGATCGTGTGCTTAAACGGAAAGCGGCCGGAGGACGTAAGGGGCAGAGCACGGTTCCGCTGTCTTTGAACTTTCGTGAGCACGACATTATCGGCAAAAGCAAGGCGATGAAGGAGATCTTCAAAACCATTGGCATCGTCTCACAGAGTAAGACAACGGTTCTGATTGAAGGAGAGAGCGGAACGGGAAAGGAACTGGTGGCCCAAGCTATCCATGAGCATACCGACAAAACCAAACCTTTTATCTCCATCAATTGCTCAGCCATTGTCGAAACGCTGTTGGAAAGCGAACTCTTTGGGCATGAGAAAGGAGCCTTTACCGGCGCAGCCTACCGGCAGTTAGGAAAGTTCGAGCTGGCGGACTCTGGGACGCTTTTCTTGGATGAAATTGGAGACATGTCTCTCAACATGCAGGTCAAACTCCTGCGGGTTATGCAGGAGCGTGAGTTTGAGCGAGTTGGCGGAAAGGAAAAAATTAAGACGGATGTCCGCATCATTGCGGCCACCAATAAATCCTTGAAAGAGCTGGTAGCACAAGGTTCCTTTCGAGAAGATCTTTACTACCGGCTCAATGTGATTCAAATTGATGTCCCACCTCTGCGGGAGCGTCGGGAGGACATTCCCTTACTGGTAGATTATCTCATCCACAAATTGAATCGAGAGCTCAATAAAAGAATCAGCCGGATCCAGTCGCGAGCCTTGCAATCGCTGGTTAGCCGCGACTGGCCGGGGAATATACGGCAGCTTGAAAATGTCTTAAGGCGGGCGGTGGTACATTCCCATGGAGAAGTTTTGCTGGAAGAAAGCTTGGCTGAATCGGTCGGAGACATTGTGAAATCGGATACCGATCCGGCTTCTTCGCCAATAAAATTGCTTGACGAAGTCGAAAAAGAACATATTCTCAATGCTCTCAAATTTGCTCAGGGTAACCGTGGCAAGGTGTGCGAGCTGCTCGGAATTTCCCGCCCTACCCTGCAACGGAAAATTAGAAAGTACGACATTGAAGTGTGACCGAGTTTTCTGTACTCAGTACGCAGTACTGAGTACTGAGTACTGAGTACTGCGTAAGGATGAAGAGGCACTCGTGGAAAATCGTCTGCCATTGAAGAAAAGATACAGAGTAGGACTGCTAGGCGCTGGCACCGTTGGCGGAGGGCTTATCAGGCTTCTTCATGAGAAACTCTCGCATCATCAACTCCCGGTGGAGATCAAGAAGGTGGGAGTGCGAAACCCTTCAAAAACAAGAAGCTTTAATCTTCCAGGGGCTTTGTTATCCGATGATTTAGAGAGTATCGTGGAGGACAAGACCATTGACATTTTGGTTGAAGCCATGGGCGGGCTGGAACCAGCCAGGACCTACATCGAAAAAGCGCTCCTGGCGGGCAAGCATGTAGTCACGGCTAATAAATACGTCGTTTCCGAACATGGCGATTACTTACAGCGGTTAGCCGAATCGAAAGGTAAGCAGTTCCTCTATGAAGCCAGTGTAGCCGGCTCCATCCCCGTTATTGAGATTCTAAGAGAAGAGGTCATCCCCGACAGGATCCATGCGATTTATGCTATCTTGAATGCCACAAGCAATTTCATTCTTACTCGCATGACTGAATCGGGAGACGATTTCCACGGGGCCCTGGCCAAGGCTCAGGAGATGGGTTTTTCTGAGCCCGATCCCAGTTTTGACATCAGCGGAAAAGATGCCGGCCAGAAATTGGCCATTTTGGTTAGCATTCTGAAACATCAGCCCTGTCATCCAGATCAGCTTGACACCCACGGCATCGATCGCCTGACCCCTTTTGATTTTCAATTTGCGAGAGAGCGCCAATGGAGGATAAAGCCACTCGCCATCTATGAAGAAGTCGGCGGGAAGGGATTTGCCTCAGTCGAACCTGTTTTGGTTCTGGCCAGCTCGATATTTGCAAGCATTCGAAATGAATATAACGCTCTCTGTTTCGACTGCCAGAATATAGGCAGGCAAATATTCATTGGCAAGGGTGCCGGTGAACTTCCCACTGCGAGTGCCTTGTTGAGTGATCTCTGCAAGATCATGGCTAAGGACGCTCATGAGCAGCTCAGTTATAACCCAAGGCTAGCGGCCAGGGAAGGCATTCAATTCTGTTCTTCCACCGAGAATCCCAGGGGCTACCGGTTCTATATCAATGGTTCCCTGAGCAACAATTCTGTTAAAAGACGGAGAGTCCGGGAAGTCGTCGATCAGGTGAGTGACGTGTTGCAAGAGCCACAGACCGGACAGGTTTCTGGTGCTTTCTTTTGCGCAGTGACAAAGAAGATTCCTTACTCTGAGCTTTACCGGATTTTGAATGAGATCTTGAGCTTTGCTGCGGACGCGCAGATTTCGTGGCTAAGAATTCTGCAGGACTTAGAGTAGCACAGCCAGAGATAGCAGAGGTCTTGTGAAAATCAGGAAGCATGTCTATTGAGTTCCATTGTTATTCATGCCCTTATTTGATCAATCGTTCGGACTCGAGCAAGAGCACGAGCAGGAGCAAGAGTAGGAATAGAGACGAATTGTCCCCCAGTTCGGATTTCAGAAAGGACCTCGTCAGCAGAAGATTATGCCAATGGACTAATATGAATATTGTGGTTCAGAAATATGGTGGGACCTCGGTCGGCAATATCCAGAAGATCAAAAGTGTTGCGGACCGAATTCTAAGAGTCAAAGCAGGTGGGGCGCAAATGGTGGTTGTAGTTTCAGCCATGGGCCACACCACCGATCGGCTGGTCAATTTAGCCCGGGCCATCACGCGTAAGCCTTCTGGTCGCGAGATGGACATGTTGCTCTCGACCGGAGAACAAATCTCCATTGCGCTTCTTTCCATGGCCATCCAGGAGCGCCGCGCCGAGGCCATTTCCATGACTGGATTGCAAAGCGGAATTATCACCGACAGCAATTATTCGATGGCCAAGATCAAAAAGATTAATACAGAGAGCTTGTTGTCTCACTTGGAACAAGACCGGGTAGTAATTGTGGCAGGCTTTCAGGGCGTCAGCAACGGCTCCGAGATTACCACGCTGGGACGCGGAGGGTCCGACACCACGGCTTCCGCTTTGGCGGTGGCCTTGCGAGCGCGTCGCTGCGAAATTTATACGGATGTAGACGGAGTTTTTACCACCGATCCGAACCTCGTGCCTGAAGCCAGAAAGCTGGACTATATTTCTTATGAAGAAATGGTAGAACTGGCGGGCGCTGGAGCCCAGGTGCTTCATCCCCGCGCGGTCGAAATTGCCATGAAGTATGGGGTGCCGATTCAGGTGCGTCCGAGCTACTCGGACGCTCCCGGTACCATTGTAATGGAGGGGAAAAAATTGGAGAATGTGGTCATCACCGGCGTCACCGCTAACAAAAACATTGCCAAAGTTGCCATTCGGGGCATTCCTGATTGTCCAGGGGTGGCGGCTCAGATATTCTCGGCGCTGGGCAGCCAGGGGATTAACATCCGTTTGATCATTCAAAGCATTGCCGAAAATGGCCTAAACGATATCTCGCTGGTGGTGGCCCGTGAATTTGTCAGGAGCGCCGTTGAGGTGTTGGAGAAACAAAAGGCCAGTTTGAAAGCCAGAGATATCGTCTACCACGACAAGCTGGCGGAAGTCTCAATCGTCGGCTCAGGCATCGCCAGCACTCCCGGAGTGGCTGCCCGCATGTTTAGAGCCTTGGCCAAAAAGAATATCAACATTGAATTGATCAGCTCCTCGGAAGTGAGAATCACCTGTGTGATTGATGAGAAAAGAACCGCCGAAGCTATTCCCGCCTTACACCAGGAATTCAAACTCGAACGACTCGAACGTGGCCTCGCTAAAACTTCACGGCGCTCGAAAATAGCCGTCTAGAGTGAATCGCTCGAGCAGCCTTCCGTTGGATATAAGAGACAACAGTTTCGATAGATGGATCCGTCTGAGCAGCACACCATCATACGAGCAATGACTACCGACGACTGGCCTGCAGTCCGGACGATATACGAGGAGGGGATCGCGACTGGGAACGCCACGTTCCAGTCCTTGGCGCCGTCTTGGGAGGACTGGAACAGTGGCCATGTTCCCGAGTGCCGCCTCGTCGCCACGGAGGCTGGCCGTGTGATCGGGTGGGCCGCTCTCAGTCCCGTTTCAAGTCGCTGTGTATACAAGGGTGTCGCAGAAGTTAGCGTGTACGTCGCCGCCCAGGCACGTGGGCGAGGGATCGGACTACGACTTCTGAAGGAACTCGTCTTGGTGTCTGAACGGAACGGTTTCTGGACGTTGCAGGCGGGTGTTTTCCCAGAAAACGCACCCAGCGTCGCTGTCCACCAACGATGCGGGTTTCGCGTGGTCGGGATACGCGAACGTCTGGGCGAGATGGACGGCAGGTGGCGTGATGTCTTACTGCTCGAACGGCGAAGTTCGACGGTCGGCGTCGGGCGAACCGAATAACACGGTGTCGCAACGCACGGCCGCCTTCTCAGGCAAAATCTTTGCAGGAGTCGCTAATCCAGAAAGTCCTCATTTCGCCTTGTCGTGCGGCTGGCAGTCCGTGGGCGGAGAGGCGGAAGCATGTCGCACCAGAGGCAATTAGTTCAAGCAGCCGTTGGATTCCGTGTGAAGTCCGGCTGGGCCGCCACAGTTTTGTTGGTGGGTCCGTTACAGTCGCCACATGTTCTCGACCGTCGCCTCATCGACCTGTCTGACCCAGCCGTTCCGGAAACCAGACAACCGTATCATGCTGCCATGGGAAGGCTGGAAGAGGACGACGCGAGGGTTACGGCACGGCTGGAGGTCATTCAGCGTGTCACAAACGGTTCCGTGACGGAGCTCCTCAAAGACTACCGGGATACTGGTTGCGAGGTCAGTGGCGCCGCTCTCGTCGTGGGTAGCCAAATCGATTCTGCCTCGATCAAGAACGCGCACATTCGCGCGCACGCTCTTGAGGGGCGACTGTTCAGAACCGTGCTGGAGGATGCGGTGCGCTCGTGCGGCCTCCCCTGTTCGATTGTCCTTGAACGCGACGCCTACTCGAAAGCGACGTCGGCTCTGGCCCGATCAGAAGACAACTTGAAGCGGGCTGTCTCAGGCCTTGGCCGCTGGCTGGATGGACCATGGCGTGCGGACGAGAAAATGTCCGCGCTGGCGGCCTGGATGGCCCTGTCCTTAGCCGACGCAGAGGGCGGTTCGACCGGGTGGGGACTGAAGAGCCGGGCCGACACCAGCCAGGCGGCAAAGCCCTGACTGAGAGGATCCTGCGCTAGGCGGTATACTTGACTTCCCATGCTGCTTCCAGGAAATAGAAATACTGAGTAGTTTTGCTTCACTGCCCCTTTACAGTGAGTACCGAATTGATGTTCCCCTGCCCATCGTTCTCGGTAGCAGGATTGTTAGGATCCGTGATCGACTCTCCATCAATGATGAATTTATAAGTATGCTTCCCCGGCGGCAGATCAACTCGCACCACCCATTCGTCGTTTTCATGCAAGAAGAGTAGTTGCGTTTGCTTCCAGTTGTTGAAACTTCCAGCCAGTTCCACGATGCGCGCATTCGAATAACCCTTGAGCCGAAACGTCGTGTTGCCTTTCACACTTGGCGGAGGGAGGGCGGCCTTACGGGCAATAAGCGTTCCTGGCCCTGCGCCTTCCAATTTCAAAGCAGTCGCCTCGCCTTTATCGTTTTTCGTAAAGGCAAGGCGTACGTCTTCAAACTCTTCGTCGAAGAACTCGGTTTCAGACGTCGGGACAAACTTGTGGCGCTGACCGCTAAGCACCAGCCAGAGATCTGCATTCTCCACCACAATGTCAACCACGTCCGGTCCAGGACCCTCACCTTCGCGCAGGTACCTGTTTGGATAACTTCGGAGCACCGATGGCGCCACTGTGATTGCATTCGGAATGGGCGAGCCAGTCAGCAACTTTCCCAGGCGTTCGGAGACACGATTCGCGGCGGGCGGATCATAGTTCGACATGACAGCCACGACGTAGCCGAGCTCGGGGTACATGTCAAGTTGTGAATTAATCCCGGGGAAACCGCCGCCGTGTCCGACGCGCCGCTGCCCGTTCACTCTCTCTTCCTGAAAGCCGTAGGCATACTTCGCCCGGTCGTTGCCGGGCAAAGCAACTTTACCCGTGAGAACAATGTCGGTGTATTTCGGGCTGAGTAGTTTGTGCTGCTTGAGTGACAAGGCGAAACTCAACAAATCTTCCGCGGTTGAGTAACCTCCGCCCGCAGGACCGCCCTTAATCACGTGCATGAAGATATTGTTCTTCCATTGACCACTCGCCGTTGGCCCAGCCGACCGCGTGCGCGTGTAGCCAACAGCTAGATTTGGCGTATCACGATCGAGCTCGTAGCAATCAGAATTAATCATCCCGGCGGGTTTGTAGATGTGCTCCCGTATGTAATCAAAGTAGTTCTGACCCGAGACCTTCTCGAGGATCGCGCCGAGCAGCATAAAACCTGAATTGCTGTAGCTCCACCGCGCGCCCGGCTCGAATTGCAACGGCTCATCAACGAATAGCGGGAAGTAATCACGCACCTCACGGAATTTGGCGCGAGACGAGTTCTCAAACTTGTCATTAAAGTAGCTACCCATGCCCGAGGTGTGAGTCAGCAGTTGATGGATGGTGACTCTCTCGGCTACCTGTTTGTTCGAGTAATCCGGCAAGTGCTTGCCGACGGAGTCGTCAAATGAGAGTTTGCCCTGTTCGGCCAATTGTGCGATGGCGACACCGGTAAACATTTTGTTCATTGAGCCTAGATTGAACTTGGTGTCCACGCGATTGGGGGCGTTGTAGCCCTTGCTCGCCAAGCCATAAGCCTTTTTGAAGATCGGCACTCCGTCTTTGGCCACAAGCGCTGCGCCCGAGAATTTATCTTGGCCAACAAGCTTCTCAATGAAGCTTTCAATGGCGCGTGTCAGTTCCTGATGGGACATTGTATTGCCATCGCTCCGGACTTTTGTTGGCTGTGTGGCTTGCGCGTAGCAGGAGACAGCAGCCATGGCCATGAGCAAGAGAATTGTTAGGGTACGTTTCATCATACTTCCCTCCTTGACTTCTATCTCCCCAGACATCCCCGAAAGCAACCGGCCAGACGGAGCAGGGCATAGTTACTCGAGCGGCGGCGAGAGATGCCCATCTTTTTTCGAGCAATCAAAACATGACTCGCAGGCAAAACTGAAATGCCCTCGCCTGGTTCCCCTGCGAAGTGATC
>Ga0066710_100000666_pt1 | contig 22027 bp, 22 predicted proteins | sample GraSoiAngelo_159_FD_79666 | JGI IMG/M metagenome (GOLD analysis project Ga0066710, IMG submission 79666) | Grasslands soil microbial communities from the Angelo Coastal Reserve, California, USA - 14_1009_16_40cm | ecosystem: Environmental > Terrestrial > Soil > Grasslands | place: USA...
CGGCGAGATGAGAGTTTAGTTGCCTTGTTCGATGTGAAGTGATGAGTTGGATCATGGGGTGATGTGGGATATGTTCACGGTGCATGCGTAGGGTGTTCCCGCATGTGGAAGGTGTAGGAGCCTGTTAAGATAGTTCGTGTCGTATTAAGGATTTTTTAGGGGAGGTTAGATCATTTGGACTCGATCGCTGCTGCCCGCCGCTCTCGCCGCCATCCCGCTCGCCCTTCCCGTCCCCGCTGTGCTCGCTGCTCCCGGTGATCCCGTCGTCATGCTCCTAGAAGGAGGGGAGCGGCGGCAGATCGTTCCGATCATTCGGGGCGGGGTCGAGCTGGTGGCCATCCGTGACCTGCTTCCGGGGCTCGGCGCCATCTCGCTCCGGGAGGACGCGCGCGCCCGCTCCCTGACGATGTCGATGGAGGGACGCGAGGTGACGCTCTACGACAAGAAAAGCCTCGCGTCGGTCGGCGGCGACCTGAGGCTGCTCTCGTCGGCGGTGATCGCCGAGGAAGGGCGCTGGCTCGTCCCGCTCGACTCGCTGGCGCGCCTGATCGGGCCGCTCCTGAAGAGGCGGGTGGACTTCCGGGCCGCCTCCCGCGTTCTGCTGGTGGGCAACGTCGACGTTCCGCGCGTCGGGGTGACGATCTCGGTATCCGGCGACGCGGTGCTCGTCATCCTCGAGGCGAGCCAGAAAGTCCCGTTCCACGTCGAGCAGGAGACGGGCCGGGTGACGGTGTCCATCCCCCACGACGTGATCGACGTGTCCTATCAGCAGGAGCGGCTGACCGGCGGCATCGTCGACCTCATCCAGTTCCTGGGCGGCCGCGACAACACCTTCGCCTTCAACCTCGGCCAGCGCTTCCAGCAGCTCAAGGCCAGCGAGGAGCCCTCGCCGCCGCGGCTGGTGCTGGAGTTCCAGGCCAGGCCCGTGTCGGCCGGCGCGGCCCCGGTCGTTCCCAGCCCGCCGCCCGCGCCCACCGCCCCGGTCGAAGCGGCGGGCGTGCGCACGGTGGTGATCGATCCCGGCCACGGCGGAGAAGAGGTGGGGGCGAAGGGCCCGGGGGGCACGCTGGAGAAGGACGTGACCCTGGCCATCGCCCGCAAGCTGCGCGCGGCGCTGGCCAACAGCCTCGGCCTGCAGGCCTTCCTGACCCGGGACCGGGACGAGGAGATCGCGCTCGACGAGCGGTCGGCGGTGGCCAACAACTACAAGGCCGACCTGTTCGTCTCCATCCACGCCAACGCCAGCCGCAGCCAGGGGGCACGAGGCAGCGAGGTCTACTTCCTCTCCTACCAGGCGACCGACGAGGAGAGCCGCCGCATGGCGGCCGCCGAAGGCGGCGCCTACACGCCCGGCACGCCGGCACCGGCCAGCGGCGACCTCGCCCTGATCCTCTGGGACATGGCCCAGGCCGAGCACCTCGAGCAGTCCTCGGCCCTCGCCTCGCGCATCCAGGAGGAGCTGGCCGAGGTGACGGGCAGCCAGGGCCGCGGCGTCAAGCAGGCGCCCTTCCGCGTGCTGGTGGGGGCGGCCATGCCGGCGGTGCTGGTGGAGGTGGCCTTCATCAGCAACTCCGAGGAAGAGCGGCTGCTCGGGTCCGACGCCTACCAGGGCAAGGTCGTGGCCGCGCTCGTGCGCGGCATCGCGCGCTACCAGCAGCAGCATCGCGCAGAGCTGGGAGGCACGCACCGGCCGTGACGTCCCGTACGGCCAACCTCGTCACCGCGGCGGGCCTGGTGTCCCTGCTGGCGGCGGTGACGCTCACCGCGCCGCGGTGGGCGCGGCTGCTCACCCGGCCGGTGGGAGGAGGCGACGAGGAGAGCGCGGAAGGCGCGGCCGAGACCGGGCCAGCGAAGGAGGAGGAGGCGGCCGGCGAGGTCGAGCGGAAGATCAACGTCAAGCTGTTCTTCCAGGCCGCCGACCGCCCGGGCCTCGTCATCGAGGAGAGGCCGGTGGCCTTCTCCACCGACCTGAGCCGCCAGCTCCGCGGCGTGGTGGAGGAGCTGGTGCGGGGCTCGAAGATCGGGCTCGGGCCGACGCTCTCTCCCGAGACCAGGGTCCTCGACGTCTTCGTGACGCCCAGGGGCATCGCGTACGTCGACCTGTCCAAGGAGGTCGTCGCCGGCCATCCCGGCGGCTCCGAGGCGGAGCGCATGACGGTCTACTCGGTCGTCGACTCCCTCACCGCCAGCTTCCCGGGCGTCAAGCGGGTGCAGATCCTGGTGGAGGACAAGCCGGCCGAGACGCTGGCCGGCCACATCGACCTGACCCGCCCGCTCCTGCCCGACATGACGGTCCTGGCGGCTTCGGAGCTGAAGGGCACCGAATGAGCGTCCGGCCCTCGGCCAAGGCGGAGCGCTTCACGGAATCGGTGATCCGCGAGATGACGCGCCTCGCCCACCTGCACGGCGCGGTCAACCTCTCCCAGGGCTTCCCGGACTTCCCGGCCCCCGAGGAGGTGAAGGAAGCCGCCCGCCGCGCGGTCGCCTCGGACATCAACCAGTACGCGATCACCTGGGGCGCGCGGTCGCTGCGCCAGGCCATCGCGCGCAAGTTCGAGAGGCTCTACGGCCTCCCGGTCGATCCCGAGCGCGAGGTGACGGTGACCTGCGGCTCGACGGAGGCCATGATCGCGACGCTGCTCGCGGTGCTCGACCCCGGCGACGAGGTCGTCGTGTTCGAGCCCTTCTACGAGAACTACGGGCCCGACGCCATCCTCTCGGGCGCCGTCCCCCGCTTCGTCGCCCTCCGGCCTCCCGAATGGACGTTCGATCCCGACGAGCTGGAGCGCGCGTTCTCGAGCCGCACGCGGGCGATCATCGTGAACACGCCCAACAACCCGACCGGGAAGGTCTTCACGCGCGCGGAGCTGGAGACGATCGCCGGGCTGTGCCGCCGCCACGATGCGCTGGCGGTGACCGACGAGATCTACGAGCACATCCTGTACGACGGCGCCGTCCACCTGCCGCTGGCCACCCTGCCGGAGATGGCCGGCCGCACGATCACCATCAACGGCATGAGCAAGACCTACAGCGTGACGGGGTGGCGCGTGGGGTGGGCCATCGCGCCGCCCCCGCTGACGAACGCCATACGCAAGGTCCACGACTTCCTCACCGTCGGCGCGGCGGCGCCGCTCCAGGAGGCGGGCGCGCTGGCCCTCGAGCTGCCGGCCGCCTATTACGAGGAGCTGGCTCGGGCCTACGACCGACGCCGGCGGCGGCTGCTCGGGATCCTCGACGGGGCCGGCTTCGACGTCTACCGGCCGCGCGGGGCGTATTACGTGATGGTCGACACCGACCGGCTCGGCTGGGACGACGACGTCGCCTTCGCGCGCCACCTGGTGGAGGAGGTCGGGGTGGCGGTGGTGCCGGGCTCTTCGTTCTATCGTGATCCCGCGTCGGGGCGGCGCCAGGTCCGCTTCGCCTTCTGCAAGAAGGAGGAGACGCTGGCCGAGGCCGAGAAGCGCCTCGCCCGCCTGCGCCCGCGGCCGCGCGCATGATCGCGCTGCTGGCCGCGTCGCTCCTGCTCGCCGCGCCCTCCGGGCCCCGCGAAGCGGAGCGGCTGGCCGCGGACGCGATACGCCTGGCGGAGCGGCAGCCCGAGGCGGCCCTGGCCCAGTCCCGCCGCGCCCTCGCCCTCACCGCCGAGTTCGATCCCAGCATCTTCGTGGCGGTCGGCCGCAAGGGCGAGGTGGTGGAGGACGAGTTCGTGCGGGCCCGCAACGAGTACCGCCGGCATCGCGCCGCGCTCTACGACGCGGTGGGGCAGTGCCTCGCCCGCCTGGGGCGGCACACCGAGGCGCGACGCTACTTCGGCCGGGGCGTCCTGCTCGAATCGAGCCCCGACCGGGTGACCCGGCTGGCCCGGGAGCTCATGGCCGAGGGCCGGGCGCGCGCCGCCTTCGACCGCCTGGCTGTCCAGTCCGCGGCCACCAAGCCCTCCGTGGAGGCCCTGGCGCTGCTCGAGCAGGCGGCCGACGCGGCCGGCATGCCGAGCGCCCAGGCCGAGATCGACCGGGCGCGACTGGCGGCGGTGGCGGGCGCGGAGGTCCGGGAAGGGCCCTTGCATCTGCCTGCCGAGGCCCGCCTGTCGTCGGGGGGTCCGCTGCGGCTCGAGGAGTCCCTGACCGTCCTGTATCTCTCCGAGACGACCTGCCGCACCTGCTCCGCCGACCTCGAGTCCCTGAAGCGCGCCTTGCCGGCCGGTATCAGGGTCGTGATGGTGCCTCCGGCGCCCGACCAGGACGTCGCGCTGCGGCAGGTGCTCTCGCTCTACCACTACGCGTGGCCGGTGCTGGTCGGCCGCGGCGTCGCCCAGGCGCTCGGCGTGAAGCCCCCGGCGGCGCTCGTCGTCGCTCGCTCGGGCTGGGTGGGGGCCACCGTGCGACCTCCGTTCTCCGACTCGCTCGCGACCGCCGTCCGCTTGCTGTCGCGGACCGACGTGAGCGAGACGGTCCCGCGGGGGGCCTGGAACAGCCGTCCCGTGGAGCGGGTGCCGGAGCAGCCGCCGCCGGCGCTGCTGCCCGAGGGCCTCGCCCCCGGGGAGGACCTCCCGCTTCCGGGCGCGTTCGTCGCCGGGGTGGACGCGTTCAAGGCCGGCCAGGCCCTCGAAGCGCTCCGCTTCTTCGAATCGCTGGAGAACAAGGGCGACGGGTGGCTGCTGCCGCCGGAAGGGCGCCTGGACCGGGCGCTCTGCATCGCCGCGCTCGGCGACCGCGAGGCCGCCCGCAAGTCGCTGCTGCGCATCGGCGACAGCCGCTTCCAGCAGGACGTGGACCGGGCGCTCGAGCGTGTCGGGTCCCGCAAACGTTAGGCCGGACGTGAAAGGGAGGCCGGCCTGGTGTACGCTCGGCATCCCCCAACCACAGGAGGGTCACGATGCCGAAGTACGTGATCGAGCGCAGCATCCCCGGCGCCGGCAAGCTGACGGCTCAGCAGCTCCAGGGCATCTCACAGAAGTCCTGCGGCGTGCTGCGCAACCTGGGCCCGCAGATCCAGTGGGTCCACAGCTACGTCACCGGCGACAAGATCTACTGCGTGTACATCGCGCCGAACGAGGAGCTGGTCCGGGAGCACGCGCGCCAGGGCGGCTTTCCCGCCGACCGGGTCTCGGAGGTCAAGTCGGTCATCGACCCGACCACCGCCGAAGCATGAGCCTGCCCGTCGCGGCCCTCCTCGTGCCGGCGATGCTTGCCGCCGCCCCGCCCGCGGCGGAACGCCCGCCGACCACGCCGCGCCTCCTCGTCAAGGTGGCGGCCGAGCCGGGTCCGGGGAAGGTCCGGGCGACGTTCGAGAACCTCGCGGCCGTCCCGCTCGCGATCGAGACCGTTCCCGCGTTTGCCCTGCGGCCTTCCGACCCCGAGGATTCGGGACGGCCCGCGTTCCGCGCTCCCATCGACCTCGACACCTCCAAGCCCCTGGCCGCGAACCGGCGAGCGACGCTGAAGCTGGCCCGCCGGGAGAAGCAGACGATCGTCGTGCCGCTGGAATCGCTCTACTGGGATCACTACCAGTCCGTTTTCTGGCCCTTCCGTCCCCTGCGCAGCGTCGCGCTGCCGGGCCGTTATGACCTCGTCCTGGAGGTCCTGGACCCCGAGTCGGGCTACGTCTGGCGCTCGAATCAGATCCCGGCCGTGGTGAAGAAGACGGGCATCCTGCAGCTCGTGAAGCCCGACTAGCGCCCGCTCTCCTCCTCGGCCGCGGAACCGTCGTCCTTGGGAGGCTTGACGACGAGCGCCGTCTTGTCCGCGCGACCTCCGGAGGCGATCTCGACGGAGTACCGCCCCGGAGGCAGGTAGCGCTTCCGCGAGGCGTGGAGGGGATCGGCGAGGAGCTGCTGCAGGTCGGCGTCGAGCAGCGGCTTGCCGCTCGTCGCGGGGGGCTTGACGGCGGCTTCCTCCTCCGCGTCTTCTTCTTCCTCCTCCGCCGGTGGCTTGGGCTCGGCGCGGCCCTTGGCCGCCCGCGCCTTTTCCTCGAGGGCCTTCGCGCGCGCCACCGCCTCGGCGGCGTCGGCCAGCTTCGGGTCGGCGGAGAGGTCGTACTCCACGACGTTGAGGCCGCGCTGCGCCGTGTCCGCGATCTGCTTCCAGGCGCTGCCGTTCTGGTCCTTGATGGTCACGGTCACCGCTCCGGCGCCGCCCGACCAGTAGGCGACGCGCACGATCGGTTCGTCGCGGAACCAGGTGAGGTAGGGATGCTCGCCGTAGCCGCGACCCGGATCGCCCTGGACGCTCTTGATCGGCAGGGCCACGAGCGGCTTCGCCATCGCCTCGTCGGTGAGCTTGCGCAGCGGCGCCGCATCGGCCACGTAGACGCTGCGGCCGTGGGTGGCCAGGACGAGGTCCCCGTCGCGCGGATGGACGGCCAGGTCCTGGACCGCGACGTGAGGCAGGCCGCCGGCCAGCGCCGTCCAGCTCTTCCCGCGGTCCAGGGAGACGAGCACGCCGCAGTCCGTGCCGACATAGAGAAGATGACGGGCCTTGGGGTCCTCCCTCACGACGTTGACCGGCTCGGCGGGCAGGCCGCCGGCGAGCGGCTCCCACGTGTGGCCGTAGTCGGTCGAGCGGAAGAGGTAGGCCGCGAAGTCGTCGTTGCGGTAGCCGCTCTGCGTGACGTACACCGTCCCTTCGTCGAAGGCCGACGCCACGACCCGGGTGATCCAGCGGTCGCTGGCGAGGCCGGCCGAGAGGTCCGTCCACGTCCCCCCGCCGTCCCGCGTGCCCCACACCTTGCCCTCGTCGGTGCCCACCCACACGAGGCCGAAGCGCTTGGGCGACTCGGCGATCGTGGTGAGGGTGCCGAAAGGCACGTCTCCCTGCTCGCGGTCGGAGGTGAGGTCGTCCGAGAGGGCCGTCCAGGTCTCGCCGCGGTCGAAGGAGCGGTAGAGGCGGTTGGCGCCGAAGTAGAGGATCTCGCGCGAATGGGGGGAGAGGAGGAACGGGGTGATCCAGTTGTAGCGCAGCGGCTTCTCCTTCTTCGCCGCCGACAGCTCGGGGCGCGGGCGGATCTTCTCCCGGCGGCCGGCCTTGAGGTCCAGCCGCGCGGCGTTGCCGAACTGCGAGGCCGCGTAGATCACGTTGGGGTCCTTGGGATCGATGACGACCGTGCCGCCGTCGCCGCCGTAGACCTCCCGCCAGGCCGCGGGATCGCTCTTGCCCGGCTTGTAGGTCGACGGGCCCCGCATCACGCCGTTGTCCTGCAGCCCGCCGACGATGTTGTAGGGCCGGCCCGCGTCCACCGCCACCGAGGTGAACTGCCCGACCGGCAGGTTGTTGAGCTTGCTCCAGCTCTGCCCGTGGTCGTAGGAGACGTTGAGGCCGCCGTCGTTGCCCAGCACCAGGTGCGCGGGATGGGCGGGATCGATCCACAGCGCGTGGTGGTCGCCGTGCACGCCGCGCAGGTCGAGCCCCTTCCAGGTGCGGCCGCCGTCGGTGGAGGCGAGCATGGGCACGCCGCCGAAGTAGACGTGCTCGGGATCCTCGGGATCCACCGTGATGCGCCCGAAGTAGTAGCCGTAGGAGTAGAAGACCTTCTCGATCCGCTTCTCGTGGGTCCGCCGCCACGTCTCGCCGCCGTCGTCGGTGCGGTAGACCTCGGCCTGGACGATGTCGTTCTCGAAGAGGTCTCGGTTGGCGTCCTTGAGGTACGCGACGAGGTCGGCGACCCTGGTCTTGCCCGCCCGCATGTCCCGCTTGAGGCCGGCGGCCTTCAGGGCCTTCGGGTAGTCGTAGCGGCGCAGGAAGCGGTCGACGAGCGCGTCGTCCAGGCGGAGGAAGGCCGCGTCGTCCAGCCCGCGCAGCCGGCGCGGGGTCAGCTCGCCGGGCGGGGTGTCCTCGTCGAAGACCTCGCCGGCCGGCCGGCGGGCCTGGTTGTCGACGACGGCGTAGAGCGTGGAGGGCCGGGACGCGGCGACGGCCAGGCCGATGCGCCCGACCGTGTCGCCGGCGGGCAGGCCCCCGCCCAGCCGCCGCCACGTGCGCCCCGCGTCGGTGGACTTCCACACCCCGCTGCCGGGACCGCTTTCCAGGAAGTTCCAGGGCGCCCGGGCGCGCTCCCACGTGGCGGCGTACAGCACGTCGGGTCTCTTCGGATCCTGGACGAGGTCGATCGCCCCCGTGCGCTCGTCGACGAAGAGCGCGCGCGTCCACGTGTCCCCGCCGTCGGTCGTCTTGTAGACCCCGCGCTCGGGATTTTCGGTGTAGAGGTGGCCCATGGCCGCCACGTAGACCGTCCGGGGGTCGCGCGGGTCGACGAGCACCCTGCCGATGTGGTGGGAGTCGGTGAGCCCGACGTTGCGCCAGGTGCGCCCGCCGTCCTCCGACTTGAAGACGCCGGTGCCCGCGTAGGACGTGCGCGAGGAGTTGGCCTCGCCGGTGCCCACCCAGATCGTCTGCCCCTCGCCGTCGCCCAGGGCAAAGGCGCCGAGGGTCAGGGTGGACTCGGCGTCGAACAGCGGCGTCCAGCTTCCGCCACGGTTCCCGGTGCGCCACAGCCCGCCGGAGGCGAAGGCCACCAGCAGCGCGTCCGGGTGGCTCGCGGATGCCTGGACGTCCACCACGCGGCCGCCCTGGATCTCGGGTCCTACGCTGCGGAATCGCAGCGCGGCGAGCGGCGAGGACTTCTCCATCTCCTGCCGGCGGGCGAAGCCAGCCCGGCGGAGGGGAGCGTCCATCCCCAGCGTGCGCGGGTGGAACTTCTCGCGCTCCTGGGTCTTCGTGAGCGGAGGCGTCTCGCCCGGCGGTGTCTCCGCCGAAGCGAGAACGGAGAAGACGGCGGCCAGCAGGGCGACGAGGAATCGGGCCACGAGGCGTGAGACTAAGTCGGCGCTTTCGCATCGTCAAACCCGTGGCCTTCTGGGATAGAGTCGAGCGAGCAAGGAGGTCCTCCATGGCCAGCGTCCCCGCCCCCCGCGCCGTCGTCGAGACCCGCTTCGGAGAGATGGAGATCGAGCTCCTGCCCGACAAGGCTCCTGGCCACGTCAAGAACTTCGTGGACCTCGCCGGCAAGGGCTTCTACGACGGCACCACGTTCCATCGCGTCATCCCCGGCTTCATGATCCAGGGCGGCGACCCCAACACCAAGGACCGCAACGCGAGCCGCGACCGCCACGGCACCGGCGGCCCCGGCTACACGATCAAGGCGGAGTTCAACGACGTCGCCCACAAGCGCGGAGTGGTCTCGATGGCCCGCTCGAACGAACCCGACAGCGCCGGCTCGCAGTTCTTCATCTGCGTGAAGGACTCGCCCTTCCTCGACCGGCAGTACACCGCCTTCGGGCGCGTGGTGCGCGGGATGGAAGTGGCCGACAAGATCGTCGGCGAGTCCTGCGACGCGCGCGACAACCCGAAGGAGCGCGTGGACATGAAGGTGAAGGTGGTCGGCTAGCGCGGGTTCCGCGACTTTGCCCGACTACGTCGAGACCGAGATCAAGCTGCGCGCGCCCGCGCCCGATGCGGCCCGAGCGGCGGTGCATCGGCTCGGAGCCCGACCCGTCCGCGCCCGCCACTTCGAAGACAACGTGCTGCTCGACGACGAGGCCGGACGGCTGCGCGCCGGCGGCGTGCTCCTCCGCCTGCGGCGCACGCCGGAAGGCGGACGCCTCACCTACAAGGGCCCGCGGCTCGAGGGCGGACCGGTCAAGGCGCGGCAGGAGATCGAGGTGGCGGTGCCGGAGCCGGACACGCTCCAGTCGCTGCTGGCCGCGCTCGGCCTGAAGCCGGTCTTCCGCTACCAGAAGTATCGCGAGAGCTACGCCTGGAAAGACGTGGAGATCGTCGTGGACGAGACGCCGGTCGGCACGTTCCTGGAGATCGAAGGGCCGGAAGAGACCATCCACGCCGCCGCGGCCGCCCTCGGTTATCGGCCCGCCGACTACATCACCGCCTCCTACGGGGAGCTGTTCGCCGCCTCCGGCGGCAAGGGCGACATGATGTTCGCTGACAAATGAAGAAGGCAGCGGAGCGCCCGATTCATTCGGGCGCGGAGCGACATGGGGGGGAGGACGAATGTCCGCGGGGGTGCTGTCGTTAGCTCTGCACCCCCCCGGATTGACGAATGAAGGCGATGGTCCTGGCGGCCGGGCTGGGCCTGCGCATGCGGCCGCTCACCCTGCTGCGCGCCAAGCCCGTCCTGCCGGTGCTCAACCGCCCGCTGCTGCACTGGACGCTGGAGCTGCTGCGCCGCCACGGCGTCACCGACGTCGTCGTCAACCTCCATCACCTGCCCGCCACCGTGCGCAAGGCGGTCGGGGACGGCCGTACCCTCGGGCTGCGCGTCTCGTACTCCTTCGAGCGCGAGCTGCTGGGCACGGGCGGCGGTCCGCGAAAGGTGCGGCGCCTGCTCGGCGACGACCCGATGCTCCTCGTCAACGGCGACGTGCTCTTCGACTTCGACCTCTCCGACCTCGTTCGCCGCCACGTGGCTTCCGCCGCGCGGGCCACCCTCGCCTTGAAGGCCCATGCCCAGGTGGAGGCCTACGGGGCCGTCGTGACCGGGCCCGGCGGCTTCATCCGCGCGCTGGCCGGGCTTCCCCGGCCGGCGCGGGGCCGGCGGCTGCTCTTCACCGGCGTGCACGTCCTGGACCCCGCCTTGCTGGACCGGTTGCCGCCGGGCCCCTCCGACAGCGTGCGTGATCTCTACGCGCGGCTGGTCGGCGAAGGCGAGCGGCTGCTCGGGGTTCGGGTCCCCGGCGCGTGGTACGATTTCGGCGACCCGTCGCTGTACCTCGCCTCCCAGCTCTCCATGATGTCGTCCGGGTTCCGGGGCGCGGGACGGGCGCGGCTCGTCCACCCCGAGGCCCGGATCCATCCGCGGGCGCGCGTCACCCGGTCGGTGGTCGGAGCGGGGGCGGTGGTGGGCGAAGGGGCGGTCGTCTCCGGTAGCGTGCTCTGGGACGGCGCGCGGGTGGGTCGCGGCGCGCGGGTCAGCGCCTCGATCGTCGCCACCGGCGCGCGGGTGGCCGACGGCGAGGCGGTGGGCCGGGCGGTGGCGCTGCCACCGAGGGGGCAGTGGGAGAGCCGGATGGCCTTGTCGCCGCCGGGGCGGAGGGCGTGAAGGAAGACCGCGAGCGCCGCGCCGTCGTCCGCTCCGCCCGCCGGCGGGGCGGCCGGCGCTCCGCCGAGCAGCTTCCGCCGCTCTCGCCGGCGGCGCCGGAGATGTTGGCCGTCCCCGGCTTCCCGGCCGATGCGACGCCCGACGTGAGGGTCGCGCAGTTCCTCGCCGACCGCTTCGGTCCCCGCCTCGGAGACGTCAAGGTGGCCGCGCTGTCGGGCGACGCCTCCACGCGCCGTTACTACCGCATCGCCGCCGGCGGGGAGATCTCGGTGCTCTCGCTCTACCCCGAGCCCTTCGACGCCGACCAGCTTTCCTTCGTGGTCGTCCGGACCCTCATGGCCGGATGGGGGCTGCCCGTGCCCGCCATCCGCGACCTCGACGGCTCGCTGGGCATCCTCCTCCTCGAGGATCTCGGAGACCTCACGCTGCAGGAGGCGCTGAAGGGAGCCCGCGCCGCGAAGAAGAAGGAGCTGTACCGCCAGGCCATCGACCAGCTCGTCGTGCTGCAGCGGGAGGCGGCCCGCGCGCCCCAGCGGGCAGTGTGCTTCCAGGTCGCGTTCGACTTCGAGAAGCTGTCCTGGGAGCTGCACTTCTTCTGGAAGCACTTCCTGGAGGCGTACCGCAAGTGCGACCTCACCGTGGAGGACCGCGCCTCGATCGCCGACGGCTTCCACCGTCTCTCGGCCGAGATCGCCTCCTGGCCGCGGGTGCTGTGCCACCGCGACTTCCACAGCCGCAACCTGATGTCGCACGACGGCCGGCTGTGCTGGATCGACTTCCAGGACGCGCGCATGGGGCCGGTCACCTACGACCTGGCCTCCCTCCTCCGGGACTCCTACGTCGACCTCGACGAGGAGTTCGTGGCCGAGATGGCCGAGGAGTTCCGGCAGCGGGCCGCGCCCGGCGAGACGCGGGACACGTTCCAGCGGCGCTTCGAGCTGATGTCGATCCAGCGGAACCTCAAGGCCCTGGGCACGTTCGGCTACCAGGGAGCCGTGAAGGGCAGCCGCGTCTACCTGCCCTACATCCCGCGCACCCTCGCCAACGCCCGGCGCAACCTCGCCCGCCATCCCGAGCTGTCCGGCCTGCGCCGCGCGCTCGCCCACCATCTTGAAGAGCTGCGGTGACGAGGCGGTGAGATGAGCGAGGTGGTGCGCATCTCCGACTTCGGCCGCCACGTCGGGCAGGAAGTGCGCGTGCAGGGCTGGCTGCACAACAAGCGCTCGAGCGGCAAGATCCAGTTCCTGATCGTGCGCGACGGGAGCGGCTTCGCCCAGGCGGTGGTGGCCCGCTCGGCGGTCCCGGAAGCGGACTGGGCGGCCGCGGAGGCGGCCGGCCAGGAGTCGTCGCTCGAGCTGACCGGCCGGGTGAAGGAGGACAAGCGGGCGCCGGGCGGCCACGAGGTCGACGTCAGCGCGATCACGGTGCGGCAGGCCGTGCACGACTACCCGATCACGCCCAAGGAGCACGGCACCGCGTTCCTGATGGAGCACCGGCACCTCTGGCTGCGCTCCCCGCGCCAGCACGCGATCCTCCGGGTGCGACATGCAGTGGTGAAGGCGATCCGTGACTTCCTCGACGACGCCGGCTACACGCTGGTGGACGCCCCGATCTTCACCCCCGCCGCCTGCGAGGGCACGACGACGCTCTTCGCGGTCCCCTACTTCGACGAGGGCACCGCCTACCTGACCCAGAGCGGCCAGCTCTACAGCGAGGCCACCGCGGCCGCCCACGGGAAGGTCTACTGCTTCGGCCCCACGTTCCGGGCCGAGAAGTCCAAGACGCGGCGCCACCTGACGGAGTTCTGGATGGTCGAGCCGGAGATGGCCTGGGCCCACCTCGAGGACGCCATCCAGCTCGCCGAGCAGCTCGTGAGCGCTCTGGTGGCGCGGGTCCTGGAGACGCGGCGTGAGGAGCTGAAGACGCTGGAGCGGGACGTGTCGAAGCTCGAGAGCGTGCAGGCGCCGTTCCCCCGGCTCCACTACGACGACGCGATCAAGCTCATCCAGTCGAAGGGATCGCCGACTCAATGGGGAAGCGACTTCGGGGGTACCGACGAGACCATCATCGCCGAGGCCTACGAACGGCCGGTGGTGGTCCACCGGTTCCCCTCGGCGATCAAGGCCTTCTACATGGCGCCCGATCCCGAGCGGCCGGAGCTGTCCTTGTCGGCTGACGTGCTCGCTCCCGAAGGCCATGGCGAGATCGTCGGCGGCGGGGAGCGCCTGGCCGACGGCGAGCTGCTGCTGAAGCGCATCCGCGAGCACGGCCTGCCCGAGGAGTCGTTCCGCTGGTACCTCGACCTGCGCCGGTACGGCACCGTGCCCCACGCCGGCTTCGGCATGGGGATCGAGCGCGTCGTCACCTGGCTCTGTGGCCTCGAGCACCTGAGGGAGACGATCGCCTTCCCGCGGATGCTGTACCGCATCTACCCCTAACGAAAGAACGCAGAGGCCGCCGAGAGCTCGCAGAGACCGAAGAGGCATGATGGATCTGCTCGACGACCGGGGACGACCCGTCCGGGGACTCGGCGCCCAGGGCTGCGCCCTCTCCGAGGACGGGAAGCCGCCGGCGATCGTCAGCTTCGAGGCCATCGACCTCGGGAAGGTGCCTCGGGTCGAGGACGAGGTTGCCGGGCCGACCCGGGAACGGATCGAGCCGCTGCGGATCACCCATCGCCCCGGCTGAGGGCCCGCGTGATCGTCGCGTACGTCAGCGGGCACGGCTACGGGCACGCCACGCGGACGGGAGAGGTGCTGCGGGCGATCCGGGAGCAGGCGCCGGAGGCGCCGCTCGCCGTCGTGACCTCGGGACCGGAGAGGCTCTACCGGCAGGCGGTGCCGGGGCCGTTCGTCTTTCGCGCCCTGGAGTGCGACGTGGGCGTGGCGCAGAAGGACGCGCTCGCGATCGACGAGCCGGGAACGGCCGCGCGCTGGCGCGCATTCGCCGGGCGCCGGGAAGCGCTGGTCGAGCAGGAGGCGCGCTGGCTGCGGGCCTCAGGGACCAGGCTCGTCCTCGGTGACGTCCCGCCCCTCGCCTTCGAGGCCGCCGCCCAGGCGAGCGTGATCGCGGTGGGCCTGGCGAACTTCTCCTGGGATTGGATCTACCGGCATCTGGCGCCCCGGCAGCCGGCGCTTCGCCAGGCCGCGCATGCGGCCGCGTCGGCCTACGGCAAGGCCGCGCTGCTGCTCCAGCTTCCCTTCACCGGCGACCTGTCGGCCTTTCCGCGACGGGAGCCGATCCCTCTCGTCGCGCGGCGGCCCCGGATGAGCCGCGCGGAGGCGAAGCGGCGGCTCGGCCTGCCGGAGGCGTCGCGGGCCGTGCTCGTCTCCTTCGGCGGCATCGGCCTGCCGGCCTTCGACCCGGTCCGGCTCGGCGCGCTGCCGGACTTCCATTTCCTGATGGACAGCGAGCGGGACGCGCTGCCCGCCAACGTCGTTACGACGAGCCCGGAACGGCTGGAGGCCCTCGGCGTCGGCTACCCGGACCTGGTGAGGGCGGCGGACGTGGTCGTCACCAAGCCCGGGTACGGCATCGTGTCCGACGCGATCGCCGCGCGGACGCGGATCGTCTACACCGAGCGAGGGGACTTTCCCGAATACCCCGTGCTCGTGGCGGAGATGCCGCGTCACGTGCCGTGCGCGCACGTCGGCAACGTAGACCTGCTCGCCGGCCGTTTGCGGGAGGCCATCGAGGACGTGCTCGGCCGGGAAATGCCCGCGCCGCCCGATCTCGGCGGAGCGGAGGCCGCGGCGCGCCGGTTGCTGGAGCTCGCGTGACGAGGCCAGCGAGCGGGGCGCGGTTCACTCGCGCGAAGCGAGCGGGGTCCACGGGGTCGCGCCGCCGCGCCCCCGCTCAACAAGACGAAACGGGGCGGCCAGCCCATGGCTGGATACCCCGTCTCGTCACTGCAGCCGGACTACTTCGAGGACTTCTTGCCCGCCGTCTTCGCGGGAGCCTTGGACATCGCGGGGGCCTTCTCCAGCTTGATAGCGGTGACGTACTGATGCTCGCCCTTGTCGTTGTCCATGCAGGTCAGGGAGACCTTTTCGCCCGCCTTCAGGGTCTTGAGCCGGGCGACCGCCTTGCCGTGCACGGGAGCCGTCTTCTCCTCGCCGTTGACCTTCACGGTGATCGTCTTGGCAGCGAAATCGGCGGAGACGACCTCACCCTCGACGGTGTGGGGCTTGAGCGCCGGCGCCTTGGCCGGAGCGGACGTCTTGGCCGTCGACTTGGAGGCCGGCTTGGAAGCCGACTTGGTGTCGGCGGCCTGCGCCGCGACGCCCGCCACCAAGACCAGGGCCAGGGGCAAAAGGAACTTCTTCATTTGCGATTTCTCTCCTTGTTTTAGGTGCGCAACCACATGCGACCACGCCGAGAGGATATGGAGCAATGCGGGTGCCAGCCGGCCACCGCGGCGTTCCTGCGCTCAAGACCTTCTACACAAGCATGTTGCGAGGACGCGCCAATGGGCGAAGCGTGTGCGGGCTGCACCATATAGTGCATGAGTGCACGATTTAGTGCGATCTACAAGCCGATCCAATCGAGGCCGTTCATCGCGTACTTCTTGATGTCCGCCTCGTATTTCCGGAAGAGGACGAGGTTTGCCGGCGGCACGCTCGCTTCGGCGGCGGTCCTGGCCCCGGCCGACCGGGCCGAGCCGGCTTCCCACGCCGTCTTGTAGATCTGCTGGACGATGAAGCGGTATTCATCCTCGCTCATGCCGACGTCGGCCAGGGCCTGGGCCTGTGCGAGGCGCAGCTCGTTGATGAGCGCGAAGCCCTTGCGCACGTCGCCGAAGTCGGCCTGCTTCTTCTTGCTCATCGCGTCGAGCTCGTCCCGGTGGGCCTCGTACACGGCGTACACGCGCCGCCGGGCCTGGAGGAACTTCTGCAGGCGGTCCTCCGGGATGGCGCCGTCGCGAGCGGGAGTGAAACGGTTGGCGTTGGCCCTCCGCTGCAGCTCTTCGATCCGGTTCTGCTCCGAGGTGAGCTGGTGCGCCTTGTTCCTGGCCCAGAAGGCCAGCCCCCCGAGCCCCACCACGGCCGCGATGCCGCCGGCGATCAACGCGATGCCGCAGCCGAGGGCGATCTTTCCTCCCGTCCCCACGATCCGCCTCCCGTCCCGGAGGGAAACCGCGAAATCGTATATCATGGCCGTTCCGAGGAGGAGCGATGGAACCCACCTGGCACGACGGTCTCAGCCGCACGGCGCTCGTGGAGCTGGTGGAGGGGCTGCTCCTCTCCGTGGACAAGGCGGTCCCCCGGCTCGACGCGATCTCCCACCACCTCTCGCTCATCGCGCAGCAGGGAGAGGAGTTCGAGATCCTGGGCGGCGTCAGCGACCAGGTCGCCGACCTCGGGGACGAGCTGTACGCCGCGAGCGACCGCGAGAAGCTGCGCGAGTGGGGCAACGACATCGACGCCCCCGACAAGACCCACTGATCCCGCTGTTGCCTTTTAACGCAGAGGACGCGGAGAACGACGGAGAGGGCGCAGAGGGACTCGGTGTGCGGCCAGGGCATGCCGGCTCCGAATGGGTACCGGTTGCGCTGACGCGCTCTCCGCGTCCGTCCTTCTCCTCTTCGTCCTCCGCGTCCTCGGACCTGTCGTTGGAACCCTCCGCGGCCTCTGCGTTGAATCCGTTGGCCGTGGGGATGGTCAGTCTGGGCTGTCCGAAGAACCTGGTGGACGGCGAGGTCATGCTCGGCCACCTGACGCGGCGCGGGCATCGGCTCGTCACCGACCCGCGGAAGGCGGACGTGCTGGTCGTCAACACCTGCGCCTTCATCGACCGCGCCAAGCAGGAGTCGATCGACGCCATCCTGGAGATGGCCCGCGAGAAGGCGACGGGCCGGCCGCGGCGGCTGGTCGTGACCGGATGCCTCGCCCAGCGGTACGACGAGGAGCTGCGGCGCGAGATTCCGGAGATCGACGCCACGCTCGGCACGGGCCAGGTGGAGGACGTGCTGCGGGCGGTGGAGGGCGAGGCCACCGTCACCGCCGACGCCGAGCGCCGCCCGGAGTGGATCTACGACCACACCACGCCCCGCGTCCTCACGACCCCGTCCCACCTGGCCTACGTCAAGATCAGCGAGGGCTGCGACTACGCGTGCAGCTTCTGCATCATCCCCACCTTGCGGGGCGCCCATCGAAGCCGGCCGGTCGAGGACGTGGCGGCGGAGGTGGAGTCGCTGGCCGAGCGCGGGGTCAAGGAAGTCGTCCTCGTCGCCCAGGATTCGACGCGTTACGGTCTCGATCGGGGGATGCGCGACGGCCTGGCCGCGCTGCTGCGGCGGCTGGGGCGGGTCGATGGCATCCGCTGGATCCGCGTGATGTACGCCTACCCGGCGACGGTCACCGACGGCATCCTCGACGCCATCGCCGGCGAGGAGAAGGTCGTGAAGTACGTGGACATGCCGCTCCAGCACGCCAGCGAGGGGGTCCTGAAGCGCATGAGGCGGCCCACCGGACGGGGCAACCTGCTCGGGATGGTGGAGCGGGTGCGCGCGCGAGTGCCCGGAGTGGCCTTCCGTACGTCCTTCATCGTCGGCTTCCCCGGCGAGACCGAGGCCGATTTCCAGGAGCTGCTCGGCTTCGTGCGAGCGGCGGAGTTCGACCACGTGGGCGTCTTCACGTTCTCCGACGAGGAGGGGACACCGTCGTTCGAGCTTGCGGGACGGGTCCCGCCCGCGGTCAAGGAGGCGCGCCGGCGCCGCCTGCTCGCCCGGCAGAAGCGGATCTCCGCCCACCGCAGCCGCCGCCTCGTCGGCCGGCGCGCGGAGGTGCTCGTGGAGGGCGCGCATCCCGAGAGCGACCTGCTCCTGCGCGGGCGTCTCTCGACCCAGGCCCCCGACATCGACGGGTCGGTCATCATCAACGACGGCTCGGCCGCGGCAGGCAGCTTCGTCACCTGCGAGATCACCGAGGCCCACCCCTACGACCTGGTGGCGAAGATCGTCTGAGTCCTCGCGCGGCACGTCGATTGCAGGCAGACCGGCGTGGCCGCGCCGGGACGCGACATCATCGTCGTCGGCGCTTCGGCCGGAGGCGTGGAAGCCCTCAAGCAGCTCGCCTCGGGCCTGCCGCGCGACCTGCCCGCCGCCGTCTTCGTCGTCGTGCACATCGCCCCCAGCGCGCCGATGCTGCTGCCGACGATCATCAACCGCGTCGGCACGCTGCGAGCCGAGTACGCACGTGACGGCGAGCCGGTGCGCCCGGGCCGCATCTATCTCGCGCCGCCCGGCCAGCACCTGCTGGTGCGAGCGGACGGCGTGCGCCTGACTCGAGGGCCGCGCGAGAACCTCCACCGGCCCGCCGTCGACCCGCTCTTCCGTTCCGCGGCGCTCGCCTTCGGACCGCGGGTCATCGGGGTCATCCTCTCCGGCAACCTGGACGACGGCACCCGCGGGCTGAGCGCGGTGAAGCGGGCCGGGGGGTTGGCGGTCGTGCAGGAACCCGGGGACGCCCTCTATCCTTCGATGCCCGCCAGCGCGCTTCACAACGTCGCCGTCGACCACCGCGTGCCGCTGGCCGAGCTGGCCCCGCTCCTGCTGCGGCTGACGGCCGCGCCGGCCGAACCGTCTCGGCCGACGTCCCAGGGCCGCATGGACCTGGCGGAGAATCGCATGAGCGAAGATCGGGAGATCGGTCACGAAGACGAGCTCGATCGCATCGGTACACGCTCGCGGTTCACCTGTCCCGAGTGCCACGGTACGCTGTGGGAGGTGGAGAGCGGGGAGCTCGTCGACTACCGGTGCCACGTCGGACACGCCTACTCGCCGGAGACGCTGTTCACCGACCAGTCGCGCGAGCTGGAGGACTCGCTCTGGGCCGCCATCCGGAGCTTCGAAGAGAACGCCATGATGGCGGAGCGGATCGCGGAGGGCCCGCGGGGGGAAGGGCAGGAGGCGCTGCAGCAGCGCTTCCGCGAACGGGCGAAGACGGCGCGGCAGCACGCCCGGAAGCTGAGGCAGCTCGTGGACGCCATGCCCGTGACGGCCGAAGAGGAGCCGGCCTAGGCTAGGAGGCCTCGGGATCCTCCAGCGCGGGGTCGGCCGGGCGGGCGCCCGCCGGCGCGGGGACGAAGCCCAGGGCGACGGCGACCACCGGCTCGGCCCCGCCCTGGAAGTGGCGGATCTCCACCGTCCGGCAGAGCCAGCCTCCCGGCACCTTCACCCGCCACAGGCTGACCCGCGCCGCGCGCCTTCCCCCCGGCGGCGATTCGATGACCGCCTCCCAGTCCTCGCCCCATCCCTCCGACGACAACGTCTTGCGCTGGCTGTTGGTCACGCTCATTCAACCATCCTCCCCCGCCAACGACAACGATAAGATATGCCACTTCCGTCCAGCCGGAGAGCGGCACGGTCGCGGAGGAGGTGGTTATGCGCCAGGTGCTCCTGTCGTGCGCGGCCCTGCTCGGATGCGTCGGGCTGCTGAGCGAGGCGCACGGAGAAGGTCCTTCGTGCGAGGGCCTGGCGCAGCTCGCGCTGCCCGGGGCGAAGATCGCTTCCGCGCAGGCGATCGCGGCCGGAGCGTTCACGCCGCCTCCGAACCTGCCGGCCTGGCTGGTCGGTGATCCGGCGGCGTACAAGGCGCTGCCGGCATTCTGCCGGGTGGTGGCCGAGTCCCGGCCGAGCGCCGATTCGGACATCGGGATCGAGGTCTGGATGCCGCTCGCGGGCTGGAACGGCCGCTTCCGGGGCCAGGGCAACGGCGGGTTCGCGGGACAGATCGACTACCGCGGCCTGGCCGCGGCGGCCGGGGCGGGCTACGCCACGGCCGGCACCGACACCGGCCATTCCGGGGCGCCGATCGATGCGACGTGGGCCCTCGGCCATCCGGAGAAGGTGATCGACTTCGGCTGGCGCGCGGTCCACGAGATGACGCGGGCCGCCAAGGCGGTGATCCAGTCGTACTACGGCAAGCGCCCGGCGCATTCGTACTTCGCGAGCTGCTCGAACGGCGGCCGGCAGGCCCTGATGGAAGCCCAGCGCTTTCCGGAGGACTACGACGGCATCCTCGCCGGCGCGCCGGCCAACTTCTGGACGCACCTGCTCACCGGCGCCCTGTCGGACGCGCAGGCCACGACGCTCGACGAAGGCAGCTACATCCCGTCCGGCAAGCTGCCGGCGATCGCGCGCGCGGTCGACGCCGCCTGTGACGCGCAGGACGGCGTGGCCGACGGCATCCTCGACGATCCGCGGCGGTGCCGCTTCGATCCGGCCAGCATGCTGTGCAAGGACGGGGATTCCGCCGCTTGCCTCACCGCGCCGCAGGTGACCGCGCTCGGGAAGCTCTATGCAGGCGCGCGCCACGCGGACGGCCGCCGGATCTTCCCGGGCTTCCTGCCGGGCGCGGAGGAGGGCGAGGGAGGGTGGGCGACCTGGATCACGGGCTCGGCGCCGGGCAAGAACCTGCTCTTCGCCTTCGCCAACGGGTTCTTCGCGGACATGGTGTACGAGAAGGCGGACTGGGACTACAAGACCGCCGACCTGAGCCAGGCCGTGAAGGCGGCCGACGAGAAGACCGCGCGCACGCTCAACGCCACCGATCCCGATCTGAGGCGCTTCAAGGACCGCGGCGGCAAGCTGATCCTGTATCACGGCTGGAACGACCCGGCCATCTCGGCGCTCAACACCGTCGACTACTACCAGAGCGTGCGGAGCGCGATGCGTCCGGGCGCCGTGGACCCGTTCCTGCGCCTCTACATGGTGCCCGGCGTGCAGCACTGCGGCGATGGGCCCGGGCCCAGCTCCTTCGGGCAAGGCGGCTCCACCGGGCCGGCCGATCACCGGCATAGCCTCCAGCTCGCCCTCGAGGAGTGGGTGGAGAAGGGGACGGGACCGTCGGCGATCATCGCGACCCGGTACGCGGAAGCATCTCCCGGGACCAGCAAGGGCGCGGCAGTGAAGATGACGCGGCCCTTGTGCCCCTATCCCGGAACCGCGGCGTACTGGGGTGCGGGTGACCCGAACGACGCGGCCAGCTTCACGTGCGTCGCGAGGTGATAGCGCGCCTCCCCGTGAGCGCAGGCTGCCTTGCCATTACTTGAACTCCCTGTTATCATGGGTGTTCCAGCTCGGGGTGTTGCACCAGAGTGGGCTCGCCCCACTCTTTTTTTTAGGAGAAAGAGCCTGGGAGGGGAAGGGGTCAAGGAAGCGGTCCAGAGGATCGCCGAACGGGTGACGGCCGGCCACGGGTACGAGCTCGTCGACGTCGAGGTGAAGCGCGAGCCGGGCGGCCATCGGGTGCGGCTGTTCGTGGACAAGGAGGGCGGCGTCGGGCTCGACGACCTGCAGTCGGTCTCGGAGGAGGTGTCCGCCATCCTGGATGCCGAAGATCCCGTCAACAGCCCGTATACGCTGGAGGTTTCCTCGCCGGGCCTGGACCGGCCGCTGCGGGGCGAGGCGGACTATCGCCGTTTCCTCGGCCGGCTGGCCCGCATCTCCAGCTACGAGCCGGTGGACGGGCGGCGCCACTGGACCGGCCGCCTGCTCTCGGTGGAGGAAGGGGTGGTGAGCCTCGCGCTGCAGCACGAGAGCGGGGCGCAGGCCCGCATCCCGCTGGACAAGATCGCCCACGGCCGCCTGGAAGTGGAGTTCCCGAAGTGAAGGATGCCTGACTCCATGGCAAATCAATTGAAGCAGCAGATAGACCAGATCAGCCGCGAGAAGAACATCAACCCCGACGTCATCATCGCCGCCATCGAGGACGCGATCCTCACCGCGTCGAAGAAGTACTACAAGAGCGACGAGGACCTGCGCAGCCGCTTCAACGGCGAGACCGGCCTCATCGAGGTCTTCGCGGTCAAGCAGATCGTGGAGACGGTGGAGAACCCCGCCATCCAGATCAGCCTCGCGGAAGCCTGCAAGCTGATCCCGGAGTGCGAGGTCGGGCAGGAGATCGAGTTCCCCAAGCCCACCGACATCCTCGGCCGCATCGCCGCCCAGACCGCCAAGCAGGTCATCTTCCAGAAG